>QXGG01309903.1_pt1 | contig 40913 bp, 30 predicted proteins | sample 1982491 | NCBI WGS metagenome assembly QXGG01 (sample SAMN09924614, study PRJNA488089) | Wastewater metagenome, whole genome shotgun sequencing project. | isolation source: South African research farm wastewater | place: South Africa: Irene, Agricultural Research Council, Animal Production...
ACAACGCAGCAAGAAGGAGATGCAAGAAGCAGCGATGACCGTATAGTTATCCACAACCGGGCATCAAAAAACCCGGTGCAGGCCCCTGGTCAAAATTCAATCGGCACGCCTGGTCAGATTTGAATCGGCGCCAACAGGCATGTCGATGTCGGTGACAGGACCGCCCGTGGCCTGGGTCAGCGCAGATCGTGCCCGCACAGCCAGCGCTTCAAGCTGATTGCTCTCGGCCCGGGCCTGTGCAAGACGGGCACTGGCTTGTGTGCCATCGCTCGCAGGACTGACATTGCTCGCAACCCTGCGCTCAATCATCGAGTCCAGGCGGATGTGCTCCTCGACGTTGGCCTTGGCGGCCAGCTGACGAGCCTGCACACGTCCGAGCTCGGTGAAGCTGGCGATCACCTTGAGCATGATGTCCTGCTGGGCCTGCACGACCCCAGACTCTGCCTGGCGAATACCCGCATTGGCGTTGTCGATTTCCCCGGTGATCCGACCACCTGTCCACAGAGGTTGCTCGAGACGAAGCGTCGACACCTGGTTGCCCGCGCTGTCTTTTCCTGACTGGGCCACGAACCCGGGATACATCTGCCGCTCGGCGATATCGAGCTTCATCGTCGCTGCGCGCAGTTCGTTTTTTCGGGCCACCACGCTGGGGTGCTCGGACGAGGCAACCCGAAGGGCATGCTCCAAGCCCAATGGAGTGGCCAAGGCAAAGCAGGGGGACAACAGTGCGGCAACCCCAAGCGCGATCGCGTGCAAGGACAGCCCCCCGGAGGCCTTCGTAGAGGGGGCTTCGGCGTGCGAGTCGACCGCCCTGGCGTGGGCGGGAGAGTGGGTGGTGATGCGCATGGGGGTTGTCCTGAGAAGTCGTCCGACACCGTTGGTGAGACGCGTTTTGTTACAAATACTTAAAAAGTCAAATATAGCATAATCGTTAAAATTACCAATATCATCAGACGGGCGGCGAGGAAAAATCGAGCAGACACTCGCCTCATCTTGAGATCCTGCCGCTGGCTCTTTGGCTTGATGCTGCTGGCGGCCACCGACTCCCTGGCGCATCGGGGCCACCAGGACTCCGAATGGGCATGCCTCTGAAACTGCTGCAGAAGACGATCACGGTGGAACCCAAGGATCGGCCCCATCGGTACAGCAGCAGGAAAGTTCCCCTGGGACATCCCATGTTCGGGCGCTATGACTTTGTGGTGGACCCTGAGCGGGGTCCCTGCGAGGTCGTGGCGACCGGCAGCACGTCCACACGGATGCACGTGGTTCCGCGCTCATCGCTGCGTTCAGCGCGCGGCGTGAGGACCTGGCTCAGGGGGCTGACTGAGTTCAGTGGTTGGGCATTTTTGAACTTCGAGTTTGATGGCGCAGACGCCTGTATTGATTCACAACTGAGCCAGCGAATGAGGTCGGTTTAGACAGCCGAAGACCTCTAACGCAGGTTCTGCCTGAAGCTGGCATCCTTTAAAACGATGGACGTTGCCCCGGAAGACTGTGACAGGTCAAATCCAGAGGTACGGTTGCTTCCAAAGGCCCCCAGAGGGCCAAGGAGAAGCAATGCAGAAATCTTGATTCAGCGAATAGCAGATCGCGTATGACACCAACAGCGAGGCACGCGATCAGAGTGCGCCGCGCAAGCGCATCCTGGACATCGCGCTGATCCGGCCGCGGCTTGGCGACCTGAGGGTACTTCTGATGCTCAGGCCTGCAACTACGCATGATGGTCAAACGGCGCAGATGCATTGCCCACTGCGCGGAAAGCCGCAGAAGCCAAGGTCCGAATCAGAGCTTGAGCATGAATTTCGTGCACGACCAGCTGGATGATGGGCGCGAACTTTGCATCCTCACGGTCATCGGTCAGTGCTGGCGCGAGAGTGTGCAATAACATGTTTTACAGGCGCCGTTATCTCTTTAATAAGATCTCCTTTGTCAACAGACCAATACTGAAACCTTAGCTTCTTTTCGCCTTGAACCAAGTCTAGTATTAGAATTTGGCCTTCAGTATTGGTCCCGACAGAGGGTGACAAAATGAAAGTTGTGGTGCCATCATGGTGATTGACGACGTCGGTTCGAGCATTTGGGTGAGTATGACCAGACACCCAAGCAGCCACCTCATACCTCTTGACTAGGGAGCGAAGTTTTTTTCGCGTTGGCCGATCAAATTCAATGACCTTATTTGGGTCGTGCATGCCTCCTAAGGAAGCGCCATCGTCGGGCAATTCGTGCATAACAACAACAATATTGTGTGTTTTTTGATGTTTCTGCAGCTGCCTTTCCAGAAAGACCATATCCGATGCCGTGATTAGTTGGCCTTTTGATTCCAAGTTTTGCGAAAACCAGGCATCCATTGACAGGAGTATAAAAACAGTATTTCCTATGTAAAATACACTTTTGGTATCTTTTGATTTGGTTTTCGAGAAAGCCTTTTTGAAAGAAGAGATTCCCCTTCGCTCACTAAATCCTTGTCTAACGGCAGTTGTGTTCTTTGAAAAGCTATTTTCAACAGGGGATTTCAGGGTGATCGAATTTTCTTTTTTATTGATTGCACCAATGACTCCGATTTGAAATTTGTTCTTATCATCAAAATCAGGCGTTTGAATCAATATTACTTCACGATTTACAAGAAAATCTGATGCATTGTTAACATACAGTTTTTTATCGCCTGCAGATGACGAGCGCGAGAGATTCGACTCTATCTCTCCATTCACCACCAATCTATTGTTCAGCCCCCTGTTGAATCGACCTTGTATTTCTGGATAGTTGTAGTAGACATAATCATGATTTCCCATTAGACCGTATTGATTTACTTTGTAATTGGATTCTATCCAGTTTACCCAGGTTTCAACAATGCGCCATTCTGCCGGTAAAAAATCAATCATATCACCAAGCCAAATAATATGATCCGGCCTTAGTTTTTCGCTGGAAAACAAAGATTTGATTCTTGTTTTTGTGTTTTCATTCCATTGAATATTTCTGTCTTTGGCATCTACCACCGCATGGGCATCTGAAAGAAAGGCGACTCGGGAGAAGGCGAGCGGGGGATGCAAAGAAAGCATCGATAGCAAAAATAAAAATGTCAACTTGTGTATTTTTTTCATACCAATATTTTTGAAGTTGAACCATGAAACATCACGCATACGAGACCTGTGTTTTTTGCGCGTTGTGTTGGGAATGTTCTTTTGTATTTGGTTAAATCGCGGACACTATTAAATTGATGCCATCCTTGGTGCCTTTCGAGCACCACCGCCACATACGGTCGACACCACAAGCACAGCGACAGCGAAGACCACCCTTGCTTTTACCTTTTCACTAAAAGTTATGTCGGTTTAAGTGTTGTTGTTGATGTTGTTATCAGTTTATTGAAATTTGACACTATAAGTCGCCACCACAGTTTTAGGTAGATAGAAAAAAGTCTCAGGGACTTGAACGCTGATGAGCGTCCAGTCCTCCCGTCTCGCCCACCGCACGCAGGTCACCCAGACTGCGGCTGTACTCCAACGCAAGCCACGCACACTCCAAGAAGTTGAAGCAGACCAACAGCAGGTACTTCTCTGCGTCTGTCATCTGCGAGAGCACTGAGGCGACTACCCTCCGCTGTGGGCGGCCATTGAATCGATTGCCCCCAAGATGGGCCGCGTCCCGCGGACGATGCTCGAATGGGTCATGTGGGGAAGTCGACACCGGCACCCGCAAGGGTCTGACCAGCAGCGAGAGCGAGCGCCGTTTGAAGAACTGAAGGGCTTCGTCGACCAACACCGTCATCTGTACGGGGTCGAGACCATCTGCCAGGCGCTGCAGATGGCCCGTCGTGCTACCGACGCCATGCGGACCGCCGGCGCCTCCCGGAACTGAGCGGCCAGCGCCCCCAGCGGGATGCAGTCCTGGCGGTTGACATACAGCGCATCTGGCACGCCAACCTGCCGTCGGTCTCGGACTTCACCCCTACGTCTCGACCTGGCAGGGCTGGCTGTGCGTGGCCTTTGTCATTGATGTCTTTGCCCGGCACATCGTGGGCTGCCGCGTGAGCAACATCATGCAGACGGACTTCGTGCTCGATGCGCTGGAGCAGGTTTAGTACGAAAGCAAGCCTGATGCCCTTGCATTGATCCATTGCTCCGAAAGAGGCGCTCAATACCTCTCCATTCGCTACACCGAGCGGCTGGACAAGAACATCAACGGCCTGTTCAAGGCCGAACCGATTCACCGCTGGCGCTCTGGAAGACCACGAAGCCGAGGAAGTGGCCACCCTGAAATGGGTGCACTGCTTCAACCACACCCGACTTCCCACGCCGATTGGGGGCACCCCTCCGGCAGAGGCTGACGCAAACTACTGGCGGCAACTCGCCAGCGAGGCCGCGCAGGTGGCCTCAACCTAAACAACCTGCCCCCCGATTCCCGGCGCGGTTCATCGTGCGCCGATCTGACGAGGACTGGGTCGGTTCACGAACCGTTCAAACGGTTCTCATCAGGTGTCAGCAACGAGCTCAACTTCAGTGAGGGCTCTGAGTTCATGCGCTCAAAGATATTTGCGAGATCAAGCCCGTTGATTTTGATGTCCAGTCGAATGACATCTGGCTTGAAGTGTTGTGCAACCAATCTCGAGGCTTCTTCGATGTGACTGGCTTCGAACGGGCAGGACTCATCAGGATTGACATCGAGAATGAGTTTGATCAGCTTGATGAGTTTTCGGATATCGGGCTCATCGTCCACCACTACGATCGTATCTGGCATAAGCTTTGATTTCGGTAGTACAGCTTGGTGTAGGCTCCAGCCGAGCAAGCAGCCCGTTCAGGCACTCGCAAAGGACCGTCCAGACGCGCCAGCCATGAACCCTGGGTCTCTTCGATACGGAATCGCGTCGGGAGTTGGATCTGGGGACGTACTGTATCATTAAAAATGATAAAAACAACATTGAGTTGTTTTTATCATTTTTTGATTCGTGCTCGCGATCACCGGTGAGGATGTCCCATCGTGCGTGATGTGGGACATGGCGGCAGAAGGCTTGGCTTGTTGATCACTGCCCAGCGTCAGGACACCGCGTGGCCGGTGGGACCTCTCCAGCTCGTGCCTGTTTGTTGGGCAATCTGTATTTTTTCCATTCCGCTCAAGCACTTGTGTGCGTCTTACAGGGTTTACCCGAAGTTGTTCACATGTTTATCCAAGGTTTGTCTGAACAACTTGGCTCCTGCGCGCCGGGGCAGCAAACCGTCCGCTGATGGTGTTGTCCAACCGGGCAAATGTGCGTTGGTCAGCTGTTCAAGCTGGTCTTGCGCGATCCTGAAGCGCTCAACAGGCGGTGCAGTGTCAGCAGCGCGTGCCGCTTTTCCTCCATGTAGTCATGACCGTCGTAGTGACGCGCCTGGACACCGCTGATACCGTGGGACTGCAATCGACCCCGGATCTCAGCGCTCACCCGCGCAGCGGCAAGCATGGTTTCGACCCCGCTGCGGATGCGTTTGGCCTGAAAGTCGAGGATCTGGTCGCCCACGGCTTGCACAGCCCATGCGCTCAAGGTGGTGGCGGCCAGGTGCGTCCTACCATGGTCAGTCGACAGGGCGAACAAGCCTTGCGGGGCACATTCCTGCAGCGCGGCGGCGGCGGCTGGTATCAAGGGAAGGGTGTGCGGCCTGGGCGGTTTGCCAGGGCGGCCCTTGCCGTCAAACAGGATGATGCTGTCCTTGGTGATGTCGTTGGTTTTCAGGTTCACCAGCTGCTCGATGCGCTGGCCGCCGGTCAGCAGGTGCAGGCACAGCACCGCGCCCTTGAATCCCGGCAGGTGCTTGACGGCCTGCCAGTAGGTGCGCAGCTCGTCAGCGGTCAGCGGGCGTTTGTCCGCCTTGTTGGCGGATTCGTCGGGCTCGGTGTCGGCCGCCGGATTGCCGACGATGTTGTAGCCCTTGAAGCGAAGGGGGATGCTGGCCTTGGATCGTGCGGCCCGCGCCGTTTGGTATGCAGCCCGCACATAGGAACGCAGTTTGTTGGCCGTGCGGCCTTTTCCCAGCCCCAGAACGCGGCGCATCATGTCCGCGATCTGCTCCATGGTGACCTCGCGGGCGGGCAGGGCGGCCACCTTGGGCCACGGTTCCATGACGTGCTTCTTGAAGATGCTGCGCGCGTCCCGGTGGGCTGACCGGCCGATCTGTTCGAGATGGTCGCAGTAATCTGTCAGCAGGTTCTCCAGCGTGTGCTGGAGGTTGTCCTGGGTAGTTGCAACCGCCGCCGCCCGGGCCGATTTTTCTGCAGCTTTGATGGCCATGTGCCCACCCGCATCCCTGTGCTCAAGATGTCGTTGAGCCATCGCCTCTGCTGCACGGATGGCGGCGTGCACAGAGTATCCGCGAATGGTCGGTTGCAGACTCTTTGGGCTGGCGCTTGAGTCATAGATGCCGATGGGCTCGCGAAGTGTCTTCCCATGGGCCGTCACGCGCCAATACAGCATGGTTCCACCGCTGGCCAGTTTGCGAGCCTCCAAGGAGCCAGAGGGAATCACCTTCGCCAGCCTCGCATACTGACCCGGCACCAAGGAGCGGACAACGTGACCGACCGATTTCTCTTCCATGTACGACTCCACGACAGCACCGGTGTCTCAGATTCGCGTTAGTCCGTTGGTCTTCTGGTGACAGTCTGGTGACAGTTTTTGATGAGATGGAATGGTACGTCTTTGGACCACCTGAGACAACAAGTCTTTAAAAATCAAATACTTAAGTGACTTTTTGTTGTCCCGGAAAATCCCAGAAAATACCGCGATTTAGGACTTTTAATCCGTTGGTCGGCAGTTCGAGCCTGCCACGTCCTACCAAAATCCTCTCTCTGAGGACATAGAAAGCCTGCTACTTTTCCTGTAGCAGGCTTTTTTTGTTGGCGTTCCCGCTGCCTGCGCAGGAATGGCCGGGTTTGGCTGTGGTCATTCGGCCTTCAGTCCGTGCCAGGGTGTCCGATATTCCAGAAACCCATTGCCATCTTGGCGTGCTTCCACCACACAGAGGCATTGTCGGAGTGGGGAAGGTGGAGCTGCTCCTTGCGACGCATACAGCTCTGTTCGGACGGGCAGTGAATCAAACGGGGACACCACATGGGACTGATCATCAAGGCCCTGCGCCAATGGCGAATCCGCACACGCATGGTTGCCCTGCTTGTGATCGCACTGACTCTGGTGTGCTTTGTGGCCGCGGCCGGGGTCCTGTCCCTGCAACTGCAAAGCCAGCGCACCGACGAGTTCATCAACCGCTCGCTGCATTTGTCTCACCAGCTCAGTGAGATCAACCGAAAGGTCGGGGACATCAATCGGGCGGAAAAGGACATGGTCATCTACTACGACGACCGCATCACGCTCAACCAGCACCGGGATCGGTGGACAGCCGCGGTGGCTGCGGTGCAGAAGCAACTGGGCGTTCTGCTGGACGGCGCCGGCGAGAAGGAGGTCCCACCGCTCAAAGAGGCGCTCACCAGGCTGGAGGCGTATGAAGCCGCCACCAAACAGATCGTGTTGCAGGTGGAGGATGGCGCCTACGACAACAGCCACACGGCCGACAAGATGCTGGGACAGGCCAAGGAACAGATGCGCCTGATCGAGGCGGCGTTGCAGGCGCTGGCGCAGGTGCTGGATACCGATGCCGCCGAAGCGCGCGCCGCGCGAGAGCAGGGCGTCCAGCAGGCCACCATGATCAGCCTGGGCGTGCTGGTGGCCGTGGCGGCACTGCTAGTGCCATTCGTCTGGCTCAACATGCGCAGCATCTGTGTCCCACTGGACCAGGCGCGCGAACTGGCCAGCGCCATTGCCCAAGGTGATCTGACCCGCCATGTGGACACTGATGGGCGCGACGAAACCGCCGCCATGTTGACCTCGTTGCAGTCCATGCAGGTGTCGCTTCAGGCGGCTGTGACGCAGGTGCGCCAGGCCAGCGACAGCATCGGCACGGCGAGCGCGGAGATTGCATCGGGCAACCAGGACCTCTCCAGCCGCACCGAGCAGGCGGCCAGCAACCTGCAGCAGACCGCGGCCTCCATGGAGCAGCTGACCAGCACGGTCAAGAACAGCGCCGATGCGGCCCGCCAGGCTAACCAGCTGGCCGCCAGCGCCTCGGAGATCGCGGTGCGTGGTGGTCAGGTGGTCGACCAGGTGGTGCACACCATGCAGGAGATCCACCACAGCAGCCAGAAGATCAACGACATCATCGGCGTGATCGACGGCATCGCGTTCCAGACCAACATCCTGGCGCTCAACGCGGCGGTGGAGGCGGCGCGGGCGGGCGAGCAGGGCCGTGGTTTCGCGGTGGTGGCGGCCGAGGTGCGCAGCCTGGCGCAACGCAGCGCCGAGGCGGCCAAGGAAATCAAGGGGCTGATCAGCACCAGCGTGGACAGGGTCGAGACCGGCAGCCGCCTGGTGGGCGATGCGGGTCAGACCATGGGCGAGGTGGTGGCCAGCGTGCAACGGGTGACGGAGATCATCGGCGAGATCAGTGCGGCCGCGGGCGAACAGAGCGACGGCATCGGCCAAGTGAACGTGGCGGTGGCGCAGCTGGATCAGATGACGCAGCAGAACGCCGCGCTGGTCGAGGAAAGTGCAGCAGCGGCCCAGAGCCTCAAAGACCAAGCCACTGTGCTGACCCGCACGGTGCAGGTGTTCCGGGTGCAATGACCACGATCCGCCGCAGGAGCGGAGTCTTTGCGGTCGCGGCCTTCGCTCTCGACCGGGCGCCTGCGCTCAGGCCTTCTTCTTGAGCAGGCCGTAGAGCGCCAGCAGCACGATGGCGCCGACGACGGAAGCGACGAATCCCGCCGGTTGACCCGGCGCATAGAGCCCCAGGGCGGCGCCTGCGTAGCTGGCCAGAAACGAGCCGGCGACGCCGAGCAGGGCCGTCATGATCCAGCCCATGCTGTCATCGCCGGGCTTGAGCATGCGTGCGACGAGGCCTGCGATCAGGCCGATGAACAGGGTGCCGAGAATGGACATCATGCGAAAGGCTCCTTTCAGAACGCAGAGACAGGCCTCTGGGTGTCGGTCACTGTAGCGCCATTCTTTCGATGGCGCAGCCTGTACCTGGCGCCGTCGCCCGGTGTGTGCAGGACGTCATCCCGCAGCAGCCTTCAGGCGACAGAGTTCGCCGCTTCAATCGCTTCGGTCAGTTCAAGCCACCGCGCCTCGACCGTCTCGATCTCGTCGTTCACCGCCTTGAGCTGCCGACCGGCGTCGGCCAGGGCTGCGGGCGTGGCCGGCTGGCTCAGGGTGTCTTCCAGCCGCTGCTTGTCCTGGGTCAGCGCGGCGAGACGCTTTTCCGCCTGTTCCAGCGATTTCTTCAGCGGTCGCAGGCGCTCGGCCAGTTGCTGGCGCTTCTGTGCATCGAGCTTGCGCTGTTCGGCGCTGCTGGGCGCCGGTGCGGCGGCCACGGCCGGGGCGGGGGCTGACGCCACCACCGGTGCCGGGGCCGGTGCAGTCTCTGCCCGCGCCTCCTGCCGGCGCGCCTCGCGGGCCTGCTTGGCCACGTCCAGCAGGTAGCGCTGGTAGTCGTCGAGGTCGCCGTCGAACGGGGCGATGCCGCCCCGCGAGACCAGCCAGAACTCGTCGCACACCGCGCGCAGCAGGGCCCGGTCGTGGCTGACCAGCATCACCGTGCCTTCGAACTCGTTGAGCGCGACCGACAGCGCCTCGCGCGTGGCCAGGTCCAGGTGGTTGGTCGGTTCGTCCAGCAGCAGCAGGTTTGGGCGCTGCCAGACGATCATGCACAGCACCAGGCGCGCCTTCTCGCCGCCGCTCATGCTGCCCACGGCCTGCTTGACCATGTCGCCGCTGAAATTGAACCCGCCCAGGAAGCTGCGCAGGTCCTGCTCGCGCGTGGCCTGGCCACTCAGGCGGCCTTGTGCCGTGCAGTCCTTGACCAGTCGGATCATGTGCTCCAGCGGCGTGTCGGCCGGGCGCAGCACGTCCAGTTCCTGCTGCGCGAAGTAGCCGATGTTCAGGCCCTTGCCCTCGATGATCTCGCCGCTGATCGCGGCCAGGTCGCGCGCGATGGTCTTGACCACGGTGGACTTGCCCTGGCCGTTGGCGCCCAGGATGCCGATGCGCTGGCCGGCCAGCACCGACTTGCTGACGCCGCGCACGATGGTGATCGGGTCGCCGCCGTCCACCGCCGGCGGGTAGCCGAAGCTCACGTCGTGCATGGCCAGCATGGGGTTGGGCAGGTTCTGCGGTTCGGCGAACTCGAAGTTGAACTCCGCCTCGGCCAGCACCGGGCCGATCTTCTCCATGCGCTCCAGCGCCTTGACCCGGCTCTGCGCCTGCTTGGCCTTGCTGGCTTTGGCCTTGAAGCGGTCGATGAACTTCTGCAGGTGTGCCATCTTCTCCTGCTGGCGCGCGTAGGCCGTGGCCTGCAGCGCCATCTGCTCGGCGCGCATGTCCTCGAAGCGGCTGTAGTTGCCGCCGTAGCGGGTCAGCAGGGCGCGTTCGATGTGCACGGTGACATCGGTGACCGCGTCGAGGAATTCGCGGTCGTGGGAGATCACCAGCAGCGTGCCCTGGTAACGCTTGAGCCAGTCTTCCAGCCAGACCAGGGCGTCCAGGTCCAGGTGGTTGGTGGGTTCGTCGAGCAGCAGCAGCTCGCTCGGGCACATCAGCGCGCGCGCCAGCTGCAGGCGCATGCGCCAGCCGCCGGAGAAGCTGTTGACCGGTCGTTCCAGCTCGTCGCTGCGAAAGCCCAGGCCCAGGATCAGGGCCTGCGCCCGCGCCGGCGCATCGTGCGCGCCCGCGTCGTGCAGCGCCATGTAGGCGTGGGCCATGCGCTCGCCGTCGTCGCTGGCCTCGGCCGCGGTCACTTCCTGCTGGGCGGCCAGCAGGGTCACGTCGCCTTCGATGACGAACTGTGTCGCGGGCATGTCGGTCTCGGGCATGTCCTGCGCCACCTGGGCCATGCGCCAGTGGGTGGGCACGCTGAAGTCGCCCTTGTCTTCGTGCAGCGTGCCGTCGAGCAGGCGGAACAGGCTGGATTTGCCGGCGCCGTTGCGGCCCACGAGGCCGACTTTCTCGCCGGGGTTGATGGTGCAGGAGGCGCCATCGAGCAGGACCTTCGTGCCGCGACGAAGGACCAGGTTTTTCAGGGTGATCATGGGAAAACGGAAGCGGGAGAAGTGGCGGCGCGCAGGGCGTCGGCGGTCAGCAGCAGCACCTGGTCGTCACCGGCGCTGGTCGAGAGCCAGACCACCTCCAGCTGCGGGAAGGCGGCTTCAAAGAAGGGGCGCTCGTGGCCGATTTCGAGCACCAGCACGCCGTGCGGGGACAGGCGCGGGGGCAGGTCGCGCAGCAGTGCGCGCACGAAGTCCATGCCGTCGGCGCCACCGGCCAGCGCCAGCTCGGGCTCGGCGCGGAACTCCGGCGGCAAGGCGGACATGCTGTCGGCGTTGACGTAGGGCGGGTTGCACAGCACCAGGTCCCAGGGACCCGGGCAGGCGGCAAGTCCGTCGGACTCGATCAGGTGGACTCGATCCTGCAGCCCGTGGCGGTCGACGTTGATGCGCGCCACCGCCAGGGCTTTGGGGGAGAGGTCGGCGCCGGTTACCTGCACCTCGGGCCAGGCCATGGCCGCGAGCACGGCCAGGCTGCCATTGCCGGTGCACAGGTCGAGCACCTGCCGGGTGTCCTCACCGAGCCAGGCGTCGAAGCCGCCGTCGGCGATCAGCTCGGCAATGAAGCTGCGCGGCACGATGGCGCGTTCGTCGACGTAGAAAGGCACGCCTTGCAGCCAGGCTTCGCGCGTGAGGTAGGCGGCGGGCTGGCGGGTTTCGATCCGACGCCCGATCAGGGCCTCGGCCTCGCCGACCTGGGCGGCCTGCAGCTCCTGGCACCCGATGGCGTCCAGATCGCTGTCCAGCGGCATGCCCAGCGACCAGAGCACCAGCCAGGCCGCTTCGTCGCGCGCGTTGGTGGTGCCATGGCCGTAGACGAGGCCGGCGGCCTCCAGCCGGTCCTGGGACCGGTCCAGCAGTTCCTGCAATGTCATGGTGTTCAGCCGGCCAGCGCCGCGCTGCGGTTCAGGCGTTCGAGCACGCCGCGGTAGATGGCCGTGAGCGGCTCGATGTCGGCCACGGCCACGTGCTCGTCGACCTTGTGGATGGTGGCGTTGGGAGGACCGAGTTCGACCACCTGCGGGCAGATTTGCGCGATGAACCGGCCGTCGCTGGTGCCGCCGGTGGTGGAGAGCTCGGTCGCGATGCCGGTGGCGTCCTGGATGGCGGCGCGCACGGCATCGACCAGGGTGCCTGGCGTGGTGAGGAAGGGCAGGCCGCCCAGGGTCCACGCGAGGTCGTAGTCGCTGCCTGGCCGCAGACCATGCCGCGCCAGCACCTCGGCCACGCGGCCCTGCAGGCCTTCGGGCGTGGACTCGGTGGAGAAGCGGAAGTTGAAGTCGATGACCACGGTGCCGGGAATCACGTTGCTCGCGCCGGTGCCGCCGTGGATGTTGCTGACCTGCCAGCTGGTGGGCGGAAAGAAGGCGTTGCCTTCGTCCCAGACCGTGGCCGCCAGTTCGGCCAGTGCAGGGGCCACCAGGTGGATAGGGTTCTTCGCCAGCTGCGGGTAGGCGATGTGGCCCTGGATGCCCTTGACCGTGAGCTTGCCGCTCATGGTGCCGCGGCGGCCGTTCTTGATCATGTCGCCGGTGCGCTCGACCGAGGTCGGTTCGCCCACGATGCACCAGTCCAGCCGTTCACCGCGTCGCTGCAGTTCCTTGCAGACCACCACCGTGCCGTCGTTGGCCGGGCCTTCCTCGTCGCTGGTGAGCAGGAAGGCGATGTCGATGGCCGGCCGCGGCGTGGCGGCGAGGAACTGTTCGCAGGCCACCACCATCGCCGCCAGCGAGGTTTTCATGTCGCTCGCGCCGCGTCCGAAGAGCCTGCCGTCGCGGTGGCTGGGCACGAAAGGGTCGCTGGTCCAGGCGTCCAGCGGGCCGGTGGGCACCACGTCGGTGTGGCCCGCCCAGACGAGGGTGGGGCGCCGACCGGTGCCGCAGCGCGCCCACAGGTTGGCAACGCGGAAGGCGTCCGGTCCGCTGTCCATGCGCTCGCATGCAAAGCCCAGCGTTTGCAGCCGCGCCGCGATGATGTCCAGGCACCCCGCGTCATCGGGGGTGACCGAGGGGCGGGCGATCAGTTCTTCGGCAAGGCGCAGCGTGGCGGTCATCAGAATTTGACGTCGAGCGTGAACTCGGTGAAGGTGGCCTGGTCGCTCTGGTCGTCGTCCGACGGCGTCGCCGCCTGGCTGGCCTTGGAGGCGTTGAAGTCGTTCTGCAGACGCCAGAGCAGGTTGTTGGGCGAATCGGCATGCACCAGCGCCTCGTTGCGCGTGACCAGGCCGTCGAGCACCAGACGCGCGAGGTCCTGCTCGAAACTCTGCGAGCCGACCGCCAGCGACTTTTCCATCGCCTCGCGCACCCCCGAGAAGTCGCCCTTCTGGATCAGGTCGGCCACCAGGGCGGTGTTGAGCAGCACCTCCATCGCAGGCACTCGTCCGCCGGTGTGGGTGCGCAGAAGGCGCTGCGACACGACGGCGCGCAGCGCCGCGGCCAGATCGCCCAGCATCGTCGGGCGCACCTCGACCGGGTAGAAACTCAGGATCCGGTTGAGGGCCTGGTAGCTGTTGTTGGCGTGCAAGGTGGCCATGCACAGGTGGCCCGACTGGGCGTAGGCAATGGCGGCCGACATGGTCTCGCGGTCGCGGATTTCGCCGATCAGGATCACATCCGGCGCCTGGCGCAGGGCATTCTTCAGGCCGACCTGCAGCGATGCGGTGTCCCGGCCGACCTCGCGCTGGTTGATCACCGAGCGCTTGTTGCGGTACATGTACTCGATCGGCTCCTCGATGGTGAGGATGTGGCCGGTGGCGTTCTCGTTGCGGTGGTCGATCATGGCCGCCAGCGTGGTCGACTTGCCGGCGCCGGTGGCACCGACCATCAGCACCAGGCCGCGTTTTTCCATCACGATCTCGTTGAGGATCGGGGGCACGTTCAGCGAGTCCAGCGACGGCACGTCCGCCGGAACAAAACGGATCACCACCGCGTAGTTGCCGCGCTGACGCATGGCACTGACCCGGAAGTTGCCGATGCCGTCCAGCGGCACCGCCATGTTGAGTTCACCGGTTTCCACCAGTTCCTCGATGCGGGCCGGCGGCACGATTTCGGACAGCAGGTTGCGCGGCGCCTCGGGCGGCAGCACCTGGCTGTTGATCGGGATGGTCTGGCCGTTGATCTTGATCATCGCCGGCGCATGGGCCGACAGGTAGACGTCCGAGGCCTTCTTGTCGGCCATCAGGCGCAGGATGCGCTCCATCGTTCCGCTGCTCATGTCGGCTCCCGGGTCAGGCGTTGAGATCAGTCGCGCAGCAAGTCGTTGATGCTGGTCTTCGAGCGCGTCTGGGCGTCCACGCGCTTGACGATGATGGCGGCGTACATGCTGTAGTCGGCGCCGTTGGCGGCCTTCTTGGGCAGGTTGCCGCTGACCACCACCGAGCCCGAGGGCACGCGGCCGTAGCTGATCTCGCCGGTGGCGCGGTCAAAGATCGGGGTGCTCTGGCCGATGTACACGCCCATGCCGAGCACCGAGTTCTCTTCCACGATCACGCCTTCGACCACTTCGGAGCGGGCGCCGATGAAGCAGTTGTCCTCGATCACGGTCGGGTTGGCCTGCAGCGGTTCCAGCACGCCGCCGATGCCGACGCCGCCGGAGAGGTGCACGTTCTTGCCGATCTGTGCGCAGGATCCCACGGTGGCCCAGGTATCGACCATGGTGCCCGAGTCGACATAGGCGCCGATGTTCACATAGGAGGGCATGAGGATCGCGCCCGACGCGATGAAGCTGCCGCGGCGGGCCACGGCCGGGGGCACCACGCGCACGCCGGTGGCCTTGAGTTCGGCCTCGGAGAGGTGGGCGAATTTGGTCTGCACCTTGTCGAAGAAAGCCAGGTCGCCGGCCTTCATCACCGCGTTGTCCTTCAGGCGGAACGACAGCAGCACGGCCTTCTTGATCCACTGGTGCACCGTCCACTGGCCCACGCCTTCGCGGGTGGCCACGCGCAGCTTGCCGCTGTTGAGTTCGGCAATCACGTGCTCGACCGCGTCCAGCACTTCCTTCGGGGCGGATGCGGGCGAGAAGTCGGCGCGCTGTTCCCAGGCGTTGTCGATCAGGGTTTGCAGTTGTTGGGTCATGAGACGGGTCGGCGTTGGGGTTGAAATGGGTGGTTCAGCGAGACTGTTCGCGGCAGAAGCGCACGATGCGTTCAGCGGCTTCCAGGCATTCGGCGGGTTCGGCCACCAGGGCCATGCGCACGCGGCCGGCGCCGGGGTTGGTGCCACCACTGGCTCGCGCCAGGTAGCTGCCGGGCAAAACGGTCACATTGTATTGAGCCAGCAGTTCCCGGGCGAAGGCCTCGTCGGCGCTCAGGCCGGCCACCTTGCCCTCGAACGAGGCCGGCACGCCGGCCCAGAGGTAGAAGGCCGCGTCGGGCAGCGCCACATCCAGCACCTCGGCCAGCATGGGTGTGACGGCGGCGAACTTCTCGCGGTACTGGCGGCGGTTGTCGATCACATGCTCCTCGTCGCCCCACGCGGCCACGCTGGCGGCCTGCACGGCCGGGCTCATGGCGCCGCCGTGGTAGGTGCGGTAGAGCAGGAAGCTCTTGATGAGCGCGGCATCCCCCGCCACGAAGCCGCTGCGCAGGCCGGGCACGTTGCTGCGCTTGGACAGGCTGGTGAACATCATGAGGTTCTTGAAGTCCGGACGGCCCAGTTTCACGGCGGCTTCAAGGCCGCCCAGCGGCGGTTCGTCGCGGAAATAGATCTCGCTGTAGCACTCGTCGGACGCGATCACGAAGCCGTGGCGGTCGCTCAGCTCGAACAGCTTCTGCCACTCGTCCAGCGGCATCACGGCGCCAGTGGGGTTGCCGGGCGAGCAGACGAAGATCAGCTGCGTGCGCGCCCAGACCTCGTCGGGCACGCTGTCCCAGTCCACCGCGAAGTTGCGCGCCGGCACGCTGGGTACGTAGAAGGGCTGGGCGCCGCCGAGCAGGGCCGCACCTTCGTAGATCTGGTAGAACGGATTGGGAAAGGCCAGCGTGGCGCCGGGCTTTGAGGCGTCCAGTACCGTCTGTGCAAACGAGAACAGGGCCTCGCGCGAACCGTTCACCGGCAGCACCTGGGTGGCGGCGTCGACGGGGACGCCATAGCGGCGCTGCATCCAGGCGGCGCAGGCCTGGCGCAGGGCGGGTTCGCCGGCGGTGGCCGGGTAACCGGTCAGGCCGGTGTCCAGCGCGGCGGCCAGCGCGTCCTTGAGCATCTGCGGCGTGGCGTGTTTGGGCTCGCCGATGCCCAGGCTGATGGGACGCAGGTCGGGGTTGGGCGTGACGCCCGCGAAGAGCCGGCGCAGCCGTTCGAAGGGATAGGGCTGCAGGCGGGAGAGCAGGGGATTCATGGGCCGCGATTATCGGCCATGGCCTGCGGCCCGCCGGCTGCAGGTCTTACTGTTTGGGCAGTCCCAGCTTGCTGATCATGGCGCCCCATTCGTCGTGGGTTTTCTGCACGAGCGCGGCGAATTCCTGCGGTGTGTTGCCGCCCGCCTCGTAGCCGCCATCCCGGTAGAACTTGGCGACTTCGGGCATGGCCAGCACTTTCACCAGCGCGTCGTTGAGCTTCTTCACGACGGCCGGCGGCATGTTGGCCGGGCCGAAGAACCCAAGCCAGCTGGGCAGGTCCATGCCGGTGTACCCCTGTTCGGCAAACGTGGGCACGTCGGGCAGGGCGCTGACGCGCTGGGACGCCGCAATGGCCATGATCTTCACCTTGCCGCTCTGCGCGGCAATGATCGCGGAGGGTGCGGAATCGAACATGTACTGGACCCGGCCCCCGATCAGGTCCTTGGCCGCGTCGGAGCCACCCTTGTAGGGGATGTGCACCGAGTCGATCTGGGTCTGACGGGTGAACGCCTCACCGTAGATGTGCGACGACGTGCCGAGGCCGAACGATGCATAGCTGGTCTTGCCGGGATTCGCCTTGATGTAGGCGACCAGTTCGCGCACGTTGTTCGCCGGCACGGAGGTGCTCATCGACAGCACCAGCGGGCCCCGCCCGCCCACCGACAGCGGGGTGAAGTCCTTGAACGGGTGGTAGGGCACCTTGGCAAACATGTGGGGGTTCTGCGCAAAGGTGGAGGATGGCGAGTACATGAGCGTGTAGCCATCCGGTGCGGCTCGGGCGACCTCGCTGGCGGCGAGCATGGTGCTGGCGCCTGGCCGGTTGTCCACGACCACATTGGTGCCCAGCACCTCGCCGAGCTTCTGGGCCACGGTGCGGGCCTGGGCATCGGTACCGCCACCTGCGGTGAAGCCGACCACCAGGCGGATCGGACGGTCTTTTGTCGGGAAATCCTGGGCGAATGCGGGCAGCGTGCTGCCGGCCAGTGCGGCGGCTGCCAGCAGCGTCACGACCTGACGGCGTGTGCGCGAGGCCGTGCGAAAAGGGGTGGTGGGGCCAAGTTCGGGCATGTTGTCTCCTGTTGTGGTTGCGATGAAAATGGACTGTATATCCATAAAACACTTTCAGTAGGCGTGTTTTGTCGGTGTTAACCCTTATAAACGCCTATTTGGATTGCAAAAATGAAAACACAGTCCATAATTAGAGCAACCAAGGAGAAGATATGAAAGTGCAGACCCTCACGCGGACCGACGAACGCTTCCTCACCTCGGATGTGTTCGATCGCGACCAGCGGGTGGCGCGGCCGGATCACGGCACCTGGGACGAGCCCGGGCGGCGCATCCCGATTTACCACCGTTGTGGTGTGCTGGTCGTGGGTGGGGGGCCTTCGGGTACCGCCGCCGCCGCCTCCGCCGCCGCCGCCGGTGCCGACGTGGCACTTCTGGAGCGCTACAACCACCTGGGCGGGCTGTCAACCGGCGGGCTGGTGATCTGGATCGACCGCATGACCGACTGGGAAGGGCAACTGGTTGTGCGAGGTTTCGCCCAGGAGGTGTTCGAGCGGTTGCCGGCGGATGCCATCGCCGGGCCGACCCGGGAGGACTGGGGGTCCCAGGAGCCCGACAAGGCGGGCTACTGGTCGCACCGCACGGCGGGCTTCCACGGCGTCGTGACCTGGTCGCCCACCATCGACCCCGAGCGTCTGAAACTGCTGTCGCAGGAAATCGTGATCGAGCGTGGCGTCAAGCTGATCTACCACTCATGGGCCGCGCTGCCCATCGTGGATGAAAAGGGAGTCGTCAAAGGCGTGGTCTTCGAGAGCAAGGAAGGGCGCATGGCCATCATGGCCGACGTGGTGGTCGACGCCACCGGCGACGGTGATCTGTTCGCGCGCGCCGGTGCGGCGTTCGTCAACGACATCGAACAGGCCGACGTGCACCACTGCATGAACACCTCCTGGCTGTTCGGGGGCGTTGACATGAACCGCTGGATCGACTTCAAGACCGGGCGACCCGACGATCACGTGGCCTTCATGGCCCGAGGTCGTGAGCAGCTCAAACTGTTCGAACGCCCGTTCGTGTCCTGGCGCAACGACATCGCGCTGTTCATGGGGCCGCGGCAGTCGGGGTACTCGGCGCTCGATGTGGACGATCTGACGGCGGTTGAAGTGCGTTCGCACCGGGCGATGGCCGCCCATCTGGACTATTTCAAGGCACACGCGCCGGGCTTCGAAGACGCCTATCTGCTGCAAAGCGCGCCGCAGATCGGCGTGCGCCACGCGCGCCGGCTGGTCGGCACGGATGGCGTCTGGCGCCACCGCTGGCCCGAGGGGCGTGCGCTGACCGACGAGGTGGCGGTTTCGCCGGCGGTCTCGCCCAAATTCCCCAACATCTCCGTGCCCTACGGTGCGCTGGTGCCCGAGAAGCTCGACGGGCTTCTGGCCTGTGGCCGCCACATTTCCTGTGACCGCAATTCGCACGGATTCATGCGCGAGATTCCGCAATGTTGGCTGACCGGCCAGGCCGCCGGAGTGGGGGCTGCGCTGGCGGTGCGCCACGGGGTTGCACCGCGCGCGGTGGACATCGGCGCCTTGCAGGCCGAGTTGTTGCGCCAGGGGGTGTATCTGCGACCCGGCGCGGCCGTGCAGCCCGAGCCGTTGGTCGCGTCGGCGTGAGCGCATCCTCATGAAGGCACCTCTTATATTGGCGGGTTTCCAGGAGGAGACCACCATGGCGAACGATCGTCCAGGCATCCACGACGCGCCGCGAGCCGAGCGTCCCGATACCGTGTCCGCGCTGGAGCGTGGCATTTCTGTGTTGCGCTGTTTCTCTGAGGAGCGGCCAGTGCAGGGGTACGCCGAGCTGGTGCGCATGACGGGCATTCCCAGGCCCACGCTCAACCGCATCGTCGGCACCTTGCTGGGGGCTGGCATGCTCAAGAACGCGCCCATGGCCGACCGTTTCATGCTGGGGCCGGGGGTGGTGTCGCTGGCGCGGGTCTTTCTCGGCAGCCTGGACGTCCGGGGCGTGGCCAGGCCCCATCTCCAGGCACTGGCGGAGGAGGTGGGCGTGTCCACCTATCTGGCCGTGCGCGACGGCATGGAGATGGTGATCATCGAGGCATGCCGTCCGCGCTCGTCGATGCTCACCGCGCGGCTGGACGTGGGCTCGCGCGCACCACTGCCGGTGTCGGCGCTGGGGCGGGCCTTCCTGTCGGCCATCGACGATGCACAGCGCCAGCAGCTGATCGACTCGCTGCGGCTGTTGCGCGGCCCCGAATGGGACAGCGTGGCCCCGGCCATGCACCGTTCGATCGACGAAGCCCGGCGGCTGGGCTATTGCCTGTCGCTCGGCGAATTCCACCGCGAGATCAATTCGGTGTCGGTGGCGCTGTACGGACCGTCCGGCGAGGTCATGGCGCTCAACTGCGGTGGCGCCGCGTTCATGTTCACCGAACAGCGCCTGCGCGAAGAACTGGCGCCGCGCCTGCGGGCCATTGCCAAAGACATCGCACAGGCCATTGGCGGGCGCGTGCCCGAACTGCGGCCGTCCTGAAGCGGCCTGCGACCACCCACGATACGGAGACCCCATGCAACTGAGCGACGAAGAGAAAGCCATGTACGACGGCCGCGACGGGCCGGCCGTTCAGAAGGCGATGGACCTGCTGGTGCGCTACGGTGAAGCGCTGGATGCCGAGTGCCTGGTGCAGACCCGCAACGTCTGCGCCACCATCACCTCGACCACCCCGTTCCAGCGCGAGTTCGCGCTGGCCAAGGGCGGCATGGACGCGGTGTTTTCCGAGTTCAGCCTCGACAGCCAGGAAGTGGTGCAGATTCCGAAGTTCAAGGTCTTCACCAGCCATCTGCAGCTGGGCTTCGATCCCGGTCAGCCCGAGCGCATGGGCGTGAACGAGGAGACCGTGCGGTTCTATGAGCAGAGCGAGCGCCACGCTGCCGGTCTGGGCGCCCAGATCATGAACACCTGCACCCCGTATCAGGTGGGCAACATTCCCACCCGCGGCGAGCACTGCGCATGGATGGAGTCGTCCGCGGTGGTCTACTGCAACTCGGTGCTGGGGGCGCGCACCAACACCGAGGGACGCGAGAGCTGTGGTGCGGCGATGCTGACCGGGCGCATTCCCTACTGGGGCTATCACCTTCCCGAAAACCGATACGCCACACACCTCGTGGAACTCGACATCGAGGTCGAGTCGGTGCAGGACTGGGGACTGCTGGGCTACTTCATCGGCGAACATGTGCAGGATCGGGTGCCGGTGCTGCATCGGCGAGGGGGGCTGGAGCAGGTGCCCAACCTGCCGCGCCTCAAGCACTTTGGCGCCGCCGCCGCGTCCTCGGGCGGGGTGGAGCTTTTCCACATCGCCGGCATCACCCCTGATGCCCTGACGCTGGAACAGGCGCTCGGGGGGCGGGCGCCGCGCGAAGTGCTGCGCTACGGTGAGGCCGAGCGCCGCCTCGCTTACGAGAAGCTCAACATGACCGCGCAGTCGGCCGAGATCCAGTACGTCATGCTGGGCTGTCCGCACTACACGATCGAGCAGATCTGGGAAGCCGCGCAACTGCTGGAAGGACGGCGCGTGCATCCGGACTGCGAGCTTTGGATCTTCACGCCGCGCGCCATCAAGGCGCTGGCCGACCGCAACGGTTACACCAAGATCATCGAAGACGCCGGCGGCATCCTCATGTCCGACAGCTGTTCTGCCATGAGCCGCGCTGTGCCCAAGGGCACCCGGACGGTGGCACTGGACTCGGCCAAGCAGGCGCACTACCTGCCCGCCATCCTCGGCGTGCAGGCCTGGTTCGGCACCACGGCGCAATGCATCGACGCGGCATGCACCGGCCGCTGGCAAGGAGGACTGCAATGAGCACCGAAACACCGTCCCTGGCCCCGCCCAGCGAACCAAAGGTGATCGTCATCCACGGACGCAAAGTGGTGGGTGGCATCAGCGAAGGCGAGGCGCTGGTCACGCGCGATCACATTTCAGGCTGGGGCGGCATCGACCCGCGCACCGGCAGCGTGATCGAAACCCGCCACGAACTGAGGGGACAGAGTTTTGCCGGCAAGGTGCTGGTGTTCCCGGGAGCCAAAGGCTCCTCGGGCTGGTCGGCCATGTTCCACATGACCCGGTTGCTCAAGACCGCGCCGGCGGCGTTCCTGTTCAATGAAATGACCACCAAGATGGCACTGGGCGCCGTGGTGACCCATGCACCGGCCATGACCGGGTTCGATCGAGATCCGCTCGATTGCATCGAGACCGGAGACTGGGTGCGGGTGGACGCCGAAGCCGGCGTGGTGGAAATCACCAAGCGCGGTTGAGGCGGGGCGGGGCGCCGCTCCCTTGGGCGCCAGGGCGGCTGGGGTAACATTTCGGGCCTGTATCCGATCACCGACTGGGGCCCCTTTGCGTCTGAATTCCATCAAGCTGTCCGGCTTCAAATCGTTCGCCGAGCCGACCAATTTCATGCTGCCGGGGCAGCTGGTGGGCGTGGTGGGCCCGAACGGCTGCGGCAAGTCCAACATCATGGACGCGGTGCGCTGGGTGCTGGGCGAGTCCAAGGCGTCCGAGCTGCGTGGCGAGTCCATGCAGGACGTGATCTTCAACGGCACCAACAACCGCAAGCCGGCCAGTCGCTCCAGCGTGGAGCTGGTGTTCGACAACAGCGACCACCGCGCCGGCGGCCAGTGGGGCCAGTTCACCGAAATCGCGGTCAAGCGCGTGCTCACGCGCGACGGCACCAGCAGCTACTACATCAACAACCAGCCGGTGCGCCGCCGCGACGTGCAGGATGTGTTCCTGGGCACCGGCCTGGGGCCGCGCGCCTACGCCATCATCGGCCAGGGCACGATCAGCCGCATCATCGAATCCAAGCCCGAGGAACTGCGCCTGTTCCTCGAAGAAGCCGCGGGCGTCTCCAAATACAAGGAGCGCCGGCGCGAAACCGCCAACCGACTGGCCGACACGCGCGAGAACCTGACCCGGGTCGAGGACATCCTGCGCGAGCTCAACGCGAATCTGGACAAGCTGGAGAAGCAGGCCGAGGTGGCGGCGCGCTACCACGAGCTGCAGTCCGGCGCCACGCTCAAGCAGCACCAGCTGTGGTTCCTCAAGCGCGCCGAAGCCGAAGCCGACCAGGTCAAGGTCAAGAACGACGCAGCCCAGGCGGTGAACGATCTGGAGTCGCGCACCGCCGACCTGCGCCGCGTGGAAAGCGAGCTGGAAACCATCCGCCAGGCGCACTACGCCGCGGGTGACCAGGTCAACCAGGCCCAGGGCAAGCTCTACGAGGCGAGCGCCGAAGTGGGCAAGCTCGAAGCCGAGATCCGTTTCGTGGTCGAGGGCCGCCAGCGCGCCGAGCAGCGCCTGGCGCAGCTCAAGGAGCAGATCGCCTCCTGGTCGACCCGCAGCCAGGACGCGGCCGTCGAGCTGGAGCAGCTGGCCGAGAACATCGTCGCGGCCGAGGAGCGTTCGGTCGAACTTGCGGCGCAGGGCGAGGAGCAGGCCGGCAGCCTGCCGTCGCTGGAGGACGCTCTGCGCGCCGCGCAGAACGCCGCCAACGAGCAGCGCGGCAGCGTGACCCAGGTGCAGCAGCAGATCCAGGTGCTGGCCGCCGAGCAGCGCAACATCGAAGAACAGAGCCGCCAGCTCAACCAGCGGCGCGAGCGGCTGGTGGCCGACCGCAACGCCCTGGCCGCGCCCGACGAGGCCCGACTGGCGCAGTCCCAGGCGGCGTTCCAGCAGGCCGAGCAGGCCGCCGAGCTGGCCGAGGCGGTGCTGCACGAGCTGCAGGAGAGCGTGCCCGAGCTGGACGAACAGCGCCGCGCGGCGCAGCTGGCGGTCAACCAGGAGTCGGCCAGGCAGTCCGACCTGTCGGCCCGGCAGGAAGCGCTCAAGGCCTTGCAGGAGAAGGTGCGCACCGACGGCAAGCTCAAGCCCTGGCTGGCCAAGCACGGGCTGGACGGCCTGCAGGGCCTGTGGAGCCGCATTCATATTGAGCCCGGCTGGGAAAACGCCCTCGAATCCGCCCTGCGAGAACGGCTGAGCGCGCTGGAGGTCTCTCGCCTGGAGATGGTGCGCGCCTTCGGCAACGACGCGCCGCCGGCCAAGCTGGCCTTTTACAGCCCGCCCGCGGCCGAGGCGCCCGCGCCGGCGCGCGCCGGCCTCAGGCCGCTGGCCGACTGGCTGCGCCTGAACGACGCCGGGCAGAAGGCCTTGCTGGCCGACTGGCTGCAGGGCTGCTGGACCGCGGCGAGCCTGGACGAGGCCATGGCGCAGCGCAGCCAGCTGCAGGCCGGCGAAGCCCTCTATGTGCCGGCCGGCCATGTGGTCACGGCGCACAGCGTCAGCTTCTACGCGCCCGACAGCGAACAGGCTGGCCTGCTGGCCCGCGCCCAGGAAATCGAGAACCTCGACAAGCAGCTCAAGGCCCAGGTGCTGATCGCCGAACAGGCGCGCGCCGCGCTGGTGCGCGCCGAAGCGGCCTATACCGACGCCTCGCAGCACCTGGTGGCCGCGCGCCGCGAGGGTGCCGAGACCCGCACCCGCGCGCACGAGCTGCAGGTGGAGATGCTGCGCCTGACCCAGCTGGCCGAGCAGACCCGCGCCCGCAGCGAGCAGATCGCCGCCGACCTCGCCGAGGTCGATGGCCAGCTCGACGAGTTGCAGGAGCGCCGCGTCACCGCCGAAGCGCGCTTCGAGGAACTGGACATGCAGCTGGCCGACAGCCAGGAGCGCCACGCCCAGCTGGACGACAAGGTGATCGCTGCCGAACGGGCGCTGAACGATGCGCGTGAACAGCAGCGCGGGCTGGAGCGCCAGGCGCAGGAAGCGACCTTCACGCTGCGAAGTCTGCAGGCGCGCCAGGGCGAGCTGCAGCGCTCGCTGGAGACCGCCGGCGCGCAGGAAAAGTCGCTGGCCGACGAGGCTGCGCGCGCCGCCGAAGAATTCGCCCGCCTCAACGACGCCGCTGCCCAGGCCGGCCTGCAGTCGGCGCTGGCCATGAAGCTGGAGCGCGAGCAGGCGCTGGGCGCGCTGCGCAGCCAGTACGACGACCTCACCGCCAAGCTGCGCGCCAGCGACGAACACCGCCTGAAACTGGAGCGCGAGCTTGACCCGCTGCGCCAGCGCATCACCGATTTCCAGCTCAAGGAGCAGGCCGCGCGCCTGGGCGTCGAGCAATACAGTCAGTTGCTGGCCGAGGCCCAGGCCGACCTGGCCGCCGTGGCGCAGAGCATCACCGAAGGCAATGTGCGCCTGACCGGCCTGCAGTCCGAAATCGACCGCTACCACCGCGAGATCCAGGCCCTGGGCGCGGTCAACCTGGCGGCGCTGGACGAGCTGACGGCGGCGCGCGAGCGCAAGACTTTTCTGGACGCGCAGACGGCCGACCTGACCGAGGCGATGAACACGCTGGAAGACGCGATCAAGAAGATCGACGCCGAGACCCGCGACCTGCTGGGCAACACATTCAACACCGTCAACGAGCACTTCGGCCGCATGTTCCCCGAGCTGTTCGGCGGCGGCAACGCCAAGCTGGTGATGACCGGCGAAGAGATCCTGGACGCCGGCGTGCAGGTGCTGGCACAGCCACCGGGCAAGAAGAACCAGACCATCCACCTGCTCTCGGGCGGCGAGAAGGCGCTGACCGCCATCGCCCTGGTGTTCGCCATCTTCCAGCTCAACCCGGCGCCGTTCTGCCTCCTGGACGAGGTGGACGCGCCACTGGACGATGCCAACACCGAACGCTACGCCCGCCTGGTGACCAGCATGAGCAAGCAGGGTACGCAGTTCCTGTTCATCAGCCACAACAAGATCGCCATGGAAATGGCCGAGCAGCTGATCGGCGTGACCATGCAGGAACAGGGGGTCTCGCGCATCGTGGCGGTGGACATGGAATCCGCCGCCGGTATGCTCGAATCCGCCTGAGGCCATCCCCCACCACCGCCGATTTCCACCCATGAGCACCCTGCAAATCAGCCTGGCCATCGTCGGCGGTCTTGTTCTCGCGGGCGTGGTCGCCTACAACGCCTGGGTCACGCGCCGCAGCGCCCCTCGCACCGCCCGGGGTCTGCCCGAGGCCGACCTGTCGCACGATGATGCGGGCGCGGACACCGTGCCGGTGGGCGAGTCCGAACCCGTGGCGGATCGCGCGGTGGGCGACGGCGAGCGCATTGAGCCGGTGCTGCGTGACGAGCCGGTGGAAGCGGTGTCGGTGCGCGAAGAAGTGCGGCCCGTGCCCTCGGTGGCGGTCACGCTCAACCACGTCGTCACCACGCCGGACAAGCGGCCCGGGCTGGATGCGCTGATCGACGTCATCGCCCCCCTGCAGCTCGATGGCGAGGTCTCGGGCGATGCCGTGATCGCCGCCCTGCCGGGCACGCGCCGCGTGGGCAGCAAGCCGTTCGCGGTCGAAGGACTGGTCGAAGATGGCGGCGAGTGGGAGGCGCCCCGGTTGGGGCAGCGCTACAAGGCCCTGCAGGTGGGTGTGCAGCTGGCCAACCGCGCCGGCGCCCTGAACGACATCGAGTTCTCCGAGTTCGTGATGAAGGCCCAGGCCTTTGCCGACGCCATCGGCGCCATGCCGGACTTCCCTGACATGCGGGCCGAGGTGGCGCGGGCCCGCGAGCTGGACGCCTTCGCCAGCGGCCACGACGCGCAGCTGGGTTTCACGCTGCGCGCGCGCCGCGCGGCCTGGAGCCCGGGCTATGTGTCGCAGAACGCCGCGCGCTTCGGTTTTGTGGCGGGCGTGCTGCCCGGCCGCATGGTGCTGCCCGGCAGCGCCGCGGGCCAGGCCCCCATCCTCAGTCTGTCGTTCGATCCGCAGGCGGCCATGGCCGAGGACCCGGAGCAAAGCGCGCTGCGCGAGATCAACCTGTCGCTGGAGGTCACCCATGTGCCGCGCAGCGAACAACCTTTTGTGCGCCTGCGCCAGGCCGCCTCGGCATTGGCCGAGGCCATGGACGGTGTGGTCACCGACGACGCCGGCCAGCCACTGGGCGCCGACACCATGGACCAGATCGGCGCCGACCTCGAGTCCCTCTACGACGCGCTCGACAGCCACGACCTCTCCGCCGGCTCACCGCAGGCGCGACGCCTGTTCTCCTGATGACACCTGACCTGTTTGCCGCCGAGCCCACGCCGGCGGAGCGCGCCGCGGACTTGCGCGCGCAACTGCACCACCACGCCCACCGCTACTACGTGCTCGACACGCCGGAGATTCCGGACGCCGAGTACGACCGGCTGTTCCAGGAGCTTCAGGCGATCGAGGCCGCGCACCCCGAACTGCTGACCGCTGACTCGCCGACCCAGCGCGTGGGTGGCAAGATTCTGGACGGACTGGTGCCGGTGCGCCATGCGGTGCCCATGCTGTCGATCCAGACCGAGACCGACACCACCGCCGCGGGCGCCGAGGCCTTCGATGCGCGCGTGCGCCGCGAACTGGGTCTGCCCGTGGACGCGTCCGCGGTCGAGTACGCCGCCGAGCTCAAGTTCGACGGCCTGGCGATCAACCTGCGCTACGAGCACGGCGTGCTGGTGCAGGCGGCCACACGTGGCGACGGCGAAACCGGCGAGGACGTGACACAGAACATCCGCACCATCGGGCAGATTCCGTTGATGTTGGCCCCCTCGCTCCCCGCTTCGCGTGGTTCGCTGCCCCCCGAGGGGGCGCGTTTCGCCTTGGGGCGGCCCGGCGGCGAAACCCACGGCGCTATTCCAGAAGTGCTGGAGGTCCGCGGCGAGGTCTACATGCGCCGCGACGATTTCGAGCGGCTGAACGAGCGCCAGCGCGAGAAGGGCGAGAAGACCTACATCAACCCGCGCAACACCGCCGCCGGCGCGGTGCGCCAGCTCGACCCGGCGATCACGGCGCAGCGCCCGCTGTCCTTCTTCGCCTATGGCCTGGGCGAGGTGCGCGGCTGGACCCTGCCGGACACCCACAGCGGCCTGCTCGAAGCCCTGGCCGCCTTCGGTCTGCCGGTGTGCGCCGACCGCTGCGTGGCGCAGGGCGCGGCCGGGCTGGTGGCGTTCCACGCGCAGATCGCCGCGAAGCGCGACGCGCTGCCGTTCGACATCGACGGCGTGGTCTACAAGGTCAATTCGCTCGCGCTGCAGCGCGAGCTGGGCTTCAAAACCCGCGAGCCGCGCTGGGCCGTGGCGCACAAGTACCCGGCGCAGGAGCAGCTGACCACGGTGCTGGCCATCGACGTGCAGGTCGGCCGCACCGGCAAGCTCACCCCCGTGGCCAAGCTGGCCCCCGTGTTCGTCGGCGGCGTGACGGTGACCAACGCCACGCTGCACAACGAGGACGAGGCGCGCCGCAAGGACGTTCGCATCGGCGACACGGTGATCGTGCGCCGCGCGGGCGACGTGATTCCCGAGGTCGTGGCGGTGCTGCCGGAGAAGCGCCCCGAGGGTGCGGCCATCTTCACCATGCCGCACACCTGCCCGGTCTGCGGCAGCGCCGCGGTGCGCGAAGAGGGCGAGGTGGACCACCGCTGCACCGGCGGGCTGTTCTGCGGCGCGCAGCGCAAGCAGGCCATCCTGCACTACGCCCAGCGCCGTGCGGTGGACATCGAAGGCCTGGGCGACAAGCTGGTGGAGCAGCTGGTGGACGCCGGCGTGGTCAAGACCCTGCCCGACCTCTACCGCATGGGCCTGATGGCGCTGGCCAACCTGGACCGCATGGCCGAAAAGTCTGCGCAGAACGTGCTGGACGCACTGGAGAAGTCCAAGCACACCACGCTGCCGCGCTTCCTGTTCGGCCTGGGCATCCGCCACGTGGGCGAGGCGACCGCCAAGGACCTGGCGCGCCACTTCGGCAGCCTCGACGCGATCATGGACGCCAGCGAGGAGCAACTGCTGGAAGTCAACGATGTCGGCCCGACGGTGGCGCAGAGCCTGCGGACCTTCTTCGACCAGCCGCACAACCGCGAGGTGGTCGAGCAGCTGCGGGCCTGCGGCCTGCACTGGGAAGAAGGGGCACCCGCCGAGCGCGCAGCCCAGCCGCTGGCGGGCAAGACCTTCGTGCTGACCGGCACCTTCCCCACGCTCAGGCGCGAACAGGCCAAGGAAATGCTCGAAGCCGCGGGCGCCAAAGTGGCCGGCTCGGTGAGCAAGAAAACCGACTACGTGGTGGCCGGCGAAGAGGCGGGCAGCAAGCTGGACAAGGCGCGTGAGCTGGGCGTGGCGGTCATCGACGAAGCCGGGATGCTGGCCTTGCTGGCTACTTGAACTTGTAGTGGTCGCGGTTGAGCACCGCGGCCACTGCCGTCACTTCTTCGGGAAACAGGCCCAGGTTCATCTGGGTGTTGCACATCTCGACCATGCCGCGCAGCAGGCCAGCGTTGTTGAACTTGCCTTGCGGCTTGTAGATCGCGCTGCCGTCGCCGCCCACCTTGCTTGCGTGGCACTGCGCGCACTTGTGTTCGGCGATGAGCTTCTCGCCCAGCGCCAGGTCGGCGCCCTTGAATATCTCGGCGCCCTGGGCGAAGACGGCGCCTGAGAACGCCAGGGTGGCCAAAGCGGTGCCAATCGGCGCGAAGTTCATGGGTCCTCCTGACAACGTGGTGGCAGCAATTACAGGGGTGGGTATCTCTGCCCACTCTAGCTGCGCCACAATCGCGCGCCACCCGGGCAAAACCCCAATACCGCCGCTTTCTCATGGCCATTCACACGATCCTCAAGATGGGCGACCCCAGGCTGCTGCGGATCGCCCAGCCCGTGCAGACTTTCGACACCCCCGAGCTGCACCAGCTGGTGGCCGACATGGAAGAGACCATGGCCGCCGCGAACGGTGCCGGCCTGGCGGCACCGCAGATCGGCGTGGACCTGCAGGTGGTGATCTTTGGCACCGGCGCGCCCAACCCGCGCTATCCGGATGCGCCCGTCGTGCCGCGCACGGTGCTGATCAACCCTGTCATCACCCCGCTGGGCGGTGAAGAGGAGGAGGGCTGGGAGGGCTGCCTCTCGGTGCCCGGGCTGCGGGCCGTCGTGCCGCGTTGGCGGCGCATCCGCTACCAGGGCTTTGCCGCGGACGGCAGCCGGCTGGAACGGGAGGTGGAGGGTTTCCACGCCCGCGTGGTGCAGCACGAGTGCGACCACCTGATGGGCACGCTGTATCCCATGCGCGTGCGCGACTTCACCCGCTTCGGTTTCACCGAAGTGGTGGCGCCGGGTGTGACGGAAAACGAAAAAAACTGAAACAAAAAGTCCTCTGAAACGGGCCGCGGCTTCGCTATGCTCGATTACTTTGTTGCGCTGCAACGCGGCATTTCGTCTGAATGCAAATGAAACCACTTCTTATTCTGTTGGGTGCGCTGGGCCTGAGCGCCTGTGCGGGCATGGGGCCGCCGCCCGAACGCAGTGTGCAGATGGTGGAGTCCAGCCTGCCCAAGGCCTGGTTCGCACCCGCCGTGCCCCACCAGGGCCAGACCACCTCGCTGGTCGACTGGTGGTCGCGCCTGGGAGACCCCCGGCTGCCGGAGCTGATCGGCCAGGCCCAGCAGGGCAGCGCCAGCATCATGGCCGCCCGGGCCCAGGTGTTTGCGGCGCGTGCGGCGCTGGCCGGCGCCGACAGCGCCACGCTGCCCCAGGTGGGATTGACGGCGGGTGCCTACCGCGGCGTGGACGCCAGCGCCCCGCTGGGCACGGGCATGAACGTGGGCCTGCAGGCCTCGTGGGCGATCGACCTGTGGGGCCAGAACGCCTCGTCGGTGCGCCAGGCCTCGGCCCAGGCCAATGCAGCGCAGGCCGGCTGGCACGAGGCCCGGGTGCTGATGGCGGCCGAGACGGCGCGGCTGTACCTGGGCTGGCGCTCCTGCCTGGCGCAGAAGGCCGTGATCGACAGCGACCGCGCCTCACGCAGCATCACCGCGCAAAGCGCCGCAGACACCGAGCGCGCCGGTCTGCTCGCGCCGGCCACCGCGGCGCTGGCGCGGGCGGGCCAGGCCGACGCTGAGGCGCGGCTGGCGCAACAGCACCGCCAGTGCGAGCAGCAGTTCAAGGCCATCGTGGCGCTGGTGGGTGCCGACGAGCCGGCTCTGCGCGAGCGCCTGGGGGCCAGCGGCGCCTTGCCCGATCCGACTGCGGCCGGATCGGCACTGGCGGTATCGGCCGTGCCGCTGGAAGTGATCCGCCAGCGGCCCGACGTGGCCCGCGCGCAGCAAGAGCTGGTGGCCGCTGCCGAGGGCGTGGGTGTGGCCCGCGCCGCGCTCTGGCCCAGCCTGAGCCTGAGCAGCAATGTGCTGCGCAACCGCTTCACCACCGGCGGAGAGAGCACCACGTTCAACTCCTGGTCGGTCGGTCCGCTGGCGCTGAACTTGCCGCTGATCGGCCGCGGTGGCCTGAACGCGTCAGCGGACGCCGCCGCTGCGCGCTACGAATCGGCAGCAATCGGCTACGCCAATGTGCTGCGCCGCGCCATCGCCGAGGTCGAGCAGTCGCTGGTGGCGCTGGACACGCTGCGCACCCAGCTGGTGGCCAGCCAGCAGGCCGTGGCGGGCTACACCCGTTCGTTCGAGGCCACCGAGGCGCGCTACCGCGTCGGCCTGGCCAACCTCAACGAGCTGGAGGAGGCCCGCCGGCTCAAGCTCAACGCCGACAGCGGCGCCGTGGCGCTGCAGCTGGACCACCTGAACACCTGGATCGCCCTGTACGTCGCCCTGGGCGGCGGTTTTGACCCCCAGATCGCGCCGGAAGCGGTGCGCCAAGCCTCATGAAGAAGACCATGCGCCACTCGTCTGCCCTGTCCCCGGTCCGCCTCCCGGCCATCCTGCTGCTGTCCTCCGTGCTCGCCGTGGCCTGCGGCGGCAGCGACAAGCCCGCTGAGGGGGCGGCTGCCGCCAGCCAGGCGGCGGCCGCGGCCGATGGCGCCGCACCCGCCGCACCCAAGCCCGCGATGACGGTGAGCACCGCCAAGCCCGAAACCGCCAGCCTGGCCCTGCAGCTGCAGGCCAACGGCAACATCGCCGCCTGGCAGGAGGCCAGCGTCGGCGCCGAGGTGCCGGGCCTGCGCCTGGCGACGGTGAACGTGAACATCGGCGATGTGGTGAAGAAGGGCCAGGTGCTGGCCACCTTCGCCCGCGAGACCACCGAAGCCGAGAGCCTGCAGGGCAAGGCTGCGCTGATGCAGGCCGAGGCCGCGGCCGAGAGCGCCAAGGCCGACGCCGACCGGGCGCGCTCGATCGAGAACACCGGGGCGCTGTCCAAGTCGCAGATCGCCCAGTACCTGACGCAGGAAAAGGTGACGCGGGCGCAGTTCGAAGCCGCCAAGGCCGCCTACGCCGCCAGCCAGGTGCGCCTGGGCAACACCCAGGTGCGCGCGCCGGACGACGGCGTGATCTCGGCCCGCACGGCCACGGTCGGTGCGGTGGCCGGCGCCGGGCAGGAGCTGTTCCGCTTGGTGCGGCAGAGCCGCATGGAGTGGCGCGCCGAGGTGACGCCGGCCGAGGTCGGCCAGGTCAAGGTGGGCCAGAAGGTGGAGGTCACGGCGGCCAGCGGCCTGACCGTGGCGGGCACGGTGCGCGCCATCGCGCCCACGGCCGATCCGCAGACCCGCAACGTGCTGGTGTTCGCCGATCTGCCCAAGCACACCGAACTCAAGGCTGGCACCTTCGCGCGCGGCCAGTTCCAGATCGGCAGCAGCCAGGCGCTGACCGTGCCGGCGCAGGCCATCGTGGTGCGCGACGGCCACAACTACGTGTTCGTGATCGGCGCCGACAGCAAGGCCGGGCAGCGCAAGGTGGGCACCGGGCGCCGCGCGGGTGACCGCGTGGAGGTGCTGCAGGGCCTGAAGGCCGACGAGACGGTGGCGGTGCAGGGCGCCGGCTTCCTCAACGAGGGCGACCTCGTGAAGATCGCGCAGTGAAGGACCGGCCATGAACGTTTCCGCGTGGTCCATCCGCAACCCGATTCCGGCGGCGATGCTGTTCGTCATGCTCACGCTCGCCGGTCTGTTCTCGTTCCAGGCGATGAAGGTGCAGAACTTCCCCGACCTGGACGTGCCCAACATCACCATCGTCGCCAGCCTGCCGGGCGCCGCGCCCAACCAGCTGGAAAACGACGTCGCCCGCAAGATCGAGAACAGCCTGGCGTCGCTGCAGGGCCTCAAGCACATCTACACCAAGGTGCAGGACGGCACGGTCTCGATCACGGCCGAGTTCCGGATCGAGAAACCCACACAGGAAGCGCTGGACGACGTGCGCTCGGCCGTGGCCAAGGTGCGCGGCGACCTGCCCACCGACCTGCGCGAGCCCATCGTCAACAAGCTGGAGCTGGCCGGCGGTGCGGTGCTGGCCTACACGGTGCGCTCGGACAAGATGGACGACGAGGCTATCTCCTGGTTCGTCGACAACGACGTGGCCAAGCTGCTGCTGTCGGTGCGTGGCGTGGGTGCGATCAACCGCGTGGGCGGCGTCAACCGCGAGGTGCAGATCCTGCTGGACCCGCTCAAGCTGCAGGCGCTGGGGGCCACCGCGGCCGACATATCGCGCCAGCTGGCCCGTGTGCAGATCGAGAGCGCGGGCGGCCGCGCCGACATCGGCGGCAGCCAGCAGCCGCTGCGCACGCTCTCGGCGATGAAGTCTGCCGAGGAGCTGGCCGCGCTGGAGCTCTCGCTGTCCGATGGCCGTCGCATCCGGCTGGACCAGATCGCGACCGTGAAGGACACCATCGCCGAGCCGACCGCGGCGGCCTTCCTGGACGGCAAGCCGGTGGTCGGCTTCGAGGTGGCGCGCAGCAAGGGTGCCAGCGAGGTGGAGGTCGGGCAGGGCGTGCGCGCCAGGCTCAAGGAGTTGCAGGCCGCACGTCCGGATCTGCAGATCACCGAGTCGTTCGACTTCGTGACGCCGGTGGAGGAGGAGTTCAACGCCTCCATGACCCTGTTGTACGAGGGCGCCATCCTCGCGGTGCTGGTGGTCTGGCTGTTCCTGCGCGACTTCCGCGCCACCGTGGTCTCGGCCGTGGCCCTGCCGCTGTCGGCCATCCCGGCCTTCATCGGCATGCACTACATGGGCTTCACCATCAACGTGGTCACGCTGCTGGCCATGTCGCTGGTCATCGGCATCCTGGTGGACGACGCCATCGTGGAGGTGGAGAACATCGTGCGCCACATGCGCATGGGCAAGACGCCGTACCAGGCGGCCATGGAAGCGGCGGACGAGATCGGCATGGCCGTGATCGCCACCACCTTCACCCTGATCGCGGTGTTCCTGCCCACGGCCTTCATGGCCGGCATTCCGGGCAAGTTCTTCAAGCAGTTCGGCTGGACGGCCGCGCTGGCGGTGTTCGCCTCGCTGGTGGTGGCGCGCGCGCTCACGCCCATGATGGCGGCCAACCTGCTCAAGCCGGTGGTGACCGCCAAGGAGCAGCCGGCCTGGGCGCGCAGCAACCGCTTCCTCGGCGGCCTCTGGGCCTGGATGACCAACCAGAACGAACCCGGCTGGCTCGACACCTACCAGCGCTGGGCCGCGGCCTGCATCCGCCACCGCTGGCTGACGCTGGTCGGCGCCATCCTCTTCTTCTTCGGCTCGCTGGCGCTGATCCCGCTGCTGCCCCAGGGCTTCATCCCGCCGGACGACAACTCGCAGACCCAGGTCTACCTGGAGCTGCCGCCGGGTGCCACGCTGGCGCAGACCGTGGCCACCGCCGAACGGGCGCGGGTGCTCGTGAACGGGGTGCAGCACGTCAAGTCGGTGTACACCACCATCGGCTCCGGCTCGGCCGGCACCGACCCCTTCGCGCCGCAGGGCGCGCAGGAGTCGCGCAAGGCGGCGCTGACCATCCAGCTCGACCCGCGCGGCCAGCGCCCGCGCAAGCAGGTGATCGAGAACCAGATCCGCGATGTGATGTCCGGTCTGCCGGGCGTGCGCTACAAGGTGGGCCTGGGCGGCTCGGGCGAGAAATACATCCTGACGCTCACCGGCAACGACGCCAGCGCGCTGTCGACCGCGGCCCGCGCCATCGAGCGCGACCTGCGCACCATCAACGGCGTGGGCAGCATCCAGTCGTCGGCCGCGCTGGTGCGCACCGAGATCATCGTCACACCCGACCTGCAGCGCGCCGCCGATCTGGGCGTGACCAGCTCGGCCATCGCCGAGACGCTGCGCATCGCCACCGTGGGCGATTACGACAGCGCGCTGCCCAAGCTGAACCTGCCGCAGCGCCAGGTGCCGATCGTGGTCAAGCTCGACAGCGCCGCGCGCGAAAACCTGGAGGTGCTGGGCCGCCTGTCCGTGCCCGGCGCCAAGGGCCCGGTCATGCTCAGCCAGGTCGCCACGCTGACTTTCGGCGGCGGCCCGGCCGTGATCGACCGCTACGACCGCTCGCGCAACATCAACTTCGAGGTCGAGCTCGCCGGCATCCCGCTGGGCGACATGAAGACCGCGGTGGACGCGCTGCCCAGCATCCGCAACCTGCCGCCGGGCGTGCAGGTGCTGGAGATCGGCGACGCCGAGGTGCAGGGTGAGCTGTTCGCCAGCTTCGGCCTGGCCATGCTGACCGGCGTGCTGTGCATCTACATCGTGCTGGTGCTGCTGTTCAAGGCCTTCCTGATGCCGCTGACCATCCTGCCGGCGCTGCTGATGTCCTTCGGGGGCGCCTTCGTGGCCCTGCTACTGACCAACAAGAGCTTCTCCATGCCCTCGCTGATCGGCCTGGTGATGCTGATGGGGGTGGCGTCGAAGAACTCCATCCTGCTGGTGGAGTACGCCATCGAGGCGCGTCGCCAGCGCGGCCTGCCGAGGCTGGAAGCCATCCTGGATGCCTGCCACAAGCGGGCGCGGCCGATTGTCATGACCACCATTGCCATGGTGGCCGGCATGCTGCCGGTGGCGGTGGGTTCGGGGGCAGCGGACAGCAGCTTCCGCTCGCCGATGGCGGTGGCGGTGATCGGCGGTCTGGTGACCTCGACCCTGCTGAGCCTGCTGGTGGTGCCGGCGGTGTTCACCATCGTCGACGACCTGAGCATCTTCTTCGCCCGCCTGTTCGGCCGCCAGGTGCGCTATGAGCGCGCCCACGAGCGGGACCCGAACGCACTGAGCCACCCCGCCTGAGCGGACAGCTGGAGGGCGCTCAGCCCTCCAGCGTTTCCAGCAACTCGGTCTCGATTTCGATCTGGCGCTTGTTGACCTGCAGCTCGGGTCCGCTGATCAGGAACGTGTCCTCGACCCGCTCGCCCAGGGTGCTGACCTTGGCCAGCTGCACGCTGATGTGGTGCTGGGCCAGCACGCGCGAGATGCAGTAGAGCAGGCCGGCGCGGTCGCTGGCGGAGATGCTCAGCAGCCAGCGCTGGGCTTTTTCGTCCGGCCGCAGGTCCACCCGTGGCGTGATCGGGAAGCTCTTGACCCGGCGCGAGAGCCGCCCCTTGCTGGGCGGCGGCAGCGGGCCGCGCTCGTCGATGGTGCTGGCGAGCTTGTTTTCGACCATCGCGATCAGCTCGCGGTAGTGCTCCGACAGCGTGGGCGCCACCACCTGGAAGGTGTCCAGCGCGTGTCCGGTCATGGTGGTGTGGATGCGGGCGTCGAGGATCGAGAACCCGGCGTTGTCGAAGTAGCCGCAGATGCGGGCGAAGAGGTCGTTCTGGTCCGGCGAGTAGACCAGCACCTGCAGGCCCTCGCCCTCGGGCGAGAGGCGGGCGCGCACGATGGCGGCGTCGGGGGGCACCCCGGTGCTGCTGCGTGCGTTGATGGCCAGCTGGCGCGTGAGCACCCGTGTGTGCCAGGCGATCTCGTCGGCCTGGTGGCGCATGAAATAGCCCACGTCCAGCGTGTCCCACAGGGCCTTGTGCGCCTGGTGGGGCAGGGCGTGCAGCGCCAGCATGGACAGGGCCTCGCGCTTGCGCGCCTCGACCACGGCGTCCGGGTCGGGAGCGCGGCCGCCCAGGGCGCGCAGGGTGTAGCGGTACAGGTCTTCCAGCAGCTTGCCCTTCCAGGCGTTCCACACCTTGGGGCTGGTGCCGCGGATGTCGGCCACCGTGAGCAGGTAGAGCGCCGTGAGGTAGCGCTCGTTGCCCACGCGCTGGGCGAAGGCGGTGATCACGTCCGGGTCGCTCAGGTCTTCCTTTTGCGCGATGCGGCTCATGGTCAGGTGTTCGGACACCAGGAACTCGATCAGCTTGGCGTCTTCGCGCGCGATGCCGTGCTGGCGGCAGAAGCTGCGCACGTCGCGCGCACCCAGCTCGGAGTGGTCGCCGCCGCGACCCTTGGCGATGTCGTGGAACAGCGCCGCCACGTAGAAGATCCAGGGCTTGTCCCAGCCCGCGGCCAACTGAGAGCAGAAGGGGTATTCGTGCGAGTGCTCGGCGATGAAGAAGCGGCGCACGTTGCGCAGCACCATCAGGATGTGCTGGTCCACGGTGTAGACGTGGAACAGGTCGTGCTGCATCTGGCCGACGATGTGGCGAAACACCCAGAGATAGCGGCCCAGCACCGAGGTCTGGTTCATCAGCCGCATGGCGTGCGTGATGCCCTCGGGCTGCTGCAGGATCTGCAGGAAAGTGGCGTGGTTGACCGGGTCGGCGCGGAAGGCGCCGTTCATGATCGGGCGCGCGTTGTACAGCGCGCGCAGCGTGCGCGCCGACAGGCCCTTGATGCCCACCGTGGTCTGGTAGAGCAGGAAGGTTTCGAGAATGGCGTGCGGCTGCTGGATGTAGAGGTGGTCGCTGGCCACTTCCAGCATGCCGGCCTTGTCGTAGAAGCGCTCGTTGATCGGGCGCAGCTGGTCGGCGCCGTTCTCGTCGCTGTTCAGCCGCTCCTCGATGTTGAGCAGCAGGATCTGGTTGAGCTGGGTCACGGCCTTGGCCGCCCAGTAGTAGCGCCGCATCAGCTCCTCGCTGGCGCGGCGGGCCAGGCGTGCGGTGGGCGCGGGTGGCTGCTCGTGAGGGCCGGCGGGGGCCGGTGCCTGCGCCTTGTAGCCGAAGGACTCGGCCACTGCGGTCTGCAGATCGAACACCAGCCGGTCTTCGCGCCGGTGGGCCAGCAGGTGCAGCCGCGCGCGGATCAGGCTCAGCAGGGCCTCGTTGGCCTTGATCTGGCGCACCTCCAGCGGCGTGGCCAGGCCCCGGCGTGCCAGCTCGTCCCAGCTGCGCCCCAGGCCGGCGGCCTTGGCCACCCAGAGGATGACCTGCAGGTCGCGCAGGCCGCCCGGCGACTCCTTGCAGTTGGGTTCGAGCGAGTAGGGCGTGTTCTCGTACTTGGTGTGGCGCTGGCGCATTTCCAGCGTCTTGGCCACAAAGAAGGCCTTGGGGTCCATGACCTCGCCCAGGCGCCGCACCAGGCCTGTGAACTGCGCCCGCGAGCCCACAATCAGGCGGCATTCGAGCAGCGAGGTCTGCACCGTCACGTCGCGCACGGCCTCTTCGACGCATTCGGCGGCGGTGCGCACGCTGGAGCCGATTTCCAGCCCCACGTCCCAGCAGGCGCCGATGAAGGACTCCAGACGCGCCTTCAGCGCTTCATCGCCATCTGGCGTCGCGCCGTCGGGCAGCAGCACCAGCACGTCGACGTCCGAGTTCGGGAACAACTCGCCACGGCCATAGCCACCGACAGCCAGGAGCGAGAAGCCGGGACCGAAGCCTGCATTGGTCCAGAGCTGGCGCAGCGTGCCGTCGGTCAGCCGGGCCAGTTGCTGCAGGGTGCGGCGCACGCCGCGGGTCGACGAGCCCTGTTCGCCCAGCTGGGTGAACAGGGTGGTCTTGTCCTGGCGGTAGCGCTGGCGCAGCGCGCCGAGGTCGCCTGCGGCTTCAACCATGGGAACGCTCCGGAATCAGCAGGCGGTGGTGGTCACGAACGAGGGCATGGGCGGGCTGCCGGCCGAGAGCGTGAGCACCTCGTAGCCCGTGGGCGTGACCAGCACGGTGTGTTCCCACTGCGCGGACAGCGAGCGGTCGCGCGTGACGATGGTCCAGCCGTCGCCCATTTCCTTGATGTCGCGCTTGCCGGCGTTGATCATGGGCTCAATGGTGAAGGTCATGCCAGGCTTGAGCTCTTCGAGCGTGCCGGGGCGGCCGTAGTGCAGCACCTGCGGCTCTTCGTGGAAACGCTGACCGATGCCGTGGCCGCAGAACTCGCGCACCACGGAGTAGCCGTTGCCTTCGGCGTAGGTCTGGATCGCGTGGCCGATGTCACCCAGGCGCACGCCGGGCTTGACCATCACGATGCCCTTCCACATGGCCTCGAAGGTGACCTGGGTCAGCCGCCGGGCCTGCACGCTGCAGGCGGCCTCGCCACCGATGAGGAACATGCGGCTGTTGTCGCCGTACCAGCCATCGGGCGTGATCACGGTGACGTCGACGTTGAGGATGTCGCCCTTCTTCAGCGGCTTGTCGTTGGGGATGCCGTGGCAGACGACGTGGTTGATCGAGGTGCAGAGGTGGCCCGGGTAGGGCGGGTAGCCCGGGGGCTGGTAGCCGACGGTGGCCGAGCGCGTGCCCTGCTGCTTCATGTACTCGGCCGAGAGGCGGTCGATCTCCAGGGTGGTCACGCCAGGCTGGATGTGCGGGGTCAGGAAGTCCAGCACTTCGGACGCCAGCCGACAGGCCGTGCGCATGCCGGCGATGCCAGCCTCGTCTTTGTAGGTGATGCTCATGGGACGCAATTATCCCGTGGCGGGCAACGGTTTGAAACGAAGGGTGAAATAGCCACCCGGGCGCTGTCGCCACTCCTATACTCGCCCGCTCCCCAACACCCCCACAGAGAGGCGCTCGAATGAAGAAGCTATTGATCACCGGTTTGTCCCTGATGGCCCTGACTGGCTCTGCGCTGGCGCAGGGCGTGGGCGTATACGGCGTTGTCGGCACAGGTGGCGCAGGGGTGGGGCTGAACCTGCCAGTCGGCCCTGCGCTGGGCATTCGCGGCGAGCTGGCCAGCCTCACCGAATCGGACACCTACACCGAAGACCAGATCACCTACAAGGGCGACCTCAAGCTCAAGGGCAACGGCGTGTTCGTCGACTTCCGCCCCTTCCTGGGCACGTTCCGCCTGGTGGGCGGCGCCACCTTCGGCGGCACCTCGGCCGCGCTGAATGCGCAGGCGACGAACGGCTCGGTCACCATCGACGGCCAGCGCTTCGACGCCACGGGCAATTCGCTGCGCGCCGACATCAAGTACCCGAGCACCATGCCCTACGTCGGCGTGGGCTGGGGCCACGGCCGCCACAACGAGCCGGGCTGGACCTTCGGTCTGGACCTGGGGGTCTCGATCGGCAAGCCCAAGGTCCGGCTGACCGGTTCGGGCGGCCTGCTGGCCCAGCCGGGCGCGCAGGCGGCCATCGCCGCGGAAGAACGCAAGGTGCAGGACGACCTGAACAGCGCCAGGGTGCTGCCGGTCGTCAAAGTGAGCGTCGGCTACCAGTTTTAGTCCCCCCGCGCCGCTTCGCGTCACCCCCCAGGGGGCGCCAGCTGCGGCCCGGCGGAGCCGGTTCCCCGCTGGCCTGGATGCCGCCTGCGGGGTGATTCGGGTTGAGGGGCAAAGGTAAAATCTCGGGTTTTCACCGACCCCTGCGGTCATCCAGCCCCAAGGCCACCCACCGTGACCCTGCACCTGCGCTTTTTTGACGGCGGCAACGCCATCAGCGACTTCAAAGTCCAGCAACTCCTGCCCCGTCTGCAGGGCATTTCCGACAAGATCACCGGCCTCTCGGCCCGCTTCGTGCACCTGGCGTCCTTCGACGCCGCGCCCGACGCCGCCACGGTGGAGCGCCTGGGCCAGCTGATGACCTACGGCGAGCCGGCCACCGAGGCTTTTGTGGCCGCCGAGAGGGCCGGCGCCCCGGCGTTGTACGTACTGCCCCGCCTGGGCACTGTCTCGCCCTGGGCCTCCAAGGCCACCGACATCGCGCACAACTGCGGCCTGGCGCTGCACCGCGTCGAGCGCCTGGTCGAGTTCCGCGTCGGACTCAAGAGCCGCCTGCTGGGCAAGGCGAGCCTGTCCGAAGAGCAGTTGCGCACCGTGGCCGACCTGCTGCACGACCGCATGACCGAGGCCGTGACCACCGAGCGCAGCCAGGCCGAGGCGCTGTTCACCGAACTGCACCCTGCGCCCATGGAGCACGTGGATGTTCTGGGCGGCGGTCGCGCGGCGCTGGAAAAGGCCAACGGGGAATGGGGCCTGGCCCTGGCCGACGACGAGATCGCCTACCTAGTCAACGCGTTCAATGGTCTGAAGCGCAACCCGACCGACGTCGAGCTGATGATGTTTGCGCAGGCCAACAGCGAACACTGCCGCCACAAGATCTTCAACGCGCAGTTCACCATCGACGGCGTGGCGCAGGACAAGAGCCTGTTCGGCATGATCCGCCATACGCACCAGACGAGTCCGCAGCACACCATCGTGGCGTACTCGGACAACGCGTCCATCATGGAAGGCCATCAGCTCGAGCGTTTCGTGGCCAAGGCCGGCGGAAATGCCTCGCCTGCCTACCAGGCCGAGGCCGCCACCCACCACATCCTGATGAAGG
>QXGG01050417.1_pt1 | contig 40258 bp, 27 predicted proteins | sample 1982491 | NCBI WGS metagenome assembly QXGG01 (sample SAMN09924614, study PRJNA488089) | Wastewater metagenome, whole genome shotgun sequencing project. | isolation source: South African research farm wastewater | place: South Africa: Irene, Agricultural Research Council, Animal Production...
ACTACGATGAGATGACCATTGATGGCCTCTACAAAAATGGAGGATTTGATGGGCAGTTCTTATTGGATGACGAAAATGCCTTAGTATCGCTCTTAGGAAGTTTCAACTTTACCAAGACCATACCCGAATTCAACTTTAAAGCCTCCGTCGATCGTTTCAGACCTTATCCTCTACATATTAGCAAGAGAGACGAAGATGCAATATTCTCTGTCGATGTAGTTGCCGACTTTACGGGTAACTCTATCGACCTACTCAATGGAGAGATTAATATCAACAACTTATTATACAACACAAGTGATTTAAGTTACAGCTTAGACAACTTTAAAATCAAAGCTGAACATACCGATCAAGAGAACAATTTAATTATTGATTCCAATTTCTTGAAGGCTAAAATCAACGGACAATATTCTTATCAAACACTTTGGGGTAGTATTTACAATATCAGTAAGACATACCTACCCTCACTTACCTCGTCACTCAAAGAACCTAAAAAGAGTAAGAACAACTTTAACTTTGAAGTAGAGTTAATAGACACTAAGATCCTCACGCACTTTCTTAATATACCATTCCAAACCTATACCAGTTCTCAGTTGAGTGGCTATTTTAATGACGAGCACCAGAAAGTACATATCAAAGGCTATTTTCCTAAGTTACGATACGGTAACACCTTCTACGAATCGGCTATGCTTTTGTTTGAGAATCCCGGTGACGAATTAATAGCCCAAATACGTTTTACGCAACAAAAGAAACATGGAGCAGTAAACGTAGCACTTTTGGCTGAAGCCAAAAATGATAAGATAGATGTATCATTAAACTGGGGAAATGATGGAGTTAACACCTATAGTGGAAAGTTTAATGCCCTAACCCATTTCGAGGTATTAAAAAACGAAAAAAGAAAACGTTATCTACAAACAGACATAGAGATTAAACCAAGCAATATTATACTCAACGATACTACTTGGAGAGTCCACCCATCAAGCGTTCATATAGGCGACCAACTTGTTGAGGTCAATAATTTCTTGTTCAGTAATGATCTTCAGTTTGCACAAATCAACGGTAAGATTTCAGCTTCACCCCAAGACACATTAGCTTTAGAGTTGAACGATATTGATCTGGGCTATATATTCGACTTGACTGGGATTTCTAGTGATGTGGATTTTAAAGGAAAAGCCACAGGATACGCCACAGCAAGCCAGCTTTTCAGTGAGCCTCAAATGCAAGCTAACCTTCATGTTAACGACTTTACATTTAATAATGGACCACTTGGAGATATGGGGATATATAGTTTTTGGGACAACAAACAGAAAGGTATATTTCTGGATGCTGATATGAACGAGAATGACCTAGGACTTACCAATGTCACAGGTTTTATCTACCCTATAGCACCCAAGGGTGGACTAGATCTTAAGATTACAGGCAAAGGAACAAATGTTAAGTTCCTCGAAGAGTATATGAAGGGAATTGCCACGGATGTGAATGGTAGAGCTTATGGTAGCGTCAGACTACACGGCCCTTTCAAAGCACTAAACCTCGAAGGAAGCCTTTTAACTGATGCCTCTCTGCGAATTGGTATATTAAACACCTCTTTTGCTATCAACGATACACTAAGATTTACTAAAAATGGTATGAGTTTTAAAGATATTCAGCTTACAGACCCTGAGAGTCAATCGGGAAAGCTAAATGGCGAACTTTATTATCAACACTTCAAGAAACTAAGCTATCATTTTGATATCAATGCCTATAATCTTCTTGTGATGAATACCCAAGAGAGTGCAGACATGCCATTCTTTGGTAAGATTCATGCCAGTGGAAATACCACAATATCAGGCAATCAAGCAGGGTTAAATGTCAATGCAGCTGTTCGAACAGATAAGAACACTCAGTTTACTTTTATAACCAATGCCACAGCATCGGCTGCAAGTAATCAGTTTATTCATTTCAACGATGTAACTCCCCATCGTCACTACCAAGACACAATCTTTATGGGTCTAGAAGAACATATGTTGAGCCAAAACGAAAAGGATGCCATCGATTCGAATATTGATATTCGCCTGAACCTTCAAATAGATGCAACACCCAATGCTAATATTAAAATCATCATTGACCCTGTAGCTGGTGATTATATGAGCGCAAATGGAAATGGTAATATTCGATTAGACTATTATAATAAGGGAGATGTCAGGTTATTCGGTAATTATGAAATTACTAAAGGACTCTATAAATTTAGCTTACAAGAGGTTATTCGTAAAGACTTTACGATAAAACAAGGCAGTAATATTACCTTTAACGGAAATCCACGAGAAGCTGTACTCGATATACGCACTCAATACACGGTTAACTCTGTTTCTCTAAATGACCTAATACCTCAAGAGAGCCTAATCACAAGTCAACCACATATCAAGGTAAACTGCCTGATGAACCTATCGGGCCAACTCACAAACTCCAATATTACGTTCAACTTGGATTTACCAAGCGAAAGCGATGAGGTGCGTACACTTGTAAAAAACTACATAAGCACTGAAGAGCAGATGAATATGCAGGTACTTTACCTCCTAGGTATAGGTAAGTTTTATACCACCGATAATGGTAATCAAAGCTCGGATATGATGTCATCTGTTCTCTCCTCAACATTGTCTGGGCAGCTCAACAACCTATTATCTCAAATGATAAATAACAATAATTGGAGCATTGGTACTAATGTCAGTACAGGTAACAAGGGTTGGACTGATGTAGAGGTAGAAGGTATGCTTTCGGCACAACTACTGAATAACCGATTATTGATAAACGGCAACTTGGGCTACCGAGAAAACCCGTTAACCAATAGTAATTTTATTGGAGACTTCGAAGCAGAACTATTACTCAACTCCACTGGCAATATTCGTCTTAGAGCCTACAGTAAGACAAACGATCGTTACCTATCACGCATAAACCTAACCACACAAGGAATAGGCATAATGTTTCGTCGTGATTTCATTTACTGGAAAGAGTTACTCTTTTGGAATAATATAAAACTACGTCGTAAAGCCCGACTAGAGGCTCAAAAAAGAGCAAGAACATTCTCGGAAGAAACTACAGAACAAGAGGGTAATTAATCTTCTACCAACTTTAAAGTAAGTTTAAGGCTAACCAACCGACAGTTCGCAGCAATATACCCCACCAAGTATTTACAACTAATATTTTAAATAATCAAAGTATTAGTTGGTGGACTGGAAACTTAATATCATCTTCACGGTGTAATAGTAAACTATAACACTAAAGCCAAAATAACATGATAGAAATCGAAAACATTACCTTCGGGTATAAAAAGAAGAAACCAATCTTCTCAAACTTCTCCTTGGAACTAGAGCAAGGAAAAGTTTATGGACTTCTTGGTCAAAATGGAACTGGTAAATCAACCCTACTATATTTCCTTTCGGGCTTACTCTTCCCCCAGAAAGGTGAGGTCAAGTATTCGGGACAAGCTGTTTCTAAACGACTACCTTCTGTATTGCAGGATGTGTTTATTGTACCTGAGGAGTTTGAACTTCCCGACATCTCAATAGAGAAATATGTAAGAATCAACAGTCCTTTCTATCCCAAATTTGACAAAAAGATGATGTATGAATACCTCAAGTGCTTTGATATGCCAACCGATATCCACTTAGGAGCATTATCTATGGGACAAAAGAAAAAGGTATTTATGAGCTTTGCCCTAGCAACCAATACCTCTTTACTATTGATGGATGAGCCTACCAACGGGCTAGACATTCCAAGCAAAAGCCAGTTCCGTAAGTTTATGGCGTTGGGTATGACAGAGGAAAAAACGATTATCATCTCTACGCACCAAGTGCAAGATGTAGATAAAATGCTAGAGCATATTTTAATTATCAATCAAAACGAGATAATGCTTAATCAGCCTGTATCAGAGATAACCGACAAATTAAGCTTCAGGCGATCTGAGGACTAATGCAGCGGATAGTATATTTTCACTTCCAACAGTTAGTGGCAATAGCATATTGAAACTTAATACCACCGGAGAAGAAACACCACTAAACTTAGAACTGCTCTACAATGCCATCTTACATAACGGCAAGGCTTTCAAGACATTGTTCAACCCTAAAGTACCTAAAAACCATGAATAACACTTTTGATATCAAACGCTTTGGACTACTACTCAAAAAGGATTTTTTTGAGAACTGGAGAAAATACATGCTACAAGCCTTGACTCTATTTAGCATCATCTTAGTCTGCTTCATCTTTCAGTCATTAAATAAATACAGCCATTCAAATGGAGACTATTTGATATCTTATGGCTATGATATGATTAATGGGCAATTAGTAATCATCTGCTTCATAATATTTACGGGAGCGTATGCTGTTTTCTTATCACAGATGATGGACTCTATACGCAACAAACAAAAACGAATTCATTACTTGACCTTTCCGTGTTCGAGTCTCGAAAAATACCTGTCTAAGCTGATAATTCATGTCGTGGGATTTATTCTTGTTTTTTTAGCATCAGTATATTTAGCTGATCTAATACGCATAATAATCTATAGCTTACCTGAGAGTAATTTTGAAGTAAGATCCATTAGATTATTGGGAGAGTTATTTGATGAAAAAGATAACAAGCCAATGGCATTACTCAGTGCGATATATTTATTTGTACTCTCTCTATATGCACTAGGAAGCACATTTTGGCAAAAAAGCGGCTTTGTGAAGACTACTGTGGCTCTAGGTGCCATAGCCGTTACAGGTGTTTTGATAATTTTCGGGGTAGCAGCAACACTGTTCACACCAGAATCACAAATTGATCTACCAAAATTAAGCCAAGGAACACAAGACATATTATATTACATAGCAACCGCAATCACTTTTGTATGTACAGTATTCATTTATGTACTCGCATACTACAGGTTCAAAGAAGCTGAGTTAATAGAAAGATGGTAAACTATGGATTTTAAAGAAAACAAAGCAATATATCTTCAAATAGCCGAACGGTTAAGTCATGAGATTTTACTTGATAAATATCCAGAGGAAGAACGCATTCCCTCAGTAAGAGAGTACGCAGCAGAGATGGAAGTCAACGTAAACACAATGATGAGATCGTATGATTACCTTCAGCAACGAGATATCATTTTCAACAAACGTGGAATAGGTTATTTTGTATCACCTGGCGCTAAGGAGAAGATATATAATACACAGAAAGAAGCATTCATTGATGAACATCTAACAGACTTCTTTCACCAAATATATCTTTTAGAGATCCCCATTGAGAAGATTGTGGCTCAATACAAAGAGTATGTAAAACAACAAAACAAAGAATAATCACTATGAGATTAACTACTAAAATATTCATCGGATTCCTGGCAAGTGTCTTATCCTTGATACTCATTTTTATGTTTTATCTTAAGACAAGAGAGATTACCTCATTACATCTTGATACGCTCAGAAAAGAACATGAGTTTGAGAAAGTAACAGAAGCAATTTCGATTCCTGCTCCCTACAGCGTTGTATCCCTTAATAGAGGAGAAGCTGAGTTAAGTCTTGAAGGAGCAATCTTAAATCATAAAGAAAATCCAGATAAAGTTCTATTAAATAAGGATCTTGTGCAATACACCCGCATGGATGTACGCAATGACACACTATTCATAAATATAGATGACAGTCAGATCCTCGACATGTTAGAGCTGAAAGGTAAAGAAAATTCTAAGTCAATATTATACGGCTACCCCAACGCTCACGGAGCAAAGATTTATCTTCCTGAGCAAAATAACATGCATATTGTCAATGAACTAGATTTTGATGTCTATTTAGATAGCCTCAATATCAACACACTAGAGCTCATGGTCTCAGGAAGTAATAATATAACAATCAACAATAGCCAGCTAAAGACCTTCACCTTTGATGATCAACCCTATACAGATATAACATTCATGTTTGTGAATTCGCATATAGGAACATGGAATATTGATGCTTATAGAGTAAATGAAAGTTATTCTGATTTCAGTTCATCTCTAGTTGAAGTACTAAATGTTCGTGGAGATGAAGCCTGCGAGTTACCCTACATCAGGTACAATACATTAAACTGGTTCCCATCAAGCAAAAAGGCTAGCCTTAGCTTGAAGCTTCAGGAAGCTACATCAATAGAAATGAAAAAATAAAGGAGAGGTAAAAAAGCTGAGCGCATGGTACAAAGACCTACTGTATAATGATTATATGCGTAGTTTAACTGATAGTTTATCGGTTAACTACGCATATATTTATAATAGTTGTTGTTAGGAACTATAATGGTATCTTAACCATAGAAGTTTGAACTGAGGACATACCAACAGAAGTAGATAGCTACCTCAACTTGTCAGTCAATAGGGATGTCCACATAACATAACCATCTTCTTTAAGATGCAAGCCATCGTTCGTCCAATCGGGCCTTAGCTGATCCGATCCTTCTTCTAGAAAATGGGGATATGTATTAATGAATACGACGTTCTCTTTTGCTGCCAATTTTTCCAACTCTTGGTTTACTTTTACAATCGTTTGGGACTCCCCTTTGAGCAAACTATAAAAGCTCTTTCGCTCGTTGATGGGTAGTACACTCTGCAAATAGAGTTTGGTTTTAGGTGATTCTGCTTTAAAGCGTTGAAGGATTTTATTTATATTCTCAACCAAGGTATAATGATTTAGACCTTGAGAGATATCATTTATACCAATAGCCAAGATTAACTCTTTAGGACTTCCTGCAATTATATCATCTAGTCGCCCAAGAACACCTTCAGTATTATCTCCTACAATTCCACGATTGACCACATGCTTCCGGCCCAATCGCTTAGCCCAATCGCCCCCATTCTCAACTTGGCTATCCCCAAGTATTACGATATCATTGGAACTGATTGGAGATTCTTTTTTAAACTGATCCATTCGCATCGCATAGTGCATTAAGTAATTTTGATTGGTTGCTGTTCCATCTGACGAGGCAACAACATTCACAATTCGCATAAATAGACTGCCCATGTCTATTGGCTCTTTACTATGTAGCTTATTGGTGAGAATAATAATTGCCAACTCTGCCTGAGGGTCAATAACGATCGATGTCCCTGTAAAACCAGTATGTCCAAAACTATTGTCATGTAATAAGTCGCCCTGATTCCATGAATAAGCTGTATCGAAATCCCAACCAGGAGTGCGACCTATTTGCTCTAACCCGAGTGGCAAACTAGACATCACACGGATGCTCGCAGGGCTGAGTATCTGTTGCCCACTTGCCTGACCTTCATTCAGAAATAGAGAAGCTAGAGTAGCTACTTCAGTTGCAGTAGAAAACAGCCCTGCATTCCCTGAAACTCCACAATTCATCACACGGGCTAGTGGATCATGAACCTCGCCCTGTAACCACTGAGTTTCTGTTATATTTTCTGTAGATGCACAGCGCCTTAACAGATTACCGCTAGGTACAAACTGAGTGGAAGTTAACTTCAGTGGCTTGTAGATATTCTTATCAGCAAAAGTATCTAAACTTTCGCCTGCAATCTTCTCTATTATATATTGAAGCGTGATGTAGTTTAAACAGCTATAAACCATCTCTTCACTAGGCTCAGAGATAACAGACTGTTGATTAATATACTCTTTAAGACGATTAGGGTAATCTAAATCAACACGGTCATTAATCAAGCTAGAAACAGGAGCATAAGGAGGTAAACCCGAAGTATGCATCAATAGATCAATTACTCTAATAGGTTTCTTGTGTATATCTTCTGAAGAATTCTCGAACTCAGGAATAAAAAAACTTACAGGATCTTGAAGTGAAAGCTCCCCTCGTTCTAGTAGAACAAAAACGCTAATTGCAGTAGCTAAAGGTTTAGTTAAAGAAGCCAAGTCAAATACCGTGTGAACATCCATAGCAGTAACGACAGGATATAACTGCTGATTGCCAAATGCCTTTAGATAGGCTATTTTATCTTTCTTGACTACAGCAACTACCCCTCCAGGAAGCCCCTTATCAAGAATGGCCTCATTCATTAAACGGTCTATATTCTTTAGTTTCAAAGTATTAAACCCTAAAGCTTCTGGGATAAAAACTGGTAGCGATTGTGCTCCCAGCTTTACTCCCAAAAACAAACAGAGTAATACAATTAGTCCTGTTCTATTCATAATAAAAATTATATTAGCGTTGATAACTTGAGACTGCTTTTTTTACGGAGCCAAACTTCAGAAGCAATTCCTGAGCCTCATCATAAGGCAAGCCCAATTCCTCAATAATCATTCGAGTACCACGGTCAACTAGTTTTTTGTTACTCAACTGCATATTAACCATTTTGTTACCTTTTACACGTCCCATCTTAATCATCACAGAAGTTGTGATCATATTAAGGATCATTTTCTGAGCAGTCCCCGACTTCATCCGCGAACTGCCTGTAACGTATTCTGGTCCAACAATAACTTCAATAGGGATATCAGCATAAGCTGACATCGGCGAATTGGGATTACTACAAATGCTAGCAGTCAGAATACCATGCTTCTGTGCTTCTCGTAAGGCTCCAATTACATAAGGGGTAGTTCCTGAAGCTGCAATTCCAATTACAGTATCATTCTGATTCACATGATGATCCTGAAGTTCTCTCCAACCCACAAGATCATCATCTTCAGCATTCTCTACGGGGTTACGTAAGGCAATATCACCACCAGCAATCAAGCCAATTACGTAAGAAGGTGGCATGCCAAATGTTGGAGGAATCTCGGAAGCATCTAGTACACCCAAACGCCCACTGGTACCTGCACCCATATAGAATATACGACCATCCTCTTTCATTCGGGGAACGATCTGAGTTACGAGTTTTTCAATTTGAGGGATACACTCCTGAACGGCTAGAGCGATTTTCTGATCCTCGGTATTAATATCTACTAGCAATTCATGTACTGACTTCTTTTCGAGATCATCGTATAAAGATGACTGTTCGGATATCTTTATAAAACTCATTTTATTTCATGTGATAGTTAATTAAACCTTCCATAGGGCTTTTATCAATAGTGCCTATAGTCACTCCCATCTCTTTGGCTGCTTGCTCAAGAATCTCTCTGAAATAATAAGCTATTGAGCCTACAAAATGGACTTTCTCGTTTTGATACTTATACTGCATTACATTTCTTTGGAAGAAATCCTTGAAAGTATTAAGTACTAGATTCTTAATGGAGGGTTCCTCAATATGCTTTAGAATAAATGGGGATAAGCTCGCTAAAAAGCGATTAGGGAAAGGTTTCCGATAAACTCTATCAATAATATCTCCTTGTTCTAACTTATATTCTGACAGAAATGTTTCCTTCAAACCCTCCTTTAACTGATTCTTTAATAAGCTACCAATAAAAAGCTTACCGATAACTGCACCACTACCTTCATCACCTAAGATGAAACCTAGTGGAGAAACATTCTCTAAAATTTCACTACCATTATAGAAGCAAGAGTTAGAACCTGTACCTAAAATACAAGCGATACCTGATTTATTGCCACAAAGAGCATGAGCAGCTGCCAACATATCGGTACTTACTTCAATAACAGGTGAAGTAAAGAAAGATTCAAGCGCCTTTTTTACAATATCCTGCTTGCCAAAAATACAACCTGCTCCATAAAAGTAAATTCCATCAAAACTTTTACTCTTCAACTTATCAAGGAGGTTTACTTTTATTTCCGTTTCGATTTCTTCTTGACTTTGAAAAAAAGGATTCATCCCCTTTGTTGAATATCTTGATACAGACTTATCGTCATTAATCAGAGTCCAGTCGGTCACAGTAGAACCGCTATCTGCTATAAGAATCATATTATTATATTTTAATGTAAATTTTTCGTTTAAATAGTTGGAAGCCCACTACCCAGTTCAAGCCCACAAACAGTAGGGCATAAACCAAAGACCCCAAGTATGCCCCTAAAATAGGCTTTATAGCAACCCCATAGATGTATCCATTTATGCTTATAGTACCACCTGCATAGGGAAATAATATACTCCCAAAACAAATAGAAAGAAAAGCTCCAAAGACATAGATAAATAGTGGGTTTACACCAAATGAAACAAAGAACGTTGCCCATCGTTTATGGTCTTTAACATCGATAATCCATACGAGCAATGCCAATAGGGTGGAAGCTAATCCACAAGTAACCATCACAAATGTTGGCGACCAAATTTTCTTGTTTATTGGTAAGCCATATGATAATAGAAAACCTGCAAATGTTAGTATAGCTCCCCAAATAAACAGGATTTCAATCTTATCTTGAATCGTTTTGGCAGCTACAAATAACTTACCAATATAAAACCCAAGCATGACATGTGCTATTGCAGGGATAGTACTTAATAAACCTTCAGGATCTATTCCATTATCTTTATACATGTGGTTTGCACCGAGCACTGCACGATCTACTATCGAAAGTATGTTCGTTTCATTGTAAGCGTAGCCATTACCTGTTAGCAAAATAATAGTATAAGCTACCAAAAGCCCAATAATTATATAGGGAATATAACGATGCTTGACCAGTAAAGCAACGATTGCTGTAGCTCCATAAGTCAAGGCTAATCGAGGCATAACACCAAGTATTCTCAAATGATCAAAGACTAGGATTGAGTTGATTAGTCGCTGTCCAAAGCCGAAATCTTCTCCAGCCAAACTATTCCAAGTACGAAGTGACAAGCCAAACCAAGCTATAGCCAATCCGATAGCAAAAATAATCAGTGTACGTTTCAATATCTTTAGTCCTGCATCTTTAGAGAATGTAAAATTATATTTACGCAATGACATATAGGTTGAAATCCCCATAATAAACATAAAAAAGGGAAACACTAAATCTGTCGGAGTCAAGCCATTCCACTGGGCATGCCCTAATGGTGTATAAATAGCTCCCCAACTACCTGGATTATTAACCAAAATCATCCCTGCAATGGTGATTCCTCTAAGTACATCAAGAGCAAGTAGGCGTTTATTTGATATTTTATCCATAATTTAAATTCATTACTTGTTATAAGACTCTATCTATATAAATAGTATTTCTTAGAGGCTTTTTTGAAGTCCGAGGCATCTTTATCCCAAAAAGGTTTTACATCTGCCCAGGAATTGTTTTCAGAGAACAACTCTCTAACCTTTGAGCTACCACTTACTTTGTCAAACATATTGAAGCGGTCTTTATTGCAGTGATCAAAAACAGCTCTATCAGGATAGAGACGAGCTACCTCCTGCATGATATAGAATTGAATTTCACTCAACTGAGCCTTCTTGTAATCCATAATATGGACTTGAACTCCTTGAATAAGCTCTCCCTTATCTACCGAATAGAAAGGTTTGAGATACATGGGTCTAAACTTAAGTCCAGGTAAATTCAAGCTATTCATACTGTCAGCAAACTCTTCGGCCTTGATCCATGGGGCAGCAAACATCTCAAAGGGAATAGTATAGCCTACTCCTATTGACATATAGCCCAACTCTCCTAAAATACCTGACACCGGATAAAATACGGCTGATCCTGTATGTGGTATATGTGGTGACGAAGGTACCCATTGAAGCTTAGTGTCTTCGTAAGTCATCTTACGTTTCCATTTTTTCATTTTAACAACTTTCAGGTCACAAGCTTTACCCTCCATAAATTGATCATTAATCATAAGAGCCAGCTCCCCACAAGTAAGTCCGTAGAGATAGGGTATTTTAAATTGGCTAACGAATGAGATAAAACCATCTTCAACCAAATTACCTTCTACACGGTGTCCACCCAATGGGTTAGGGCGATCAAGCACAATAAATTCTTTGCCGTTTTCGGCTGCTGCTTCCATAGCAACTCCCATCGTACTGATATAAGTAAATGAACGACAACCGATGTCTTGAATATCATAAACTAACACATCAATATCTTTTAGCATTTCGGGAGTCGGTTTACGAGTAGCTCCATAAAGAGAATAAACCGGTAAACCAGTCGAAGCATCTTTGGAGTTATCAACCTTATCACCTGCATGAATGTCGCCACGCACCCCGTGCTCAGGTCCATAAAGTGCTACTAAGTTGACATTGGGTGCCTCAAACAAAATATCAACAGTCGAGACCATATTATTATCCACACCCGTAGGGTTTGTAATCAAACCTACACGTTTACCTTCAAGGATTTTGAAGTTATCCGATTTAAGCATTTCTAATCCTGTTTTTATGGTCTGTGCTGATAACGGCATAACCAAAGCCACCAAAACAAAGGCTGCAAATATTTTAAGTTTTTTCATCTTCTCTTATTTTTTACGTCCAAATTCTGGATCGATTTGTTTCTTAACTAATATAGAAGCTAGAATACCTGGGATAGTACAAACACACACCCAAATAAAAAAGTTAGTATATCCTAAAGTCTCTTGAATCCACCCTGCTATCATTCCTGGAAGCATCATACCCAAGGCCATAAACCCTGTAGCAATAGCATAATGAGCAGTCTTGTGCTCACCAGCAGCAATATAGATCAGGTAAAGCATATAGGCTGTAAACCCAAAACCATATCCTATCTGCTCAATGGCAACAGCTGTACTGATTAACCAAATATTATCTGGAGTTGCCCAAGCGAGCCAAACATAAAGTAAGTCGGGTACATTAATGGCTATAGCCATAGGGATAATCCAAGCCTTAAAACCGTTTCTAGAGATTAGAAAACCACCGATAATCCCGCCAACCAATAAGGCTACAACACCAATAGTTCCATATATCATACCTACCGAAGAGGTAGTCAGCCCTAAACCTCCCTTATCTCCTGCATCTAATAAGAAAGGAGATGCGATCTTAACGAGTTGTGACTCACCCAATCGATACGTTAGAATAAAGAAAAACATCAAACCCAAGTTCTTCTTTTTAAAGAATGAGACAAAGGTCAATGCAAAGTCTTTAAAAATACGATCCGCACTTAGGTTTGGTCGCTTTACATCTGCTGCAGCATGAGGTAAAATCCAGTTATGGTAAAGTGCTAAAGCCACAAAAATACCTGCTAGTAAGTAAAAAGTTATACTCCAAGCCACAGGAATATTCCCTTTTATAGAGGGGAAAATCAGCCCACTCTCAAGTGCTCCAGCAAACATAACTAAGACACCTTGTCCAAAGACCGTAGCCAAACGATAAGCCGTGTTACGAATACCCACAAACAGAGACTGATCTCCCGTACTTAACCCCAACATGTAGAAACCATCGGCAGCAATATCATGTGTAGCCGAACTGAAAGCTAAAAGCCAAAAGAAAGCCAGTGACATTTGCACAAAATAGGTCGTTGGAATAAAAAATGCTACCCCTGCAAAACCTGCGGCTATCAACCCTTGCATGGCTACAACCCAAGCACGCTTTGTCTTAACTAAGTCGACAAACGGACTCCAAAGTGGTTTTATAACCCAAGGCAAATATAACCAAGAGGTATAAAGGGCTATTTCAGTATTGGATAATCCAAGTCGCTTATACATTATAACAGCAATGGTCATCACTGCAACATAGGGTAAACCTTGGGCAAAGTATAAGGTTGGTACCCATGCCCAAGGGGATCTTGTTTTTTGTGTATTCATAGTATCTGTTTTCATATCTGTTTAGTAATGTTTGTCAATCTGAGCACTTACATAGTAGTGAAGCAAAATTTCGTCATACGAATAACCCTTCTCTCCCATCACAGCAGCACCAATTTGACATAACCCTACTCCATGTCCCCAACCCGCTCCTTTTAAGACGAATTCTTGGGGTATTTGATTGCTTAAATTCTTCCTCTCAACTACAAAAGCAGAGCTATATAGGTGAGAGTTCGAAAGCACCCTGCGTATCTCTAGTTCTTTTCCAAGCACAAGTGTTTTTTGGGATCCTACAATACGCAGCTTATATAACCTACTCGAAACCCCTCTGGCAACTGGTTCAAGGTCGATAATATCACCAAACTCCATTCCAAGGTTTTTTTCGATCAAAGCTCTTATTTCGTCTTGTGAGTAAGAAATCTCCCATCGATAAAAGTCTGTGGTCTCTTGATCATAATTATTAAGTACCTGACGCAGTATTACTTTGTCCTTGGTGTTACAGAAAGCATCGGGTGAGCCAAGAATCCACTTCTGAGCTTGATCTTCATCTTTAAGGTTGGGACTATTTTCGTTGTCAGTCCAATCTCTCTTCTTGACAAGATAAGGATGAGATGATTTTTCCCAACAGGTTGAAAACTCCTCAAGCATACCACCACAGCATTTGGAGTAGCGTGCATCACAAATTCTGTTGTTATAAGTAAGTACTTCACCCTCTGTAGCTAAAACAGCTTGGCGCACCAAAGCATTTGTAGCACGAGTAATCCCTTGATAACGTTGGCAATGGTCATCAGCGCAAACATCAAAAAGGAGGTGATCTTCACGATCATACCAAATGATTCGCTCCTCAGGGGTTAGTGTGGGAGACTCAAAGGGCTCTGCTTTAGAATCTACAGCGTCTTTGTTCTTCTGAATCTGTGCCAATAACCAACTCCTCGAAATTACGGCGTGTGCCTTTAATAATTCTAAAGAAGCATTTGCACTCATTTCTGACGAAATCACAGATATCAAATACTCTTCAACAGGAAGAATATTAATTGCTGCAATCTCATTATTGTCTATTGAAAAAAGTAATGAACCTCTAAAAGTCTGATTTTCTTTGCGTTCCCAATGGAAATTAACGCCTATGGTTACATCTTTTAATTCGAAGGAACCCTTATCAGTATCTATCGGTATAAAAATAAGCTCATCATATAGGATATTATTCCAAACAATTTGTCCATTCTGAATTTGTACCGACTGCAAGCCGGCAACCTCTTGCCCTTTAACTAAGTAATGAGAATTTAAAGTAAATTCTATCACTTGACTCGACATGATGCCTACGCTAACTTGTGGTGTTTTCATAATATCATTGTTTTAGTGGTGATAAAAGTTCTAATATCTCTGATTTTGACATAGATACCTCACTTAGTATATCTTGAATAACCCTAGAGTCTATACGTTTGAAGTCCGATTCGATCGGGGTAATAAAAACACCTCCCAAGTCAACCGAAGCTGGACTAATAGTCATCTTCTCTTCTCCTTCGGCAAAATAGCAGCTTGGCCTATGCTTGCTTCGAAGCAACACAACCAATACCCACTCTAGTCCATCATACCAAGCCAGCAGATTCATCATAGGTTCTACTTCGCCCGCGTGAATGGGCAAAAGTTTGTATAACAATTCAAATGAATTTGTTAAGTCGGGAATATTCTTTGAGGTAAATACCAAGGCATTTCGAGGAGCATCATCCAAAAGATGAAGTGATGCATCCTTATACTTGAATATCAATTGGCCTGTATGCGATTTAACATCAGTCTCAATCCCCATAAAGCCTTTGTTACCAGCTTGAAAATGCATATGATCGGGTGCAGACGCTCCACATTTGGGTCCATTATAGAAGATTACATAATCATCCAATTCTCTAGCTAAATCTAGCATGTCGGCAATTCTATTGGATATTTTCTGATCGACATGATTAATATCAGGAATAGTAAGATGCCGAGGAAATATAGGAAAAGGGTTAATCAATATCTCATACTGCTTATATCGAACTCCTTTTTGCTCTTTTGGCCTATTCTGGGCACAAAGAAAACATTTACGCTCTTGGATAGATTTCGTATCTACCTTAGCTGCAGAAGAAACAATACGTGCAGGATTGAATTGAGCTCGATACTCAACATGACCAACCGTTATATCTTTGGATTGTACTTTGCCTAGAGCAGCAAAGTTTTGACTGACCAATGGCCATTCAATAAGCTGCTCTTGGATTAGTTTTTCAACTTGTTCTTTCATCATTTATTTTTTATTTAACTGAAGACGAGCTTCGAGCTCCCAAGTGCGGATTCGATCTTTGTAGGTGTTGTGTGCATTCATTTTTACGATATCCAGAGAAGCATCAGAGTTGTCTTCCCAACGACGACATAAATAAACCACATCATAAACACGTCCTATTTGATAGTTACGAGAGAAATTAAGCCCCAATGCATAATCTTCACCATAACTAGTATTTGGAACTTTAACCTCACGAAGAACTGGTGTGTAAAATGCTCTTGGAGCACCAAGACCATTGATACGCAAAGCATTATTTCGACCATTATCAGGAGTCCACTCTTTATGATCAATAATACCCGGAGCAATCATGTTCATGTTAAAGTCGGTCATCATATAAGTACCTACAACCATAGCACAGTTTTGTGCATAAAACGCATCAACCATAGTTTGCAATGTGTTTGCATCACTGTAAACGTCATCGCTATCTAGTTGAACTGAGAATTTGCCACATTTGGGATGATGAACACCTACATTCCAGCAGCCACCAATACCAAGGTCGTGACGCTTTGGTTTGACATGAATGAGCCGCTCGTCTGATGCAAATGACTCAATGGCTTCAGATGTTCCATCGGTAGAGTGATTATCGACAATAATAAGATTAAACTTAAAGTTCGTCTTTTGTTTTAGAACCGATGCGATTGCATCTTTTACGGTCTTAATACGATTACGAACAGGTATAATTACAGATGCCTCAAACTCAAAATGATTTGCATCAAACTTAATCTTATCAAACTTAGGCTCAAGGTATCCTCCGATTTCTTTAAGATGCTCAGTACAGGCTTTTTCCATTTCTATCTGAACTGCTCTATTTTTAGGATCTACATAGTCGAATATTTTCTCTCCACTCTTGCGTGTGTCATTTTCGACCTCAGAGTATAAAAACTCATTGATATGCTCCAATTTATATTTCTGACTAAGTTTTAGTCTTAAATCATAAAGACCTGCTGCATCGTAGGTTTCTTTCATTCTACTTACCGAATCTTTGAAAGCTGAGCCCTTAAAAAGTAAAACCGAACCAAAGTTAAAGTCGTCACGAAGACTTCCTTTTTGATAGTCAATAACGGGTGCGGCTTTTCTATCTTCACCAATTACTTGGTAATGGTCGGCATAAATCATTCCGGCACAAGTATCTGAAGCTATACTAACCATACGCTCAAGGGCAAAGTACCCTAACTCCAATGTAGAGTATTTGGTATACAACAAAATATAGTCTGCATCAGCATGTTTTGCAATTTGTCGCATCGTCTCCGATGAGTTCAACGCAGGTACTTTTAACACTTGGCAGCCCATAACTGAAGCAGCCGCAGAGTCTTGTGTACTTAAAAGAAAAATATTTATATTACTATCCGAGTCCTTTAAATTCTCAATTGTGGTTTTTGCTTGAGCCTGATCAATAAAAGGGATAAAGCAATTCATTTTAGTTTTCATACTGTTATTTGTTATTAGGGTTATTTTTTCCATTTTAGTAAGCCTACTTCACCACCAGTAGCAGTAAAAAAGACCTCTTTATCATTAATTGGTACAAGTGTACTTATAAGTGAGTTTCCTATTTTGTGTTTCCAAAGAACCTCTCCTGTTCTACCATCAAGGGCAAACATTAAACCATTCTTTGTGCTGCCATACATTACCCCATCTTTTTCTGCTTGCATTGATGGAGCATGTTCATAGCCAAAACCAACATCAGATGACCATATCTTTTCAGGAGTATCAGATAAGGCTGAGTAACATACAATGCTATCGTTCATAGTTTTACTAAAAACTCGAGTTTGATCTTCAGACAAGCCAACGGTTTCACGAACCATTGATTCAGCAGTCCGCCACAAAGTTTTACCGTTTGTAATATCAATAGCGGTCATTGCTCTCTTGGGATCAGTAATAAATACTTTTCCATGAGCAGCTACAGGCCAAACTGCTGCTGGCGAAAAGTGCATTCCGCGAATCCCACCAGTCCATAACCACTCTGGAGTACCATCTTTTTCATTTAAGGCATAAAGCGTATTGTCCCAAGCCCCAAAAATCACTTTTCCATCGGCAACTAGAGGTTTGGTTTCGACATATCCTTTCACCTTATCGTAATTCCAAATCAGGTTTCCTGTTTTTATATCTATTGCTCTAAAGCATCCGTCACTAGCACCAATAAAAGCTACACCATTGTGGATAGTCACAGCTCCCAATACAGGAGCATTTGCTTTAACCTTCCATAATATCTCTCCTTTTTTAGTACCTAGACCATAGATGAAACTATCTGCAGAACCAAAAACAATGACATCGTTGGCTGCGTCTGGCGTTCCAAGGATGCGGTGACCAACCTGAGTTTTCCACTGTAACTTACCATTTTTCGCATTATAACTTGTTAGATAACCAAGATCATCGGCCACAAATAGGCTCTGTTTGTAAAGTACAGGCGAACTATAAATACCTACTCCTGTACGATTTAACCAAATAGGTTTTACCTCAGGATATGCTGAGTTTACCCCAAAGTCGGGTTTCCTACTCGCATCAGGCTCTATCGCATAAGACTTAACCATGGATAGCTGAGCCCAAGGACGAGGCTCTAGACTTACTCTCTTTTCAGCTACATAAATGGAGTCGTTAGCAATTTCTATCAAACTATAACCTGGATAACCCTCTTTGTCTTTTTGTGTAGAGCGATTAATAACTCCAGGTATACCGTCATAATCAAATAACAAATTACGGTGATAATGTCCACCTAAAAATGATTTGATATTGTAGCTACGGACCACATCGGTTACTTCGTACCAATTATCGACATCTCCAGGTAGCAGAGGATAATGAGTAACCAAAAACACGGGCTGATTTTTAGCAGCCTTTGATAACTCGTCATTTAGCCAAGTGATATCTTGAGGGGCAACATGCCCATCGGCCATACGAATAAGTGGACCGGTATTGAATCCTAAAAAAAGAACTCCTTTGTGCTGAAACTTAAACCTTTCGTAACCAAATATCTTACCAAAATCGATCATCCCAGACTCTGTCCACTTGGTTTCGTGATTACCAGGAATCACATAATAAGGTTTATTTAGCTGATCTAAGAGCTCTTTTGCAGCCGTTAAAGACACAAAGTCACCCTCTTCTGAAATATCTCCTGTAACCAATACAAATTCAATTGCTTCATTAGCATTAACCTCCTTGATTACCTCAATTAGAGCCTGAGCAGGCGCCTTGTTGTTTTTTGAAATATGAGTATCAGTAAGTAGTGCGAATGTCATATCCTGTGCTGATATAAAATTCAAACTACCAAAGAGCATAAACAGCAATAATGTTAACTTTCTCATAATATTTTATTCTTTATTATTCTTTAAAATTCTTAGGATATTACTCATCAGTTCATCTCTCTGACTTGGAGATTGAATTGTTTCAAATGGAAATCCTAAAGCAACTACTTTATAATCGCCATCATAGGCAACTGCAGCACTTAAATTGTTTTCTCCGTAACGCATTATTGTAAACGCATCTTTATGGGCTGGCTCGATAGCGTCAGGTGATTCGACAGCATAGGTTTCTGAGTTTAAGATTTGATTAAACTGATAAGACGAACGATCTTCACTCAAGGGAGAAACCACTCCCTTAACCTCTCCCTTCTTTGCCGCACGATTAACTCTCCATTTCAACTTCAAAACATCCTCAAGAAACTTTTTATCAGAGTCTTGACTAGCAACCAATGGGTTATCTATTAAATCGGTAGCAATATAAGAGCCTGAAACAAATAAAGCCCCCCCAGCTAAACAATACTTACTAATTTGCTTTTGTAAATGACTAGGAAATGTTTTAAACATAAGTTTATCTATTCCAAGAGCCCCCAGCTTTGTCTGTTTCTGTTTACCTAAAATCAGATCTACAATATCATAGTCAGCTAAAGACAACTCCTCACGTTCTAGAGCTTCAAGACTCGCTGAAGCAAAGCTAAATCCTGCTTTTAGCATTGAAGCTCCATGCACTGAGGGATAATCAAAACTGTTACCAGCTATTACCTCAGTTTCAAAATCGGAATAACTATCACCAAAACCTGAAGCATCATCATCCATCCAAGGGATCGTTCTGCGAAATTCTTTCATTGCCCCGATATAACTTATATCATTTAAGTAAGGCACACCTGAGTCGTACAAGTCAAGGAAGCCAGCAAGAGAATCAGCAGAAACAACAAAATCATCGGGTGCACTGATACGAGTAAACCCATTCACAATTAATGCGGTGCCCTGTTCATTTAGAGCTCTACCAACTGATAGTATCTCAGAGGGAAAACTCTCTCCACCATCATTTAATGCTGTAACCTTAAAGCTATAGACAACTCCCCTAGGTACATCAAGTATAAATTGATTATTCTTCACTACTCGACCTTGATCAAACACACCATTGCCTACTCTTGTGTAAACCACATAAGATGTTGGATTTGCAGTACTCTCTAGAGGATCTAAAACTGCATCCCATGACAGTTTAACCTCATTTTGAGATATAAATTGTGCTGCCATATTACCTACTGGTAAAGGCTGTACAACATAAGGCACTTGATATTGTGAGGCCAAAAACTTCAACATACCCTTATAGATCGAACGACTGACTGTAAAGCGAAATCGAGGATCAAGCCCATACTGCATGTCCGCAAAATTCTGATGAGACAGAAGCTCAAGTAACATCGTAGGAACTCGCGGCGTTGAAGCTTCACTATAGGCTTTATTCCACATCCCTCGACGTGTCCAGTCGGGATGATAAAGATTTCGGATATCATCGACAATTTGAGATTGGATTAAATCATTCAAGTCGCGAGCTATATAGCGAGAAGCACCTGTAGCGTACTTTCCCTGGTAAGAATCGGTATAGAATATCCCAAGTGTCCCAATAATTGAATCGTTAAAGGTAGTTCCCGCATCGGTATGGAAAGCAAAAGCCAAATCAATAGGGATACCTAAACCTGCTTCATCAGGATTGGCACTTGAACCTCCCGAAAGATAGTTTACCCACAACCCACGCGATTGATAATCATCAGTGTAATCGTTTAAACCTTCACTGGGTGAATAAATTGAACTCGGCATACCAGCCCACTGCAACCAATATCTAGCTGCTTCAGTAAAACGAGGATATCCACTTATTTCATAAGGATAAATTATAGCTTCAGCCGAACGAGCAATGTTACCCATTCCACCACCTATTTTCACCGCATCGGCAGTAACCCATTCTCCTTTTTTGGCTGTACGATTGGATAAAACCACCTTGTTCTGGCCGCCATCACGTGCAGAAAAGTCGAAGGTTCCAAGATATATCCATGTTCCACCACCCATTTGTTGATTAACTAAGAACTCTGTTTTACCTCCACGATGATGTACCGTATAATGTGCTGTAGCAGTACTTTGAGGAAGTGTATGATAAGATACATACACAGCATATCTACCCGACTCATCAAGACTAGGGATCCATTGAGCATAACTCTCCACTCCCTTAGTGATAGTTTCGACTTGGCGAAAAGTTCCCTGCTCGAATGGGTTTTCATTGTCTTTGTAACTGGCTTTGGTATGGGCAAATCCGCTAACTTGACCCTCTTGCCAGCTCTTGCTTCCTGAATACTCCAAGTAAGTACCCTCTGAATTGAATCCATCGTTATCAATGATTTCTTCATGCTTTTGAGTATCCCTTTCTCGGGGTAAAAAAACCTGAGCTCCTGCAGATTCCAACATGGGTATTAAGAACGGAAGAACATAACTTTGTGTATAGAGATCTTCAACAGTCTGGAAAATGCGTGCCCTTTGCCATTCCCATCGCGACAGCTTAGGCTCATAATAATAACCATGGCTCTGCCAAAGTGCAATATGACGATTGCTAAGCCCTCTACCTATCGCAAATGGTTTTGTGATATTCTTCACGTGTGGTGCTTTATGTTTAAAGAAGAATCGCTCATTGCTTTTCGACTTCTTATTGGTATAAAAAAGAGGTATGAGCTGATCTATCTTCTGTCCATCGGTATAAAATTCGACACCCTTATTTGAAATATCAGCACTAGAAAACAACTCTACAGCCAAGTCTTTAAGCAAAGCAATAGATTTAGGTCTCATAGGATAATAAGAGAGATTATTATTAAAGTAAACCCGAATAGATTTATCCTCAATAATACTATCTATTGAAACACGGCCAACAGAGATTTCTAGTCTCACAACAGAATCGACTAACTGCTCCAAACGATGTTTAATATCTTGACTCACCTGAGCTTCTACCTTGCAGAAAGACAAGGTTAATAAACTAATAATAAGCGCTATATATTTAGAATTAAATTTCATCATGACTTAATCAATTCGTTTTGTTTGCAGTCACTTTCTTACTACAAATAGCAAAGCCAATAGCAGTAAAAAGCGCATTAAAGATCAGGATCTCATAACTAAATTCATACCCATTAAACCAAGCGGCAGAATTAGTTTGAAGTATGTAACATAAGATAGGAGCAAGAATAGCAACCAAGGGAATGAAGCGATCGTGTATTTGTCGTTTAGAAAATATTCCATAAGCAAACATTCCAAGGATCGGCCCATAGGTATAACTTGCAAGGATATATACAGCATCAATTACACTTGTGTTATTCAGTGCATTAATAACAATTATAACAAGAGTGATCATTATGCTCATCGAAACATGAACTTTCTTACGGGTACGAGTGAGTTGAACTTCGTTCTCTTTGAATCTATCGTGCAAGATATCAACCGTAAATGAGGTGGTTAATGCAGTAAGTGCAGACCCTGCAGCTGCATAAGCTGCCGAAATAAGCCCTATAATAAATAAGACACCAACTATAATTGGGAAGTATCCCGCTGTAGCAATTAACGGAAATAATTGATCACTAGATTCGGGTAGAGCAATTCCATTGGCACTAGCATAGCTATAGAGCAATACACCTAACATCAGAAACAGTGCAATGATAAAGAATTGCGAAATTCCGCTTGTAATCATGTTCTTCTGAGAATCGCGAGAATTCTTACAACTCAGATTTCGCTGCATCATATCCTGGTCTAAACCTGTAGTAGCAATCATCGTGAATATCCCTGCTAGAAACTGCTTAAAAAAGTAACGTTTATCATTAATATCGTCGAAGAAAAACATCTTTGACATGCTGCTTTCCTTAATAGTAACCACTAAAGAGCTAAAGTTGAGATTCAAGTCGGAAGCAATATAATAGATACAGAGAACAACCGATATAACTAAACAAAAAGTCTTAAAAGCATCCGTCCATATTAAGGTTTTAACTCCACCCTTAAAGGTGTAAAGCCAAACAAGTAAAACTGTCAAAGCTGCATTAAGAGCAAAAGGAAGGTTTAAAGGTTCGAATACCAAAAGCTGTAGAGTTATACAAACTAGGAATAGGCGAACGGAAGCACCTAGCATCTTGGAAATAAAGAAGAACCATGCTCCAGTCTTATAACTGGATACACCAAATCTATTTTCTAGGTATTCATAGATTGAAACAACATTGAGTTTATAGAATAAGGGTATCAAAACAAAAGCGATAATGAATTGCCCAACCACAAAACCCAAGACCATCTGTAGATAAGAGAAGCTACTCGCCCCAACCATTCCTGGAACAGAGACAAAAGTCACACCTGATATACTCGAACCAATCATAGCAATAGCGACCAAATACCAAGAGGACTTTCTATTGCCCACAAAAAATCCTTCACTATCTGCATTTCGACCAGATAGATAAGATATACCAAATAGAACTATGAAATAAATAGCTATGGTTAGAATGACTAAAAATGGAGTCATAAGGTTCTTGTGTTAAGGGTTTGCTATTAGTTTTCTGGATATAATAAGTAGGGACGACGCTGCACTTTAAAATTTTCCACATCATCTCTCCACATGAACTCAATTTCACAGGCCGACTTATCATCAAGTATCATCTCCTCGATATATTTCACGCCGACAAGTTTGACAAAGAAAGGTGTAAAAAACTCTTTTCCGATATCTAAAGTGCGGTAGGCATCAATCAAATAATCAAGACTAAATTTTGTCTGTCGAGCTCTACTTATAGAAACCTCGCGCAGATCCACTCCATAACAGAGTTGGTCGAGCAATGGAGGATTCTTTGATCCAAACATACTCTTAGGTGTAAACTCAAAACGGTATTTATCTTTCATGCTTGGATGTCCGTACACCTGAAAAGGCATTTCAGTACCACGGCCAAGGCTAACTGGAGTACCCTCAAACAAACATACCGAAGGGTATAAGTAGATTGATAACATATTAGGCAAGTTAGGCGAAGGAGTTATTGGCAACTCGTAGTACATCGCATGCGTATAGTTCTGGCAAGGAACAACCACTAAGTCTAGTTTGCTATTGGTCTTTAACCAATGCTCGCCGACACTCATCAATGCTAGCTCAGCTAAAGTCATCCCATGAACTACAGGGACAGGCAAGCCTCCAATACCTGACTGATATTTCATATCAAGAATCGGACCATCTACATAGTAGCCATTAGGGTTAGGTCTGTCGAGAATAATAATTTGTTTATCACTATCGGCACAAGCTTCCATCAAACGTAACATGGTAATATAGTAAGTATAAAATCGCAAACCAACATCCTGAATATCGACCACCAAAACATCAAATTTGGCCATCGATTCTGGGCTAGGCTTTGAATCTTTACCATCGTATAATGAAAGAATAGGTACACCAGTTTTAACATCATTCGTATTGGACACATGTTCACCAGCATCAGCTGTACCTCGAAAGCCATGTTCGGGTGAAAATATAGCAGAAACATTTATACCTTTAGCAAGTAAAATATCAAGAAGGTGCTGATCTTTCTCAACCATACCTGTATGATTGGAGTATAGAGCAACTCTTTTATTTGTTAATAAATGAATATATTTATCGTACTGCTTAGCACCAATTTCGATAGTGGTATTGTAGGCCAATAACCCCTTGGTTATAAACAGTAAAACAATCAGAATAGATAGTTTTCTCATTGGTATAGATTTAAGAAGTTACTAAAACAAATATAACTCATATTTTGGTGTTACAAACTTTTAATTAGATTTATTAAGTATTGAGAACTATATTTAAATAATTAACCTGATAAGTTTATACAGTACAGTAACTTGCAATTAACACTGAGTAAGAAGCTAATAAAAAGAGCCTTTAAGGATATATTATATATCTATAAAGGCTCTCCTTAATTAGTTATGATTGCATACTGAAGAAATTATTTCTTCTCAACATATAGACTTAAATTACTTTCATGATTCCGCTTATTTACAGCAGTAATGTAATAACGACCACTACTATTTACTTCTGTCGTTTTTTCTTTGGTTAAAACAACCAACTCTGCTCTCGCCTTATCACTATCATAGAATGAAGGGGCCACTCTATATACTGCAAAAATGACATCAGAGTTATTTGAATCCCAACTTAATACAGACCCCGATAAACTCACTCCTACGGGAGCAGTGGGCTCAGGAAGAACTTTTCTTCCGTTATGAGGGATCAATGCAGGGTTAGCAAAACGAGATTTTATAAGATCGTCTACTTCTCCATTACCACTAAACAAAGCTTTGGCAGAGTAGAAGGTAGTGCCCATATAGCGAGGGTAACGGTCAGCAACTTCAAATTGACGCTGAATTTGCGCAACATTAAAACTACCATCTTCAACTTTATAAAGTCCATAAGCAATCATGGGAACTGAATACCAACTATATCTTGACCAATGATTCGCCCACTTGGAAAAGTTTGGCTCATCATAGTAGAGTTGAGGCATTACGAAATCAACCCATTTTTCTTTAGTCCAACTCTCTACATCCGCATAAATTTTCTTATTGTTATCAGCATTTCCTTGAGGACTTACCGTAAAGCTAACCTCAGGACGTGCAGCAACTATACTTTCATGCAATAGTTTTATAGTCTTATCAACATTTGAAAATCTAAACTGATCTTTGGTTTGCCCCACCTCAGCAAGTTCAGAGTAATCTTTAGCATCAGGGAATTCCTCACCTGGCTCTAAAGATGGATAAAAATAGTCATCCATAACGATTCCATCAACATCGTAATTATTGATAATTTCTAAAACGATATCAGCTAGTCGTTGACGAACCTCAGGAAGAGCAGGATTATAAACTCGAATCTTTTGACAATCAACATACATATTCTCTTCAAGCTCCATTTTTAATGGGGCAAAAGAATCCGCAACCTTAGCACGAGTAGAGATACGATAAGGATTTATCCAAGCATGGAATTCTAATCCTCTTTTATGTGCCTCTTCAACCATAAACCTCATCACATCATAGCCTGGGTCTTGACCTCTGACTCCTGTTATGTTAGCACTCCAAGGTTCATATTTAGATTTATAAAATGCATCTGCCATCGAACGTACCTGTACAAAAATAGAATTGAAGTTAAACTCAACCATTTTATCAAGATAGTCAGTATACATTTTCTTTTGGACACTTACATCGAATTGATTTTGAGGCCAATCTCTCTGCCAAACTGTGGTAAACCACACTGCCCGCAAGTCTTTAGGCAGTATGATTTCCTGTTTAGTATTATCAACTTTTGTGCTACTGTCGTCATCACTACTACAAGCAGCTAAGAAAACCAAGAAACACAACGTTATTATTAATTTTATCTTTTTCATATTATGAGTATTAGTCTTCTAAACTAGCTTCTGGGACTTCATACATAACAAAACCTTGTCCATCTGCAGCTCCAAAAATATACAGTTTATCATCTACAACAGCAGCTCCACAATTGGTACCTGGCGAAGTTGTAACATCAACCCCAAAAGCTTTATTGAACACGGGCTTATAGTTTTCAACTTCAAGCAGATTTAGTGCATCAACAACGTTATTACCTCGAGTTATATCATACACGTAAATCGATTGACCAGAGTCCCCAGGATAACGTGCTGCAGTAACACCAACCAAATATCGTTTTTCATTGAAGTTTACGATACGTGCTTGATTGATACGTTCAGGCGTTGAAGTGATTTTAGTGACCATATTTCCTCCTTCATCAACAAGCATCAGTGGGGCACTAAATCCAGTATACAGGTAATAAGGAGTTCCTTCAACCTTAGTATATGAGAAGTATTGTCCTCCAGCAGAACCCGTAGAGGCTTTAGGATTTATAACATCAACCTTATCAACGGTTGTAAAATTGGATATCTGAATTCGGCGGATCTTGGAAGATGAGTTATTCTCGAAAAAGATAAAACCATTTCCTGACTCATCCAAATACATATCCATACTATCACCGAATCGACCACCTTCACCCGCCTCTAGAAGGTCTTGTTCAAAAATAAGCTGGGGTTTTGATGTTGGGGTATCCCACATATAAACCTTAACTAAAGAACTAGCCATATTTGCGATATAAATTTTGTCCTGAACCAAGCGGCCCCCACTAATGGGGAATGTACCACCTACAATACCTTCGGTATTTAACATTATTGGCTGATCCAATTTACCAGCTATAATATCCTCACGGCTTAAAAGATGAGGAGCCAGACCATCTTTTCGAGATACAATCAGAGCATATTCTCCATTAAAATCTGTTCCTCGCGTTACCCCTACACCAAAGTGCGAATAGGTATTGCCACCAACAGCAGAATTGTGATAAGCAATTGCTTTATCAAAATCACCACCAAACACAGGTACTAGCAATCTTATTTTCGCAAAATACTCTCTATAGCGTGTGTGATTTATTACCTTCAACACCTGTGTATCTTCCGAATCACCCTCCGGTATTGAATATTTATAACTCTCTTTATCTAATCTAGCTCCATCTGAAAGAACAGTTTCAAACCGTATAGCAGACAAATCTGTATTAGCATCTATTCTTGGAAAAGAAATCGTTTTAAGATCCTCATCTATTACACCGGAAACAACTTCGTTTCCTTGAGCACCAGCATTCACAATACTGATTTCTTTAATATCGGTGTAATACTGCGATGTATTCATCCCCTCGTCATCGCTACTACAAGCAATAAACGAGAAGGTTGATATGAATACAATTAGCCATGATATTTTATTTATGTTTATCATAGTGATTAATATTATTCGTTACTTAATCTTTAGTTATCTGATGCCCAACCCTGAGTTTGGTCAAGTTTATATCCCTTATTCTTATAGAAAATTATATTATTCCTTCCCACAGGAGATAAGTATGGGTTAACGCCCGGAACATTAAGGATTGGCAGACGATCTTTAATATCTAAATTCCTAAAAAAACCAACCATATCTTTTGTATTCTGTCCATCAAAAGCAATTTGATGACCATCTTTGTTAACCACTGATAAAATTCCGATATTTTTTGCTGTTAATTCATCTGGTAACTCTTGTAAGAAATTCACCCAAGTACCAGTAAGAAGGTCGGGATTCTCAATCGTATTCATATACTCAAGTTTACCCCATCTACGTAAGTCAGCAATACGAGAGAATTCAAAGGCAAATTCCATACGACGCTCTCTTCGTATTTCCCAAATCAATCTAGAAACATCAGGATCTCTATTTGGATCATCTGGCAAATTAGATAATTCCATAGCAGCCGTTTGCTTAACTCCTCGTGATATAGCAACCTCGTCTAGGGGTCTACTCCTTATCTTATTGATTGATAAATCTATATCAGCTTGCGTTATGGCAACATCTCCTAAAGTAGATAATTCAGCCTTTGCTTCAATCCAATTCAATAAAACCTCTGAATATCTCAATACAGGATAGTCATTCGTATTTAATGAAGATGTGTATTTTGTAGGAACAGCTTCACCTGCATCTGTGTACTCAGGACCTTGCCTATCAATAAACTTCACAATGTATAAGTATGAAGCTTTAGAACGAGGGGTTGGCTTGTGCCAAAACGTAGCCTCAAAGCGTGGGTCTCTGGTTTGAATTAAATTAGAGATATCAAAATCTTTTGCATTTGTTACTGCAGACGAGGTATAATCCATCCCATCGTTACAAATGAATGATTTAATCAGATCTAATGTTGGTCCAGCACTTCTAGATTCAGCTAAATTACAGTAAGTTGCTACAGAGTGGGTAACTTGATGTGATTCATCGTAATGTCGATACAGAATACAGTCTTTATTACCCTTCAAGTCTTCAGAGCCAAATAGCGATCTAAAATCCGTAACAATATCGAATTTAGAACTGTTACGTACAATATCAGCAGCTTCAACAGCTAAATTTAGAAACTTCTTGGCCTGCTCATTATCCTTATAGTAGTATTTCTGAGTAGTACCTTCAAATAAAGCATATCGACTCACTAAAGATGCTACAACATAACGATTGACTTGTTGATCTCCATCATTAAGACGAACATTGGATAAGGCAAATTTCCAATCCTCGTAAACATTATCCATTACTTCGTTTCGAGGAGTACGGGGTTTGTACATATCAGCAACATCAGTATCAGCAACGATGTAATCGTAATATGGAACATCGCCAAAGACACGAGCCAAATTAGCATATTCTATCGAACGAAAAAAACGACCAATACCAATCCAATGATTATAAGCTTCTTCAGAAAGAATATCTTTCATTCTTTCTGTCACACGGCTTACCAGGATATTTGCAGAACGTATCCAAGCAAAATTCCAAGTAGGACCCGAGTAAGTGGATTGCCATGGTTGACTTTTTTCATCCATTGATGTACTACCCTTCGAACTAGGTACTACACGCTCAAACTCAGTTTGGTTACTTTGATGAAGAATATCATCACTAAACTCATAACCAAGTAAAGCGGAGTACTCCGAGCTATAATTTACACCATATCCTACAAATGTTTTAGCATAGAATTCATTAGTATAAGACCTCACATTTATTTCGCTAACCCAAAATGTATCATCATTTTGGTCCGTCTTAGATGGCCTATCTAAGATATCGCTACAACCTATAACTGCAAATGCAAGTGTAGCAGATAACAATATATATTTTAATTTCATAGAGACAGTTATTAAAAGGTTAATTGAACTCCAAATGATGCTGATTTAAAGACAGGAGCACCTGTACCTGTTCTTCCAAGATTGTAATTATTATCAAACATGGAATATCCAGATATTGCCTCAGGATCAATTGGTAAACCACGCAGATTATCAAATGTCACAAAGTTTTCTAGAGACAAATAAACCCGAGCTCTACTCAAAAGTGCCTTACGAAGCCATTCTGAGGGAAACGAGTAACCAATAGTCATATTCTTAATACGCAAGTAAGACATATCTAACAGATATTTAGATTGTACTTGCATGCTATAACTTGTATTAGCTCCTCCGTTATCCCAAGCTCTAGGATAAAAAGCATCAGTGCGATTCTCTGTCCAGTAATTATCAGCAATTGCAGTTGGCATAGCACCTTCCTTAGCGTTATAACCTGCAATAGCTAATTGTCCTGAACCCCATATTTGACGCTTACCAACACCTTGTAAAAAGATCGAAACATCAACTCCCTTATAATCAGCACCTAAACGAATACCATATTCATATCTCGGTGTTGTATTACCAATAACCTTTCTATCACCTGGATTACCATAGGTACCATCACCGGGTGTAATATAACCATCACCATTCAAGTCTTTATATATCACATCACCTGGACTAAAAATTATAGTCCCCTTTCCATCTTCAAGATAGGTTTGATAAACAGGATTATCACCACTCAACATATTGGTTTCCTTAGCATTACCATCAATAATAATGACTGTCTTTTTTATTGTTCCATCATCATTATAAACAAAGTCGCTCTTTTGGTACAGTCGATCAGTAACATATCCATAAATGTCGCCATATCTTCTTCCTGTAGAATAACCATTAGAAATTAAGCGGTCATTAGGATTCACCATATGGTCGGCTCCTTTTGTAATTGTAGTAGTTGCATCAGAAACTGAAGCCATACCATTTATACCAAGACCATTGTCAAATCTGTAATTGAAATCAAAAGCTAGCTCCCAACCACGAGTTCTAAGATTACCATAATTCCCTTTTGGAGCTGGTGTACCGTGAGTTTCTGGTAAAGCATCACCAGGTAAAATCATATTCTTAGTATCTCTTTGGAACCAATCAAATGTTACGCCAAATATATTTTTATAAAAACGTAAATCAACACCCAAGTTTAGGGTCTCAATATCTTGCCATGTAATATCACGAGATATTGCATTAGGCGTAGTATATGCCCACATGGGAACACCATCACTACCTAACCAAGAGGTTTTATAAGAGTTCATTCGAGGAAAGTAAAGAGAGTTTGGTACAGTTTGATCACCAATAATACCCCACGATCCCCTAATCTTAGCAAAGCTTAAGACTTGCTCTATTGGCTGCATAAAGGTTTCGTTTGTAAGAACCCAACCCAGAGAAAAAGAAGGGAAAGCTCTCCAACGCTCATTAGAAGGGAATCTAGATGTACCGTCATAGCGCATATTAACCTCTAATAAATATCGATCCATATACGAATAGTTAATACGTCCAAAGTAACCAAGTTGTGCTTCCCAATTATTAGTAGCACCTACAGTTTCAGTACCAATAGCAAAATCGAATTGAGGATTTGTTAAATCAATAAGATCCATGCGTTTAGAAAAGTTACTAGCCCAGTTCCTTTTTACAATATTAGACCCAACCATAAAACGGAATCTATGCTCTTGCTCAGAACCTAGCTTCAAATCGTATGTAGTATAGACGTTATATACATGTTGGTTAACGGTACCTGAGTTTCTGGAAATCCAGCTTTGATCTTGATACATAGTTTGAGGAAACTGATAGGCTGGCATTCCACCAACGTCAGTTGGGACTCCTGCATCATTTACATAAATTTGTTCACCGGCAGCATCTCTCCACATAATTGGTGTGTACCATATATCTCCACCACTCAACGTAGGTCTTGCAGCATTGGTTATATTCTGTTCACTTGAGTAAGTATAATCAAAACGAATATCCCAATCTTTAATAGGAGTAACAGTCGCACCTAAATTTACACTATAGTATTTATTTTGACGATTAGAGGTAAATGTGTTTGCTACTTCATAATCAGGAGTACGCAAAGGCATTCCTCTTTCTGTTACACCAATAGGAAACAGTCTACTCCATCTGTAAAGATATAGCCAAGGGTCAGCAACAGTAGTACCAAATTCAGGATAACGTTTATTTCTATCAGAGTAAATAGCTCCACCGCGAACTGTTAAATATTTATTTAATTCAGAGGTTAAGCTGATAGAAGCATTATGTCTTTGGAAATCATCATGCTTTGCTGGCTTCATTAAACCTTTTTGCTTTAAGTAGCCTAGTCCAATATTATAAGAGGTCTTACCTGATTTACCATTTACTGATAAATTATGTGTCTGTGAGGGAGTCCACTCATTAATCATCGCTTTTGTTCCATCGTAAAGACGATAACCGTATTTATTAACTCCATCATAATACCAGTCACGACCATACACAACAGGATCTCCAGCTTTTACTACACCACCATAAGTGTTTTCCCATTCTCTAATTTTTTCAAGACTTTGCTCATCCACTCGCCAGAAACCTCCAGCAGGCATAGCTGCACCACGATTCTTTTGAGCATCAACTGTATATTCTAATCCTTCTATTCCAGCCATTTTAATTCGCTTAGTCGGATTTTGCCATGAAAAGTTATTTGAGTAAGAAATTTCAAACTTCTCGGTTTTAGAACCTTTTTTTGTTGTAATCAAAATTACACCAAAGGCAGCTTTAGCACCATAAATAGATGCTGAAGCAGCATCTTTCAGTACAGATATTGACTCAATATCATCAGGATTAATCATCTGAATACTAGGAATCTCAACGTTATCCACTAAGATCAAAGGATTACTAGAGCCCTCTATCGAAGCAATTTGCCCTCTAATTTTCATTATTGGATCAGACCCGACTTCACCACTTGGTACTGTAATCGTTAAACCTGATACAGCTCCTTGTAGCCCACGTCCTACGTCAGCGATAGGTCTACTGCCTAGAGTATCATCTATACGAACCGAAGAAACAGCTCCTGTTAGGTTCTCTTTCTTTTGACTACCATAACCAACAATAACAACCTCATCAAGTAATTCGCTATCTTCATGAAGCGTAACCCTTAGGTTGTTTTTTGCCTTAAGCTCAACTGGCTTAAAACCTACATAACTAAATTGTAGAGTGGCATTTGGTAGAGTGTTAATAGAAAAATCACCATTAATATCGGTAATGGTACCATTTGAAGTACCCTTTTCTAAGATACTAGCACCAATGATTGGCTCACCATCAATGTCTTTCACGGAACCTTTGATAGTAACTTTTTGCTGAGTAGCATGGGCAATCATAGAAGCATCTTCTTTATTTGCAAATGCATAATCGCTATAAAACAAACAACTAATAGCGAAAAATGCTGCGAGAACTAGCTTACGCCTACTTCCTCGACACTTGTGTTTTTCATACATATGTATTAGGTTTTAAAGTTTGGAAACTACAAACAATGCTCTTTATTAATGATTAGGTTTATAATTTTAATAGTTTTAACAAATGAGAGCAAGATTTGATATGCGTTATTTCACTACACAAGGATAAGTATAATTTTTGGATTAGAGAAACTTTTTAAGCTTATTTTACACCTACCAACAAAATGATGCTAATTGACTAATAATTAGGAGTGATACTCCACTAGACCATGGATTGCACTCTCATCAATCTTATCAACTTTAGCACCAAACTTCTCTGCAATATTATTAATAACTGCACGAAAAAGTACTGCAGATGATCCCATCATACGAATAGGATAGGCTTGATAATCATACTGCGTAATGTTCCGTTCAAAAAAACGTTCAAGATTGCACTCAACCATATTATACACATAATCATCATCCATATGTTCGGAAAGGAAATAGGCTACAGTAGCTAAGAATCTATTAGGGAATGGCATCTGATATACAGACTCCATAGCCATAGCAGGAGTTATACGGAAAGTATCATAAAACAATTCTATAAGTTCTTTCGGTGCAACTTCTTTGAGAACATCCGATAGGAAATACTTACCCAGAACAGCTCCACTACCCTCGTCGCCAAGAATATAGCCACCAGAAGTAACATTCTTAACTATTTTATTACCATCATAAAAACATGAGTTTGAACCCGTACCCAAAATACAGGCAATCCCAGGATTATCCAAAAAGAGCCCACGGGCAGCAGCCAAAAGATCACTTTCTACTTCAACAGGAGTTTTAAATTGAGCAACTAGCGAAGCTTCAACAATTTGAGATTTGTCTTTAGAATTACATCCTGCACCATAGAAGTAAACAGTTTCAAATTTCTTGCGAAAGTACTCTTCAGGAAGGTTCAAACGTATACTACGACTGATTTCTCTACGAGATTGAAAGAATGGATTTATACCTTCAGTATAAATGTGATTTACAACTTGATGTCTATCCACAACAGCCCATTCAGTTCGTGTAGAACTACTTTCAGCAATTAGTATCATTCGTGAGTATATAAGATTATTAAGAAACTATTAAGTCGCAAATATATACAATAATAAGCTTGTAGGCCTAGAAAATGGACTATATTAATTACTATTCACATACATATATTAATATTCAGCATGATAAATAGAGGTTTATTTCAGTATACACATCGATTATACTCTGATAATATTGACAAGTGCTATCAAATAGTTAATACACTATTTAATTATTAGATACAATTAAAAAGAAAATAACCAACACTGAAACTGTATTAGCGTTGGTTATTAAATAGGCTACTACAATACCCACTTTTCACGTTTATAAGCACTATCCCAAAAGAGATATTCTAGCTTAACAGAGGTTTGATACTCTTTTAGCATTTGAGCTCGGATAGCCGGGGTTGTTTGCTGGGCAAGAGTATTACAAATTGCCTCAACACGCTGCACAGAATCAATATGTTCACCATCCGAATAGGTATCAATCCAAAGTTGATAAGGGTTGTTTATTCGGTGCTGATGCTTTGAAATATAAAGTCCAACCTCTTGATATACCCTAAAACAGGGCATAACGGCAGCCAGTGTTACCTCAATGGGTGAGATTGCCAAATGCTTTAACAGATGAGATGTATAAAGCAAACAAGCAGGAGTTGGTTCAATATTGGGGTTGATTTGGTCAACAAAAGCTGCATGCAACTCCCGCTCCTGATCCATATTCTCACCTGCAAATGAAATAAACTCTTTTCTATGGAAAGGATCATTGAGCTGAGTTGCAATCCCCGTTAACAGTCGCCCATAATCTGATAAGTACAAACCGTCTTGCTCAATATAGAAAATGAATTTTTCGCTAGGAAGAGTTCCATTCATTAGTTCTTGAACAAAGGGATGCTGGGTTATTCGATCAAATTGAGGTTGAATGCTCAACCAAGCTTCTTGGGTCCATTTCATATTAGTCGAATTTATAAGCACAAACAGCTACATAGTCACCCGAATCGTAACCTTCGATAGGTTCTTCTATTATGTTGTCAGAATAAAGCGGATGTTTGGTAAGGGTTTGAGCAAAAGTTAAATTGGAGAATCCTACTTTCTCCAAGACATCGATCTTCTCTTGTGTTGTACGCCAATTGGCCGAACGTACCATTTCAATGGGGTATGGATTGCGTGGATAAACCCCTTGAACTAATTTATCATCCCAGCTACCCACACTCATTGCCAAATTATAAAGCAGACCGTACGAGCTCTCTTTAGGAACATCAATTAAAATAATCTTTCCACCTTTTCTGAGTGCTTTATAGCTGCGTCTAACACACTCTTCTAAATCGGTAATGTAGCTAGGAGAACCGTTATAAATGATTGTATCGTAAGTTTTACCTCCATAGGTTGCCACTTCAGCAGTTGTGACGTCCACTTTCAACCCCCTTGAAGTAGCTATGCTAGCCATATCGCTAGAGGGTTCAAGACCATAGTTAACATGGATATCAAACTCTTCACGTAGTATTTTTTCAAATAGACCACTACCACAACCCACTGAATAGATATCTCCACCTTCCTTGAGTACCTTTGCTACAAGTTTAACCTCAGAGTAGAGCATATTTTTATTTTGGAGAAACCAATAGTCGTATTTCTTTGCTAACTCATCAAATTTTTGTTTTTTCATATCATTTAAATAATAAAGGGCCGTTTCAACTAGTTGAAACGGCCCTACTCTGATTTATATAAAATAATTATAGTCTTGCATCCGTTTACCTACGTTGTAATTACACACATCAGGTTCAAGGGTATCGTCTCAGCCCAAACTTTTGAAAGTCATGAGCACCCCTAACAGTGAAAGCAAAATTAGTCAAAAAAAACAAAGAACCTATTTTAATTCTTTATTAGTCAGGTATTGGTATAAATTAATTACAAATGAAAATGTGATTAAGATTAGCCCTACCAGCACTACTCCTTCCCAACGCCAAAGGCTCCATGCAAAGCCTGTAAGTGTTGTTCCCAAAGCACCACCCACAAAATAGGTAGTCATAAAAACCGTGTTTACACGATTCACTGCTGAGGGTCTTAATGTCAATACTACCGTTTGATTGCCTAGCTGGATGCACTGCATCCCTACATCTAAAACAATGATACCTAGTATTATTCCTGTATAGAAGTTTTGAAAAACATAGAGGTTAACCCATGCCGCAAAAATCAGTAATGTTCCCATAAAATTGATGCGATACAGCCCTATCCTACTGACATATTTACCAATAATAGAAGCAGCTACAGCACCTGAAGCACCGCAAAGCCCTAGCAGTCCGACAACAGTACCACCCGCATAAAATGGAGGCTCAGCCATTTTGAAAGCCAGCATAGCCCAAAGTGATAAGAAAGAACCAAATGCTAAACCTGATTTGGTAGCTGCAAATCGAAGTTTGGGTTCTTCGCGTGCTATAGCTAAAACAGACTTCATGAGTTTGCTGTACTTACCTGTAAAGTTGGGTAGAACAAAAGGAAACTGAGAATAAAGCACCAAAAAACATGCTACCATAATCAGAGCAACAATAATATACATGGTACGCCACCCATAAAGCTCACCAATAAAGCCACTCACAACACGAGAAGCCAAGATTCCTGTGAGCAAACCAGAAACTACAATCCCAACATTCGTATTCTTTGTTTCAGGAGTTGAGAACTGCGACACAAGTGGTAAGAAGAGCTGAGGGGTGACTGCACAAACACCTGTAATAAAAGAGGCAACCAAAAGGACATAAATATTGGGCGAAAAGGCTATAACCAACAGTGAAAAGACAAGTAGACCGAAATTGGCAAGAATAATATTCCTTCTCTTTAACATGTCCCCTAGAGGAATAATAAAAAGTAATCCCAATGCATAACCAGCTTGAGAGACTATAGAAATAGTATTAGTAAGGAGTTCCGAAATATTAAACTCATGCTGGATTAAGCCCAGCAGGGGTTGACAATAATAGAGATTAGCAATGGATAACCCTGTGGTAAGTGTTATTATCCAAAGCAAGTGACTAGAGATACCTTTATCATTTTGGAGTGTTGAGCTCATCTTTTATTTACAAAGTAAGTTAGAAATATAGAGTAAACAAGGGTTTTAAACCTTGTTTATAATAAAATAAGGGCTAGATTATTTATTTGCATAAATCCTCTAGCCCTTGAAACACAGTTAAGGTAGGTATTAGTTATCTAAAAGTTTTTGAAGTGATTCTTTAGCATCACCCAATAATAAAATAGTTTTTCCATCTTTATAGAGTGGATTATCAACACCAGCATAACCAGGTTGCATATCAAAATTACAGATGATTACCTGCTTAGCCTCATCCACATTCAACACAGGCATGCCATAGATAGGAGTATCAACTGCCTCACGTGCTGCAGGATTTATCACATCGTTAGCACCTACAACAATTACCAAGTCGGTATGCTTAAAGTCATCGTTTATCTGATCCATTTCGTAGAGTTCATCATAAGGAACATCCACTTCAGCAAGCAATACATTCATATGCCCAGGCATACGACCGGCAACGGGATGCACCGCAAAGCGTACACGAGCCCCTTGCCTTTCAAGCTTATCGGCTAGCTGTTTGGTTTGCTGTTGAGCCTGAGCCAAAGCCATTCCATAGCCTGGTACAATGATGACCTCTTTGGCATCTTGAAGAATATTTTCTAAAGACTCCTCTTTTTCTTTGGGCTGAACGGGTGTCTTGATCTCTTTTTTTGGGCCTGATGAAGCCTTATGAGCAGTCGATGTTTTACCTAGTAGAATATCAGTGAGCTGACGATTCATGTTTCGACACATAATCTGAGTCAGCAATAAACCCGAAGCACCCACAATACCACCAACTGAAACTAGCAATATATCGCCAATAGCCATACCTGCAATAGCACCTGCTACCCCACTAAGAGAGTTTAAGAGTGAAATAGTAATGGGCATATCGGCACCACCTACTCGAATAGCAAAAGTATAACCAAAAAGACAACTTGAGAGAATAGCCAGATAAAGTGTAAACGAAGGGTTAGCCACAAATAGTGTCATATTGGTAGTAGCAAAATATGAGCAAATAACAGCTACGACAGAACCTGCCAGAAATAAATTGGTTAGTGATCTGTGGTTATGCCAAATAATAGGTTTCTGAGGTAGAATCTTGTGCAGTTTACCTGCCGCCACTAAGCTACCGATAAGCGTTATAAAACCGACGACTACAGCCAAAATAGCGGTAACACTCGTAAAGTGTTCGTAAGCCGATGGGATACTACCTATTCTTAAAAAAGTAAGTGTACCCACCAAAGCCGAAGCCGCTCCGCCTACTCCATTGAGCAAAGCCACCAACTGAGGCATTTGAATCATTTTAACACGTTTTGCTAAGGAGTATCCAATAACAGAACCTACCAAAATGAATATATAGATAACTGAAATATCAAATATTTTATAATAAATCAGAGTTACCACTACACCAGCTAATAAACTCAGTGCACTCAATGTATTCCCACGAGTCGCTGATTCGACTTTACTCATGAGAGAAATACCAATCAAAACAAAGATTGATAAAACTGCACAACAGATATAATAGATTAGAGCACTCATTTTTTACTTGTTTTTTTCTTATTAAACATCTTAAGCATACGGTGAGTAACACCAAAGCCACCCACAACATTTATTGTAGCCAGAATAATAGATATTCCACCCACAATCTGTCCAATTAGAAATCGTGCTCCATCTTGTTCGTAAGAAATTCCAACAGCCAAAATAGCTCCTAATAAAGAAATCCCCGAAAGAGCATTCATACCCGACATCAAAGGGGTATGCAACAAACTGGGCACATTTTTTATAATGAAATAACCCAGTATGGTTGTGATCAAAAAAATCAAGATTAGATATATAGGATTCATATTTAGTATTTTAAAACCGTAACTAAGCTAGTCTTAGTTACGGTTAAGTGAATTGCATAAATCATTTTAGTCCCATTGCCTCTTTTGCACCACTATGTACTATCTCTCCACGGTGGGTAACAAGGATAGATTGAACTATTTCATCATCCATATCTAAAACTATTCTCTTGTCTTTAGTTAAGAAATGTACCAGATTAAACACATTCTGAGCAAACATCCAAGTTGAGCTTGTAGGGAGTATTCCTGGAATATTTTTGATGCCAATTAGTGTTACACCATGCTTAACCTCAACTTTTCCTGGAGGAGTTAATGCACAGTTACCACCTTGATCAATGGATATATCGACTACAACTGAGCCATTTTTCATCTCCTTGAGCATCTCTTCGGTAATAAGAATAGGTGCAATCTTTCCAGGCACTAACGCGCTACAAAACACGACATCGCATTCTTTAATAACTTCTTTCAGATTCTCACGCTCTTTGACTAGCCACTCTTCAGTTAGACTGTTAGCGTAACCACCTTTTGCTATAGCCAGTTCGGAAGGAACTCCCGTTTCAACGACCTTAGCCCCCAAGCTTTGTGCTTGTTCGGCTGCAGCAGGGCGAATGTCTGCAGCATAAGTTATAGCACCGAGCCTGCGTGCTGTTGCAAGGGCTTGCAGTCCTGCTACACCAACACCGAGCACCAATACTTTGGCTGGTTTAATGGCACCGACAGCAGTAAACATTTGGGGCATAAAATTGGGGAGAGCATTAGCTGCGAGTAGAATCCCTTTGTAGCCTGCACAAGTACTCATAGAAGTCAGAGCGTCCATATTTTGAGCTCTCGAAATACGTGGAATACCATCTAGGGTTAAACTTGTTACTCCTTGCTTAGCCAACATCTTAACCATATCATGATTAACTGGCGAGGCGGGATGAATAAAGGTTATCAAATATTGTCCTTCATGCATCATTTCTACTTCATGTAGTTTGACCTGTTCATTAAAGAGGGGTTCTTTGACCTTAAGAATCAATTCAGCACGCTGAAAAAGATCTTTAGGGCAATCAATAATTTCAGCACCAGCCAATTTATAATCTTCATCATGATAAAAAGATCCGTCACCTGCAGATTTCTCT
>QXGG01050916.1_pt1 | contig 40161 bp, 63 predicted proteins | sample 1982491 | NCBI WGS metagenome assembly QXGG01 (sample SAMN09924614, study PRJNA488089) | Wastewater metagenome, whole genome shotgun sequencing project. | isolation source: South African research farm wastewater | place: South Africa: Irene, Agricultural Research Council, Animal Production...
CCCATCTCCTGCGCACGCTCGTACTCATCCTCGGTCAGCCAGCGCATCGGCTTGAAGAAGAGCTTGGGGCTCTCGGCCTTGGTGTCAAAGCGCATACGCGTGACCACCATGTCGGGGTTGATGTTCTGCGCGGCCAGGTGGCGGGCGTAGGCCTGCAGAGGGAAGTTGCCGTTCTCTTCCTTGCCGAAGAGCGACAGCGCCGGCAGCACCAGCTTCATCACGTCCTCAGCCAGCTCGTCCTCGAACACAGGCACCAGCGCCACGCTCTGCTGGTAGCGGCAGGCCTTGGACTCGTTGGCGCCGGAGCCCTTGATGTTCTGCGGGCAGTCAGCGCAGTTGGCGTGCTGCTTGGACGGTACATCCTTATCGGGCGTGTTGCCGTCGCTGGACCAGCAGTCGGGGGGCGTGGTGGCGTCGCCGTCCCACTTCTTGGCGAAGAAGATGCGGCCGACCTTGGGCGCGGCGTTGACGATGACCACGTGCATGTGACGGTCGTCGATCTGGGCGACTTCCTTGCCGTCGTTGATCAGACGGAAGACGCCGCCCTTGATACTGATGCGTTTGCCAGACTGGCCAGAGCCGCCGGCCAGGGACTTGGCCAGTGTGGACACTTCGGCCTTCTTGACGAAGCCAGGGACAGCAGCGCCTTTGAATAGTGCGATTTCGCTCATGTTGGTACCTTACTTGGTGGGGGTGGAAACTTTGGGTTTGCGGACGGAGATGTCGTAGCTGGCGTCGGAGTTCAGGCCGGCCGGTACTTTCTCCGGGTTCTCTTTGAGGAACGCCGCCATGTTGGCCTGGGCGATGCGCTTCTCGAACAGGTCAAGGGCGTCGTTCTCCTTGACGAAGGTCTTGAAGCTGTCCCAGTCCGTGGTGGAGTAGCGCGTCTTGACGGACATGATGGCCGTGCCGAACGGCGTGTTGATGCTCGTGGCGTTTTGCAGCTTCATGTGCTCGCGGATTGCGGCTTTGAACACATCCTGCTCGGCCTTGAGCGCCTCCAGCTGGGCGTCGTACTGCGCCTGCACCTCGGCGATCGACGCGCCGATGCGGCGGTAGATACGCACCAGCTTGTCGAAGGGCATGTCCAGGGTTTGCCCGGATTGCTCCGCGGAAGTGACGGCGTCAGCGTTGTCCTCGTTGGTGTCGCCAGCGGCGACGGGGTCCTCTTGCAGCGGTTCGGCTGCCTGTTTTTTGGGCATTTTCTGCTCCTTTGGTTGATGGAAGTGTCAAGCGTTAGACAAGTATAGCGTTATTTCTGCACAGTGCAACCCCTTTCTTTTTAGCCGATCTCGGCCTTGAACATGTCGGTGAGCAGCCGGTTGTCGTCGACCTTGTTGACCAGGGCCTTGAACATCTTCTCTTCGATCGGGCTGCTCTGGATGTGTACGACTGTCACCTTGTCCGATGTCTGCCCCTTGCGGTCGGAGCGGGCGATGGCCTGGGTGTACTGCTCAACGCTCATCAAAGGCCCGAAAAAGACCACCGTGTCCGCTGCCGTCAGCGTGATACCGTGCGCCGTGGCCTGCGGTTGCATGACCAGGATGCGTGGCTGGGGCTGTGTCTGGAAGCGGTTGATGATCTCCCCGCGCCTGGACGGCTTGACGTCGCCGTGGATCTCGTCAGTCTCGATACCCTGCTTGTTCAGGAACGACACGATGGCCGCGATGCTGGAGCGGAACAGCGCGAATACGATGACTTTGCGGTCGGTCTCGCGCAACACCTCTTCAAGGACATTCATGCGCGGTGTGGCGTCGAACTCGACGACCTCGCTGTTGTCGCTGTACGCGGCGCCCGCCGAGATCTGCAGCAGCTTGCTGACTTCCGCAGCCGCGTTGATGGCCGTGATGGTCTCGCCTGCTGTACGCACCAGCGCCTGCTCTTTGAGCAGGTTGTAGTAACGCTTCTGCTGGGCGGTCATCTCCACGACGCGTGTTTCAGTGACCACGGGCGGCAGGTCCAGGCAGTCCGACTTCTTGAACCGGATGGCCGGCTGCAGGGCGTCGAACACCAACTCCTTGGCGTTGGGCTTGGCCACCCACTTGAACTTCGTGAGCTTGTACATGACCCGATCGCGCCACGCTGTCTTGAACAGCGGCACGCGTTGGGGGCACACGAGCCTGGCCAGACCAAACGCATCCTCCGGCGACTGCGACGCAGGTGAGCCGGTCATCATCCACAGGTACGTGTCCTTGGCCAGAATTCGTGCAAGCGCTTTCCAGCGGGCGGTGCTGGGGTTCTTGTACGCGTTGGCCTCGTCCACGATGATCAGGTCAAAGCGCCCGTCCTTGACGATCTCGTCCGAGATCAGGTCCACGCCCTCGTAGTTGCTGATCACGAACTCGTAGTCACCCCGCACCATCTCAGCGCGGCGGCTGGCCTTACTGTGGTGGGCGATGATGGCAGAGCGGTGGATCACGCTGGCCTGCAGGTCCCCCATCCAGGCGCTGTGCATGATCGACAGCGGGCACAGGATGAGCACACGCCTGACCTCGCCGATGCGCATGAGGTAGTCCGCAGCCCACAGCGCACTGAGCGTCTTACCTGTGTTTCCTGAAGCAAACACGCACCCGTTGCGGCGGAAAATCAAGAAAGTGCTCGGCACGCTAAAGCAGTACTTGAAGCCGTCGGTGGAAGGTGCAACGGATACCGTCTCTGTGGTGCGGCTGCGCAGCGTAAGAAGCCCAAACGCGCCACCTTTACTACCCCCTCGGGCCTGTACGGTGTAGCAGACACCGCCCCGGTACTTGTCACGCGTGTCTTCCGTGATACGTGCAGTCACCCCCGACGCTGTCAGCACATACTGCACGAAGTCTGCGGAAGCTTTGGACGTCGTACTGAACGAATCACCTTTTACCCCCGGCCTTTGCGTGCCGTCCCACAGGAAGACCTCCTGTGCGATGATGCTGCGTTGGTGTGCAGAGCACGCCCAGAAACGCTCGTCGAACTCCTTGCAGTGCCAGGGTGCTTCAAATGTGAACACATGGAACCCTTGCGCCGTTGCAGTGTTCTGCGGGCGCTCCGTGAAGGGCACACCCGCTTCGTTCAACAAGCAGCGCAGCCGCTCGACTTTTCGATTGCGCTTGAGCCGAACCACACACCGGTTGGTGTTTCCGCCGAAGTGGCCATCGGCCATGACGGCAATCTGAAGTCGCAACTGCGCATCGGTCAGGGCGATACCTTCCCCGTGCTGCAAGGAGAATACCGTCGGTACGCCCATGTGGGTGAACCCAACGGTGTTACTACCTGCTTTCCTCAGGTTGGGACGCTTGATGCCGGCGTGGTAGTCGTCGTGTGCTTTCAGCACCTGCGCCGCCTCCATGACGCACCATTTGTCGGCCGCTGTGGAGCGGACCAACACGCGATGCTCCGGTGAGAGCATCTGGTCGAGACCGTACTTGGTCTTGATGCGCACCATGTGTTCGCACGGCAACTTGATGAACTCCTGCGGCTCAACGAACTCAGCACGCCCGGTGTCGGGGTGGTACTGCGCTACCTGCCCGCCTTGGTAATCGGCAATTCGCCTCCACCCGGTAGGAGAGAGATACTCCGTCTCGGAGTCCACGCAGCCAGGGTCGTTGAACACAAACGCGCGGCGGTTCAGCGTTAGGAATGCAGCTGTCTCGACCTGATGGCCCATGGGCTTGTGACGCCCTGGCCAGTTGTACCTGCCGGTGATCGGTGACGGTGCTTTGCGCAGGCCCAGGTTGCGCAGCACACGCACCTCGTCGAGACCCCATTTGACCAGCAGGGCGACACCATCCTCATACCGCTCTACGACGGCTTTCTTGGGGATGATCTCATATTTCTGGGGCTGACGCGTTCGGAACAGGAGGGCCTTATTCTCGATAATCTCCATTGTCAGCTCTGGTCTTTGCGGTTTGCTGTCTTGGAACGCATGCGCAGGTTACTGCGGGCGTTGGAGCCGCCCTGCGATAGCTTCTTCTTGTGGTCAACTTCCTTGCCGTCGCCCGGCTTTGCCAAACCTTCCTTGGTCATGATGCGCCTCGCCTGCACACGCTTGGTGCGGTTGGCAATCTGCTCCGGCGTGCCGTGGTAGTCGTCGTACTCTTTGCGGTAGTTGCGCTTGGTGGCCATGTCAATCTCCTTGCGAATCGAGCCTGGGAGCGAAACGTGTGCTGATCACCTGCAGCCACGCGTACGCATGGCCCGGCCCGGCCTGGAGCAGCTGCTCCACATCTTTGCTGTCCAGCGTCACGGTGTCCACGCGCAGGCCCATGGTTGCGCCTGTTACGCTCAGCTTTTTCACACTTTGATCTGTGAGTTGCAGCTGCATGTCACGATCCTTCATGCTTGGGGTTGTGCTCACACCGCACATGCTGGCACCATCCACACAGCGGCGTCGGGCTTGGGTTCCACACGTCAGCCGCTGCGGCGGCCTCGATGCGAGCCACACGCTCACGGAAAGCCGCCCAGGTCTTGTCGTACTCGGAGACCACCAGCTTGCCCTTGACCATACTGTTTTTGGCCACGAAGAACAAGGCACCGTGAACCTTCTTGACGTGCGGGTGGTGCGCAAACACCATGGCCGCCATCAATTTGATCTGGTCCATGTCCGGGTACTTGTCGCTGCCGGTCTTCCAGTCAGCCACCCAGGCGGTGTAATTGTCGTCGTCGATGATGAGCATGTCAGCGATGCCGCGCACCCACACATCCTTGTCGAACCAACCACGGGGCTCCAGGTTCACGTTGAGCGCCATCTTCTGCTCCGCCAGCTTGCGGCCTGGCTTGGCCAGCAGCGTGTCGATCAGTGGCTTGACGTAGGCAAAGCGCTCGGGCATGGCCTTTCCGTCCTTGATGTACAGCTCGGCCGCCTTGTGCAGCTCATTGCCGTAGCGTTGCTTCTCGTCCTCCCTGTAGGGGTAGAGCTTGAGCACCTTGGTGGCGTGGTAGCGTCGGGCACAGCCCTCGAAGTCCTTGAGAGAGCTGTGCGACCACGTGATGGGCTTGGTCATTCAAACCTCGCTGAGTTGATGGTGTCGGATAGGCGCTTGGCAAACGCGGTGACGAAGTGCTCGTTGTGTGCAAGTGGGTGCTTCATGTCATGCAGCACGGCGTGGGTAACCTCGTGCCAGAACGTCTCACTGCGCTGGGCAGGCGTGCGCTTGCGCTTCCTCAACCGAAGCGCGACCTCGATGACGCGCTGCTGGTAGAAGACAGCACCCGCTGCACCCTTGATGGAGCATTGGTCGGGCTGCAGCACGTCGTAACGCCTGAGCCCAACGCAGATGCGTGTTGGGATGATCATGGATACCTCCTAGTTTTTGGCAAGACCGTATCGTCGGTGAACGCCACCGTCAGCGGCCAGGGGGATCCCCGGCAGATACACAGGCTCTCGGGTCATACAGTCGAGAACCCACGGCAGAGCCTCCGGAGCCTCTTCCTTTGGCGCCAGAGCGATCAGTTCATCATGCACCGTTCCCTTGACGGGATAGCGCTTGTGAACCCGAAGCATACCATCAGTCATCACAATCCGGGCAGTCCCCTGCGTGATGTTGTTGACGACTTTTCCGGAGTACAGCTTGGTGCGGTCCTTGCCATACACCCACTCCAGCTCGCCGTCTTCATTCTCCTCTGGGTGCAGGCCCGGGTAGCAGATCTTCATGCCGTTGGGCAGGATGATCTCCTCCTTGCGGAAGGTCAGGCACTTGTACTCGTACTCTTCACCGCCGTACAGGCTGGTCTCGATGAGTTTTCCACAGAGGTTCCACAGGTCAACCACAGGTTGCGCAGTGTCGCGGTACTTGTCGATGATGGCCTTGGCCACCACGCAGTGCACCACCAGCTCCTCGGTCGTGCAGATGTGCTGGATCTCCAGCATGCGCTCGACGTAGGGCTTGTAATCCAGGAAGCGCTTGATGTGCAGCATGTTCACGCCCAGTTGCTTGGCGTCTTTCTTCGTGTAGCGCAGCGGCGGGGCGCCCAGGAAGCCGACGAGGAGCTGCGCAGCGAACGACGCCCACCCCAGACCATAACCGCAGTTATGGACGATCAGCGGGCCTTCGTCAGTCAGGATCGTGTACCGGTTCCTCGGTCCTGCGTAGGCGATGTCGTAGGTTTGCATTCTCTGCCTCAAGGGCAGCGATGCGGCGTTTGAGTTCTTCGACGTCTCTAGCCTTGATCTTGCGTTTGTTGGACATGTTTGCGCTGCGTGTGACGAAGCGCAAGTTGCCCGGCTCGTACCCCCTGGCATTGTCGCGCCGATCAAGTTGTAGCTCGGGCTGATCCCACCCGTCCAAACCAACAAGGTAACGCAGGAACTCGACACGGTTTTCAACCCACGGTTGATGCACGCCAATACCTCGCCCACCGTAGTCTGGGTAGACCGTGCTTTTCGGGTTTGTGCAGCGGCTGATGGTGGCACTGATTCGATCGAGCAAGCGCTGACGATGCGGGCGGTCAGGGCAGACACGGGTGTACCCCAGCGCTTCGTGACGCGTCTCGATTGCCTTTGTGTATGCACAGCTTCTACAGCGGGTGCTGCGGCCTTGCAGCAGGTTCTGTCGATCCACTCGGCCTTCCCACCCGCAGGAGCAACGCATCCTTGGGTGAAAACCGTTCTCTGTGTGTACCCACTCGACGCAGGTAAGTTCGCCGATGACAGCGCCGACCTCAAAAGGAAAGGGTCGGCTAGGACCTCTGACCACTCCACCCACCCACGTTCCGTCAGGATTTCGTGGTCCAAAGTTGCGCTTACCCCCAGCGCTGTCAACACGTCCTTCTCGCCTTGCGGCACCACTCCGTGATGGCATACCCAATCCTTTCCATCCCAAACCATATCCGTAACCTGCACCTGCACTATAGGCACCCAACCCCTGTCCGTCAACACCTGGGTGTCGGGACCGAAGCAGCCCAGCAGCGCGGACTTCGCTGACTGTCTCTGGATCGGATGCGTATCCTTGGTCATGCCGGGGATGTTGAACATCTGTGCACCGAATGAAGCGTAGGGATCACCGCCGGCGCGAAAGATATCCAGCAGTTCCTCGTAGTCGGCCAACCACGCCAACACCCGCGGCTCGATCTGACTCAAGTCACCCACCACCAGCACTTGGCCGGGCGGTGCCATGATGGCCTTGCGCAGGAACGACCCGCGCTTGAGGTTCTGCATGTTGATGGCCGAGCCCTTGGCTGCCGTCCAGCGTCCGGAGCGGGCGCCGTAGTAGGTCAGCGGTACAGGTAGTGCACCGCGCTGCGAGATCTCGTAGAAGCGTTGGGCCCGGGTGCGCTCGGTGGTGGACTTGACCTTCAGCCGCGCCTCGCACAGCATGGACACATCCTCGTTGTCGCCGTTGAGCATGGCCTGGAACATCGCATCGTTCTTGGCAAAGGCCCAGTTGTAGCCGACAGGATTTGGCGTCTTCTTGGTCGGGCGCTTGGCCTTGGTCGGTGGGTCTACCCCCAGGCTCTGCAGCAGCACAGCGAAGCGGTCGTTGCTGGCCAGATCGCCGTCTGTCACACCCAGGCGCGAGAGCAACCCCTCGCGCATCTCACGCTCTTCGTCCAGCGCATGCACCAGCATGTCGGCGTCCAGCAGCAGCTCGGGCTCCGTGTACATGCGCAGCGTCATGTCGATCAGGCGCAGTTCCTTGGAAGTGAACTCGCCGATGAAGTTCTCGAACACACGTTCGGTCAGCCACACGTCGTGGGCGCAGTAGTCAGCCAACTCTTTCTCGACGTCCGGCGGCAGCTTATCGAGGTACCCCTCGCTGCTCTCCAGTGCCTTGCCCTTGTCGGGCAACCCCAGGTCCTGGGCGAGCTTTGCCAAGCTGTTGCCGGCCTCCACACCGCGCACAGCACGGGCCATGCAGAGCGTGTCGAGCAGCATGCAGGGCTTGACACCGTAGTACCAGTTCAGGATGGCCCCGTCGAACATGGTGTTCTGTCCGAGCACCGCCGTGGTGGACCAGTCATAGGTGCTCAAGATCCGGGGCAGCTCGTCGCCACGGTACCACTGCGTGATCTTGTCTGTGCCGAACTCGTGGATGCACACGCCCCAGACCTTGAAACGCTCGTCCCGCAGGTACTCCTCCACCGTCTGTTTGGAGAGTGATAAGTTGCGCTTGCGGTCCCACGCGGTCTCGAAGTCGATGGTCAGCAACGTCTTGAAGGGCATCTTCATTGGATCACCCCTGCCGGTGACTGCGCGATCTGGTGGGCCAGACATGCGTCGTAAGCGTCGCTGATCACCTTGAAGGTATCCTCAAACGACGGGCTGAACATGTGCACATGTGTGGGTTCCCCGTCGATAAGCATGACCACTACCTTGCGTTCGTTCATCGCCTGGGCGAGGTCGATCGCCATGGCTGAAAATATCCCGGCGAGCTCTTCAGGCAGCTCGACCAAGGGTCCGTTTACATGTTCGGTTTGTTCTGCAGACATATTAGTACCTCCGCAACCTTGTCCAGGTTGGTCTCGTTGATGACAAGGGTCTGACCGCCTGCAGTAGCGATCTTCTCCAGCTCGAGCTCCTGCAGCGCTGTGGTCTTACCACGCCCTGCCTTGCACTCAATGGCCAGGAAGTAGCCGTTGATGCAACAGATGATGTCCGGGATGCCTGAGCGGCCGTATCCACCCATGACAGGGTAGAAGTAATAGGCGTCGTGCGCTTTGAGCACAGCGACAACCTTGCGCTTGACCAGCGCTTCTGGGGTCGATGCCATGATGATCTCCGGTGGCAGATGTAAAGGTGAGGGGGTCAAACAGATTTACCCGCCCCCTCGGTCGGGCTTTAACGGAGGTGCACACACGCGCTGAGGACGTGTCGGTGGTGTGTGCCCGTCGGCACCACATCTGCCAGATGGTGAACGCCGTTCATCATCACCGACACACGCTGAGTTACTACGAGTCTACACGTTTCCTGCACGCGTCTCCAGCTCGATCAGCAGGTCGATGTAGTGCTTGACCTTCTCCAGGTCCTTGATGCCCCCCTTCTCGCGCCAGCGCATGAGGTACTTGATGCAGTTACCCTCGATGAACGGCACGTTGTTGGCGTGGATGAACTCAACCGGCTGGATGGCGAAGCCCTTGTAGTGTGAGCCTTGAATCTGAGTGTCAAGCGCAGACATGCTTCCAACTCCTTCTGTCTCAGTAGAGGCCCGTCAGATCGACCGGCTTGTAGTAGGGGCCCTTGGTGACCTTGCCGTTCTCGTCGAAGACAGGCTGGCCGTCGACGAACTTGCTCCAGTTGGAGGAGTTCACCCGGCGCACGGCTTCAGGTGCATCCATTCCGGCGCAGTAGGCAGCGCCCACACAGGTGACCACCTGATCGGCGATGGCGTCGAGGAATTCCTTGCGGTTTGTGATGGTGGCGGATATTTCGTTGGCTTTGAGGTTCTCGGCTATCCAGCTGAGTCCATCTAGTACATCCTGCATGGTGCTGCCATCGCCACGCGTCAGCGTGAAGGTGCCCAGCATCTCCACGATCTCCTCCAGGTGGCAGCCGAGCTGCACGTTGAACTGCGCGGCGTCGGGGGTCGGGCGGGCACGGCTGTGCCACAGGTTGATGGATTCAATGCTCATCGGTATCTCCGTAATGTTCAATAAGGGTCTGGTGCTTCAGCATCTCCAGCATGCCGACCACCTCTGCAGTTGACAACTCCACCATGGTGGCGTGTTCACAGATCAGCTCCCAGATCTCCTCGCGCAGATCTTCGAGCAGCAGCCCCCGGCGGTTGGCCTCGCTTTCGTCGCTCATGCTTGGTGGTCCTTGAGAAAACGCCTGATGACAGGCATGAGGGGGTCGACGACAGAGTAGTGTTCCTTGTCGCCGTTGTTGTGGTAGATGCACTGCCAAGCGGTGCCGATCTTGACCTGGAGCACCTGCCGCCCGTGCGGGTCGCGCCCGGGTCGGTACTCGACGTGGTTGTCCTGGCACCACTCCTTGAAGGGTTGGAGGTGCGTCACATGAAAGACGTTGCGAGCTGCCATAGTGTGTCGTTGAGTCCAGTGGAAATGAGAAGGCCAGCCAGCATGATGCCACCATAGAGGCCCCAGTAGAGCAGACTCATTTCAATCTTCCGGGTACATGACATAATCGCGCCCTTTCTCCAGGAGGAACAGTGCTTCGGCACGGGTCAACCTGGACGACCGCACGAACAACGCACCCTCCTCGTCGTAGCCGATGATGAGCACGTCCGTCAGCACGATACCTTTGGCGCTTTCAAACGCCTGCTCCGGCGTGAACGACGTCGACGCCGGCATGGAGATCACGTTCTGGTTGTTCATAGCACTTGCCTCACATGCACGCAGTCTTCGCACAGGAACTTGCGCTCTTTGGCATCGCGGGGATCGCTGGAAGACGGGCCGCAGTTCATCATGCACAGCTTGGTCTCTGGGTCGAAGTGCTTGAGCTGCTCAGGATCAGCGCGGGGGAACGTCAGCGGTTGTGCGGGCTTCTTCATTTCAACCACCCCAGCAGCGTCGGCATGTCGATGTTGAACCCGGCTGCGTTCTTGTGGCCACCGCCGCCGAAGGCCTTGGCGATGGCGCTGACGTCATAGTCGCCGTTGCTGCGCAGCGAACAGTTGGCCCGGCCCGTGGCGCCGTCGTAGTACCACACCAGCCCGAAGGTGCCGCTGGCTTTGGCTAGTTCATGCCCAACCTCGGAGATGTTGACTGGCGTGTTGACGGCGAGTCCGGCGACGTAGCACTGGTTAGATGGGGACCACACCCACGGCCCTTTATACGAGTCCGCGCTGTTGATGACTGCCGGAAGGATCGTGCACCGCTCAGCCTTCTTGACCGAGTGCTTGATCTGCTCGTTGTAGGCGCGGAGCGATGCATACCCGTTGGAGATCACGTCGCCCAGCGCGCCCCAGCTACCCCCCATCGCCGGCACAAGCTCCGCCCATCGCTCGAACGTCCACGGCTTCTCCAACTGCAGCCCAGCGTGCAGGGACTTGCTGTCGTCCAACTTGAACTGCCAGCGGTCCCGGTCGTCGATCATGCGGATCAGCAGCGGCACCCCCTTCTCGGGGTGGAAGTATTCCCAGGCCAGCAGGGCGCCGGACTTGTTGTTGTCGAGGAGGATGTGGCACGCGACTGGCTTTGCGCCGCTTCTCGGGATGACTTCACCCTGCGTGAACTTCTCTCGCTCTCCGTCTTCGCACCACATCTCGAATGCCGACTTGTGGTGGTCGAGCCAGACGACCTTGCTGGCCAGATCCAGCAAACGATCCATGTCCACGCGGGGCACGGAGAAGTCCAGGATGTAGACGTCCCGGCCTTCGTAGGCGATGTCCTTGAGCGGGTCGTCGCTGTAGTGCATGGGCAGGTATTCGGCGTCGTTGCCGAGCTTGCACCATGCGGCGAAGGCTGCGCCAAAACCGTCGGTGCAGTTGGCGTGGTAGATGACGAGTGGTTTCACGATGGTTCCTTGGTGATTGTGTCGACAGTGTTGAGGTACCCGGTCGGCAGCTTGGTTGCGCTCTTGGAGCGAGACGCGGCTTTGGCGTAGTCGATCGCCTTGTCTAGGTCCTTGACGGTGATGACGTCGAACTGAGCGTCGTGCAGCTCCATCAGCTCGTTGAGTGCGGTGATCTCCGGGCCTGTGGGCACGAAGCGCCCCACCTTGACCGCCCTGTGAGCGATCGAGATGATGGCGATGCGCCCTTGTAGGGCGACTTCCTTGTACTCTTTACCGAACCCGAAGTGCTGCAGAGCGGTGACGATGTTGGACATGGCAATGAGCAGATCCATCTCGCGCCTGGCGGCCTGCCCCCGCAGGAGCGAAGCCATAGCCGTGCTGTTCTTGAGCTTGAGGTCCAGCAGGTAGCCGGTGTGTTTGGTCACCGGCTTGATGTTTTCCCCGACCACAACCAGTGTGTTCAGTTTGGGTTTGGGGATGTACTTCTTGCGGGGCTTCTTGTTTCCCGGCATCACTTCTTCCTGAATTTGCTCAGCGCAGGCACAGCGATCCCCTTCTGTTGCAGCGCACGCTTGGCGCCACCGGCCTTGCCCTGCTCGGTGTAGCGGAAGTCGCGCTTGTCGGCCTTGCTGAAGACGTTGGTGGGTTTGTAGGTGAAGGCGTTTTGTCCGGGCGGGATGTTCATGCTTTGGTCCTGGGGTTGATGTACTGCGCGGCTTTCTTGTCGCTGCGCTCGTGCGTGGTGCGGCCACCTTTACTGCCGGCGCGAGCGCGTGCCTGCTGCAGCAGTTCAGCCTTGGTGAACGCGGGGGTCTTGGGGATGGTGAAAGCGTTGGTCATTCCTTCTCCCTTTTGCTCGGTGAATACCCCGCACCCTGTACCTCCTGGATGCGGACCTTGACGAACTTCTGCGGGCGGATGATGGTGCCGGTCTGCACGAACTCGCGCTCGCAGTCACGGCGGGTGCCTCGCATGAAGTGGACGCAGAGTTGCCACCGAGTGCCGACTTGGACTGCCGGACACCACATGATCGTTGACAGGGGGCGGCTCACTGTGTGTCCTCCGCCCGTGGCGCCATAGCCTCACGGAGTCTGTCCCGCCTACGTTGTATCGCCCTGATTGATCGCCCCAGCATTTTTGCAAGCTGGCTTTCTGTGTGCTGCCCGCTCATAACGAGTTCGTCCCCTTTAATGGTCCACCGTCGTCGAGCGTTAAGCGCATGTTTTTCGCTTCTCTTTGACCGAACACTCGTCTGAGAAGGAACGCCGCAAATTCGAAGCGCGGAATCACGCTTAATCTTTGCGTACTGCTCTGGCTTTGTCTTTCTAAACTTGGTTGCAGCTCTGTTACGTGACTCGGCGTATTTTTCTCTGACGTTTTTTGTATGGCACGGCTGGCACTTATATCGTGGGTTATGTCGCCCATTCTTTACTAATTTCATTTCCGCGCCGCATACTTTGCAGTGCCTAACATCCCGGTCAGGCGGCACGTCCGCCTGTGTCGCTTCGCTCCTAGTTGTCACTCTGCTTACCTCCATCGTTGATAGGCTTCATGGGATCAGTCATTCTTGACGACCAGGTGGTTGCGTACGGCTTCGGCCACGGCCTCCCCAGCCGCGTACTTCTTCGGGTGCTCGTGACGCACGTACCCGCTCTTGCTGTACGCCTCCAACGCATCCAGCGCCTGCCGAAGCAGGGCGTCTTTCTCTGATAACACCGGCTGCACCGAGTCCTTCCCTTTGCCGTAGCCGTGTAGATATGCAATGGTCAGAGCACCACCTTCATCTGTCAGCGGTTGTGCTGGCTGTGGTGCAGCGGAGAGCACGGCCTCGATTTCGTCGTGGCTTGTCTGCACATGATGTAGCGGCGGGTCAATGTCCCAAGCCGACAATTCTTCTGCAAACGCATCGCGCCAGCGTTTCAGTGCGTCCACTGGCACCATCACCCATCCATCCGGCACGGCCTGCGCATTCAGGCGCACAGCCTCGCGGGCGTAGGTTTGCATCTGCTCTGCGCTAAATACTCGATAGCCCCATTCCTTCCCCATGGCAGATCGAACTTTGATTTCGCGATCCGTTTCAGGCATCGGCGGCAGTTTGATGTTGTCGGTCATGTCAAGCCTCCAGTGCAATCAATCGGACGGCAACAGCCGAGCCTTCGTAGCTCTTGCGGCTGTCGTACTGGTTGCCGATGCTGAAGTTGCAATTCCAGGCGTAGGAGGCGCCGTCTTCGTCAGCAGTCCAGTGCCACTCTGGGCGAAGTTGTTCTTTCGCGTTCGCGAACAGGAGCGCGGCCACCGGCCGGCTGGGCAGCTCGCCTCCCTGTTCAGTGGCCCATGCCTTGGCATCGCTCCAGTTTAGGCCATAGCCTTTGCCGGGCAGCAGGACGACGGCGCAGTGGGTGCCGTCTTTCTTGGTGGTCAGGCCGGCAAAGATGCCGCCGTCGAGCGGTTCGCCGAGTTTCGGCAGGTCTTTGAATTTCATGTCTTGCTCCCTAGTGCGTAAATAACGGGCCGGACAACCCACGAGGCAGCCTCTTTGTTGTCGTACTCTGAGATGGCATCGTTGATATGCTCGTGAGCCGCTTCGGGCCACTCTGCTACGTACTCGACACTAATAGAGCCATCTTGATTGGTGCTCAGGACCAGCCACGCAACCGGCTCCAGCGCCTTGATGCGCTCAAGCTCTGCCTCAAGCTCTTTACGTGCATCACGCTCGTTTTGAGCTTTGACAAGCCATCGCTTCGATTCTTCGCGCTCGGCCTCAAGCTCTGCCTCAACCGCTGCGAGGCGGCGAAGTTCGGCGGCGATCTCGGATTGGCTCACCGCAAGATGCTCGTTGTCGGACATAAGCTCGTCCGCCAGTTCAAGTGCCTTCATGCTTCTTCTCCAGTGCTGCGCGGGCACGACTCACGGCGATGTCGTGCGCTTCCTGGTTGTATTTGCCAACGCTGACCAGTTGTGTCGCGTCGTGTAGTTCACGCAATGCCTTCTCCAGCCAGTTGATCCGCGCCATCAACCTGGCCTCACGCTCTGCGCCCATGCCGCACAATTTGGCCTGTTCGCCGGTTTCCTTGCGGGCTTCGGCAACCTCTGCGGCAAGCGCATCAAGCTCAGCCCGCACCGCTTGCAGCTCCGCCCAGGTAGGCGACATCCCTGCTCGCTGCCAGGCTTCGGTTATCTCATCGAGGATACTCATGGTGATACTCCTTGTCTTGTGTTAGACATTCTAAGGGGGAAACGGGGTCGGTGTGACCCCGCTTGTCGTCAGTTCTTGCCTGCCTCCAGCATGCACTGGTACAGGTTGTCCAGGACCTCGAACCACGGCAGCCCGATCATCAGCTCAGCCAGCGCCGTCTGCGCCAGCTCGACAGTAAGCGCCCGCCCCATCAGGTCCTTGACCTCCGTGACCACTTCGTGGTACCCCTTGCCCTTGAAATCAACATGTGCGCTCAGGGCAGACGAGAGCTCGTACCGAAGATCCGAGCGGTCCAGGGGGTCCTTGATGTACGCCCGCAGCGCATCGACCAGCTCCTGCTCGTCCTCGCCCGAGAACACGCCGTTGGACGGGCGCTCGTCGACGCTATGCACAGCCGCCCCGTAGCGCTTGTTGTAATCCTCGAACTCTTTGACACCCCAGACAGGATCGTCGTACTCATTGGGATCGCGCACAGTGGGCAGTTCATCCCACTGGAGCTGCATGCACGCCTCGGCCAGGGCCTGCAGGTGCAGGATCGACTGCGCCTCCTCGTGGCTGTGCTCGCGCTGGTAGCCGATCGAGATGTTGGTGCACTCAGGGATGATGCCGGTGAACTCGGCGGTGTCGGTGTACACACCCGTGTCGTCGGGCATATACATGAGCTCGTCGCAGTGCACCATGAGCTGCGAGCTGAGCGCCTCGGCGAACACGTCGGAGCAGCAGCGGCCGAAGCCCTGATGGGTGATGACACTGGTTGTCCCCCGGCGGTCGAACGCAACGGCGCGGTCGAAGCGGCGCAGGAAACGGTCGTCATCGGCCAGGGCCTTGGCGCCCACACCCCCACACTCCTCGCCCCGCGTGAACACGTAGTGGCCCGGCACACCTGCGTGCATCAGGTGCATGAGCATGGCCACGCCAGCGCCATCGTCAGCGCCGAGCTGCGAGCCCTGGGCGTACCACACGGTGTCGGTCATCTTGATTTTGTTGATGCCGTCCTCGTGGTGCACTGTGTCGACGTGTGCCACGAATAGCGTGCGGTGCGTCTTGTCCTTGACGTTGCTCATGTGCAGGTTGCCCGTGGCGTCGAAGTACCACGAGACGTACGAAGGCTTGTGCAGCAGCAACCAGCCCAGCGCGTTGTACTCACCAGAGCCCTCGTGCGGGCGCTTTGTGCTGAGCATGAACGTCAGCGTCTTCATGAGGAGCGAGTCTTTGAAGTTGTGCAGGCGCTGCAGTTGCGCGGAGCTGGGGTTGCGCGTCTGTTCGATGGCCAGCTTGGGCGCCTGCTGCACGAACGGTTTGACCGGTGCGGTGGTCGTACCCTTGGCCTTCTTGGTACGGGTGCTGGGCTGTGTCTTGGTGGACTTGAAGGTGTTGGTTTGCTTGGTCATGATGAACTCCTTGGTTGGTTAGGCGTTGGTTGTTTCGTCGAGGTCGAGCTGCACAGGGTCAGCGTCGCGGTTGATGGGCTGGTCCTCTGACTTGAGCAGCCAGCCGATGTGCGGGTAGTACACGCAGGCGTCAACGCATGCGTAGTGGCCGAACTGATCCGAGGATGCGCCGAGCATGCAGCAGAATTTGTGAGGCTCGCCCTCACCCATCTCGCCGGGCTCGGTGATCAGGTCGTCTTCGTGCCAGTACTCGTTGTCGATCAGACTGAGGATGGCCTTGCTCTCCAGGATGTAGAGGTCGTCGCAGTGGCTGCCGCGGTCAATACGCACGATCTTCTGGCCGATGTCGTCATCGTGGAACCACTCGTCCTCGACCTCGATGGCATCACCCGTGACCACCCACTCACCCGCGTTAACCGAGTCTTCACTCAAGCGCACGATGGTGCCGCGGTCCTCGTCATCGACGTGCCACGTGTCGCCGTCCATGTCCGTGATCGTGTCATCGTAGTCCGCCCACCTGTCTGCATGGCGACCGTGGGTCAAGCGCGTCATGTTTTCGGGTGGGTTCTCGGGGTCGATCGGGCCACCATCGACGTCGTACTCTAGATCACTGTCAAGCACGTACTCCTCACAGTGTGACACCCAGGTGTAGCGGTTATTCAAGTGGTGCGAACAGACGTAGCGGGCATACCGTTCAAGATACTCCCCCGCGTCTCGCTCAGGACGCACACGCTCATCGCAGTGGTGGCACGTATTGTCTGACTCACCCCCTTCGGCGTCGCCGTCGGTGTTGGTGGCCACCCACTCACCCTCCTCGACGATCTCGAGACGGTTGTGGTAGATGTCGATGTGCCGGTTGTTGCCGTCGATGTAGGGAACAAGCACGCCACAGTCGTTGCGGTAGCAGTCGATGCGTGCCAGTGGCGTGCCTTCTGGCCACGCGCTGTACTTCTTGTACCCCTGACCGTTGAGCCAGACGTTGAGCTTCTCGTCGGCTTCGCTGTACCCCGAACTGGTGGGGTTGTCATCGCAGGCGCGGAAGCTGCGCACATAGATCTTCTCGGGCTCGAACACCAGCACACGCCCACAGATCTGACCGAACGAGTTGTAGCGCACAGCCATGCGCCAGCCTTGTTCTGGGGCATAGGCACGGTACGGGTGATCCTCGTAGTCGTCCGGTTCGCCGTCCCACTTCATGCACGATTGCGGGCCTGTCTGCACCGCACGCACGTACTCCTCGACGTCATTGGGCAGAAACTCCATGCGCCCTTCAAGGCGGTTGGTGTAGGCCAGCACCTCATCGCGGATGCTGTTGTCCTGCACGCGGGGCCAGTGACGCTTGACGTACTTGCCGATGGCAGTGCGCACCTGACGGTCACGCTGACCACTGGCGTCGTCGCGTGTGTACGCAAGTTGCTTGGGGTCATCCTGCGAGATGTGTGGCCACTCCAGCACGAGTGCGTGCCAGTCATTGGGGCTGCCGTACTTGAGCATGGCGATAACCACCGGGTGCAGGCGGTAGCGACACTGCTCACGTGCATGCCACTCGCGGCTGCGTTGCAGCACGACAGCCAGATCATACATATCCATGAGGGTGACGGACTTGATTGCTTGCATGATGAAAACTCCAGGGAAAGAAAAGGGGACGCAGTGTCCCCACTTGGGTTGTGCCGCTGAAACCGCAGCGGCGTCGGGTTACTTGACTTTGGTCCACCCAGCCTCACGCAGCACGCGGTGCAGCGACGGGTCGGGCAGCAGGCTGACGCACTTGAGCTCCTTGCGCTCGTGGCTGATCACTTGCACCGTGGAGCAGGAGCGTGGGACGTACCACACGCCGCCTTCCTTCAGGTGGGCCAGCGCGTTGTTGGTCCACTCAATGGCGTTGGCCAGCCCCTCTTCGGTGTCGAGGTCGTAGTTCATATCAGTCCTTTCGGTTGATGATGGCTTCGATGAGCAGCACGATGGCTGCGATGAGTCCCGCAACGGATACCCACATGTCAATGCTGTCCACGTTGGATCTCCAGCAGTTTGATGCGGTTGTGGATGTTCCACACAGTGTGCAGGACCGTGGGCAGGTCCTCGTGCATGGGGTCGATGTTCTCCAGGGCCCACTGCCACCAGCGCAGGCGGATCTTGAGCCACAGGATGAGGTACTCGCGCAGCAGGGGGTTCATCTCACACTCCTGGGTTGAGGTCGTCATGCTTGCCGCGGATCACGGCGATCACGAAGTAATCGTCGGGGCTGCCGTGGAAGTCGCCATCGTCCGCGTCGAGCCCTTCGTTGTCAGCGAGGTGGCACTCGCCTCGCGCCAGCTTGACGGCTTCCTCTGGGTCCTTGGCCTTGACGGCCTCCATCCAGGTGTCCTGGCCGTAGTTGTTGGTCATGTAGTCCGGCCGCAGCAGGATCACGGTGTAGTAGCGTGCTCGGGGGTAGTTGCGTGTGCTCATTGATGTGCTCCTTGAAAATGCTCTCGCATGAGAGCGATGATGTGCTCGGGGGCGAACTCTTTCTGCACAAGCTGCGTGCCCCCTTGCACGAAGCCTGCCCGCACGTACTCGACCCACTGGTGGTTCTCGTAGCGCACGTCCTTGGTGACCACGATGTACTCGGCGGCGTGGTGGCTCAGGTCGGCATCCTTGCGGTGGATCACCAGCCCCCATGGGCGCTTGTCGATGTGGAACTGGCGCATCTCACACCTCCACGTGGGGGATACGGCTGGCCGGCAGCGCAGCGTTCTGGGTGAAACGATCGTTAATATTCGAGAGAAAGCTCGAACTCCACTTGGCAAAGCGCTGGGTCTCGAAGTGTGCCCACCGACCTGTGGCCGGGTCGATCAGGTCGAACCCGCCCTTCTTGCTTGGGGTGATGATGAACTGGCGGTACATCACTGGCTTGGTGATTGCGTTGGTCTTGGCCTTCTTGGCAGCTTGCTTGGTCATGATGAACTCCTGTTGAGAGAAAGGGGACACGCGTCCCCGTTATGCCTGCTGTTGATAGGAGAGCAGGCTACCCCTTGCGATCAGCGACCGCCGAACCCCTCGATGTAGTCCCCGGCGTCAGTGCCGTACTGCAAGCCACGAACCGCCGCACCATTGACCTCGTAGCTGTAGAACAGCAGCGCTGTGTAGTTGTCCGCGTGATTGCGGAACACGTTGAGTATGCTCACGGTGTGGTAGTAGCGCAGTGTGTTGGCGTAGTTGTTGCCCGCACGTATGAGGTACATGCGCATGAGCTGCTTTACGTCCTCAACCACAGCCATCGTTTCAACGAGCGCCATCTCCCGCTTGAGCTCGTCGGCGTGTGCCTGCTTGTCATGCATGAACCCAGCCGTCTTGTCAGCATAGACCCAATCCCTGGGCGGCGCGTCACGGTGGAAGAACAGTGAGCTCGGATTCGCGTCATTGGCGTTATCCACCCTGTCCTTGACGACGCGCTCCAGCGCGTTGAATACCGACGCCCGACCCGTGTCCAGCACCGCGTGCCCGTTACCGTTGGCGGATGCGGCAAACACCCCATACTCACCCAACACGGTACGCGTGGCAGCGGTCAGCATGCTGAGCACATGCACCTTGAGTGTGTCTCGCTTTGGCGGGAAACTCTTGCTGGCGTAACAGGCAGCGAGAAAAGCGCAGCGCTCCTGGAACTTGGCCGCCGTCTCTTCGTCGCGCATGGACAGCGAGCCCTGCACCTCGAAACACGCCTTGATGTCGTCACCTTCGGCTGTACCTTCGCTGTAGTGCGCCAGCAGGTGGTCGAGATGTGCTTCCAGATCCACGTGAGTGATGCGGTTGACGATGAAGTTGTCGTTGTGTTTTGACATGATGAAGTCCTCTTGAGTAAGTTTCAGATTGGCCCATGTCTCGAAGGGCCAGGGGTTGCGACGTGGTGGGTTTTGTTCAAGCAGGCAGCGCAGTTCCTCCTGCTGGAGAGACGCCGCTACCACATGCTGCTCAATGGCGCCGTAGTCCTGCGATATGGACACACACGCTTGTCGATCGCGGTACAACGCAAGGTAGCGTTCGCGGATCCAGGCGAGCATCTCGTCACGTGTCCGTGAGCTTGCGCCTGACGTTTGCGCAGGTGCGCCGGCATTGTTGCCCAGTTGTGGGTCAGGTGTGGTTGGCACGGGGCACTCCTCTCGTGCTGCCGTAGTAGACCCAGCCGAGCTTGGCCTCTTGGCGCTCTGCGATCTCACGCGCCCGGTCCAGCGCTTTGACCCGCCGTCGGTTGGCCGCCTCACGCTCTGCGAGCTCGGCCCGCAGGTTGCGTAAGTCGTCGAGGGCCTTGGCCCTCACGGATTGGTTTCTCACGATGTGCCCTCCTTGGCCAGCATGCGCAGCTCGTGCGCGGCGAGGGAGACGTCTTCTGTGCAGCGCTCGCCCATCTCGTACTGGCGGGTGGCCGTGATGACGAACCCCTCGCTGGCGGGGAACGAATTTGTGAACATGGCGTACACCCTGGCCGCTTGGTCGAGCGTGGTCAGTGACCGCGGGTGGGTGGCGAATACGTGGTGGCCGCGATGGCTCACGTTGATTTCGTAGTGCATGATGAACTCCAGAAATGGGGATGTGTGTCCCCGTTTGATGCCGCCGGCTTCGCGGTGGTGCGGGCGCGGCGGCTAGGCCCTTGACACTGGTTGGGCTCAGTTGCCCCCGTGCATGATGAACAGGATGCGCTTGCCCGCCTTCGTGCGGGCCTCGCTGACCACGGGCATGTGTGTCTTGAACGCACGGTTGGTGCCGCCTGAGACCAGCGCATTGACGGGCATCTCGTGCGGCGCAGCCCAGGGCGTGCGCACTGGCGCCTCACGCCAGTCCTGCATGAGGCGCGGGAAGCTGTGGGTTGTGTTGATGGTACGCATGATGAACTCCTTGAAATGGGGACGCGTGTCCCCGTTTGGTGGTGCTGCCACTTGACCCGCACGGTGGCGGGCAAGGCGTGGCGGCTGGGCCTTCAATCTGCTTTCTTGGGCGGGCGGCCTAGCGGCTTGAGCCCCTCGCGCACACGGATGGCGTTTTTGGCCCGACCGCGTGTCCCTGTCTGCCGGCGCTTGACGTACGCGTCCCACCGGGCCTTGGCGTACATCCACTCGATCATCGCCCTCGGGTTGTCCATGTCTTCCCTGAACTCGCCGGGGTTGTTTGGTGCGGCCTCTTCACCGCGCAGGTACTCCTGCACGAAGTCGTAGATGCCCAGCGCCAGTGGTTTCTTGACGACGATGGCCGATTCAGTCTCAAGACGTGCGAACGCATCGCTGGCCTGCTGCAAGTTCGACACAAGAAAGTGCTCCTGCTCGATCATCCCCTTGATGAACAGAGCCAGCACGTACTTCTTCTCGCCGTTGGGCTGGTCGCGCAGCTCTTGCAGGTACGGATCTCCGTCGCGCTCGTCGGCGTGCAGCGGGTCGATCAGGTCCATCACCAGCTTGCGCGGCAGCACATACGTCTTGTCACGCACCCACACCTTGGAGTTCATCCAGAATGTGTTGAGCCACGACCACGTCTTCTCGTACGGCTCCCTAGCATGCACACGGATGGCGCGCAGTGATGCGGCATCAGGGTCCTCGTCGTCAACGTGCCTCAGACGTGCGAGCTTCTGCGCTGAGAGCTGGCGCTGCCACTCGATGATAGGAAGCAGCGATCCTTTGACGATCTGACGGCGCAGTACGGAACCCGGCGCTCGTGCCTTGCGCTCTTTAGCTCGTGCCTGATCCCTGGCCACAATGACGTCGTGGAACTTTCGGAGGGCCTCTTCACGGTACGGGCCGAACACCCCGGCCAGCGCAGCATCACGCATCTCGCTTTCGTCGGCCGGGTTGAGGAAAGGTTTTTGTGGGCGGCACGAGCGGCAGTAGTTGCACTGGTATTTCACCCGCTTAGGTATGCGGAAGTAGTGCGTTCGCTCGTGAACCGGGACAGCCTCGGCGTGGGGCCCCTCGAAAGGCTTGCCGTACCCAAGACGCTCGGCTTGGCGGAAGGTGTAGAAGCGGGTGAACTCCTCGTAGGGGAACTCGGTGGCGCAGTCTTTGCAGACGCTTGGCTTTCGGTGTTCCATGGTGGTGGCTCCGTTGGTTGATGGGCACGTCAGTGTAGAGGCGATGCGGCCCGGAAGCAAGGAAAATCAAGGCTTTCAGCACAAAAAATTTTCTGTAGAAAAAGACACTGCACACCGCAGCCGGCGTAGGTGGCCCGGACAAAGCACCAAGATACATAGGGGGGCCAACCTCCCCGCAAACCCGCATGGCGCCTGGGTTTTTGACCCAACTCTGATACGTATCTGTGGGATTTAATCCGAGAGCGAGCGGACGGATCTGGAGGTGGTCGTGTCGACGCAGCCGCAGGGCTCGCATAGAAACACAGATGGCTAAATCTATAAATCATTTATTTATAAAGATAGATATAAGAGTAGTGTCTGAAACTGAGCAACGGCGCGGCTTGCGGGCTGACTCACCCACGCTGAAAAGCTGGTGCTTTGTCTGGGCCACCCCCGATCGCTCAAAGGTTATGCGATCCTTGCATAACGTTATGCCGCGGCCAATACGCATGGAACACGACGTTCCCGCTCATGAAAGTGCGCCGAATCTGTGCGCCATGCTGCGCGGCGGCGACGATGCGTTGTTGCAGGGCGGGCGGGGTGTTGAAGGGTGCGGCGGTGCCGAGGTAGATGGTGGTCATGATGAACTCCTGAAGGAAATGGGGGACAGGTGTCCCCGTTTTGAACTGGTGGACACGGCGCGAAACACCGTGCCACCCCTCACGCACGAACCCAGCGCCAAAAAGTCGCCGGGAAATCAAAGCGACGACACTCAGGCCAGCGAGCGCAGCGCCTTGACGGCAGCGCGAATCTGGGCTTCCAGCGTGTCACCGTCGAACTCGGCCAGCGCCGCCATCAGGGCAGCACGCTGCGCCCGCGACACCTGCACGGCCGGCTTGTGCGCAGACACAACACGCTCAGGCGCCTCAAAGGCGTCCATGAGCCGCTGCGCAGATTTCCGCGCTGCTTCGTAGGCAGGGTGCGTGCGATCCAGCACGATGCGCCCGGCAGCTTTGCGCTTGCCTTCCACAAGCGCACAGCCGTTGCGCTTCGCTGCCCATTCAAGGGCATAGGGTTGAACTGCCTCACGTGTGGTCAGCCCTTCCGCCTTGAGCGCAGCGCACAACTTGGCACGGCTGTTGTCGATCGACGCGGCGAAGCGGTCAAAGGCGGCGAAAACGGAAACGGTGTTGATGGTCTTAGCCATGATGAACTCCTGAGATAAACGGGGACGGCGTGTCCCCAATACCGAGCGAAGCGGCGCGGCGGCGCGGCGAATCAATCCCTTGATCCGTTACCTCTATTGTCCGGAAGGGGGTTTCAGGTGCCCCCGACGGCCAAGCGGGTGGGGTGGTGTGGGGTACCGGGGTGGGGGGAGGCTATGTGGCGCGGCGGTGCGGTGGTCCATAGGAACAGTGTTTCAAGAACAGGCTTTCAAAATTTTGTAAAATCCTGTACAATGGGAACAGTGTTTACATATCGGAGAAGCCTGTGCAAATCCTTAGACAACGTAAGTACCGCGGCGCCACCGGGCCCACAAGATGGCGATGTCTGTGCCTTTGTGACTGCGGCCGGAAGTTCTTCACGTGGCGTACAGACGTGCAGTCAGGTAACACATCGTCCTGCGGGTGTAAGCGGAACAAGAAGCGTGGCGGCAAAGCGACCTTCTACACGCAGCCGTACAGCATGCGCGGACATCCGAACAACCGCATGTATATGCGGTGGTGCAGTATGTGGGATCGCTGCACAAACCCGAACAGAAAGGGGTGGCACCGCTACGGTGGCAGGGGCATCTACGTCTGCGACGCCTGGAAAGACTTCGAGGTGTTCCTCAACGATATGGGGCAGCCACCTTTCAAAGGCGCCTCGATCGACCGTAGAGACAACAACGGCCCGTACAGCCCGGAGAACTGCCGCTGGGCAACAGCCGCAGAGCAGGGTGCTAACCGCGAGGTCTGCAAGAAAGTCAAACCCGCCAAGAAAAAGCGCGAACTTCCTCCAGGATTTATGGACGGGCTGCTGTAGCGCATACTTTCAACCTACAAAAAAGCCAAAAAAGCGCCGTTTTCAGGTAAAAACACGTGCTCGGACCCCCCACCCCCTACAAAAATGCGCAGCAAATACGTGTCTAATTCTTGACATGCACCCTTAAAAAAGACCCCGGGGGGTACCCGGGGTGCAATAGTCAAGGAGACTTCCATCAACCACGACTTCAGTCTACACTGCAATCCTCGAGACCGCAACGCCCCGCGCCGCCGCGCTCGCTTTGGACCAACGCATGTTTGAACACCTCATCAGTGGCCAGTTCGAGTACGAACCGCCCGTGCAGACCGTAGACGCCAGCCCCACCATGCTGGTCGAGGAGGCTGCGCCGGCCGCCATCCTGGACGCCCAGGTCAAAACCGCAGCGCTGAAGGTCTTGTTCGACGATGAAGAGTCCGACGCTGTGATCACAGAAGCGCAGCAGCGAGCGGCGCGGGAAGCGTTCGGCGCCCTGGTGGTGCCCAGTGAGTCTCTGGACGTGCCTGACGTGCGGGACAAGCTCACCCGGATCCAGGTGCCCGAGGCGGTGCAGCATCTGGTGGGCATGCTCACGGCCTACGACTGGGAGTACGTCAAGCAGGCCAAGGGGATGCGCAGCTACGTGGTGGCCAAGCTGATGGAAGAGACGATGCACCCCGACGCCAAGATCAGGCTCAAAGCGCTGCAGATGCTCGGCAAGGTCACCGAGGTAGGGGTTTTCACTGAACGTGTGGAGGTCACCCAGAAGCCTGCCGACGAGGCCGAGCTGGAAGATCGTCTGCGCGAGCGCCTGCGCGGGTTGCTGCCGGTCTCCGGCGGTGTGACGGACGTGGTGGCCAAGCAGGACGGCGCCGATGCTTGAGGGTCTGACGCCCGAGCAGGTCGAGCAGGTCCTGGACAACATCGCCAAACTCTCGCTGCAGGAGAAGGTCGCGCTCATGCAGGAGCTCGACGCCCTGGAGGAGCGGCGCCGTATCCAGGGGTGCAGGGACGACTTCCTCAAGTTCTGCCACGAGGTCTACCCCTCGTTCAAGGAGGGGCCCCACCACCGGCATGTCAAACCGATGCTGCACGACATGGTCGTCGACAACCCGCGCCACTGGCACGGGTCCGAGATGCCGCCGCACGCCCTGCGCCTGACCGTCTCGATGGCGCCGCGTTTCGGCAAGTCCATCATGATCGCGTTCCTGTACGTGGCGTGGTACCTGGGGCACAACCCGACCCACCACATCATGATGGTCACCCACACCGCCTCGCTCTCCGAGGGGTTCGGCCGGCAGGTCCGGGACTTGATTGACACGCCGGTGTACCAGCGGATTTTCCCGGACACCAAGGTCTCCAAGGACAAGAGCGCCGCAGGTGACTGGACCACGACCCTGGGCGGCAAGTATCTGGCCGTGGGTGTGGGCGCCAACGTGGCCGGCCACGGTGCCCACCTGCTGGTGGTTGATGATCTTTGCTCAGAGCAGGCGGTGCTGGCCAACCCGGACGCGGCCTTTGAGACTGCCTGGACCTACATGCAGGTCGGCCCGCTGCAGCGCTTGATGCCAGGCGGTCGGATTGTGATGGTCGGGACCCGGTGGTCGAAAAAAGACCCGATCGGGCGGGCGCTCAAGTGGGCCAAGGACAACGAGGGGTCCCTGCCCTGGCACGAGATCCGCTTCCCTGCGGTGATGGACGTCGAGCGCGATGGCCAGATGGTGCAGGTCTCGCTGTGGCCAGAGCAGTGGCCGCTGGAGCAGTTGCTGGCCAAGAAGGCGGGCATGCAGAATCAGTTCTGGGCGGCCCAGTACATGCAGGAGCCCACCAGCGAGGAGGCTGCGCTGCTCAAACGGGAGTGGTGGCAGGTCTGGGAGAGCGACGAGCCACCGCCCTACGACTACGTGATCCAGTCCTGGGACACGGCGCACGAGACCAAGAACCACAACGACTACAGCGCCTGCCTGACCTGGGGGGTGTGGTTCAACGAGAAGACCAACCGGTACGAGACCATCCTGCTGGACGCGTGGAAGGGGCGCCTGGAGTTCCCCGACCTCAAGGACAAGGCCCAGAAGATGGCCAAGCACTGGGAGCCCGAGGCCCTGCTGATCGAGAAGAAGGCGGCCGGCGGCCCCCTGATCCAGGAGCTGCGGCGCACCGGGCTGTTCATCGAGGAGCTCAACCCGTCGCGGGGTGCCCGCGGGGTGTCCAACGACAAGCGGGCCCGGGTCAACGCTGTGGCGCCGATCTTGAAGGACGGGTTGGTCTGGGTGCCAGACATGCGCTGGGCCCGGGAGGTCATGGACGAGTGCGCCGAGTTCCCCAACGGTGAGCACGACGACATGGTCGACTGCGTAGAGATGGCCCTCTCACGCTTTCGCCGGGGTGGGTTCATTTCCCTTTCGGACGATGCCGACGATAATGGCGACGAACCGAAGGCGCCCCGCCGCGCAGCCTACTACTGAAGGACACCCCCATGGCCACCAGGAAAAAAGACGACTATGTGCCGGATCCGGCAACACGTGGTGACATGCTGCGCGGCGGTATTCGTGACCTCACGTCTGTCCCGGCCGAAGTGGCCAGGATGCCGAGTACGACTGCCGGTCTACCTACGCTGCGGGTGCGGGACCTGCCCTACCTTGAGGGAACCAACACCCGGGGTTTCATCACGGATAGCAATCGCCTGGACGCGGTGGACAGCAACCGCCGAAGAGACCAGACGATCTTCAAAGCGCCTTCCGCAGACGCCAGTACAGTTGCACACGAGACTGAACACCTGTTGGCACGGCAGAACTTAGGACACAGCGTCGCAGTTCGTGACAAGTTCAACGAACTGCTTGGCGACCCGGAAAAAGGGGAAACATTCCTGTCCGGGCTTAAAAAAGCGTTGCCATACCTCAAGGAAAAGTACGGTGTCGTCAACGGTTACATGACGCCTGAGTTCATCGAGGAGCAGGGGCGTGTCGGCATGTACGAGCTGCTGGCTACGCTTGCGGGAACGGAAGCTGCGCAGAACATTGACTTGACCAAAGACCCCGAGCTCAGAAAAACGATGTTCAAGGACAAGGACGTGCGGGAGGCCTATAACGCTGTCACCGGGCTTCGGCAGACACGTCTGGACCCACGAGACATACCGCCGTACACCCGTGTCCCGGAAAAAACCCCTGTTGAAGAACCCGGCACGCTACAGCGCCTGCTAAAGTTTGCAGCAGGCGGGAGCATCCCCAACGCCGGTAAGCAAAAACTGATTTAAGGACACCCCCATGGCCACCTCAAGCATCGACAAAAGCCTCTACGCCGCACCCCTGGGCCTCGCCTCCCTGGCAGAAGACACTCCCGAGATTGAGATCGAGATCGAGGATCCGGAGGGCGTGACGATCGGCGTGGACGGTCTGGAGATCGAGCTCGAGCCTTCTGATGTGCTCGGCGAGGCTGAGCACGGCGCCAACTTGGCCGAGATCCTCGACGAGCAGGTTGTCCGCCGCCTCGGCGCCGACATCATTGCAGACATCGACGTTGACAAACGCAGCCGCACGGACTGGGAGGACATGTACCGCGACGGGCTGAAGCTGCTGGGGCTCAAGTACGAGGAGCGTACGGACCCGTGGCCCGGCGCCTGCGGTGTGCACCACCCCATGATCACCGAGGCGGTTGTAAGGTTTCAGTCGGAAACGATCATGGAGACCTTCCCGGCCGGCGGCCCGGTGGAGACCAAGATCATTGGCAAGGAGACACCGGAGAAGCTGCAGGCGGCCCGGCGTGTCAAGGACGAGATGAACTACCAGCTCACCGAGGTGGCCACGGAGTTCCGCCCCGAGCATGACCGCATGCTCTTCAGCCTGCCGGCCGTTGGTTGCACGTTCAAAAAGGTGTACAAGGACCCGTCCATGGGGCGCTGGACGTCGGTGTTTGTGCCGGCCGAGGATGTGCTGCTGCCCTACGGTTGCAGTGACATTCAGACCTCACACCGCATCACGCACGTGATGCGCAAGACCAAGAACGAGATCCTGCAACTGCAGCTTGCCGGGTTTTACCGGGACATCGAGGTCGGCGACCCGGAGCGCACGGTCGACGAGATCAAGAAAGCCAAGGATAACGAGACGGGCTTCGACTCCCTTGAGGACGAGCACTACCGTCTCTACGAGGTGCAGGTGTTCCTGAATATCAAGGGACTCGAGCACAAGGACAAAGACGGCAACGAGACGGGTCTGGCGCTTCCGTACGTGGTAACCGTTCTGGCCAGCACCAACGATGTCCTGGGCATCCGGCGCAACTGGGAGGAAGGTGACGAGCTGCACCGCAAGCGGCAGCACTTCGTCCAGTACGACTACATCCCAGGCTTTGGTCCCTACGGCTTCGGCCTGTTCCACCTGATCGGCGGTTATGCAAAAAGTTCTACTTCGTTGCTGCGTCAGCTTGTGGACGCCGGCACGTTGTCGAATCTGCCGGGGGGTCTCAAGTCTCGCGGCTTGCGTATCAAGGGTGATGACAGCCCGATTGGTCCCGGTGAGTTCAGGGACGTAGACGTCGGGTCCGGAACGATCAAAGACAACATCCTCCCCCTGCCGTACAAGGAGCCTTCTGGCGTCCTGGCGGGGTTGCTGGACAAGATCATTGAAGAGGGGCGTCGTTTTGCCGCAACAGCGGACATCAAGATCAGTGACATGTCAGCCAATGCACCTGTTGGCACGACACTGGCGCTGCTTGAGCGAGCGCTCAAGGTCATGTCTGCAGTGCAGGCTCGCACCCACAACTCCCTCAAGCTCGAGCTCAAGCTGATCGCCGGGATCATCCGCGACGACGCGCCTGAAGACTATGACTACGAGCCGGCCACCGGCCGCCCGCAGGCCAAGCGGGACGACTTCTCCTACACCGACATCATCCCGGTCAGCGACCCGAACTCAGCCACGTTGGCACAGCGGGTCATCAAATACCAGACCGTGATGCAGATGGCGCAGATGGCGCCCGAGAGCTACAACATCCCGCTGCTGCACCGCCAGATGCTGGACGTCCTGGGTGTCAAGGACGCGGACAAGATCGTTCCGCTGCCCGACGACGCCACGCCGATGGATCCGGTCACCGAGAACATGGCTGTGCTTACCGGCAAACCGGTCAAGGCCTTCCTGTATCAGGACCACGACGCCCACTTGGCCGTCCACACGGCCGCCATGCAGGACCCCATGATCGCCCAGATGATGGGGCAGAATCCCAAGGCCCAGATGATCGCGGCAGCCGCGCAGGCACACATCGCCGAGCACATGGCGTTCAAGTATCGCCAGCAGATCGAGCAGCAGTTGGGTACGACCTTGCCGCCCGAGAACGAGAAGCTGCCGCCGGAGATCGAGACGGCCCTCTCTGGCATGATGGCCAAGGCTGCCCAGCAGGCTCTGGCGCAGAACAAGGCCCAGGCTGCACAGCAGCAAGCCCAGCAGCAGGCGCAGGACCCCGTTTTCCAGCTCCAGGAGCGCGAGATGAAGGTCAAGGAAGGCAAGCTGGCCCTGGACGCCCAGCGTCTGCAGATCGACGCGGCCGAGCGGACGGACAAGACGTCCATCGAGCGCACCGACAAGCAGATCAAGGCCATGATGGCGGTGGCCAAGATGGCGCTGGACGAACGCAAGCAGACGGCTGCCGAGGAGTTGGGCGAGCAGAATGTGCGTCTGAAGGCCATGCACTACGGCAACATGGGCCGGGCTCAGGACCAACAGCTGCTGCAGGCAGACCGCGACCGCGCCATGGAGGCCCTGCGCACCCTGGCCGAAATACACGAGCGCAACACTCTGGGCGAATCGCGCCCCGAGAAACCGGCGGCCCCGGGCGGGCTGCCCCAAACTGGAGGTGAGCAGTGAGTTCACGTGAGACGATCGCCTTTGCCGAGGCCGTGCGCGCCAAGCTGCGCGAGGACATGAACAACTACGCGGACGACGTGGCCACCGGGACCTGCCGGTCCTTCGAGGACTACAAGCAGCTGTGTGGCAAGATCGAGGGTCTGGCGCTGGCAGAGCGCTACCTCCTGGACCTCCTGCAAGCGCAGGAGGAGGACGAAGACATTCAAGATTGACCGAACTCGCCGGGTGGTCGCCGGCCCGATCGCAGCACGGCTTGCTGCGCCCATGAGGAAAACCGATGAGTCAGATACTCGACGCCACCGGCCGCCCGGTTGATCCGGGCGCGCCCATCATCCAGACTTTGGACCGGCCAGATCCGGATGACATTGCCGCTGAGAAAGCCAAAATGCTGCCCCGGCCCACCGGTTGGCGCATTCTGTGCGCCGTCCCCGAGGTCAAGCAGACCTTCGACAACTCCAGCATCATCAAGGCCGACTCCGTCATGCGGGTCGAAGAGCAGACCACCGTCGTGCTCATGGTGTTAGAGCTGGGCCCCACTGCCTACAAAGACAAGGAAAAGTTCCCTGACGGCCCGTGGTGCAAAGAAGGCGACTTCATCCTGGTGCGCACCTACGCAGGCACCCGGTTCAAGATTTTCGGGCGGGAGTTCCGACTCCTCAACGATGACCAGATCGACGCTGTTGTCGAGGACCCCCGCGGTATTGCCCGCGCATGAAAGGAACCACCATGTCTGGTGAACAGAAGCCTTTCCATTTCCCGGATGAGGAAGTGGAGGACCAGAACCTGCCGGACGGCGAGACGCAAGTCGACGCTGACGGCGAGGGTGAGCTGGAAGTTGAGATCGTCGACGACACCCCCGAACAAGACCGTGGCCGCAAGCCGCTGAACAAGCAGGTCGAAGACCCCACCGACGAGGAGCTGGCCCAGTACGGCAAGCGCTCCCAGGAGCGGATCCGCGAGCTGACCCACGCACGCCACGACGAGCGGAGAAAAGCCGAACGGGCTGAGCGTGAGCTGCAGGAAGCCCAACGTGTGGCACAGGCGCTGTTCGAGCAGAATAAGAACCTGCGCGGCATCGTCGAGAACGGCACCAAGGTCTATAACGAGAGCGCGGTCAAACTGGCCGAGCGCGAGGTCGAGGATGCCAAACGCAACCTGCGTGAGGCCCAGGACTCGTACGACAACGACCAGATCGTCGAGGCCCAGGACGCCCTGTTCCAGGCCAGGATCAAGCTCGAAAAAGTCAAAGAAGCACCGGCGGCCCCTTTACAAGAAGTGGATGCTGCGGTACAAACACAACAACCGCAGTCCCAAAAACCCCAAATCGACGAAAAGTCACTGCGCTGGCAGCAGAAAAACCAGTGGTTTGGTAAAACGGGTAATGAGGACGCCACCAGTTTCGCGCTGGGGCTTGACCTCAAACTGCGCCGTCAGGGGCTTGATCCCCGTAGCGACGAATACTACGAGCAGATCGACGCTCGCATGCGAGAGAAGTTTCCCGAAGTCGTGGGCGATGACACCCCGGCCCGGCAAACGGACTCCAAGCCAAAGCCCTCCTCAGCAAAACCGAACGTCGTGGCCTCTGTCAGCCGCACGGGAAGCGTCGGGCGCGTGCGTCTGACAAGCACCCAGGTGGCATTGGCCTCCCGACTGGGCTTGACCCCGCAGCAGTACGCTGCAGAACTGGTGAAACTGGAGAAGCGAAATGGCTGAAAACCGTACCCCTCGTGAACACGTTTCACGCGAAAAAACGATGCGTGCAGTCTATGTGCCCCCGAGCACACTGCCGATGCCCGATCCCCAACCTGGGGTGGTCTTCCGATGGGTGGCCACTGCTGTGATGGGGCAAGCTGACCCGACGAACGTGTCCAAGCGTTTCCGGGAAGGTTGGGAGCCGGTCAAGGCGACGGACCACCCTGAGCTGTTCCTGGAAGGGAACAAAGATGGGAACGTCGAGATCGGCGGCTTGATTTTGTGTCGTGCCGACGCGGAGCTGATGAAGTCCCGCGATGCGTACTACCAGAAGCAAGCCACGGCGCAAATGGAGTCGGTGGACAACAACTTCATGCGTGAAAATGATCCGCGGATGCCGCTCTTCAAGGAACGAGAGTCCAAGACGAGTCGAGGCCGCGGGTTTGGTTCAGGTTCCAAGTAACAGGAGCTTTTCATGGCAAATACCGCTTCCCCCTATGGGCTGCGTCCGGTCAAGTTGATCGGCTCGCAGCAATACGCGGGTGCGTTCCGTGAGTTCAAACTGTCGACCAACAACACGGCAGCGATCTTCAACGGCGACGTCATCCAACTGACCTCAGCTGGCAACCCCCAGTCCCTGACGTCCACCCCCGTGGCCGTCAAGATCCCGGCAACCGCTGCGGATGCAACCGCAGGTGTGGTCGGCGTCTGCGTGGGCGTTCGCTACGTCAACCCCGCCACCAAGCAGCAGCTGTTCGGTCAGTTTCTGCCGGCCAACGCCATCACTGCTGGTTACACCGACGTGTACATCCGCGTGGCCGACGATCCGGACCTGATCTTCCAGGTGCAGGGCTCGGCTGCCTTTGGTACGCTGACCAATGGTGCCGCCGGTGCCATCGGCAAAAACGCTGCCCTGGGCAACTTCTCCGCTGGCAACACCACCACCGGCAACTCCGGTGTGGATCTGGTGGTCGGTACCAACGGTGGTTCCCTGGCCTCCACCTCCACCCTGGCGATGCGCATCATCGACGTGGTGCCCGGCACGGAGAATGACGCCTACCCCGAGCTTCTGGTGAAGTTCAACGTGGGCGTCCATTCGTACAACAACTCGCTCGGCGTGTAAGGAGAAAGCACCATGGCAGCCATTTCACGTTCCCAGCTCCTGAAGGAGCTGCTGCCCGGACTGAACGCCCTGTTCGGTCTGGAGTACAACCGCTACGCGGAAGAGCACAAGGAGATCTACGACACCGAGACCTCCGAGCGCTCGTTCGAGGAAGAGACCAAGCTCTCTGGCTTCGCCGCAGCCCCGGTCAAGGCCGAAGGTGACGGTATAGACTACGACACCGCTCAGGAAGCCTTCACCTCGCGCTACACGCACGAGACCATCGCCCTTGGCTTCTCGATCACCGAGGAGGCCGTCGAGGACAACCTTTACGACGCCCTGTCCAGCCGTTACACCAAGGCCCTGGCCCGCGCCATGGCCTACACCAAGCAGGTGAAAGCCGCTTCGGTGCTGAACAACGGCTTCAGTGGTTCGTACCTGGGTGGCGACGGCGTGAGCCTGTTCAGCACCTCGCACCCGCTGGTCGGTGGTGGCGTCAATGCCAACCGTCCCTCGGCTGGTGTGGACCTGAACGAGACCTCGCTGGAAGCTGCAGTGATCCAGATCGCGGGTTGGACTGATGAGCGCGGCCTGCTGATCGCCGCAAAGGTGCGCAAGATGGTTGTGCCCCCGAGCCTGATGTTCGTGGCCAAGCGTCTGCTGGCTACCGAGCTGCGGGTTGGCACCGCCGACAACGACATCAACGCCCTCAAGCAGATGGGTGTGGTGCCAGAAGGCTACAGCGTCAACCACTTCCTGACCGACCCGAATGCCTGGTTCCTGAAGACCGACGTGCCGAACGGCCTGAAGCACTTCGAGCGTGTGGCCATGAAGACCAGCATGGATGGCGACTTCGACACGGGCAACGTGCGTTACAAGGCGCGCGAGAGGTATTCGTTCGGCTGGAGTGATCCGCTGGGCATGTGGGCCTCTCCCGGCTCGTCCTGAGCCTCCTGAAGGTCCTCCGAGGCCCTCACAGAGAAGCCACCTTCGGGTGGCTTTTTTGTTGACAGCAAAAACAACTTGTATGACTGACCTGCGGCGTGTACACTGCGTACATAACAACTTATATGACGTTATGGAACTTCTCGCAAGACACGCCGCAAAAGCGCTTGGGCTGAAACACTATTTCACAGGGGTGCCCTGCCCAAGAGGGCATATTGCCCCTAGGTTTACGTCTGTTGGTACATGCACCGCCTGTGGGCGAGAAAATGCAATGGCGAAGCATGTGCACACCACACAGAAACGCCGGAAATACTCTGACCAACAGTCTTTTGTTCAGGCTGCAACGGCACTGCATGCTGCACAGTACGTATATGAACACGCCATTTATAAAGGGGCGCACATGCCTCTTGCGATTAAATGCCCCGTGCATGGCGTGTTCATGCAGAGCCCGACCAACCATATGCAGGGCAAAGGGTGTCCTTTGTGTTCCACGCTAAGCAACCCTGCCTGTGCACCTAAAGACGTACAGCAGTTCATCCACGACGCCACTGCTTTGTGGGGCGGTCTTTTTGACTACACAGGGGTCATTTATGCAGGTGCCCGTTCAAAAGCCGTGTTCAAGTGCTCCGTGCACGCCTGCACTGTTGAACAAACACCTACAAACCATTTGTCTGGTAAAAACCCCTGCCCCCAGTGCAACCACATGCGCTCCTCTGGCGAAGACGCTGTCTTCAAGTTCCTCTCCACCCTCACCACTGCTGAGCGCCGCAACCGCACCATTCTCAAGCCGAAGGAGCTGGACATCTACCTGCCGGACGCCAAGCTGGCTGTGGAGTATTGCGGGGAGTTCTGGCACAGCCACGGAGACGCAGAGGACGAGCGCAAAAACAAGCGCAAGCACCATCAGAAGTACCTGGACTGCAAAGCCCAGGGCATCCGCCTGATCACGTTGTACGAGACTGAGTGGAAGGAGCACAACTACGCCGTGCGCCGCTTGCTGCGCAATGCAGTTGGCAAATCCAAGGGCAAACTGATGGCGCGCAAGTGCGAGCTGCGCAAGGCCACCACGCAAGAAGCCAGGGCGTTCTATGACCGCTATCACCCTCAGGGTGGGGCGGGGCACGGGGAGCACTACGCGCTGTTCTGGAAGGGCAAGATGGTGGCGTGCATGCGTTTTGTGCACGGGGCCAACGACCGTGGAGCGGGTGCGGCCAACAGGGTCTGGACGCTTGGAAGGTACGCCACCAGGGTCACGGTGGCGGGGGCTGCCTCACGTTTGTTCAAAGCCTTCGTGCAAGATCACAACCCGCCCGTCGTCAAGTCGTTCTCGGACAACAGGTTCTTCGATGGTGGTATGTACACGCAGCTTGGGTTTGCCCTGGAGGCCGAGGTTGCGCCTGACTACCAAGTGTGGCACCCCAAGCTCGGAACCAAACCGAAGCCCCACTACCAGCGGCGTGCCATACCGAAACGGATTGCAGATATCGGCTCCAACGAGGTGTTTGACCCAGAGACGGACACACGGACAGAGGCCCAGATCACATATGCCCTTGGAGCGCGACGGCTCTACGACTGCGGCAAGAAGCGATGGGTGTGGACGCCTACCCCCTGACATGCAATAATTGCGCAACCCCGGACTTCATCCAGGCACTGCAGACCGGCCGGGCGGACCTCATGCAGACTGTTGTGCCTCAACGCATGAAGGAAAAGCCATGGGCGCTACCACATTCTCCGGCCCGGTCAAAGCCGGCACCATCCGTGAAAACGGTTCTGCCAACGTCGGCAACGTCGTCCTGTCCCAGTCCTACGACTCGGGCGATCTGACTGGCGACGCCACGGGTAACCACGACGCCCTGCTGGGCTATCTGCCGGCGGGCGCGCAGATCGTGGACATCGCGGTTGATCAGGTGGTGGCTGCGGCTACGGGCACCACGACGGTGTCAGTGGGCACCGCCTCGGGCGGGGCGCAGCTGATGGCGGCGGTCGCCACCACGGCGGGCGGGCGCTTTCGCGGCACGGCCACGGCAGCCACGCAGCTGGCCTGGCAGACCTCGACCACGGCGGACACCGCGGTCTACGTGCGCAATGTGGTGGGTACTGATGCGCTGACCGCTGGCCGTTTCATCGTGACGATCCTCTACGTCCAGAAGTGAGGTGACACATGAAAGGCGCTGTTTTCACCCCTGCTGAGCAGGTCGAGGTGACGGCGCCGGCCCCTGCGCCGGCCGCCAAGAAGCCCTCCAAGAAGCAAGTCCGGGCCCGTGAGGCAGACGGCCAGTTCAAGGCGGACAACCCCGATACGCCTGATACCGACGAGGCCTGGGAAGAGGCGAAGGAGTAACACATGGGTATGCAGACCGACATCCTTGCCAGCCAGCCCTTGATTGCAGACGGGCAGCTGTTGGATCAGGCGGGGGCGAACATCTCCCGCTGCCGCATCAAAGCAATCCTGGCGGTTCCGACGGCCAATGCTGCCACGGTGGTGCTCAAGGACGGTGGTGCGTCCGGGACGACAAAGGTTACGATCAACATCAAGGCCGGCTCGACCAACAACGAGTACATCCTGCTGCCCGGTGAAGGCCTGTTGTTCCAGACCGACGTCTACGCTGACATCGCCGAAGTCACGCACCTGACGGTGTTCTACGCCTGACCGTGGCCACGAAAGTCAAGCCTAAGTCGCCGGCCTGGAGTCGCTGAAATGAGCTGGAAAGACCCGTTTGAACACCTGAGCGATACCGCCAAACACTGGGGGGATGGCTTATCTGTACTGACAGTTGTCGGTACACTTGCTGACATGTTGCCGTCCATCGCTGCCATTCTCACCATCGTCTGGACAGGCATCCGGATTTACGAAACCGCCACCGTCCAACGTATGTTTGGCCGGACTCCTGCGGCACCTCCATCGGAGGACTGACATGCCAAGCACGTCCAAGAAGCAGGAGCGGTTCATTCAGGTTGTGGGGAACAATCCGAAGTTCGCCAAGGCGGACAAACGCAAAGGAGTCAAGAAATGAACCTGTTCAAGCGTACCAACGCCAAACGTGAAGCCGACGCTGGTTTGACGCCCCCGGAAGCCCCCAAGGAAGCCCCCAAGGAAACTCCCAAGGACAAGCCCAAACCCAAGCCGAAGCGCACCATGACCCAGGCGGAGTTCAGCGGTTACGCCAAGGGCGGCATGGTTCGCGGTGATGGCTGCGCCATCAAAGGCAAGACCAAAGGCCGGAGGGTGTAACGCATGACTACGTCAGGCACGGCCATATTCAACCTCGATCTGGTAGAGATCGTTGAGGAGGCCTTCGAGCGATGTGGGCTCGAAGTGCGGTCGGGCTACGACCTGCGCACGGCACGCAGGTCTCTGAACCTCATGTTCATGGACTGGGCCAACCGCGGTCTGAATATGTGGACCATGGATCAGGGCTCGATCGCGTTGACGCCAGGGGTGCCCACGTACGTCCTGCCTGCTGACACGGTGGATCTGCTTGAGCACGTTATCCGCACAGGCTCTGGCACAAGCCAGACGGACATCGCCATGGCGCGGATCAGCCAGTCAAACTACGCCACGATCCCGACCAAGACCACCCAAGGTAAGCCCATTCAGGTGCTGATCACCCGCACTGCGACACCCTCGGTGACGGTCTGGCCCGTGCCGGACACCAACGGCCCGTACACGTTGGTCTACTGGCGCCTGCGCCGCATCCAGGATGCGGGTAACGGGGCCAACACCGTGGACGTTCCTTTCCGTTTTCTGCCGTGCATGATTGCCGGGCTGGCCTACCATTTGTGCCTGAAGCTGCCCGGCGCGGGTGACCGCCTGAATGTACTCAAGGCTCAATATGACGAGGCATGGGTAGCAGCGTCTGACGAAGACCGCGAGAAGGCGTCTGTGCGGCTGGTGCCGCGCTTGGGGTGGTGACATGACCAAGGCCTTTGCCGCCGGCAAGAAAGCCTTCGGATTCTGCGATCGGTGTGGTTTTCGCGCCGCGCTGCAGTCACTCAAGAGCGAGACCGTGCGTGGCAAGATTCGCTACAACCGCGTGTGCCGGGCCTGTTGGGATCCGGACCATCCGCAGAACTGGCAGGGTACTCAGGACATGAGTGATCCGCAGGCACTGAAAGACCCACGCCCAGACCTCAGTCTGGCACAATCGCGTGAGATTCCCCCAACCCAGTACACGATGGATGACCTGCCATGAAAAAGCACGAAGACGCCAGGATGGACAAAGCCGCAATGAGCAAGATGCTCAAAGCGCACACTGACAAGCCCGCGTCCAAGGCCCACAAGGGTCTGGCCAAAGGTGGCATGGTCGCCCGTGGCGGCGGCGCCGTCACCAAAAAAGGCGCACTGCGCTTCACCCGCTCTGCCTGATAGACCATGACGTACGACGAGCTCTCGGCGGCGATCTCCGCCACGATGGAGAACACGTTTCCTGCCACGGGCACCGCGGCGGGGGGTTCGTTTACGCCCAAGAACCAGATCGACCTGTTCATCAAGCAGGCCGAGCAGCGCATCTTCAACTCGGTCCAGTTCCCGGCGCTGCGCAAGAACGTCTCGGGCAACATGGTCTCCGGTATGCAGTACCTGGAGCTGCCGGGCGACTTTCTGTCAGTCTACTCGGCCGCAGTGATTGATGGGACCGGCGAATACTCCTTCCTGCTCAACAAGGATGTGAGTTTCATCCGCGAAGCCTACCCGAGCCCGGCCGTCCAGGGGGTTCCCCGTTTCTATGCACTATTTGGGCCGGCCACCACGGGAGCCTCACCCCCCGCGCTGACCAACGAGCTGAGCATTCTGATGGGCCCGACTCCTGACCAGTCGTACGCCCTGGAGCTGCACTACTTCTTCTACCCGCCGTCGATCGTCGACGCGAGTACCTCGTGGCTGGGCGACAACCTTGACTCGGTCCTGCTGGCCGCCAGTGTGCTGGAGGCTGCGCTGTTCATGAAGGTTGAGCAGGACTTGGCCCAGGCCTACACGGCCCGGTACCAGGAGGCCCTGGCGATCGCCAAGCGCCTGGGTGACGGTATGGAGCGCCAGGATGCGTATCGCAGCGGGCAGGCCCGTGTTCAAGTAACGTGATGGAGTGAACGATGGAAAACACCAAGGCTCAGGGCTACTACGGCCTGAAGTGCTTCAAGGCTGACGGGTCCCTGCGTTGGGAGACCGATGCGGAGGAGAACCTCGTGGTCAACGATGGGTTGCAGTACATGTCGCAGACCTACTTCAAGGGCTCTGGGTACACCGCAGCGTGGTACCTCGGCCTCTACGGTGCGGCAGCCTCGAGCAACCCAGCAGCGGGGGACACCATGACCTCTCACGCTGGGTGGACAGAGTTCACCGGCTACTCGCAAGCCACACGCCCGCAGGCCGTATTCGCTGATGCCACAACGGCAGACCCGTCAGTCACGACCAACGCGGCGTCGGTGGCGGTGTACACGATCAACGTGGCCGGCCCGGTGGTCATTGGCGGAGCGTTCCTGACCAGCGACAGCACCAAGGGTGGTACGGCTGGGCGGCTGCACTCGGCCGCTGACCTGGAGTTTCCCGGGGACCGCACGGTCTACAACGGCGACACACTGCAACTGACCTATACGCACAACCTGAGCGCCACGTAACCCATGTTCTCCGATGCCCCGCTCAGCGCCACACCGCTGGCTTCTGGCGGCGGCCCAATCTGGCTCGTCTCCGTTCTGGAGGGTGTTGGCGGCGCAGATGCGGCCAGCGCCGCGTCGGTCATTACGGGAGCGGTCCTCGTCGCTGGTGCGGCAGCAGACACCGCAAGCGCTCGTACTACCTTTGCCAGTGTTGCTGTCGAGGGCACGAGCGGAGCGGATATGGCCGCAACGCGCCCGACATTCATCACTCATGTGCTTGAGGCCCCCGCAGCGGCGGGCGCGAACAGCGCCGTAACGACGTGGTTGGTCCAGGCGGTGGACGGCGCCACAGGTGTCGATTACCATACGATGCGCGTGGTGTTCGAGGGTGCGGTCATCGAGGCCAGTATGCCGACGGTGTTCGGGAGCATGACGCAACTGTGGGAGTTCATCGGCACCGGGGTGAGTGCAGGGTGGCAGGCTGTGCCCACAGGCACCCCCAATGCATGGACCCTGATCAAGACTAGGAACGACTGATGGCCCTCGTACTCAAAGACCGCGTCAAGGTCACGACGACAACAACTGGTACCGGTGCTTTCGTCATCGGTGGAGCACAGTTCGGGTTTCAGGGGTTCTCCGCGTTTTCAAACGGGGACACGACGTACTACACCGCGGTGGACAATGCTACCGGGGACTGGGAGACGGGGCTCGGTACCTACAGCACCACAGGTCCGTCGCTGGCCCGGACGCAGGTGCTCGCGTCATCCACAGGCACCGTGATCAACTTCGGCGCCGGGCCGAAAGATCTGTTCGTGGTCTACCCAGCCAGTCGTGCGGTGTTGACGGATGGAGCCGTACTGACCGGCCCGCTGTCGGTTCCTGCTGGTGCTAGTGGGGCGCAGGTTCCGCAGGCGCAGGAGATTCCAAGCCTTCTTGGAATTACTGGTCAGGTAGCCTTCTTCGCTACAAACAC
>QXGG01088792.1_pt1 | contig 39900 bp, 48 predicted proteins | sample 1982491 | NCBI WGS metagenome assembly QXGG01 (sample SAMN09924614, study PRJNA488089) | Wastewater metagenome, whole genome shotgun sequencing project. | isolation source: South African research farm wastewater | place: South Africa: Irene, Agricultural Research Council, Animal Production...
ACGTTCACATGGGACACAGGCGACCCCGAGTTCTCCACCACGGAGCTTCGGATCTTCGTCGGCACCTCGATCGAAACAAGCGCCGGTGTCCCGCTCTGGATCATCGAACGCTCCATACGCGAGCGACTGGGTGACATCAGCATCGGAGAATGGACATTGCGGAACACCAACGGTGACCCAATCATCCGCTCCGCCGACATGCCCACGCCCAAAGTAGAAGAAATCCCAACAGACACCGCAGTGCCGGAGGACTTCGCCACCGCCGAGTTCTAAAGAACGTTCTGCGACCAACCGGCTCGCCAGCACTCCCGCTGGTGAGCCGGTCGTTGCTAATCCCCCAAAAGAAACCGCGCAATCAGTGCCAGCAAGCTGGCCAACACACCTGTCAGGGGACTAGTCCCCCGACACCCCCTAATCAAGGGGCCAGCCCCCCAATACCCCCCGCCAACAGCGGTATACCAAAATGGACATATCATCACCGTTGGGTCTTTTCAAAAACCAAAATCGACACCAAGGAACGCAAAATCATGTCTCTACCACGCTTTCTCGATGGGCCACGCTTCATAGCTTTTCTTGCCAGCGAAGGAATTCACCGTCATCACATGTCTAATTCACAAAAACGTCGATTCTACGAATGGGAGCAAGGTGCCAGAGCTGACATTTACACCGAAAGCACCGATCGTCTCATCACAGACCACTGCCTCCTAGCCATCATCCCCGACGATTGCTGGTCTGAAGACCAGCGCCCAGCACAACGTGGGCCGCGCTCCGCTCGCAACATGCTAACAACCGCGTAAACGCCCCCTTCGGGGGCGGTCGGGCTTAGCAGCCCGCCCCCGGGCGGGTTTCACATGAAAGGTATTCATCATGATCGAAGGTTTACTGATACTCGCGGCACTGTTCGCCGTCCTAGCATTCGGCGCATACATCACCGACGACCACAACCACACCCCACCCAGAGTGGACAATCGCATTCCACAAAAAGAATACGACCTGTTAGGCGACGACTGGCGCGCACATTGCGTCGACTACGCCGACATCCGCCGCAGCCGCCACATCATCATCTTCCAACACAAACAAACCACAGAAAGGAGTAACAATGGCAAAGCCGATCGTAGTACCTGAAGTACCAAACAAGCCGGAGAAGCGTCAGTACGACGAGCTTGACTACTTGCTCGATGGACGCATCTACCTGCATCCGTGGGATGAAAAACTCACCCCAGAACACAAGATCACCGATCGTTTTCGTGCCCGGGTTTCCGCTTGGGCCACCAGCCGTGACGGAAGAGTCAGTTGTAACAAACGTCCGGCTGGCATGTACGTTCAGTTCTTCCCCAACGCTCCAAATTAGCACTTACCCCGCGTGACCAACAAAATTTCGCACAAACCAAAGAAATACGTTGTTCACGCACCACAACACCACCAAGCAGCGTCAGGTTACCTTCCTGACCTAACGCTGCTTGGTTGTCGATCAGTTTGACTAGGGCTCGATCGGCAACCAATTCGTAACCTAGTCAACACAGAAAGGACATCACCATGGCCGATCTGACGATCACCGGCAACGAGGTCACAGTACAGGGCCCCGGATTCCGGCACACCGTCACCGTCGCTACGGATGAGTCAGTCGCAGACGCACTGACCCGCAGCGGTATTGACACAAGCGCCGTTGGTGGCATCGACCTCTTGGTCGGTGGCCAGCGCGTTGACGCCGCAGAGGTCCGGGGCAGCTCCATCACCCCGGGCTCGACGCTCGCGTCGCCCCCGAAGAGCGCTTCGCTCGGAGCCTAGCTCCCAGCAACTGACGACTCCGTCGCATCCCCGCGGCGGAGTCGTCGGTGTTCTTCCTACCAACTTCAACCACCCAGACTGTACAAACCCCCAGCCCTAGAGAAAGGCAACATGACCACAACCACCGAACACAGCGTCACCTACCGCCGCGACATGAGCGAATCCATCGTCTCCAACTACACCTTCATGGAAGACGTCCTCATCGACGCCGCCCGCGAACTCGAGCGCCCGATTTGGGTAATGAACGACCGCTATGTCGTTGACCACGACCCGCTCACATGGCATCGTGCATCCCTGCCAACCGACGCCGCTGCCGACACCATCATCTTCAACCTCGGCACACCCCGCTTCGGGCGCAACATCAGTCTTCACGACTACCACATCGCCCTCGAGGGCACCTACGACTACCTGTACGGCTGCCCTTCCTCCACCGCTTTCGAGGAACTTCGAAACACCTCCATCATGGACACCGTGTACCTCAGCGACTCCTGGGACGACACAGAACCCCTAGGAAATGACCTCCCTGTTGCCGCCATCGCCCAGAACCTGTTGCTCTTCTGCCCGGAAATCAAAACCAACAGCGGCACCCGGAGCCACAATTTCTGGCACAGTACATTCATGGAATGGCTCGCCATGGCCGCACAGGCTCCCGATCCCACAGAGGCCCGGGCCGCACGCCACGACATCATCATCAACAACCTCGCACTAGACCTCCGCGCCCACGGCACCGGACAGCTGCGACACCTCAACGACACCTCACGCTCTCAAATGCGTGACCTCACCAGCTTCCGCCGTCGAATCCAGCAACTCGAAGCTCAAATGAGCGACACCGCCCGTCAGATACGCGCCATTCAAGACGCCCGCGGCGAACACCCGCTCTCCGACCCGGACAAGCTGCGCGAAATGGTGACCTCCATCCCGAACAACCCGATGGTCAACAATGTTCAGCCACACAACACTGGCTTCAACATCACGACCGAACCATTCCCGATGAACGTCACCATGGACGATGGCCAAACCTTCACCTCCCCCAACTACACGTACCGAATCGAGCTCAACCTCGTTGAGCAGTTCATCAGCGTGTTCAACCTAACCATGGAAATCGACGGCTACCAGCACCCACATGTCTCCGAAGGCGAATTCTGCCTGGGTGGTGCCCGCGCGCTCGTCCACGGCCTCCTTCAGAAACACGAGATCATCCCACTCGTCGATGTGCTCATCGACCAGCTGCGCGTGGTCAACCCACACGACTGCTACTTCTCGCAGTGGTACGAATTCTTCGACGGCGAACTCGACAGTTACTTCGACCACGAAGAATACTGATAACCCCCTAGTCACAGAAAGACACCATGCCCAACAACAAGCTCACACTCTCACACCAAGCCAGAATGGACATAGCCCACTATGTCCGCCACTGCGACTACGAAATCGGCGGCTTCGGCTACGTCACCATGAACGACGCCGGCAACTTCTACGTCGACGAAATCTTCCTCGTCGAACAGGACGTCTCCCCCGCCGCCGTTGACTTCGCTGACGCCGGACTGGCCTACGCGATCGACAAAGCCGCGACCGACAACAGGCTGAACGACCTCAAGTTCTGCTGGCACAGCCACGTGAACATGGGCGCCTTCTGGTCCTCCACAGATGACGAGATGATCGCCAACATGAACAACGGCCTGACCCCGTACCTCGTAAGCCTCGTTCAGAACAAAAAGGGCGAACACGAACAGCGCGTGGACTTCTTCCCCAAAGACGAAGAGCTCCGCGGCTTCTCAGAGCAGATCCAGTACGACCTCGATCTGTACTACGAACTCGCCCCCATCCCAGACCACATCAAGGACTCCTACGAAGAACTCGTGACTGTCGATACCTGGGAGACCCGCAACCAGGGAAGCCCCCACGCCCGCTCCAAAACCGGAGCCACAACAGTCTGGACGCGACCCATCTCTGAAGCACGCCAGGATTACCTCTTCGAAAAGTGCTCCAAAGAGGGCTACAACTCACTAACAGAACTGGAAGCCCGCGACTACGATGAAATGCTGGATGACCTCGCCATGCGCCACGGCATCGGAGGCCAGTGGGACGACTACGACTTCGGTGATGACGACGACTACCTGACCGGTAGCTGCCTCAAAGACACAGCATCGAAGATCATGGGCAAGCCCGGCATCGACGACCCCGTACTCGAACTGGAAGCAGGAGACGATGACTGAACTCGGCACAGACCCCAACTACGACCTCTTCAAGCGCCAGCTCGGGTTCTACAACCCAGACGAGCAGAAGACCGACACGGTCTCCTTCATCGGACTCGGCGGCATCGGTAGCTTCGCTGCTATCGGTGTCGCCAAGCTCGGCGTTCCCCACATCCACATCATGGACGACGACACCATCGAACTCCACAACATTCCCAACCAGTTTCACCCCCGCAGCAAACTTGGGATGACCAAAGCCCACGCCCTAGAAGACGCAATCATCGACTACAGTGGCGGCAGCTCCATCTACCGCTACGAAGGTCGCATCACCGACGAGGGCTACACCGGCGAAAGCAAATGGCTGCCCCGCGGGATCGTCGTCAGCGGCGTAGACTCCATGGCATCCAGAATGGACATTTGGAACCACGGTTCCATCAAGTTCAACCCGCGTGTCTCTCACTATGTGGACGCCCGGATTGCTGGCCAGCTCATCGTCATCTACACAGTGAACCCCAACGACCTGGAAGACATCGGTCGATACGAGGCCACCCTTCACACCGACGCCGAAGCTGTCGATGCCCCATGTACCGAACGCGGCGTCATCGATGTCGGCCTCACAATCGGTGCCCTCATCACCAACTTGGTCCGTCACCTTCTGACCGACGGCACCTACAACCCCGTCATCTCAACCTCAGTCGCCACCCCCCCAGTCTTTTCAGGAGACTGGATTCTACCCGCAGAATGAAAGAAAACATGTCAAACAAACCAATGACAGCAACCGAACGCAAAGAACTGCGCCGCATCATCGCAGCACGTTTTGCGTTGCTTGAAACCGAACTCAAAAGCCGACGCAATGCCATCAAAATACGCATCGAAAATGAAATGCGTGACTCAAAAGCAAAAGACATTGCTGCCTTTGAAGAACGCATCAAAGAACTCACAACCGACGCTCAGGCTCTCAACGAAAAGTCCGAAAAACTCTTTGCCGAAATCTGTAAAGCAGGACTTACACCCATACCGCTGCGCCATCGAAACAGCTCTTACAAAAACAACTCATGGCAGTTTGCTTCTGACCTAATGACAATCAACATCATTCGCAAGCTTGACATCGCAAACATCGACAACAACGTCCAAGAAGCAACCAAACAACTGCTCAACGAACACGGAGCAGCCAAGCTCGATCTTCACAAAATGCAGCTTCAGATCGAAGAAGAACTGGCCCTCGGAACCATTGTCAGTGAAGAAGCGCAAGCCTTTCTCACGCGCATTCCCAACGCAGACAAATTGCTGCCTAGCCCGGACAACATTGAAGTTCCCGCTTTGCCAGCTACAAAGTGAGCAAACACACCATCACTTTCGTCTTCGACCACGCCATTGTCAGCACTGACATAAGTGGTGAAACAGACGTAGTGACACAAGCATCCCTCAAACTACAAACAGAAATGGGAATCTCCACCGACGAAGCAATACAAGTAATCATCCATGACCACGACACCCAAAACGGGAGTGAATATGGACTCATCTAACCAAACCAAATGCAAACACTGCGGCGACTCTGTCGAACATGCCACAACCGTCAACAACACCCCTGTCAACAGCGACTCATGCTTCGGATGCCGTATGCGTTATCACGACGCAATCAACTACCTCAACACAGGAATCAACGCAATCGACAAAGCAATCTCATTGCTAGAGCGTGAACCAAGCGACACCAAAGGCATACAACTCTCCGACGAGCTAGGGCGCGCATTATCCGCAGTTGACGCGTGTGCTACCAACGTCATCAACCACCAGTACAACCGATGAGTAACGCAACAAACCTCGTCGCAACATCCTCACTCACCTTCTCACTGCTACTGACCATCGTAGCGTTCGCAGCCGGACCGTTCCTGTTTGTCAACCTGCTGTACTGGCTCATTCTCCAAGCCATCAACTACCGCTTAGAAATCATCCGCAAAATCTACAAAAACAAACCCGGGCCTTAAAACCCGGGTTTTTCTTTTACCAACAACAAGCCATAACTATGTCGCTACACCGAAAACCTCAAACGCAAACACGAGAATGGACAAATCATCACGATGGATGCGCGCAGATTTTTATTTTCACGCCGGGATTTTCGCCGTGTTCTGCCCACCGCTTCTTCACCAACAGCGCCAACACCTGAACGTCATCCTCGTACACGATGCCGCTCAACGCATCCAGCGGCCCTTTGGCTAAATTATCCACATCACCCTTCGGCAGCGGGTACTTTTCCGCCATTGCTGGTTTCAGCACGTGGGCGTTTCTCCCGGTGCCGTAATGGGACTTAGCCCGGGCTATGACAAACTTCAATTCAGCCGTTAGAGGGCCCGTGAGGGGCTTCTGGGGGTAATCAGCTTTCGCTTTTACCTTCGCGCCGTCAAGCCAATCGGTGTAAGAGGCGCTGTAGTACGCCCCCCACCGACCGACCTTGATTCTGGGAACCGGGACTGGCTGCCCCGGTATCCACAAAAGGACGCTCAAATCTCTCCCGACTTACGCCCTTTGCTCATATGACAGCTTGCACACAGCGTTCGACGGTTAGTGCCCTTTGAGTTTGACTGGTTGCCATCCATGTGATCACGGTGGGCGTTTCTACCGCTCACCGACTTACCGCACTTGGCACAACGTGAAGCGGCCTTAGTTTCACGCTGCCAGCGTTTCCACTTGGCCCACTTGCTGATCTTGCCCATTGACTCACGGGGTCTGCCGACTTTCTTTGCCATGTACCGATTCTACCTTTATTCTTTGCCCGGTTTTAGGCAGTCGGAGATTACGTGCTGAGTCATGCCGTCCATTATCTCGCTTAGAGAGTCAGGACCGTACGGCGTTTTGCGACTCCCACCCTTACGGTTGATTGTGCCTTTCCAGCCGTTCAAACCATTCGGTTCAACACGAATCACGTATGAGTGCACCTTATCTGTGCCCATCTGCGTGACTTGATCAGACAAGCCAACCATTTGTGACAGTTCGTCGATGATGTCTTCTGATTTGCCCATTAAAACAGGCTCCCTTCTGGTTTCAGGATGTAGCGGCTTCCCCTACGCCCGTCATACTCACGGACGAAGGGAATGCTTTCTATCTTTAGCCCGGCATCAGTAAGTTCCCTGATGCGCTGGCTGGGGTTGCCGCTTAGCCCCTTGTGTCTTATCTCAAAGGTTGTGACACCTTCCGCGCCACGTTCTTCAAGCAGTCTTCTGACTCTGTCTTTGTCGCTCATGGTTTGAGTCCTTTCTAGAACGGAATGTCGTCTTCAGCCGGGGGGTTATAGCCCTCAACCAGTTCGGCATCCTTGTAGTAAATAAAGTGACGGTGCTTCCACTCGTCAGTCACTTTGTCTTTCCATGCTGCTCGGCGGATTTCTCCGGTGATAGTCACGCCTATGTTGGTTGGCACGTCAGCGAGTTCAAGCGCCTTCGGCCCGACGCATTCAACGTCAATCCACATGTTCACGTCTTGCTCACCGCGCTTAGTAGTGAACGTCAGCGAACCAGTAGCTAGTTCAAGCTGCTTGTCGCCTCTGTCTACCTGCTTTAGCTCAATGCCGCGCTCAAATGCGCCGCTAATCTTGACTTCATTCATGGTGTTCCTTTCTTGCCCCGCGCCAGCGGGTTTAGCGTCTTCTGTTTTTCTACTACCCGGCACCACTCGATCATGGCCCGGAATGCGTCGGGTTCTACATGGTTGGGTTTGAAACTGTAAGGCTTGCCCTTTACGTCACCGGCAGGGCCAATTGCTACGACTGCCGACCCTTCTACTTGCTCATCCCAATACTGCATCGCAAGTTCGTAAGCCGACAGTTGGTACAAGTGGGATTCGTAAACCTTTTTACCCACGTTGGTTTTCCAGTCAAGGATGATCCGCTTGTTTGTCAGGTCTGTGCCCCTTGCCCCCTTTGGACGCGCACGGCACACAGCAATTGCGTCAAAGGTTCCGGCGTAGCCCAGATCAGGGTGGCAGACTCTGATTTCAGCCCGTTCAAACGTCGGGCGGTAATCCACCATGAAGGCAGCAAAGGACTGTGCGTACTTTGCGTGTTCTGGATCGTCAAAGTCATCCAAATCGACGGCGGGTTCCCCCGTTTCAATCATTGCTTCGATCGCCTGATGGAGAGCCTGACCACGATCAGCACCCTTTGTTTTCTCATCATCACAAGTAAGCCCGGCCTCACGAATCTCCTGCTTCAATTCATTGAGGCTTACAGGCAACTTGCCATCTCGCTCATAAATCGCAAGCACGGCCTTCTGGCCCACGCCCTCTGCCCAAGGAGCAAGGTAGGGCGGCATTGCTTTGTGGATGATCTGAGTTACCCGCTCTAGCCGCTTGCCTTCGTAAAGGTAATGGCTGCCATCTTCGGAAAGTTGTAGTTCTGGAAGCGTCATGCCTGCTCCTTCAAAAAGGAAATCAAAGCTTCCAGTTCCTCATCACTGGCGTGTTGCGGATCTTTTAGACCCATGGAAGCCAGCTTGTTGGCCCATGTCACCGGTGCCTCCGGTTCTGACTTGTGCCACTGCGAATACAACTCGCGCATTTCGTCTATTGCGTAATCAACGGGCGAAGTACCGCCCTTGATTGCGCCCGTTGGCTCAGTGGGAGCGCGCTCTGCCAGCGGCGTAGGCTTAGGGGCGGGACGTGGCTTTTCTTCAAGTAACGCCAAGCCTTCTTCAAAAAAGCCCGTGAGAGTCCCGGCGAGGTGTTCGGTTTGGCCTTGACCAATCAGCGCACAGGTAAGTTCAACTGCGCCCTTGTAAGCAACTGCCCGAGCAATCGCCGCGTCATCTTTTTGTGGGCGTGATCCACCACCGCCGCCCCCGCCAAACACGGCCTTTTCTTTCTTGAACTTCGGCCCGTACTTGCCAGTGAAGTCGATCGTGCCAGTGATGTCCTGACCAACGCTTGGTGGGGCTGTTGTTTTCTTCTGTGCCAACTCGACCCCGGAGATTGAGTCTCCTTCGGGGCCCGTGAGAGCGATCTGGTAGGAAATCATTTGGCCGTAAGCCGATTCCCATTCGCGGGTTCCTTCTATGGCTGTGACTTTGTAACTGCTCATGGTGTCCTTTCGTTTCTGGTTATCTGTGTGAGAAAATCTTGTTCAAAGTACCCCTGCTCTGCGAAGTAATGCTTCAGGGCGATCCGAACAATGTCTGATGCACGACGGTCCTCAAAGGTGGCGACCGCTTCCGTCATTGCTTTGAGTTCCGGCGGCAGCCGCAGGCTCATGCGTGCTTCACCTACTGGCTTCATGGTCTGCTGCCTTTCGGACACTTGCGGTCCAGTTTTTCCTGAAGGATGCCCGGCGTGCCGATGGCGTCCTCCCAATCGGTAATGAACATGAAGACAGAATCGGGAAGTTCGTCCTGATACACACGCACCATCCATTTGTCGAACCGATCGTGCATCGCACGACAGCCCGGCACTCCGTTGCGCGGATCGAAGACCATGACCTCTGGCTTTTCAAGGTGACGCCCGGCAATCTTCAACCCCTGCTTGTCAATGACATGGCACGGGTCGATCGGACCGTCGCACTTGTGCTTCACGACACGAGAGAACCAGCAGCCCTCTTCATACAGGTAAGCCGTGCCCAGCACCGCGTCGAAAAATGTCTGGCGCATGATGCGTTGGGCTTTGGTCTCTTTCTTCACCGGCCCACCAGATCCTCGTGCCGGGCAGTCTTCATGGTGTTGATGTTCAGTACCAGAACATTGGCAGCCTCAACCCGGTTGGTCTCTTCCAGCCAGAGCCAGATGTCCCACCCCGCCCAGAGTCGGGTGTTACCGACCTTCCATGCTGGCTTGGGAAACTTCGGGGACTGCGGCCAGCCGCGGGCGCTTCGGCCCAGCGCCCTCTGCATTTCTCCGATGGACCACAGGCCACCCATCTTGGCGATGAGCCTGAAGAACTCCGGGCCGGTCAAGGCATTCAGGTTTCCCGATCTGTTCATGTAGGACAGTGTCTCACATCCCTCGGACGGCAACTGTACAATGGCTTCATGGCTGAGAAAGAGATCACCAGGGCGAACGAATACACGCAGGTCGATGTGGCCAAGGCGCTTCGCGCTCTGGCTCTCTACGGAGGCAACGCTTCCCGGGCGTCCAAGGCGCTCACCGCGGAGGGGCTGCCCGTCCCGGTGGCGACGCTTGAGCAGTGGCGCTCCACTACTTACCCGATCGAATACGAACAGACCGTGTACGAACTGCGGCAGAAGATCGGGTCGCAGGTATCCGACGGTGCCATGGAGGTGGCGGTCGATGCCCAGCGTCTGTCGGCAGACATGATTGCCCGGCTACAGCGCGAGCTTCATGAGGTGCCGGCCAAAGAACTGGCGAAGGCTGCGCTCAACATGGCGCAGACCTCACGCACAAACATCGAAGTGGCCCGGCTGCTCCGCAACGAACCGACGGCAATCACCGAAGTCCGCTCTGTGGACGAAACGCTTGATGTTTTGCGCGACCTAGACATCATTGATGTAGAGGCAGAAGAGGCATAGAAAAAGCCGGGCCCTTGGAACCCGGCTTTTCCTGCACCCACAGAAAGGACCGCACCATGAACGGTCCAGAACAGCTTACATCACAGTGAGGCGTTGTTGTCCTTCCGGGCCTTGTCGGCCACACGGACGGCACCTACGACCCCAAGTCCGATAAGCACCTTCATCGTGTCCTCAAGGTACTCAGCGTACGTCAGAACATTTGTCAGCGTGAGGTACGCCCCTACGCCTACAAAAATCAGGGCCAATACAGACATCAGCGGAAACTTTTCCAGAAAATCGTCAATCATACTTTGCCTTTCGCTCGGTAGGTTGGTTTGAAATCACCCGGACAGGAAGTGGAATTGAAATCATTGTGCCCGTACCACTTGAGTTTGCCGGGGATAACAGAAGTCTGCCCCGAGCCCATGACTTTGCCTTGGCCGTTCTTGGCCCACCACTGAAGCGACTTCTTTTGAGCGGCCGTTGGTTTATCACCTGTTGTGCCGTGCATCATGATCCCGTAGCTGCCAGTGTTATAACCAAGCGTGTGCGCTCCCACGTATTTGGCAGGCCGAAGAAGCAAGATGTCTCCGTCTACAGTAAAACAAAGCATGTACGCCTCACCTGACCAACCTTGGTTTAGATGCGCCTGATGGTAAATGTGACACAAGCGAATTGCGTCTTCAGTGTTTTCATCTTGCGGCCCGGCAGTGTAGTGCCCAATCACTTTGTCAACTGAACTCTGCGTTGCCATTGCGCGAAAGCCTAAGTTTAGATCAATGATCTTTGGCCGCAGTCTGTTGCGAAGTCGTGTGCGTTGCTTCTTCAGGTTCCTTCGTACACGATTCAACCGGGAGCGACGACGTTTGATTTCGTTTCTGACCTTTGACAATTCAGCATTGGCAAGCTGAAGTTCTGTATTCAGCAAAGCCAAACGCTGCGGATCGTAACCTTCACCCTTTTCTCGCCGGGCGCGCAAGCGTTTTGCTTCTACCTTGTCGTCAAGGCGATCGTCGTCCATGCGTTCACGCTTGCTAACAGCTTTTGCTATGGCCTCAATGAGCTTTTTTTCTTTTTTGCGAAGCTCCGCTACTTCTGTTTTTACTGCTTTACTCAAAGTTTTCTTTCGTTAGATTCTCAGCCCGGCAAGAAAGGCAATGACGATGGCAACCATTGTAAGGTACCCCATCGTCCACGGATTGCGAGCCGCGATTTTCACTGCCTGTCCTTGGCGCGAAACACTGGAAGGCCGCACATCGCGCAAAACGCGGCCACTAATGCTGGTTCCGCTGCGTTTGCTACGACTGTTTCGTGAACTAACCCCAACAGCCCGAAAGCGAACAGGGCTGTGTCCTGAGTGGGTTTCCATTTCACGGGTCATAGATCATTTCTTTTTTCTTCCGTGGCTCAACAGCGTAGGTAGTCCCATTGTACTAGCTGTAGACGCACCTACCTTCGGTTTTGCTGCGCTTGGCTTCTTGCCTGTGGCCCCTAATGTTTTTGCTATTGACTCAGCAAGAACGGGCCCGTCCCACTTACCGTCACTTGGCTTAGCTCCCCCGCCCCAAAGGGGAAAGTTTTCTTCACCAGTAATACGAAAATCCGACAGCGCGCCCCTGTGTGTTTGCCCATCGGGAGTGGTTGTTGCTGAACCACCACTGCTGCTCGAAGATGAACCACTGCTTACACTGCCGCCGCTCATTGCTGCTGCTGCCATAGCCGCGTTGGTTTCTGCGGGGTAACGCTGTGCTTTGACGCGCGCCATAACTGAACTTGGTCCTACCGTTACCGTGCTGGCCCCGTCATTAGCTACGCCTACATGAATATGATCCATGTGGTCGTCGTCTGATAGCCAGCCAATTTGAAACCTGAAGCCCGGGTATTTTTTGGAAGTGTAGTTTTGCCAACCCGTAGCGTACGGCTCTACCAATCCAAGTTCTTTGTGAATTTGACTGACCCACTTGTTACCCGTTTCAACGTCAGTGTTTGGTATGTCGATTGCGTAGTTGCCCGTGTTTGCGGCGTTGTGATCTGAACCCGGGTTATCAATGGACAGGGGATCGGTTGCAGCGCGCTTCCTTGATGAGACAGGCAGCTTCAAAGTGTCAGCAATGGCCGTTTCTAAGATTAGTTCGCCACCCATCCAGCCGCCCTTGCCTGCTACCTCACCCGGTTTGACTTTGACCTGAAGGCTTTTTTCTGGAACGCTGTAAATGCCCATTGCCTTGCCGCGTTCAATGCTTCGCCTAAGTCGTGCCCGTGTAACTTGTTTTTGTTCCTTGGAAGGTTCTGAGAAGTAAGTGGTAGCGAGTTCTTTTACATCCTGTACGTACCAGTCGGCGCGATTGTAAGCGAACAGGGCATTGTCCCAATTGTTCGGAGCGCCTGATGCCTTTAGGTAGTTCGCGGCTGCGTCGATCGCGTCATCGGGATTATTGGGATCGCCCGTGCCGTAAGCTGCCCAAGTCTCAGGCATAAACTGCATCCAGCCCTGTGCCCCGGCGCTTGATGTGTTCAGGTTGGTGCCAAACGAAGTCTCTAGTTTGTTGATGGCAGCCAGCATCGCCGGGCCTTGTGGCCCAAGCCCATGTTTTTCAGCAGCCTTAATGTATTTGGGGATCAGGTTCTTCGGAACTTCGGTGTTCTGTGCTACGCCACCTTCAGAGTTCAGCCGCTCTTTCAGCGTCAAGATCCAATTGGCAACCTGCTTTTTCCTTTTCAATGAAGCCTTGATTGAATTGGCTTCGACTTCGCTGGATGGAATGAACAACTCCCCAGCCTCTGGCCCTTGCCCCTGCCCAACGTTTGCTCCCTGTGCCTGTGCGTAATTGATGGCCTTCAGGCGCTTGCGAATACTGGCAAGCGAATCCCTGTCTTCGGCAATTTGTAGTCGCGCCTTTTCTTTTTGAAGCCGCTGCTTATCTTCGCCAGTAGCAGCAGCCATTTTCTTTGCCTGACCAATTAACTTTTCACCCTGAGCAACCTGCTGCGCATTTTTGTTGAGCCTTCCGTCTAGCAGCAGCTTGTTGCCTTCGCGCTCAATCTTCAAACGAGCGCGCCTGTCGTCAGCGGCCTCCTTAACAAGAGGCTTCTTTACTATTTCGCGGTTTTTCTTGATCCGCACAATCATGTCTTCTTCTTTGATCTTCAAAATGGTTGGGGTGAGGGATCGTGTCGGGCCCCCGTACGCGTCGCCCAGCTTGCCTTCCAGTGGGTTTAGAATGGTTGCCTCAAACTCATCGCCCGGCTTTACGATGATGTCTTCACCCTTACGGTCGGTACCTTCAAAAGCTAGGTTGCCAAGCGGCCCCATGCTGCGCCATGTCCGTGCACCCTTCGGTACCGTGCCAGCCCAATAATCTGAGTCAGGGTCGGAGCTTTGGGGAGAGCCCGGGATGACGGCCTTTCTTTTCCCAACGTCGTATTCAAGCTCTGGTTGCTCAACTATGCGCCCTTCCCACAATTCTTTGCCAAGCTTAATCGCGTCCTTGTCCAACGGCGGCGGAGCTACCCCAGCTTCCTTTGCCATCTTGTCGATGAAGTACGCGCCAGTCGCCTTCTTGTCTTCGGCGTAGTCAATTTTCGCTTGCTCGATTTTGTAACGCAGGTAATCCTTGTCGGTTTGCTTCCACTCTTGGAATCGTTTCTGCGCTTCCATGTATTCACCAACGAGCTTTGTGTACCTCTGGCCATAATCTTTATTTTGTTCTTCGGCCACTTTCAAACGAGGCACCCAGAAACCGCCGCTGTCTTTCTCTTCCCCGTAAAGCCACTGGTACTTTGCGTCGGCTTTGTCTCTGGCTTTCTGTGCGCGATCGCTTAGCCCATCTGAGACAACGTCGCTCCCGCTGCCGTAAAGCGACCAGTTGAAGTTGTTCAAAAACTTCGCTTGCATTGATTCCAGCGGAAGCCCGGGAGCTTCACCCTTTGCCAGCGCATAAAGCAATTCTCCTACGGGCCCGGCCAGCCGCCTTGCTGCCGCCTCACCAGAATCAGGGTTGTCGCCGGTGCGCTGCATTGCTGCGTTCCATGGAATTTCTCTGTTAGCAACGCCGCGTTCAATTTCACGGTAGATAGGTGAAAGTTTGAGTGAAGCGTTAACAACGTTGGCAGCACGGTCAAGCCAACTCGGAGAACTGGAATCATCTGACAATGGATTGCCGTATTGGTCTTGATCCAGCATCGCATTGATCGCCAACGGCAAGGCTGGCAATGCTGGCCCAAAAACGTCGATCGGTCGATCAAAGTCACCAAGCGTTTCAATGGCAGCGTTGGCGGTGCCCATGAATTGACTCATTCCGAACAGCGAAACCACTTCGCCGTCTTCGTTATAAATGGGCATCTGCGCCCACTCATTTATGAAACCAGCTTCGCCGCCGATAATGTCGTAAATCATTGCGCTGTGCATGGCACCCAAAGTTGTAAGCGCCATGTAGCGAACTGGATGATCTTGCGGGTACGTACGAAATACCCAGTTCAAAGAAAAGCGAGTGAACGGATAAAAGAAAGCAACCGAGGCAATGTTTGCTTCCCACCCCGGAGCAACCGAGGTCCAGTTACCTTGCATCCGATCGACGGCATCTTCTCGACGGGTTGCCCATTCCATAGCCGCTTTGAGTTCATTGGTTAGTTCGCGCCCATCTATGATCCCTTCTTTGGAATACATGTAGCGCAGCATTTCGTTGTATGAACCCATCCCCGCAAGCTTGATCTGAACCTTTTTCAACTGTTCCATTTGCCGCACAGTTGCTCCCGCCGCACGGATGGATCTTTTGACGCTGGCATCTAGCTCCATGATTGCGCCAATCTCACGAATGGCTGCGCCCTTCCAGCGATCAATGTCACCGAAAGCTTCAATCTTTGCGACGCGCTTAGCCAGATCAAAACCGGGCGTATTCATAACGTGCTGTGTAGCCCGTGCGTAAGCGTCGTGATTCGGTCGCCTTGGCGTTGTTGCTACGTTTGTACCCGTACCAGTAGAAGCCAGCCGCTGTACTAATCCGTAAGCTTCTGGATCGTTGACCATCATTTGATAACGCGCCTTTGCGGCCCTTGCCCAACTAACTGGATTGGGGAACGCGGCAAGCAGTGTCAATGATTCAGCAATGGGCTGCGTGAGAAGCCACCCGATGTTCGTACCAAGCGTCCACTTTGACGACCATCTTCCGACGATTTCCAAACCCTTTGACAGACCTTCCAGCGCCTGCTGTTGGTATACAAGGCGCTTGGCTACGCCCTTTTCAACCAGCGTGTATTTTTGCCCGTCGTCTTTACCTGACCAGCGGCGATCCTGAAGGACTTTGTGAACTGGTTTCTGGCTGATTTTTCTTGTGTTTGAAAATTCTGCGTCCCAGTTAGAGACAGACTCTCCATCTTTCTTGTCGCCGCTTGGCCCGTCAGGGTCACTAAAAGTTTCTGCGCGTACCAGATCGTGCGTCTTAGCCAGCCGCAAACGAACATCCGGGGGAAGGGCGGCAATTTCTGACAGCGTAAATTCAAACTGTTCTTCCAAGCTGTCGGGGTTAATACGACTCCACATTCCGTGCCGCTGTGTAGCCGAAGCAATGTTGCGGTTTTTTGCCCGTTCTGCTTTTCTTCGCACAGCATCCAGTGAGTTCCGTACATCCCGGTCAACCCGTCCCTCTGCGGCCATGCGAGAATCGCGCCGTCCCAGTGTGCCAATTGCCGCCCCGCCGCCTTCCTGAGTGTCAACCGTGCCCGGCATTACGGGCTCATCTTCATCCCACCGCATGTAGGTTGACTGAAGGTTCATGCCAAATTCTTCTGTGCGCTCATGAAGCAGACGCATAAATTCATTGGTCGCTATTTCGACATAAAGATCCTGTATCTCTTTTTTCTTTGCGTCCCTTCGGGCCGTGCGCAAAGCAGAAAGAAATTCGCCCAGCAAATCACGTTCGACAGCATCAGTAAGTCGCACGGCTTCACGGCTAAGGGCTTGTATTTGACCGCCAATCTCGGCTGACTTTTCCATTAACCGCTTGCGTTCTTGGCGGTAACCAAAACGTTCCACGCCAAAACGCTTGCCCGTAAACGGTTGCGCAACTTCTCTGCTGATCCGCTGCTGCTCTTCAGTTAGCTCAGCAATTTTGCTCTGTACCACCTTGCGTCGTCGCAAAGCTTCTTCGGGGCTAAGATCCCGACCCCCATCAGCGCGCACTTTGCGAGCAATCTCTATGGCAATTTGGTCATCAGTTAGTCTCTTGCGAAGGGCAGACTTAGCATCGCCACCTGCGCGCCTTACAGCCCTTTCGTACTTACCTTCAACTTTTTTTTGCTTCTTCTTAAGCTTCTTTACTTCTGGGCTGTTGGTACCTTCACGACGGCTTACAGTTGAAATTTGACTTTCTATTGCAATGAGTTGGCGAAAGTAATGATTTTCCTCCGAATTTACCGAAGTCGGGTCATCTTCATCTGGCCGCTTACGCGGCCCACCAGTTTCTGTTTCTACGCCAAAGTATTCCGCTGCGTCCCGTACACCTGTGTACCTGTTTCCCATCGCTACGCGCGCAGCGTCTTCGCCTTCTACAATCAGTTCTACGTCAGAAGGGTTGCCTGCTTTTTCAGCAGCAGCCTTTCTTTTGGCTCGGTAGTCAATGATGTCTTCCATTGACTCAACCAGCGAAGTAATGTGACGAATTTCAGCCTCTGAAGCGTTCGTGTCTTCAAGTTTTTTTAGTTCCGCCTTGGCTTCATCAATATGTTTTTCCGGATCGCGGGCCCATGAAGTTCGCATTTCTGCTTCAGCTACATCAGCGTCATTTTCTGCTTTTGTTGGTACCCCGTTGTACCAATCAGATTCATCCTGAAGATAGTCGGCTCTTTTTTTCCATTCGCGCTCTGTTTTTCTTGCTTCCGTTTGCGCGTCTACAACTTTGAGTTCTGCATCTTCTCGGGCCGCAGGGCTCATCTGTTCCCAGCGATTTTTCTGTGCAAGAGCTTGGCGAAGGCGACGTGCCGCCATCTCTGCTTCGGTCTGCTTTTCAGGATTATTGGGATCTTTTTTCGCAGCACGATCTGCTGCTCGGTAATCTTGTTGCGCGTTAGAGTAATTGTCTTCCGAATTACGCAGGCCGTCATACTCTTTTTCAGCCTCTTTTGCGGCTGCCCGAGCTTGACGCACAGACTGTTTTGCCGCACCATCATCACGAATGTGTTCGTTTAGCTCTTCTTCTACCTTGTTGCGGTCTTGTTCAAGACGACGCAAACCAACTTCTTCAGGACGATCTGGTGCTTTGAGAATTTCTACGCTGGGGTCTGCTGCGTTCCGACCCGTAGTAATTCTTTCAATTGTGGCCAGCGGCTCCATTGCCAGCGCTATTGAAAGCCCTGTCTCTTCATCAAACTTCATGTCGCCGTCAACTAGGTACGGCTGAACGGAATCAAGGTACGCCTTGTGTGTATCAAGCAGTTTTTTGCCTACCGGAGAATCTGGGTCAAAAAATTCGTCCGGCAAATCACGGATCATTTCCAGCACGTTTTTGTCAGCAGGGTCAGGGTTCCCGCGCAGGATGTCATTTACGTGCCGCTTCAGGTCGGCCACCGACTTAAAACCATAAGAGCCGTAAGCGATCGCTAACGTGCCAAGGTCAACTGCTTTGTAATCGGAATCCGCTGCACCCTTGGCGCTATTGATGTCATCGACAGCGTTCTTGAACGCTCTGAACGGACCCTTCTTTGAGTTGAGCTTCCTGCGCTGGTTCATGAACGGGCGCAATACCCGGTTCAGATCTGACTCTTGCGTAGTAACAGCGCGTGTGCTTTCGCGGGTCATGCGTCGTTTCCCGCTTTGCCTTACCAAAACATCGTTGAGAGTTTCGCCCGGTTGTCCGTACACGTTGCGCGAAGTACGAATTCTTTTTGCGGCACCCCTAAAAAGCGGTCCTCCTAGGCTGGTAAACCCTCCGCGCACCGCTGCCGCTGCTCCGAGTGCTGGCATAAATCCATAAAGTTCTTCCGTCGCCTTGGCAATTTCTTCCCGGGAACCGTTGTCAAAAGTCTTAATAAATCTTTCAAACTCTTCTTTGTATTGCTTCACCAATTGAGTTGTCGGAGCAACTGCGTCCTTAGCAGTCATTTCTTTCCCGCCAAAACGACTGCTGCCTACCTGCGCCAAGCGCCGACCGCTAATTCCTACTGACAACCCCAACGAAAGCGGCGCAGCAAACATGTCCAGAACGCCACGCATAGTTGTTTCCAGCGAGTCGCCTGTGTCAGCGTCAACAAACATTCCGAGCACAATGTCGTCCATCTGACCTTTTGCCGTGAGATACGCAGGAACAGTTGCGTAGCCCAGTCTCTTTACGTCACGGCGAGTTGGTTTACCCAGCACTCCTTTGCCGTTCCTAATCAGAGGTTGATCGAACCACCTACCGACATTGAGATATTTTTCCCCGCTTTTTGTTGTGCGAAGCGCCGCCGCCGCTGCGATCTTGGAACCTTTGTAACGCCCAACGTTCTGAAGCTGGTTGATGCGTTTTTGTACCTCAAAGGCATTTTGCGCTGCTTTCAAAGATTTGCCGCTGCGCGCTGCGCCAGTTACGGTCTTTACACCCGCCCCAGCTAACGGCACAAAAGCGGCGGCGTTCATAATCATGTCAAGCGGAGCGTCTGAATCTAGCGCCATAGCTTCATAAGCAAGCCCTTGAAGGCTTCCGTCGAAGCGCGCCTGCTTAGATTGAGGCGAAGCCCCAGCGTAATTTCCCTCTGCTTCTTCTGGCCGCATCCTGTCGCGCACAAATTCAGGTAAACGCAAATCCCAAACAGACCTTGTCCTAGTCGGAGAAAGCAAACCTTCTGACAGCACTTCTTCAAAGGGGTTGCGATCGCCTGCGTTACCCACTGCCGTTTCGACAACCTTGCGTCCTGCGCCAATTGCGGTATCAAGGATGTCACCCTGTTTTTCCAATACCGAAAGGACTTTGCCCGGGCCAAAGTTGTCGGGGATAACTCCCTCATCCTTACCTTGATTGGCAGCTTCTTTGGCATCTTCTGCCAACAGCTTGTTGAGAATTTTGACCTTTGTTCGATGCGGCGTTTTTGGGGTTACGTTTGCCCACGGGTTGTTTGTTTTCCCTGCTACGCCACCTGTACCTGAGTTAGCTTTTGTCTGGCCCCAAGCAGACATAGAGTTCTCAATCATCATTTCTTCACGCTGGCGTTGGGTCAAGCCCGGGCGTGTAGGTGTACCGCCTCCGTAAAGAACCGCTTCGCGTTCTGAGTTGTTCCTAAACAGCGGAATTATTTTTGGCTGTTGCTTTTGGCCGTCTATCCCTTTTTCAAGGTTCTTAGCCCGGAACTTGGACGGGCCACCAAAGGGTCCATAATCCAAAATGTCAAGCTTGGGTTTTTTGGTTTTCTTCGGAGCCAGTACGCCGATCGGCTTGGGCTTTGGCTCGACAACAATGTCAAGCGCATCCATACCCATTTCTGTATCCATGTAGGCTCGCTGGCGTTTTCTTTCCTTTCGCTGCTGCTGTTTTCTTTCCTGCTCCCGTTTTCTTTCTTGCGCCTTGAAATTGGTCAACGCGCCGCGCATCGCTTTATTTGTCTTGAATGTAGCGTTAGGACCAGTGGTAATGTCCCCCATTGTGAGACTGCCCCGCGCTGGCTTTGTCTCCTTGGGCTTCTTTCGCCTTTCCGGCTTTTTGGCGGAAGTAAGAGCGTCGCCAATGAGTTCAGCTTGGACGCGATCTTTTGTCTTCTTGGTCGCCTCGCTTACGCCTTCAATAATCTCAGCTAAGCTTTTCGCTTCTTGCTTCTCAGATTTTGTCAGCGGAGTCTTCTTGTCCCTCTGCCTCCGGTAAAGACTCAGCAACTCCGTCGTCGTATAGCTGGGTAGCTCTGGTGCGGTTGGCTCACCATACGCGCCGCCGGTTGGCTCACCATACGCGCCGCCTAACGGGGCGGTGTAGCCCGGCGCTACCGCTCCTGTTCCTACCGTTCCATCGGGGGCCGTGTAGCCTCTTGGAAGGTTGCTCGGGGAAACTTCGTACCCCTTGCTGGCCATCCCAATGGCAGTACTATGCTCACCCGGCGTTCTGCCAAGGTACGGCTTTTTTTTCTTAGCCTTCTTAGCGTCAGAAGGTGTGTCAGCGTGAGTGCGTTCCCAAAAAAGTTCTAGGTCGTCATCCTCGTTACGCCACCGTTTGCGGTTTTCTTCAAACATCTAGGCTGCGCAGTTGCGCGCTAGTTGTTGAGGACGTTTTTGTTGTACCACTGTCGGTACCTTTTCAAAAAAGCGTTTCGCTCTGTTGCGGTCCAGTCAATATCAAACTTCTCAGCCGCGTCATCAATGAGTCTGCCAAACCCCCCGGGCGCTACCTTGCCGTCCCTTGTACCGTTGGCCGCTTCAAGCCAGTCTCTCCACTCTGAGTTAGTCATGCGCTTGGGCGTTTCATTGTCATCGCTGCCTGAACCGCCACCCGAGCCACCACCCGAGCCACCACCCGAACCGCTGCTGTCGTTTTCCAGCTTTGCGTAACCCAACTGGTTTTCCATATTTGCCTGTCGCGCATCAAGCATCATTGCTGATCTTTCATTACCAAAGCGACGCTCACTGTCACGCAATCTCATAAGGTTGTTAAGCGTTGTTGCGCCCTTCAACGATCTGGCGTTTCTCAAACTGCCTCGTACTTCATTTTGGGCATCACCATAGGCAGCCCGGGAATCAGCTCGGCGAGAAAGGATTGCTGAGCGCACGGCATTGCTTGCCTCATTTTGCGCCATGCGGCCAGCGGCCTGACGATTTCTTGCCGTGTCTGCCATGCCGGTTGCCATTTTGTTTGATGTTTCAGCCAACGCGTTTTGATTCATTGTGGAATTAGCCATACGCGCCGCAATCGCGTCTGCCAATCCCTTGTCAGCTTCACCGGCTTGTAGGTTTCTTCCAGAAAGGGCTGCCAAGTTTTGGCCAGTAGCACCTTCGGCAAGCCCGGCCATGCGCTGATTGGTCTGGTTTTGAATCCCGGCGCTTTCAGCCATAAGATTTTTGCCTTGCTGCTGACTTGCCGCAACCCCTTGCTCCAGAAGCGCATTGGTGCCTGCGTAAGAACGATCCATGCCTCTAAGGGTTTGCCTCCCAAGGCGAGCAAGACCTTTTTGGTCACGCATCCTTTGGCGAGCAAGCGCTCGTAGCTGCTGCCTGTGGGCGCTAATAATGGGGCTGTATTCAAGCCGCGAAGCAGCGTTAGCTGCGCGTTTAAGATCCTTGCCCTTTAGTACGTAGCCCGGTCTAAAAAGTGGGTTTCTGTAGTTCATTTACTGCCTTCTTTTTGCTGATCACGCCGGTCCCTTAGTCTATCTCTCTCACGGCGTATTCTTTGGATTCTTGCTCGCAAATCTTTTCGTTTCTTTTTGTCGCTTGTGCCTGCCAGCCTTTGTCGAAAACCTTGAATCCTGCGGTTACGTTGTTTGATTTGCCGCGTTAGGTTTACTTCCCCACCAACCGGAGCCCCTGTCTCAGCCTGCTTTATCTTCTGGGCTGTATTGCGTTCCTGAAGAGCGGCTGCTTCCTGCAACCATTGAGTACCTACATTTGGAGCCAATGCGCTTTCGATGTCGGCGCGAGCTTGCGACCTGTCAAAGTTTGCTCTGTTGAAATCGTCTGCAAGCCGCGCCTGATTCTCAAAATTATCCTGTGCCATTTCGCTGCGCTGGCGCGTGTGCATCCCGCCGTACACTGCTGAACCCTGACCAAGTAACGATTCAGCCAAGTTACGCTTAGAGCGCCCAAAGTCGGTTTGCATACGACGCTGCTCTTGATCAAACGCTGTATCAGCAAAAGTCTGATCAGCCTGAGCCATTGCCGTCGCCGAACCGTAGTCTGCATTTAGCGCTTGTACGTTGGCCCAATACGTAGAATCTGTAATCAGGCCGGGAGGGCCTGCGGGAGCGACAGCTTTTTGAGGGCCATTTTGCGCTGGAAGCTTGGGAGGCGGCTGGTACGGACGACGCGGCGGCGTGGGCTTTTGACCTGTTGGACTTGGGCCAATTCCGCCTGACGGGGCTGACACCGTTGCGCTCGGGGCCATTCCGCCACCCGCTGATCGCTGACTAAATCTAGTCGGGGCACTTGTACTAACCCTTGGAGCCGGTGGTGCCGCTGGCGCAGACGGAGCCGCTGGCACCGTGCCGGACGTAACTAGCCGACCAGCCAGTTTCTTACTCGCTACACTCATTGCTTAGATTCTACTCCCTAACAGGGTGCGCGAAGAATCTGAATACCAACCATCATTCCCCAGCGTAAGCAGCCGCTCAAAGTAATTTTCGTACTGAGGCGCTATTGCGTTGTAAGAGTAGCGTTCCATAGCAGAGCGGCGGATTGCGTTGCTGTCTAAGTCCGGTGCCCGGCGAACGGCCTCGCAGAACTCCCCAAGCGTGTGACACCTGAACCCTGTTTCGTTGTGTATGACGGTTTCGGTGAAGGCTCCCCAATCCGTTGTGATGGCGGGGGTGCCCGAGAGTTGGGCTTCAACCGCCACAAAACCAAACGGTTCAATGTAGAGCGTGGGCATCATTACCGCTACCGCCTGTGACATCAGCTTGGAGCGTTCTTCCGGGCCTACTTTTCCTACCTGTGTGCCGTAGGTAGGTTCATATGGCCCGGCCCCAGCGACAATCAACTCCATGCCCAGCTTTTCAGCGGTTTGCTCTGCTACGACGATTCCCTTGCGTTCTTCAAGTCTGCCGATGTAAAGCAGGTAGTCGCCCTTGCCTTTGACCCTAGGGTGTTCGTCCGGGTTGAAGTAGGCCGGAATCACGGCATGGTAGAAACTGCCGTCTGCGCTGTTTGTGCCCCGCTGCTGACCGTAGGTCGTGTGCTGCCATGCGACTGACTCAAAGACACGGAACGGTGCGAAGCTCCCTCCGTAGCCGATACCGAACTCTACGGGGTACATGAAGGGCAATGAGGTCATCAGGCTTTCTTGGCATATGCCCCCGATAAGCCCGAGAATATCGCCCGGCTCTGCCCTTTCCGCGATTGCTGCAGCTGCGCTCCGGTTGTATTCTTCCCACGCTTCCGGGGTAAAAGCCGGGGGTGCTGTCTCTGGGTAGCAAGTCACATGATCGCCCAGCGAATCGTGCTGCGGGTCGCCGTAGACATTTACCTCATGGCCGCGCGGCACCATCATGTCAGCGAACTTCCTGACCTTCTGCGTAAAGGCGCAGGTCGAGTTGGCCTTTGTGATCGGCTGCCCCGGTAGTGCCGGTAGGTGAAACCTCACTCGGCGGGTTCCTCTGGCTCGGTTGGCGGGGTGAACTCGCCGTCGGTGTAGGTCCAGCCGATCCACGCTCCGGAGTCGCCGCGTTCGACTAGGGCCAGTCCATCAGGCGGGGTGTATTCGTCGGTGCCGTTGTATTCGATCGCGTTCACGATCAGGCCATCTTCGGTTCTGTATTCGAGGTAGGAGTTATATCGGCTCATCCGTAGACCCATATCTTGATTTCGGCTCGGCCTCCGTCGCCGCCGTTGCCACCGTTGTTGTCGGCGTTAGCGCCACCGCCGCCGCCGCCGCCGCCGCCCGGAGCGGCACCAGCGCCTCCTGCGCCACCAATGCCCGTTCGATTGGACCCACCTCCGCCGCCGCCCGCTTTTGAGGTTCCGGCCCCTCCTGCGCCACCGTTAGTCGCACCGGCCGAGCCGCCATTACCAGCATTGAAACCAGTGCTCGAAGCTGTAGACATAACATCGTTAGGGTCATCTGATGATTGACCTCCTGCTAAGCCAGCTGCTGCCGACGCTCCGGCGTTTGCCCCGCCACCTCCGCCGCCGCCCGACCGAAGCCCCCGAGTTCCAGCCACACCAGCATTGCCCCCTCTGGCTCCGCCAGCCGTCGCGGAGGCAACAATCGTCAGGCCAGAAGAAATCGCGTTGCCGCCCGTTTGAGATGATGCGCCGTATGACCCCGGCCAGTAGGCAGAACCAAACCTTGAATGACCGCCGGTATTGCCAGAGCTACCTGCTCCCGTTGATGCCGTCCTACCATTTCCACCAGTTCCACCAAGACCAATCGTCACCGTTTCAGATGATCCAGCGGTAAAATCCTCTCCGGCAATCAGGGTGTCTCGAAAGTAACCGCCACCGCCGCCACCGCCGCCGCCGTTAGCAGTGGTCGTTCCGGTGTTTCGTGAGCCTCCAGCGCCGCCACCACCGGCTCCGACACATTCGACAACAATGAGTTTTGCTGACGCGGATGGTGTATAGGTGGTAGATGATACAAATGTCTGCGAGTCGAGCAGGGCAAATGTATCCGCACCAGCGGGACCAGTTGGCCCGGTTGGGCCGGTTGGGCCACCGCTCGGTCCTGTCGCACCTGCTGGGCCTGTGGCACCTGCGGGTCCGGAAGCACCGCTAGGGCCAGAAGGTCCGGAGGAGCCGGAGGGGCCAGCCGGGCCTGTGTCGCCAGCCGGGCCGCTTGGGCCAGTGGCACCTGCTGGGCCGCTAGGGCCGCTAGGCCCGGAAGGCCCGGAGGGGCCAGTTGCCCCGCCACCCGCTGCTACCCATTCAAGGCTCCAGTCGGTAGCGTCAGTCTTTGCCAGCACTTCTCCTGTATCGCCGCCCGGAGGAACCGGGTAGGCAAGAAAGGATGTGCCCGAATCTATCCAATCCGTGCCGTCGTGAACCCAAATATCAAAAAATGGGGTTCCGTCAATCTCAATGTAATAGTCGCCGGATGAGCCAGAGCCAGTAGGGGGGCCGTAGTCGAAGGTCAGCGTTCCGCTGCCGCTACCCGCAGGGCCGGAGGGACCGCTTGGCCCGGTTGCTCCCGGTACGCCGCTTGCTCCGGTGGCACCTGCCGGGCCGGTGGCTCCGGTCGGACCAGCCGGGCCGGTGGCTCCAGCAGCCCCTGCGGGGCCAGAAGGTCCGGTAGACCCTGCGGGTCCAGAAGCACCGCTAGGGCCAGAAGATCCGGAGGGGCCGGAGGGGCCGGTTGCTCCCGGTACGCCGCTTGGCCCTGTCGCACCTGCTGGGCCTGTGGCACCAGTAGGTCCGGGCACAGTAGAGGCAGCGCCACTAGGCCCCGTAGCACCAGCCGGGCCCGAGGGACCGCTGGGGCCGGGCACCGTAGAAGCCGCTCCGCTTGGTCCGGTTGCGCCCGTGGCACCCTTAGCGCCGCTCGCTCCGCTTGGTCCCGTTGCCCCAGCTACGCCCGCCGCCCCGCTCGGCCCGGTCGGGCCAGCTACGCCGCTTGGCCCGGTAGCCCCCGCTAGGCCCGTTGAACCTGTTGGCCCGGTTGCTCCGGTCGCTCCAATCGCACCGCTTGCTCCGGTTGCTCCCGTGGGGCCGGGCAATCCAATCGGCCCCGTGGCTCCGGAAGGACCAGTGGGGCCCGGAAGACCGCCGTACGCCAGTGAGTTCCAAGCAGTTACACCGTCACCTATTTTGAACTTGTCAGTGTCGGTTTCAACGGCCATTTCCCGCTCGGCCAGAACGGGATTGTTGCTAACCCAGTTTGCGGCAGTGTCTCCCCGAAGTTGAATGATGACTGCCATTAGGATGATCCTCCGTCTATGCCGCCGCTAAAAGAAATAGATGATGCTGTGCCGCCGTCTACGTTGATAAAACTCGCGCCCGTCGGGCCGGTCGGTCCTGTTGGACCCATTGGACCAGTCGGACCCGTAGGCCCACCAGCCGGTCCCGTTGGCCCCGGCGCACCTATGAGAATCTTTTCCCACGCGCTTGTCACAGGATTGTATTTCTTAATTACGGTCATCAGGTCTTAATAATGTAATTTAGGACAACAGAGGGCTGGATGTTGTTGTGAGGGCCACCGCCGCCAGCCGCCCCGGAGGTTTGCGACGGGCCTGAACCTAGTTCCCCTACTCTGTTTCCGGACCCAGCGGTAGAAGTGTTAGTCACTGTTGTGCCCTGATATGTGTGCGTATGCGACGGGATTTCAGTTGTTGCCAACGTGTGAGTACGATTACCAGGCTTGTCGTCTAGATTGCCAAAATCCGCGTCGCCCGGGTTTCTACCCACAATTGTTCTTGCCCGCATGTCGGGCGGATAAAAATAATCGCCAGCCTCGCCATAGGTACCGCCAATCACCGCATACAAATCGGCGTAGGTAGTTTTTGACAGTCCCCCGCCCGAGTTCACGGCGACGCCGATACATAGCACCCAGCCAGTAGGGGCCGTGTTAGTGGGCCACGCGACGATTGCTCCCGTTGGTGCTATCGGCCCGGTTGGTCCGGAAGGACCGCTTGGCCCAGTCGGGCCTATGCCGACATCCCCCGTTTCTGTTGTGTCAGCCCAAAGGCTATCCGTATTGTCTGGGGGCGTGGCAGAAATAATGATGCCCGGATCGCCCTCTGGACCCGTAGGCCCGGTCGGCCCCGTAACCGCCGTCTTTACTTCTTCCTGTAACTTCTCAAAGTTGAGAGTTGAAGCAGGATCGGGAACTGTGCGATGCGGGAGTCCCACTTAGTTTTCAATACCAATAACGTAAATGTGCCCCGTGCGAGTACCAGTTGTGGTGGATTTCATCTGCAACGTTGTGCCATTAGTTGCTTCTACTAGCTGCCACTTTTCTCCGGGAGCCGTATTTGCGCCGGGCTCAGAAAGCGTTGCGGCACCGGTACTCGTAAGTTGCATTGTTCCTGCCCCGGCGCTTTTTATAAGAACCATGTAACGGCCCGGCTGAACAAACACCGAAGCCAAGACCTGCTCTCCGCTCGATGAACTTGACCCGGTAGCCCACAGCACTCGCACTTTTGCCTGCGCTGCTCCAACTGCGTTGTCGGCAATCTTTGCCTGCGTCACCGCGTCAGTTTTTATGTGGTTTGTGTCTACGGCACGATCGCCATTGACAGACGATGAACTCGAAAGTTTTGTGTCAGTAACGGCCTTATCGCGGATGTGATTTGTCGTTACCGCCCTTACGGAATCCGTTGTAGCCGAATCAGTGAGCTTGTCTGCGTTTACAGAGTCAGCCGCCATCTTTGCCAGCGTTATTCCCAAATCAGCAATCTTTGCGGTTGGGATAGAAAGATCGTCTAATTTGGCTCCGTCGATGTTTGCGGCGGGAGCAATGTTGGTGTCATCAAGGTTTCCATTGATTGCGTCACGAATTTCGCCAAGCGCCGTAGCTATCTTTGGGTCTTCAGTTGAGTTTGGCAATCCCGCCGAAGGGATTGGAGGAAAAATAATTGCCATGCTTAAAGCCTACCTAGTCTGTTCGTGTTCGCACAAAGGCGCTGATTGAATGAACCTGCATGTTTTGGACGCTTGCTTCAAGGTGTTTGATTTTCAGCGACCAAGCTCTTCCCCAGCCATCAGTGGGGGTGTAGTAGCGATACTGCGAAATAGGTGCGCCCGGGGCAAAAATGGAAGTTTCAGGCGGCACCGAAGGTTGAAAAATTCCGCTACCAGCAAACAAGCTGGTATCTGTTGTTGCCTCTTCCCACGGAACGCCTTCAATGTTTTCGCGTACGTCGCCAAAAGTAGTGCCAGCATCAATTTGCCAAGAACCTAAACCGTCAACTCGCAACTGGGTAATCCTTTTGTTGATGTGCGGCTCGCCCCAAGTCCAATAAGGCCCTTCCCAATAAGACTCATAAGCTTGTCCTTGATCGGAAAAAACCCCTTCATTGAACAACTTGTTCATTTGCGCAGACTGCGTTTTTGGTCCGTACAACCGCAATGTGCCGCCGTTGTCAAACAAAGCAAAGTCGTCATACGGCAATGAATGAACCCACCAAGCGCCATTTTCTATTTGAAATTCCAGCGTGATGGAGTTTTTTGTGTCGTTGTAAGGCACAGACAAGTAGTAGGAGCCTCGATAAAAAGTGGCAACAGAATGTTTCATTGCTTCTGGTTGTAGTCGAGCTATGTCATCCAACAGCACCTGAATGCGGTCTGACACCGTTGTAATGTTTGTACCATCAGTAATGCACACGCCCAAATCTTCTGACAAAAACATCGTGCCATTCAGGGTTTCCACGACGGTCCTCGGCGCAGAGCAGCCAATTTGAGAAGACACGTTGCGGTAAGAACGGTTCACTGGATCAGACAGCACATACGTTTTTCTCTGTTTGAAAACCAGCAAATACGGCCCAACTTTTCCAAGTGCCGTTATGTCTTCGCCATCGTTGGGTTCTACGTCATCAACAAATGCCGTATCCCAGTTGCGTGGGTCTGGCAACCCTTCGTTGCTAGAAGGGGGCACAGTTGGCGCGGCTACTCCCGTACTCCACAGACGGCCCGGATAAACAGGATCGCCAGAGGCCCAAAACTTGTCAAGGTGATAAATCAAAAGGTCTGTGCCGGTCGGCACGGTGCCAGTAGCGCCCGTCCAGTCAGCCGTTCCAGCGCTTACCCCGTCCCAGTATTGCGGCGTATCCTCACCGTTCATTCCGTAATACGGGCCCTGCGATCCTGAAACCGGACCTTGCACCCATGACCAGCGCTTGTTAGATTCCTGCCCTGTTTTCAGCGTTGTTGTTATTCCGGCTGGCGTAATCTTGACAATGGAATCATCAGCGCCACCTGAAAATACTGGGCCCACGGCAATAAAGCCATTAAATGCGCCCGTAGTCGCAAATAATGTGTGAGCAGAATTTAGTTGCTGGACAGGAGGCGTTGCGCTGTTTAGGTATTGAGACACATTGGTGCTGCCCAAGCGCTTTTCAAGGGCCCCACTTTGGCTTGCCCTTACGTTGCGACAATCCTGACACTGATTATTACTGAGCAGGTAGGGCCCTGCTTCAAGGTTTAGCCCCCCGGAAAAGTCGGCGTAAAGCTCAGTATTGCCCGTTGCCACTAGGACACCCAAGCACTGTGATTACCAACCAGTTTGGGTTCAGTGCGATCGTTAGTGTCAAACTGAACTTCGCCCCGACATTTCATAATGTCTTCGTCAAACCGGCCCTTGTGATACTGAGCGGCCGAATAATCATTTTCACGCTGCCAGCAATGCCACAGGGCGTAAGTAACCAGCAGGTGATGATATTGCTCGGGAATCAGCGAAACGTCACCAGCATTGGTTAGCGCAACGGGAATTCTGTAATACCGCAAGCGCACTGTCTGCGCGGCGCTTGGAGTGGGCCACAAACGCAGGTTGGTTCCATCTATGGAAAAGCGCTCTGGCTGGCCACTTAACACTTCTTCCAAGTCTATTTGAGTGTTTGCGTCAGAAGCCAACGGGACGATAGTGCCGTTTGGTAGTTCCACCGTTACGTTTACGAGGCGCTGAAAATCAGTAGGCAACGCGTAGGTAGCGGTACCGGAAACAGTTTGTATTGCCTCTGTGCGCTGAAGCTGGCGAAAATCAGTTTGGGCCGTAATGTAATTCTGGCCTTGATTGATCTGATCGCGGATGTAATCGGAATACTGCGAGGCCGAGAACTGATGCGAAAGCACTTCATGTTGAAGGTCAACCAATCTCGGCATGACTTAATTCTATTCCTTTACGTCACTGGGAACAAAGATTTTGTGACCCGTTTTGCCCAAGTCTTTCCGTAAGGCATGAGCAAGCCTTTCTCCCTTTTCACCAATCGCTTCACGCTGCTTATGGTTGAACTTTTTTTCGGCTTCTTTGTCACGCTTTTCCAACTCCTCAGCGTAGGAGTAGCCCGGCTGCCGGTTTTCCCACGCAATGCGCTCTAGGTCTTTGACAATGCGATCGTCACACTCTTTGTAGGTGGCAACCAGTTCTCCGGTGCCCTCTGGCTCATCGTCTTTGCGGTAGTAGACAACGTAGTAATCACCAGCCTCCGAGTAACGGAGCCGCAGGTTTGGGTCAAGCTCCCTCATGCGCATAACCAGACTGCCTGCGTCTGATTCGATGAGATGCATTCGACCATCACGACCCTCGCGGATCTGCTGTACGGTCGCCGGTTCGATTTCTCCTGTCCAAGTGCTCATATAAAAGCCCCCAGCATGGTTGGCTCCGGGCACACGGAAGGGGGAAGCCCGGAGCCAACGCTGTGCTGAGAATGGGCTAGGACGTAATGCCTGCCACGTCGTCTGTGCAGAACCGAAGCCTGCCAAGACGGTTGGGAGCCACAGTGGCGAGTGATGCGTACCAACGCATCCATCCCTGCCACACGGCCTGCTTGGTTCCGCCGCTGGACCCGTTCTTCAGGTGCAGAATCTGCCCTGACTTCGGATCAGCAAGGAAGCCCGGCGTGGTCTGCTGGTACCAACGCAGGGCGTTCTTGTCGATGGCGAAGACGTTCTGCCTCGGGCAGTCGTCGTCGATCACAACCGGAACTTCACCCTGTCCAGAAGCGACCATAATCGCGGAGTAGCCTCCGTGAATCTGGACTGCTTCTTTGTTGGTGAACCGCTTGGTGGACTGGAACGAGTCAGCGAGATTGCGACGAATACCCCGCGTCGCCACGTAGACCTCAGTTTCGCCCTGTCCCGTAGCACCAACCTGATCCGCAATGCGCTCAAAGGCATTTTCGCCTGCGAGAGCAGTGGTAGCGGCGTCGGTGCCAACGTTGATGACCTGACCGTTCCAGAACTCGTTACCTGCGGTAGCCGAGTTGATGCCAAACAGGGTGCGGTTGGTAGCCACAATTTCCTGAAGGGACTTCATCTCGTTGCCGTAGGAACCAGCCAGATACACCGAATAGGTGGTACCTGCGGTACCAACCAGCGAATCCGCGATAGTCGCGGTCGGGCCAGTTGCGTTCAGCGCCGTCACGGTAGTGTTAGCGACGCCGTTAGTAACGGCTCCGGTAGCAGTCACCAGTACGTCAATGGGGTCGCCCACCTTGATGTACTGAAGCGTGTCGATGTTGAGCGTGGTAGTCGTGGAGTTCGCCCGAATGTTAGCCAAAGCACCGTTACCGGGGCCCCAAATCTGGCGGTTGATGTCCTTCTTCATGTCTGCCGTAGCGCCCTTGACTTCAGCGTCCAGCAGGTCTACGAAGGCACCGTCGTTTGACTTTGAGGCTTCGATCGACGCGTCTGTCAGTTCAATGCCCTGATAGAAGTAGTTGATCGGAACCCGTGCGTCTTCCCACGTCTGCTTGCCAGCAACCGGAAGGTTGCCGCCGTTGTCTGCCCTTGCTCCGCGTCCACGGTTACGACCAGCATGAACAGCGAGAACGGCGTTGCGCCCACGCGCATCCATCTTGAACCGTGTCTCACGTTCGATCTGATCAATCATGTACGTCTTGTAGTTCAACTGCTCGATGACTGGACCCTCGTAAACGTCTTTCAGGATCGCATCGGCAGATGACAGTGTCTGTGTAGCCATTTGAATCTGTCTCCTATGTCATTGCTTTGCCGTTTTGGACGTACTGAAGAGCCAGTTCTTTGGCGTTTTTCATGGTGGGCACGGGAGGCGCAGTATTGGCTCGGCCAGCCCCTTCGGGCACATTGGGCTGATTCTGCTTTTTCGCAAACAGCCCGGCTTCACCTTTGCTGACCAGAGACTGATAGCGCTCAAAGCCTGCCTGTACCGGATTTTCAGCATCCGTAAACAGTTCAGCAAGCTCTAAAACTTCTTCCAGTACCTGTTCCCCATCCTCACCTTCAAACATTTGAGGATTGGCTGACTTCACTTCGGAAATCCACGTATCGACTACCTCGGTAGCCTGCTGCATTGCCTGCTGCTCAGCCTCCTGTTGCTCACGCGACTGAAGATGCTGCGCAATTGGCCCAACTACCTCTTCGACCTGCTGGCGAACTGCGTCCTGAAAAGACTTAGCGTCCATATCAAGAACATCAAATTCGCTGTCATCGTTAGCTTCGGCTTCTTCGCCTTCTTCACCAGCTTCGTAGAACTGAAGGGCTTCGCCCACCTGATCCCACCACTGGTAAACAGCTTCCATGGCTTCCTCGTCGCCTTGTTGGGCGGCTTGCATAGCCTGATCGAGTTGGAGATACTGACCAATTTGATCCGGGTCACTGTCCAGAACACCTAGTTCTTCAAAGGGCTTCACACGCTCAGAGCGTGACTGAAACTTCTTTGTGAACTCGGCATCTTGGGCCTTGAGAGCCGGAATCACCTGATCATGAATTTCTTCTGGTACGCCATCGAGAAATGATGCGTAAAGATCATTTCCCTCTGATTCGACGCCTTGGCCTTCTACCTCGGGGGCTTCTGGCTGTGCTGCCGCTTCAGTTGTCATTCACTATCCCTTCGACTGTGGTTCTACCACGGCAAGGCTGTACCGGTGCCCCGGCCCTGACCTTGATGCGTAGTTTTACCCTTGGTCCTATGGTCATGTGTTACAGAATAGAGGATTCTGGTTCGTCTAAACCAGCATCGTTGTCTGGTACTACTTTTGCTACTTCCCATTGGCCCGGTGATGCTAGGGCCATTTGGACTCGCTCAACCCTTTCCCGACTTTCATGCTCAGGGTGTTCGTTGAGCCAAGTTATGATTTCTTGTTCAAGCTCTTTTTGATTGATCAGCGGTTTGGTCATTGAGGCTCTGCCGTGCTTTCTCCATGGCACCGTCAAATTCACGCTGACCGGGTGAGGGAAGATCATCACCAGTGGCTGCCACTTTGTACGACTCGCCGGTTCCGTTGGTTGCTTTCATGGCTTCTCTCATGCCCGGGCTCTGATCTTCGCCCGAGTCGTCATAGCCACGCAGGCCCATGCCAAGCTCTTTTAGCTGACCAGACAGTTCTTCTGGCATGTCCCGTGGCGGGTTTTCCATGAAGTTTTCGATTGCCTGCACAAGTTTGATTGTTTTGGGGTCGAGCATCTGGCCCATTACATTCCTCCGTTTTGGTTAGCGTTGCTTGCCTGCAGCTTCATAGCTTCGGTTTCTATGCCTGCTTCAGCCTTGATCATTTCAGTTTCTTGCTCTGCTCCGGTTTGCTGAGCAAACTCTGCCTGCGAAGCCTCTGCCTGTGCGTTGGCCTGCATCTCTGCCTGCTCAACCATGTACTGCCTGTGCAGCATGACGTGAGCGTCGTAGTTTTGTTTGACCTCAGGCGGAAGGGCGTCGTAGCGCGCTGTCTTTTGAAACTCGGTGTGATCGGCAATGTGAAATTCGTGATTGTCAAATGTGTTGATTTGAACTTGTTCGCCGTTGAGAAGCTGACGGCTTTCACGGTTTACTTGCTTGGCGTCTTCTGACATACCCTCAAACAGTCGGTCGAGCCCACCAATTTCGTAGTCCTTCAGGAACTTGCGAAGGTTACGTTCATCTACAGGTACGCCGTACTGAAATACAAGGGTCAAAACTTCTGTCATTGCTGCTTGCTTAGCTGCCTTCGAGCGCGGCATCTGCGACCCGGCTTGTACTTCTACGTGGGGGTCTTCCCCCAGCATCTCGCCCTTGAAGGCAAACACGTCCCAGTTTCCATCTTCACCGGCTATTTTGATAATGCGCTCATCGGTGTTGTACTTGGCTCGAAGCGTAAGTATCTTTGTGCCCCACTGCCCCAGCGCATGTTCCATGTCATGAATTTCCGGGCCGAGGCGAGTTTCATCAGCCTCCTGAAGCAAATTAATTGCTGATGCTGCTGTGACTCCCGCAGGCACCTGTGCGCGTGAAACTTCGTGGATACCAGCAATCTCTTGCATTGAGCGTTCAATGCGCTCTACTTCATTTTCAACGTACTGCTGAATTGGGGGAGGTACAAGGTATTCGGGCTTTGCGTCAATGACTGTGGAATCGAACTTGATGTGTTCGCCCGGGAGCCCGTGGTACTCGACATTAGCCTGACGGGAACTCATCAAAGCAGGATTACCCAGAAGACGTGCGTTTTCTTTGATCTGAGTTTTGATCGTGTTTAGATCCACCTGTGGGTGGCGAAGGTCAGTAGTGAGCGCGCCAGACCAAAACCTTCCCGGTATCTCGATCGAACCAAACTTGACGTAGGGCATTGGGTCATCCGGCTTGTCATTTTTGACTACGACGGTGTCGTTAATCCACGTTGCCTGAAAACCATTGGGGTATTGCTTGGAAGGCTTGCAGCGGTACTCTTTGACTCGCACACCTTCAGTAGTAGTGCTGCTCCCTTGAAAAAGTCCTGCCGTGTTAGGGTAAAACCCTTCAGTTACCCCTGTGGGTATGTCTGAGTCAGGCGTTGGCTCAAACGGATTGCCGTCAGCGTCTTCGGGATACCGTTCGTGCACGTAGTTCAAAGAGCGAATGGTTTCTTCAAACATGTGCTCTAGGTCTTCCATGCCCGTTGCCAGCGGGTCGGGGTACATTTCAAACGGCGACTTGACTTCACAGCGCACGTCGCCTTGTCCTACTTCGGCTACCGTTAGCTGTTCAAGAACTTCTGGCGGAAAAAAATCGGCTTCTTCAGGTCGAGCAAGGTTGCCGTTTGGCCCGGGCACGGGCTGACCGTCAGGGCCAACCAAAGCCTGTGCGCGCTTGCCCGTGTGAGAGTCCCAATAAATCTTGATGAAGCCATCTGAGCAAACATCGGCCCAAAGCAGGGCTGTGTGCAGCTTAGGCTGAAGCTTTAGTGCTTCCCAGTCGTTTTCAAGGATTCGCTCCGCAATCCGTGCTGCGTCTATAGCGCCGTCGTCGCCGCCCTGCGGCGTTGCCGCAAACATGGGTCGATTGCGTGATTTGCGCGCTACACGCGCCGTTACAACGGGCTTTATGCGGTTGTCAGTGACGTACTGCCGGGAAGTGTCCATGCGCGGGGGAATCCGAACCGCTCCATGGATGTAGGCAACCCACTGGTTGCCAGCAAAAAAAGCTCTGTTTAGTTTCCAGTCAGCTTCAAAAGGAAACCGCGCAACCTTGGCCTTCTCCATTTTGTTGTGAAGACCCATTGCTGTTTCAACGTTGTCATACATTATTTATCTCGGGGGCCTCTGAAACTATTGCGCCAACAAGGGCCATGTCCATTTCACGGGGATCAGCGGTTGGTTCGCTGTTTTCAGACTGTGCCGGGGGCGGGTACTCAGGGCGCTGGATGCGCTCTAAAAGAATTTGGCGCTCCGCTGCGTTTTGCTCGCGCTCAATGCGCCGATCGTTTTCAAGACGAAGAATAAGGTCGGTCAACCCTTTAGCGTTTAGCTCCGATGTTTTTTGGCAGTCGTGATGCATCCGGTAAAAGACCGCCACCGTTAGCAGATAAATAATGCCTATGCCGACAAGAATCACTCTGCGCCTGCCACGGTTATGGCAAGGCCGCTGTCACTTACAAGAAAACCATCCTGCCAATAAATGCTAACTGCATCTTCTTCAGTCAAAATTGCTCCGTCTTCATTGGTTAGAAAGCCCGGTATTACGTTGTAACTATAGTCCGAAGCCAGACTTTCTTCGGTAGCAGACGTAACAACCAGCGCCCCACCAGACGTTTTTATAAAGCCATCGCGGATCGTGGCTTCACTTCCGTCGCCGGTAACCAACAAACGCCCGTCTTCATCGGTGACAAAGCCCGGGATGATTCCCCTTGTAGATCCCGTAACCGTACAGGCGAGGCGACCGCTCGCGTCGGTAACAAAACCGGGGACTACGCCGCCGAGTGTTTCACCCTCTGCCAGCGCCATTTATTTAGTTGTTGGCTGCCGATGCGGCTTTTTTGACGCGCTCTTTCTTAGCCTGCTTGGAGCGCATCTCTTTGATTTCTTCTTCGTGACTATCGGGCCCAACAAGTTGTGGCCTGCCTACGCTTCGCTTTACCGGAGAATCAAGCAAGACTCCTACGGTGTAGCTGAGGTTGGCAATCGCCTTGTCTTTTTCGGCAATCTCGTCTTCGATGCTTTCGGCATACGTTTTCCATGCGTCCACTCGATCGGCTTGCTTAGCGCCGTCTTCAAGACCAATCAGTTTTGATCCTTCGCGTACGCAGATTTCACAGATCACGACTTTTTCGATATACACGCCCGGCTCATTGCTTGGCCGTTCGGGATCTCTGATTACCGGGCCGTCATAGGCCGACTCAAAGTTGACGTAGCGAATCTTTGGGTCGTGGGCTGCCGGACTTTGAAGGCAAACCGAACACACTACCGGCAGATCGTTTGACGGACAAAGACGGCTCATCTAGTACCTGCTGGTATTGCGAGCTTTGTCGTACCCAAGCTTGCCACCGTAAGAGCCTTGCATGATCGCGTTTTTTACGGGGAAACGCGAGCCTTGCTTAAGCCTCTTTCTTTTCGCAATGCGTCCCGCCTTCGGGCGGTATTCCATTGTCCGACCCCCCCTTGGCTTTTGCATGATTTTGCGAGCAAGGCGTTCTTTTCTGCTTGGCGCAAGCGGTCGCGTCACGCCGCTACCCTTTTTCTTTGGCGCAGGCCCCTGCATTTTGAATGTTTTCAGGGGCTTTAGCTTGCCAAGCTCTATTCTTCCGGGCTTTTTCATCATGATGCCCTTCTGTCGCTTCGGACGCTTATTTCCGTACGGGCCGGGACCGGGCATCAGGAAATGATGAAGTTGTAGTTTTTGCGCGTAGGCACAAAGTCAGTCTGAACGGTTCCGAGCGCCTGAAGCGCGTCAAAGATCGTTGCGGGATTGATGTCTACGTCGTAAAACGTCAGGGTGATCTGAACTTCGCCCCGGTCTTCGGTTGAAACCGGGTTGAGGTTTGTGTCATCCATCATCGTCTGAGTTTGAGCTTGTGTGTAAACGGCTTGGTTAGTTGCTGGCATATCTAAATAATACCCGCTACCAAGTTTGCCGTGGAAAATTACGTTTTACAGAGAATCGGTTTTTCATGCTATGGGAACCGGGGGTCGAACAATTTCCTGAATTTCTTCTCGAACAATTCGCTCCAAGTTTGTTTCGTTGTCTGGTATCTCTTCAGTAGGCAGGTAGGGCCTGCTCATGACCGCGTAACGCCACGCATCCATCTGGTGATCATTGGACTTCACTGGCTCAGCCCGGCCCTCTGATTCGGTCTTAGGCGGTTTCTTCCAGCGATACTGACGGATTTCCCGTAAAAACGCAACGCAGTTAGAGGCTACGTGAAAACGCTCGGTGTCAAGGCGCTCACGGCATCGGTTGATTCCGGCAGTTACTTTCTTTTGAGCAGGGATAGTGACAATGCCGTGATCGGCGTATTCAGACTGATCAGAGCGCCCGGTCTGGTTGTTTCGGTTGGCTGCGGCAGTATCAATGACGTAATAAATTGGCTCAACCTTCCACTTGGCGTTCAACAGGTGGATTTGCTCACAGACTTCAGCGATGGTTTTTTCTTTCAGGTTTAGCTCTTCAAACATCACCATGTTGTCGGCTGTGTCCATGTAATGCCACTGGACAGCGGTAGCGTGACGAAAACCCGGGTCGATCGACACAACGACGTTCACGTTGTCCGGCAGCCGATCAAGTGGCTCAATGACGTGGGTGTCTCGATCAAAACGGGCGTAGATAAGCCCGGACATGGCAACAAACTTGCCTTCTTTTCGGGCTCGTCGCTCTTCTTCTGAAAGCCCTTCCAGCGCCTGCGCTTTACTGACTTCGGTAAGCCACGGGTTGTCATCCATGTCGGAATAAACCAAAGCTCGTTTGATTCCGGCTTCGGTCGTGGTAATCGCATAGCCGTCAGCCGACTCTGCTGCTTCGATCGTTTCTTCAAATACGTCGTACATGTGAGACAGCCCCTCAACAGGGGTCATTGAAAACAGAATCTGCCCCTCACGGCGCATTACCCTGATTCGGGATTCTTTCAGGTGGATGGTGCCCGGTTCCTCATCCATGTGGACACGATCGAGCGTAGAGCCGCCCCACTGCTGTCCGTCTTGCTGGTAAGTCTTGAACTGGAAGTAAGAACCGTTTTTGAAGTGAAGGACGTGGTGAAGTTTGTCGTAGGCAGTTTTCCACGTGCCACCAACAAGCTGATCCATCGGGCACCACTCTTTGATCTTCTCAAAAATAAAGTCTTCAATTTCTTCACGGCCCTGCGCGCCGACCCGACAACGAAAAGGCGGCGTGTGCTTTTTGAAAGGCTTTAAATGCGCCGGGACAACGTCAGCGTCAACTGCCTGAATAATGTCGTCCAGAATGGCTGAGGTAGTTTTGCCGGACTGGTTGCCGCCCATGTATGCGACTTCCTGAAGTCCCTGAGCGACCAGTTTGTGAAAGCGCATTTGCTTTTGATGAACGGGACCAAAAACAGGGTTGTTGTAGCGAATCAACGGGTTTGCCGTGATGGCGTTTTCTAGATCACGGATTGCCTGTTCAGCTTTGTCCCGCTCATGCGGTTTGAGAGTCGCAATCTTGTCGCGGTTTAGTTTGATGTTTGGTTTCAACTTCTAGCCCACCAATACTCAACTGTTTTTCGGGCGCAACCAACAATGCTGGCTACTTCACTTGCGTTTAGCCCGTCACACATCAGTTGAACAATCTGATGTTTTTGATCAGCAGTTAGCCGGGGCCTCAATGAGTTAGCCCGATAACAGTCATCTGGTATTTCCCAGTGATGAAGATTCAGAGAATCCATAAAACGCTCAAAAGCGTTCAGGTGCGAATCAACCAAACCACCGCGTTGCCAGCGATGAACTGACCGTGCGGTTGATTCGCCAATAAGCGTTGCGTTGAAACGACCAGCTAGTGAGCTAGGTGAGTTAGGCGAGTGAACAAGTCTTGGGCGCTCTTGCACCGCCCATTTTACGAAGGAAGGGCCATCGAGCCATCTAAGTTCAGGCATCGGCACAGTGTAGCTGTCCACATGCCGGATGCAGAGGGGGAGGCGTGGAGGCGTACTGCCCCCTGATGGGGGAGCAGTCATGCCGTCTGCGTCAGTGTCAACGTATCAGCGTTTCAGGAGAGTCAAGTGCGTCCGGGCCCAGCGTTACCGCGTCCTCTCCCGCTGCCAGCTTTGAGGCTCTGGGGCGGGTCAAAATCCGGAAGGTCAGGGGAAGCCCCTCTAACGGGCGAACGAGGTTGGATTAGCCTGTATGAACTGGTAGGCTTCAACCACGGATCGGGCGATCCGTGGGAATGTAGCAAGCGGGGTCGGACGCATTCACGCAAGCGTCCGACCCCCTTGTTCATTTCAGGGGCTTTCAGCCTGAGCGGCAGCCACGGCAATGTCAAGCTCAATGCGCAGGCGGCGTTGGTCTTCTTCAGTTACAGCGAGCTTCGATCGCAGCGTGGCAATCTTTTGCTGGTGAGCCTCAGCGGTCGTAAGGCCGGGGAATGGTTCACCGTCAGGGAGTTTCAGGTTCTTTGGGTCCATCCCTACATGTTAGGGCCTACGGATCAGTCAGAGTGCCCATCAGCTGTGAAACGCCAGTAGTCAAGTTCAGGGCAGCACTCATCCAGATTCTTTGTATGCCACCGCGTCAAGTCACTCATCCCCGGCCCCCTGTATGGCGGTGAGGGCACGCCTGATCTCAGCCTCCATTTCCTTGCGGCTAAACATTCGTCCGGCCGGGTCAAGGCATCCCTCCACCTTCTCCCGTACCTCTGCCAGTACGGATGCCCGGACCGTTTTGACGAATGACTGCTCAATCGTCAGGTGGCGATCCGGATCGGCCAGCTCAGCCTCGGTCTGCTGCTGCTGCCACGCGACCTCTAGGTGGGGGAGGGCGGC
>QXGG01344631.1_pt1 | contig 39720 bp, 53 predicted proteins | sample 1982491 | NCBI WGS metagenome assembly QXGG01 (sample SAMN09924614, study PRJNA488089) | Wastewater metagenome, whole genome shotgun sequencing project. | isolation source: South African research farm wastewater | place: South Africa: Irene, Agricultural Research Council, Animal Production...
ACTGCAGGGTCTGGAACGCATCGATGAAGCGATCACGCCACTCCTGCCAGGTCGTGTTCACCCGGCCCTCATCCATCAGGTCATAGCCCGGCAGCACCGGGGCGGCCATCAGCGACGGCCAGGGCTTGCACGGCTCACCAGCTGGGGTGCTGCTGGGCAGCAGCGCGAAGCGCTCCACCGCCAGGGCCAGCGTGTCGGCCGACTTGACGTCGAAGTGGTGCACCGTCAGCGCGGTGTGGAAATTGAACTGCAGCGACATCAGGTGCGAGTGCCTCAGCTCGATGCGGCGCATGGGTGCGCCCAGTAGATCCTTCATCGGCGTGCTCACATCGCCCACGAACGCCTCGTGAGCGTCATGCATCAGCGCGGCCATCTGGCCGTGCACGTCCAGGCGCAGGTGGCGTTCGGCAATGTCCAGCACCAACAGACTGTGCTCGGCCACCGAATAGGGGCGCGCGGCATGGCCGTTGAAGCGGTTGATCTGTGCCAACGAATGCGCAATGCGTCCGATGTTGTAATCGGCGTGCACAGGAAATTCCAGCGAGCACTCATGCCCGTCTGCGGTAACGATCCATGTCATGGGATTCAGGCGGCGATGGCCGCAGGTTGGGGTTCGTGAAAGGCCGGTGCGGCCTCGTGTTCGATGTGGCTCACCAGCGTCAGGCGCACCACCGGTTGGCCGGCGTGCTTGGCAAACGCCAGGCCCTCGCCATGCACCACCACGCGGGAGCCCTTGCGCAAAGCCCGGGCGGCGTTGCCTGCCGCGTAGCTGGACGCTGGCGTGTTGCCAAAAGCCCTCTCAGCCAGCACCGGCAAAGCGCCCGCCTGGTCAGGGGCCACCAGCACCACCACCACCGACGTGCCGTCGGCATAGCGGCGCGGCTCGGCGTGCGCCAGCAGCTGGCCGTCAATGCGCGTTTTCATGTGCGGCCTCGGCGGCGTTGTCGACACGCTTGCGGCGGTTGCCCGTGTTGGGCGGCGGCGGCAATTCGGACACCGGGCGGGTCTCGGCCCACTCCATCACCTCGCGCAGCAGCCAGCCCACGCGGCGGCCCGACAGCTGGCGAGGCTTGGGGGCCTGGCCGGACTGCACCAACTGCTCCCACACGCCCTCAGACAGAGAAACGGCAGCGCAAACGCTGGGCTTGTCCAGGAAGATGGGCTGCGTCATGCTGCGGCCCTCCCATGCAGGCCAGCCAGCTTGCGCTCGGTGATGAGGATCTGCGCCTGCAGCTCGTCGAGCTTCTTGGGCGCGTCGCTCATCTCGCACTGCAGGAGCAGCGCGTTGTTCTCAAGGGCGCTCAGCTCGGCTTCCAGCCACATGCGGCGCACGGCGTTGATGAGCCAGTCAAGCATGGGCCACCTCCCGCACGACGATGGTGCTGACGAAGCGGGCGTCGGGGTAAGCCTGGGCGACCAGGTCGTCCATGGCGGCGCGGCTGGGCGCGATGGCGTTGAGCTTGATGCGCTCACCTTCGCCGGTGATCACCGTGGTGCGCAGGCGCAGGGCTTTGGTGGCTGCGCTCATGCTGCCGCCTCGTCCTGGTCATAGGCGGCATCGATCGCCTTCTCGGCGTCATCAGCGGCCTTGAGCAGCGCTCCGGCGATCAGGCGAGCCTCGTAGGGGTTCATCCGACCGGCAAACGTGAAGCCGCTCTTGGTTACCGACAGTTGAATGTCAAAAGGGCTGTGATCCCACCGAGTGATGCGCACCTCAGATGGCGTGTGCATCAGTTCAATCATCGGCCAGACGAAGCCTGTGTCCTCGATGGCTTGGAGGTAATGTGTCCGGTCTTCCTTGACCAGTCGCTCTGCTTTTTGCTCCATCTCTCACCTCATTGGTGTGTTGATGGAGTCATATTACCCGTGGGTATCAATCCTAGTCAATACCTTTGGGTAAGATTCAGCAATTTAAACGATTGTTACCTGTTGGGAGCTTGAGTTTCTGTGTCGATCGGGCTGCACTTCACAGCTGTGCCCGTCGCGGTGACGACGATGATGCCGTGACCGTTCGCCCCGGAAAACTCCTCGTAATCGAAGCGTACCCCGATGACAGCATCAGCACCCAGCATCCCTGCTTGATGCTTGATGGCCTGCAGACACGTCGCACGGCCCGTCCTGAGGTGGTGGACTGTCTTCTCGCTTGCGCCTGACCCCGCTACGTTTCTGGCAAGGCCTGCCACAGTCTCCAAGATGGCGCCGAAGGCAAAGGTGTAGTCAGCCGAAAGCACGCCCATTGCTTCGGTGGCGGTTGCCCCTGGGAGGTTTTCAACGGTGCACAGCTGTACGCGATCAATCTCACGCTGAAGGACGTCGGCCGCAACGCCAGACCAGCTGCCGGTCCGCCTGGCCTGCTCCAGCGTGGCCTGCTGGGCGAGTTGCTTGTCGTGGAGTTCTGCCATCTTGGCGTAAACCGCCTGGCACTTCGGGCACGCGTAATCTGGCCCGGTGTCACTGGGCTGTCTGATGTATCCGCACTTCAGGCACTTTGTCATTGTTTCCCTTCTGCTCGATCTTGCTGCTGGCCTCGACGAGTGCCTCTATCGTGCGGGCGACTTCGCTCGCACTGGCCTCTCCGTGCAGCCATTTCATCACAGCTGATCGGCCGGCATCTTGCAGCAGGGGGGTGATTCGATCCAGCGTGTGCGAAAGGCTCACAAGCGCAGATTCACAAGTCGGGGCGGCAGTGAATCCAAACTGGGCCTGGGGCTCTTTCACCTCAAAAACCGTCGCGGTGGGTTGGGAGTGGTGGGCCTCGTCAACGAGCACCAGATCTGGGAGGTAATCCTGCTCACCTGTCGCGCCGGTGCCCGCCAGCTCTTCCAGCCATCCAGGGAACTCTTTGGACAAAAGCTCTGCCGAGTCCTCTCCAATGCGCTTTCGCCCCGGCTTGTCGTCTGGGTAGAGCATCCGGGACACGTAATTTGGCTCTTTGCCAATCTTGGTAGCAACTCGGCTGATGCCGCCGTGGCCGAATCCGTCAACGAGTCGCTTGAGGGCGCTGCGGCGGTGTGCGTACTTGTCCATGTCCGGATTCCACCAATTTGATACCCGCAAGTAAATGACCTGTGGGTATTGACTTAATTGCTACCCGTGGGTAACAATCCGCGCTATGCAATGCCTGCGTGACTACCTGAACTCACTGCCTGTCTCCGAACAGGCTGTTTTTGCGGCCAAGTGCGGCACCTCCATCGGCTATCTGCGCAAGGCGCTGTCTGCCGGTCAGGTGACATCGCCAGAGCGTTGCGTGCTGATCGAGCAGATCACAGGTGGCGCTCTGAGCCGCAGGGACTTGCGTCCTGACGACTGGCACCGAATCTGGCCCGAGCTGATCGAAACCGATGGCGCGCCCCAGCTCCACGCCCAGGCAGAAACCGACTGACCCATGACCTGGCTGGCTCTGATCCTGGTGATCGTGCTGGCCTTCTGCGCGTGGGCCTGGTGGGACACGCGCTCCATCAACCTGAACCCCGATGAGCCCTTCGGCCATCGATAGGACCGAATCAATGACCAAGCTGAAACAACGCCGCCGCGCACATTCGATCAACCGCTGCGCGTCGGGCCTGCGTCGAGCAGCAGCCCCCCAGCGTGACCTGGGTGCTGCCTTCAATGAATGGTCTGCTGCGAAGCGCTTCCGCGTCAGCGAGCAGCCTGCTGCAGGTCGATAAGCATCGTCTCCAGCGTGGTGTTCCCGTTCTTCTCCGCGTTCATGGCGAGCCTCGAAAGATTGCGCGCAAAGCCTTCTTTCTGCTCGGGTGTCAGCACTTCTGACAGTGCCATGACGGTGCCCCCCAGTGCGTCGAACAGCGCATTCAGGGTCTCGGCATTGATGGGGAAGGTCTCGCGTTTCATGGGTGTCCCTTTCGTGAATGGTGAAGTTGTGGAAAGCCAATCCTGCCACGGCTGCGGACACCCGACATTTGTTGCTGCTGTTCATGCCCCCATGGTCACTTTTTTTGACCACCCAGGGTACACAAACCGGTTCAAATAATATGAAGACCCACCAACAGACCGAGTTGCCACTGGTACGCCACGCTGCGCAAACCCATGTCGCCAACGAGATGGTGCACAGCCAGCGCACCCATGCGGCTGCGTTCACGCTGGCCTGCAGCGCCTCGGGCCTGGAGGACAAGGAGATCTACCTAGCCCTGGGCATCGACGCTGGCTACTTCAGCAACATCAAGAAGGGCAAGGCCACGCTGCAGGGAGATCTGATCGCAGAGTTCTGCAAGGTGGTGGGCAACCTGATCTATCCCGAGTGGCTGGCCTTCCAGGTCGGGTGCACGCTGGTGATGATCCAGACCGAAGCCGAGCGCCGCGCTGCTGAGGCTGAGGCCCGCGCTCTGGCTGCCGAGGCCGAGAACAGACTCATGCGCCAGCTGCTCGCAGGGAGGGTGCCCGCATGAGCACAGCCGTGCGGGCTGATTCTGCCGACTTGATTGGGCGGCTGGGTGAAATCCCGGCCGCCATGCGTGACCGCCAACAGTGGCTGGTGTGGCGCTTCGTGAAGAAGTCCGGGCAGGACAAGCCCAGCAAAATGCCCTACTACGCCAACGGCAACCTTCGTGGGTGGCCGAACGGTCAACCGCCAAGGGGTGCTGATGGCAAGCGCGTCGGCACCGAAGCGCAGCCGCAGGTCGACCAGGGCCACGAGCTGGACCGGGCCGCACTGGTGACGCTGGAGCAAGCCGCCGCTGCGCTGCGCTCTGGCCGCTGGGAAGGACTGGGCTTCGCCTTCCTGCCAGGTGATGGCCTGATCGGCATCGACGTGGACCGCGCCATTGACCAGGAAACCGGCGAGATGGCCGCGCACTGCCGCGACATCATCGCCAACTGCGGCAGCTACACCGAGCTGAGCCCCAGCGGTACCGGCGTGCACGTCATCTGCACCGGTACCACCGAGACGTTCAAGGACAACGACGTTGGCGTGGAAGTGTTCTGCGGCCGCCAGTTCTTCACTGTTACGGCACAGCCCATGGGCGAGTGCCGCCACGTTAACTTCATCGGCACCGACGTGCTGGATTGGCTGCGCAGGCTGGTCAAGGGCGACAAGGCAGCGCAGCGCCAGGAGCAGCGCGCGGCATTGCCATCGCCTGTGTCTCAGGCCTACGAATCCAGCAAGCAGGCCATGCGCTACTGCATGGCCGCGTTGGAGCGTGCTGTGCAGCACATGCGCAACACCACCGAGGGTGGCCGCAACAACGTCCTGAACGAGGAAGCCTTCGGGCTGGCCCGCCTGGTGGCAAGCGGCGGCATCAGCGAGATCGTGATCCGTGCGGCCCTGGGTGATGCCGCCCGCGCCGTCGGATTGGCAGATGCTGAGATCAACGCCACCATGGACAGCGCTATCCGCTCCGGTCTGTCCAGCCCGTTCGCCATCCCTCAGCGCGAGCCGCGCCGTGCACTCTCTCCCTCCCCCTCTCACAAGGCGGAGCCGCCGAGCGTTGGCGGCGAGGTGGCCGCTGAGGGGCTGCAAGAGCCTTCCTGGCTGGCTGACATAGCCCCGCCTGCTGCGGTCAACACAGTGGCGACCACGAAGCCCTCGGCCCGTGCTCCCGCAAAGGGGGGGAAGGGTTCCGAAGCGGCGGGCGAACAAGACGAGAGCTTCTGGGCTCGCGTCGATGTGATGACCGAGCGCTTCTACTTGGTCGAAGCATCGGATCAGGCTCTTGACACGCGGGACATGACCTTCTGGCGCGTGTCCGACATGCGCCTGCGCTTTGGACAGGCTGTAGTCAAGGCTTGGCTGGCTCGGGTCGCTGAAGAGCGTGCGCGCTCAGTGAACCTGAAGGATGTGCTTTTCGAGCCGGGCCTGAAGGTGCTTGACCACCAGATCAACCTGTTCACGGGCCTGGATCTGAAGCCCATCCCCTGTGAGCCTTCCGAGGTGGAGCCCATGCTGGCCCTGCTGCGCCACCTGTGCAGCGAGACCACGCTGGAATCAGGCGGTGATGCCGAGTATGGGTGCGATGAGGTCATGCACTGGGTTCTGCGCTGGCAAGCCCTGCCCATCCAGCAGTTGGGCAAGAAAATGCAGACTGCTTGCATCTTCCATGGTGAGCAAGGCACAGGCAAGAACCTGTACTGGGACGCCTGGCGAGACCTGTTCGGGGTCTACGGCATCACCGTGGGGCAGACCGAGCTTGAGGACAAGTTCAACGGCTGGGTGTCTCGCAAGATGGCGATCATCGGTGACGAGGTGGTCTCGCGCCAAGAGATGTACCACAACAAGAACCGCGTGAAGATGCTGGTCACCACCGAGGACCGCTTCCCCATCCGCGGGATGATGAAAGAGACCCGGTGGGAGTCCAACCACGCCAACGTGGTGTTCCTCTCCAACGAGAGCCAGCCGCTGCCACTGGAAGAGCGTGACCGACGATACATGGTCGTCTTCACGCCACTGGAGGCAACGCCTGCTTTGTATGAGGCTGTGCGCGACTTCAAGGCGGCCGGTGGCCTGGGCAAGTGGCTGTACTACTTGCAGACCTACCCGCTCGATGGGTTCGATGCGCACACCAAGCCGCTGATGACGCAGGCCAAGAAGGACTTGATCGAGCTGACATGGAAGGCGCCGCAGCGCTTCATGGCCGACTGGATTGATGGCTACCTCGACATGCCTGTGCGCGTGTGCTCGGCTGAGCAGCTGTACCGAGCGTTCAGGCGTTGGTGTGACCGCAGCGGTGAGAAGTGGCCAGAGAGCCAGGCCAACTTCACGAATGCCGTCAAACGATGGGTGAACCAGCGGGTGAAGCGCAAGACCGACGGCACCTTCGATGCGCCGGCCATGACCTACAAGGTGATCAAGCTCAAGGACTCATTGACCGACTTGCGCAAGGCGGTGCGGTGCTGGGTGCCCAGTGGTTGCGGTGCTCCGGACGGTGTGACCGAGGGAGAGTGGGCCAACGACAGTGTGAAGACGTTCGACCAGGACATTGAACGCTTCTTGCGCCACACCACCCAGAAAGACGTGGAGGAATAACGTGTTTGTTTCGCATCAGTTACGCGACGGTTACGCCGCAAACCCATGTAGTTACGCGGGTTACGCGGTTACGCGTGCTTTCCGTGCAGGCGTGCGCGTGCACGAGTGTGAACAGAAAAAGATAAGCAATTCATCCCATACGTGAACTCTGCTGTAACCGCGTAACCCGCGTAACCACTGCATGTTCACGCGTAACCAGTGCGTAACCCACCCGAAACACATTAAGAAAGAAGAGGTAGGTAATGAGTGAGTTGAAGACCAGGATGCCAACGGTTGCCAAGATCGTGGATGAGCGCCGCAACCAGTGGGGTGCGGCGCACGTGAACCAGTGCATCAAAGCTGGCATGAAGGGCGAGCCCAACCGCTTCTTCGCCATCGAGGCGGGCCACGTCGTTGGCACGCCCTTCGATGCAACCTGCGACCTGCATCACGCCGCCAAGCTCGCTGCACTGGTGGGCGGTGCCTTCGTCGCAATGCAGGAGCCTGCTCAATGAGCGCGGCAGCTGTTGCCATGGGGGCCCCCACCGAGTGGACGCTCTTGCGCTCTGGCTGGTGGTCAGCCTGCCCGTCCTGCGCTCGCTTGGTGCGTGCTGAGGGTGGGGCCACCCCCCATGTAGGTACTCCTGCCACAGGGGCCAACGCGGGTAATTCGGGCCCCGTTCGCGGACTGTTCCATGGTTCTCCTAAGGGGGTTAAGTAATGCTCGTGCTGGAATCGCTCGATCAGGTCATCACCCAGGACGAGTTCGCGCAGATCATCGGCGTGAGCCCGGCCCGCGTAAGCCAGTTGATGGCCTCCGGGGCCGTTCAGGGAACGACGGCCGGTCAGTGGCTGCTTTCCTACACAGAGCGCCTGCGTGACCAGGCCGCTGGCCGCATGGGCGAGAACGGCGGGCTTGACCTGGTGCAGGAGCGCGCAGCCCTGGCAAAGGCCCAGCGCGAGAGCCAGGAGCTCAAGAACGCCGTATCCCGCGGCGAGTATGCGCCGGTGGGCCTGCTGGCCGACGTGCTGGGCAAGGCCGCTGGCGCGGTGGTCGATCGCTTCGATCAGTTGCCTGGCAAGCTCGCTAAGGCCTGCCCCGACCTGGCCGACGACGCCCGCGTGGCGGTGATCGAGGTGGTGACCTCGGCCCGCAACGAGTGGGTGCGCTCTACGGCCAACCTGGTTGATGCCTTCATGGATGATCTGCCCGACGATGACGAGGGCGGCATGCTGGAGGAAACCACCGCATGACCATTGCCGTGGTGTCCGTGCCAGCTGAGACGCGTTCCGCCATCAAGAGCGCGGTACGCCTGGGCCTGGACAGCCTGAAGGCCGAGCCTCCCCAGCGCCTGAGCGACTGGGCGCGCGACAATTTCAAGCTCGCCGGCGAGTCCAGCCACCAAAAAGGCGACTGGGAGGCGTGGCCCGTCCAGATCGGCTGGATGGACGCCTTCAGCAACGACGACATCGAGCACGTGGACGTTCAAAAGTCCAAGCGAGTGGGCTACACCAAGACGGTCACAGCCTTCATCGCCTACAACATCGCCCACCGCCGGCGCAAGCAGGCAGTGTGGCAGCCCACCGACGACGACCGAGACAGCTTCGTCAAGTCTGAGGTGGACCCGGTCATCGACCGGGTCAAGGCTGTGAAGGCGGCACGCCGTAAGGCCAAGGGCGTCGAGGACACCATCAAGCTGAAGTCGTTCCGCGACAGCGTGGCCCACTTCCTGGGGGGCAAGGCGGCCCGGGCTTACCGCCGTATCACCGTGGCCGTGGCGATGCTGGACGAGTGGTCTGGCTTCGATTGGATCATTGAGAAGTCCAGCGACCCCGGCACGCTTGCCAAGGGCCGGCTGGAAGGTGCGCCCTTCCCAAAGTTTGTTGGGGGCAGCACGCCGCGCGTGAAGGGCTTGTGCCACGTTGAGCGCAGCCGCCTGAACGCTGATGCTGACATGCGCTACAACATTCGCTGCCCCAACTGCGGAGAAGAGCACGCGCTAGAGTGGGGCGGCAAGGACAAGGCCCACGGTTTCAAGTGGACCAAGGGCCAGCCAGAGACTGTGCGCCACTTCTGCCCACATTGCGGCGAAGGCATCCAGCAGGGCGACTACCTGCGCAACTGGGTGGGCGCATGGATCTGCACCAAGACCGGCATCCGCTACGGTGCCGACCAGGTGTGGCGTGACCCATCGGGCCAGCCGATCCGCCCACCTCGCCATGTAGCCTTTCAGGTCTGGACAGCCTACAGTCCGCAGCGTGCCTGGACAGACATCATCCGCGAGTTCGAGGCCGCGAATGCATCGCTCAAGGCTGGCGACGTGGGGCCCATGCAGGGCTTCGTGAACGAAACCCTTGGGCAGACCTGGGAACTGGCCGGCGAGCGCACCGACGAGCACGCCCTGCAGCAGCGCGCAGAGCCTTACACCCTGGGCGTGGTGCCGGTTGGCGGCATGGTGCTGACCGCTGGCGTTGACGTGCAGCGCAACCGCTGGGAGATTGCGGTTTGGGCCTGGGGCCGTGGCATGGAGAGTTGGGTTGTAGACCACCACATCATCGAGGGCAACCCGGCCAGCGACGACGACTGGGGGCAGGTCACCACCTACCTGCAGCGGCGTTACGTGCAGGCCTGGCACGGCGGCTCTCTGGGCATTTCAGCCATCAGCATCGACTCGTCTGACCAGACGCAGGCCGTGTACAACTGGGTGCGGGTGGCGCAGCACCGCCTGCCAACGCTGCGGGCCATCAAGGGCTCCAGCGAGGAAAACAAGCCAGTGCTGGGCCCTTGCAGTCTGCAGGAAGTGAACTGGCGGGGCGTGAAATTCAAGGCAGGCGTGAAGCTGTGGGTGGTTGGCGTGGACACGGCCAAAGACCTGCTACTGGGTCAATTGGCGATCACCGAGCCTGGGCCGGGCTGCGTGCATTTCAGCCAGGACTTGCCGCGTGAGTGGTTCGAGCAGCTGACCGCCGAGCAGCGTATTTTGACCAAGGTGTCGGGGCGCGACGCGTACCGCTGGGTCAAGCGCCGCCCACGCAATGAGGTGCTGGACTGCCGGAACTACGCCCTGCACGCCGCCATGAGCCTGGGGCTGCACAAGTACACCGAGGCCAAGTGGGCACAGCTGGAAGCCGCTGTTCAGCCGGTGGCTGACCTGTTCAGCCAGCCATCCGCTATTGAGGCTTCCAAGCCTGCCAACCCCGCCAGACCTGCCCTGCCGGAGCCAACGACCAGGACGCCGGCGGCACCACAAACCGAACCCGCCCCGAAGTCTGCCCGCAGCAGCCGCTTCGCCCGCAACATTTTTGACCGCTGATGGAGCCCAGACCCATGTCGACCGTGATCAACCGCCCCCTGGCCGCCCCCGCTCCGGATGCCGCCGAGCACACCGAGCCGCAGACCGACCGCGACCGCACCCTGCACGACCTGTGCGAGGGCTGGGTGAGCTGGCAGCGCAGCCGCCGCCTGTTTGGCCCCAAGCCGCTCAAGGGCAGCATTCTGGGCAAGCTGTCGAGCACCCGGGCCATGCCGCGCAACACGGGCGGGCCTGACGCGCCCTGCAGTGCCCAGCTCAGCGCCTTCCACATCGCCTACACCTGCCAGCCCGACGCGCTGGACAAGCAGGTGTTCGAGGCCTACTACGTGCACCGCATCAAGCCGGTGAAGGTGGCTGCCGACGCCCTGAAGGTCAGCCAGCCCCACTTCTACCGGCTGCTGTCGGCCTTCCGCCAGCGCGTGGCCACGGCCGCCGAGGCGATCCAGGCCGATGCGGAGCTGTTCCAGCGCAATGCGTCGGATCAGCGTGATTGAGTGCGCATAGTGCTACCTGTAGAGGTAGCAATTTAGAGCTTGTCGCCATGTAGCAAAACAGGCCAAAATGAGGCCACTTTCAGCTAGTAGTGAAACTACGCCAGCAGCCAAAATCAGTGTGAATCAGCCCTCCAAGGTGCAAGCCTCGGAGGGCTTTTTCATACCCAAAACACCCATGATCACCATCAGTCAACAAGGCAGCATTGCCGCACTCATCCAGTCGATGAAGGATGTGTACGGCCGTCGCGTGCCTTACGCTGCCTCGACGGCTTTGACGCGCACCGCGCACATCGCCCGCTCGAAGGCCGTTCCTGATGAGATGCGCCGGGTGTATGACCGCCCCGTGCCCTACACGCTCAACAGCCTGAAGGTGACCGGGGCCACTGCCAACAAGCTGGAAGCGCGGGTGGCCGTCAAGAATGACACCAACGGTGGCCGCACAGAGAACTACATTGTGCCGACCGCCTTTGGTGGCGAGCGCAAAGAGAAGGCCTTCGAGCGCTCATTGCGCTATGCCGGGGTTCTGAAGCCAGGCTGGCGCGTGATTCTGGGTCGTGATGCTGATAAGGACGCCTACGGCAACATGCCGCGCGGCGAGATGAAGCGCATCCTGTCCTGGGCTGAGTCCTCTGCGAAGCAGGAGCAGGCCCAGGGCGGTAAAGGCTCGCGCCGCAGTGCCCAGTATTTCGTGGCCGGCCTGGACAAGGTCGGAGCAGGCCGTAGCGGTGGTGCTGCCGCCCGACTGCAGCCCGGCATCTACAAGCGTATGGGTGGCCGCAAGGTGCTGCCGATGATGATCTTCACCAACGCACAGCCCAGCTACCGCCAGTTGCTCGACTTCTCGGGTGTGGTGCAGCGCTGTGCCGTCAATGAGTTCCCCGGCGAGTTCGCCCGGGCCATGGACGACCAGCTCAAGAAAGGCTGGGCATGACCCGCGACGAGCTGCAGGCCCGCCTGAACGCCTACCTGGCCGCCGAGCTGGCCATCTTGCAGGGCCAGGAATACCAGATTGGCTCTGGCAACGGCGCCCGCCGCCTGCGCCGCGCTGACCTGGAGCAGGTGCGTGCCGAGATCGCCAGCATCCGCGTCGAGCTGGGCGGAATCGATGCCCGCGCCGCTGGCGTTCGCCGCATTCGCTACGTGCGCCCGAGGTACTGAGCCCCATGAAGCTGAACCTGATTGACCGCGCACTGCTGGCGGTGGACCCGGCGCGCGCGCAAAAGCGCGTTCAGGCGCGCATGCAGGCCGAGATTCTGGCCTCTATGCCCTCGCCTGGCGTGGCGCTGGATGCTGTGTCTGATGTGCAGACCGGCCAGTCCGGTGGCGGCATGGTGCGCCGCCTGTTTGGCCGGGCCGTGCGCGATGCCCGCACCGACACCCTGCCCTACCTGGCCGGCGAGCGTGCCGCCTCGCGCCACCTGGCGCGCACCAACCCGGTGGCGTGCAGCGCGATCAACAGCAACGTGAACCTGATCATCGGCACCGGCCTGGCCCTGAGCGCCGAGCCCGCCCGCCACGTGCTGGGCTGGACGCCAGAGCAGGCCACGGCCTGGAAGCTGCACACCCAGCGTGAGTTCAGCTTGTGGGCCGATTCGCCCCGCTGCGACTGGTCAGGCCAAAACAACCTGTACGAGCTGCAGCAGGTGGCCCTGCGCGGCACGAAGGAGTCGGGCGACATCTTCACCATCTTGCCCGATGCCAAGCGCACGTCGGTGGTGCAGCCTTACCGCCTGCGCGTGCAGCTGGTGGAGGCCGACCGCGTGGGCAACCCGGGCGGCCAGCCAGACTCGGCCACCGTGGCCGGTGGTGTGCGCTTTGAAGATGGCGCACCTGAAGCGTTCTTCGTGTACGACCAGCACCCGGGCAGCCTGGCCGCCCGCACGGGCTCGGCGCTGTTCAAGGGCAACTGGTTCGAGCGCGAAGGCGCGTCGGGCCGCACCCGCATCCTGCACTTCTTCCGCATGCTGCGCCCCGATCAGCCGCGCGGCGTGCCCTACCTGGCGCCCATCATCGGGCTGCTGGAGCAGCTGGGCCGCTACACCGAGGCCGAGATCATGGCCGCCGTGGTGTCGGCCTACTACACCGTGTTCATCAAGACGAACCCGGATGTGGACCCTTCGACCCTGGTGGGCGAAGAGGTGGCCGACCAGAAGCTGGCCCTGGATGTGGGCGCCGTGGTGCCGCTGGCCCATGGCGAGGACGTGACCATTGCCAACCCGGCGCGCCCGAACCCGAACTACGACCCGTTCGTGCAGGCCATCTTCCTGCAGGCGGGCATGGCCCTGGGCCTGCCGTATGAGGTGCTGGTCAAGAAGTACCAGAGCAGCTTCAGCGCCGCCAAGGCCAGCCGCCTGGACTGCTGGTCCTACATCCGCACCGAGCGCATCGCCTTCGGTCGTGGCTGGTGCCAGCCAATCTATGAGACCTGGCTGGCTGAGGCGGTGGCCACGGGCCGCATCTCTGCGCCGGGCTTCTTCACCGACCCGCTGATGCGCTGGGCCTACTGCCGCGCCGCCTGGCACGGTGATTCGATGGGCTCGATCAGCCCCAAGGACGAGATCGCCGCCTACCTGGCCGCCGTCGACGGCCGAATCATGACCCGCGAGCGTGCCGAGTGGGAAATCGGCGGCACCGACTTCAACGAAACCATTGAGCAGAAGGCCGCCGAGCAGGACCTGCTCGACAAGCACGGCCTGCTGCCTGCGCCCAAGGCTGGCGCAGCTGCGCCGGCGCAGCCGGGCCGATCGCAACCGTCCAAGCCGGACGAGGAGGATGACAAGTGAGCCTGCTAGACGTACTGCGCGCACCGTGGGCCATTGCCCCGGACAAGCTGGCCGAGATTCAAGAAATCTACGCCACCCACCTGCGCGGCGACAAGATCGACCTGGACGCCGTTGAGCAGCGCCTGGGCCGCCCCCTCAACAACCAGCCCACCGCCTACACCGTGCACGAAGGCGGCGTGGCCGTGATCGACATCGAGGGTGTGATCGCCGCCAAGGCCAACCTGTTCACCCAGGTGTCGGGTGGGCTGTCGGCGCGCATGCTCGAAAAGGCGATGCTGGACGCCAAGGCCGACCCAGCCGTCAAGAGCCTGATCCAGGTGCATGACTCGCCCGGTGGCTCGGTGTTTGGCACGCCCGAGGTGGCCGTTGCCAGCCGTGCCTTTGCCGAGGAAAAGCCGCTGGTGTCGATCGCCACCGCGCAGATGTGCAGCGCCTCGTACTGGATCGGCTCTGCGGCCAATGCCATCTACATCACCGGCCCCACTGTTCAGGTGGGCAGCATCGGTGTGGTGGCAACGCATGAGTACAACCCGCGCGCCTCCGGTCAGGTGACCGAGATCACGGCGGGCCAGTACAAGCGCATCGCCTCGGGCAGCGCCCCGCTGAGCATGGAGGGCAAGGCCTACCTGCAGGCCCAGGTCGACCACCTGTATCAGGTTTTCGTCGACACGGTGGCGATGCAGCGCGGCGTGAGCGCCGAACAAGTTCTGGAGCGCATGGCCGATGGCCGTGTGTTCACAGGTCAGCAAGCGATTGATGCGGGGTTGGTGGACGGTGTTTCCTCCCTCGACGCATTGGTGGCCGAGCTGGCATCCACCCCCGACCGCTACGCCAAACGCCGCAAGGCGGTGTTCGCGGTCGGTTCCCCGTCCAAAGGCGCCGGTGCTGCGCCCAAAGACAAACCCACAGTGAAGAAAGGATCGTCCATGGCTGACGACAACATCATCACGCGTGCGTCTCTGGAGCAGGACCACGCGGCCGTTTTTGCGCAAGTGAAAGCGGAATTCATGGCCCTCGGTGCCCAGTCCGAGCGCGATCGCATCAGCGGCGTGCGTGAACAGGTCATCCCTGGTCACGAAGCCCTGATCGAACAACTGGCCTTCGACGGCAAGACCTCGCCGGCTGAAGCCGCCATGGCCGTGAACGCTGCCCAGCGCTCTGCCCTGGCTGCTGCCGCCTCGGCTCATGCCAACGACGCGCCCAACGCAGCCCCCGCCGCTGCCGCCCCTGCTGACACCGCCGCGAAGTCGAAGGCCGATGTGGCCATCGAAGCGCAGGCGTATGCCGCCGCCAACGGCGTCGACATCGTCACCGCCCTGAAAAAGCTCGGCCACGCCTGATAGGAGACCGATATGCCCTCTGGAAACATCTCTCTGCTGACCTTGACGGTCACTGCCTCGGCCACCGTGGCCGCATCTCGCTTCGTCACGCAAGACGGTGCGTACCCCGCTGCCGCTGCCAAAGGCCACGGCGTGACCCGCTCCAGCGGCGTCAGCGGTGACCTGATCCCCGTTGACGTGCTGGGCACGGCCATCGTGGAGGCTGGCGGCACCGTCGCCAAGGGCGCCGCCCTGGAGCTGGACGCCACCGGTCGCGTGGTGACCAAGAGCGCCGGCGTGGCCGTTGCGCAAGCCCTGGAGGCCGGCGTTGTCGGCGGCCAGATCGAAGTGCTGCTGATCCCCGCGGCCTGACCCTAGAAAGGACACAAGATGCCTCAAATGAACACCTCTCAGGCCCGTGTGGTGGACCCGATCCTCACGGCTGTCGCCCGTGGCTACACCTCGCAGAAGGCGGCGGTTGCCAACGTCCTGTTCCCCATCGTGCGCACCGGTCAACGCGCCGGCCGCATCATCAAGTTCAGCGGCGACAGCTTCAAGCTGATGAGCACTGCCCGCGCTCCTGGTTCGGCCACCAAGCGCGTGCAGTTCGGCTACAGCTCCGAAACCTACTCGCTGGTGGACTACCGCCTGGAAGGCGCCGTGCCCACCGAGCTGATGGAAGAAGCCGCTGCCGTGCCTGGCCTGGACCTGGGTGCTTCTGCCATTCGCCAAGTGCAGGACATCATCTCCCTGGAGCGTGAGAACAAGGCGGCCACCCTGGCCCGTAACGCCTCCAACTATGGCGCTGGCAGCAAAGCCACCCTGAGCGGTACCGACCAGTGGTCGAACGCTGCGTCGAACCCCTTCACGGTCATCGAGACTGCCAAGGAAGCCATCCGCTCGCAAACCGGTGAGCGCCCCAACGTCCTGGTCCTCGGCCCCAAGGTGCTGAGCGCCCTGCGCGTGCATGACAAGGTGCTGTCGCGCCTGTCCACCGCCAGCGACCGCAACCCCGCCACGCTGGCCCAGTTGGCTGCGCTGTTCGAGATCGAGCAGATCGTTGAAGGCGCCGCTGTGTACCAGAACGATGCTGGTGCCATCGCTGACGTGTGGGGCAAGGATGCCATCCTGGCCTTCAGCACCCCCCGCTCGATGCAGGAAATGGGCTCGCCGTCCTACGGCTACACCTATCAGCTGCAGGACCGCCCGATCGTCGAAGAGGCCTACTTCGGCAACAACGAGTCCACCTGGTACTACCCGTACACCGACGCCTACCAGCCGGTGATCGCGGGCAGCGTGGCCGGTTACCTGGTCAAAGACGCTGTGGCGTAAGGGGGGCGGCATGGCAAAGCAACAACGCAAAGCCGGTGCCGCCGAGCTGGTGGCCCTGGTGGCCATTGGCACGGTGCTGCACGACGGTGAGGCCTACCTCGACGGTGAGTCTCTGGCCGTCGACGCCGCCACCGCCGCCCGCCTCATTGAGGTGGGCGCGGCCAAGCCCGAGGGCGATGCGCCTGCTGAGGTTGCGGCCGAGGCCAGCGCCGAGCCTGACGCTGGCGACACCCCCGAAGCCCCCGCTGCCGAGGCCTGATCGTGATCGGCGAAGACCTGACGCCCTTCTTCGTTGAGGGTGAGTTTGCGGTGCCTGTGGTGCGGCGCCGGGCCTCTGTGCCCGACGTTGCCTTCACCGGCATCCTGACCACCACCGACGAAGAGGCGCTTCAGGGCTACGCCATCACGGCAGACCACCGGCTGTCCTACCCCACCGGCTCGGTTGACCTGGCCAGCGGTGATGAGGTTGTGGTGAATGGCGAGACCTTCCTGGTCCGCCGCACCGACCGCGTCAACGACGGCTTGGAAACCGAGGCGGTGATCAGCAAGGTGAGCTGATGAGCACCCAGTCCCTGCGATACCAGATCAGCGCCGCCATCGTGCAGGCGCTGAGCACTGCCCCGGCCCTGGCCGGTGCGGTGGTGCTGGATCACCCGAAAGCACCCAGCGACCTGAGCAAAGGCACGCGGGTGATTTTTGTGGAGGACCAGACCGACGACCTGATCGACCAGCCCAACCAGCAGGCCAAGCGGTCGTTCAGTTTCGCGGTGGGTGTCATCAACCGCACCGCGCAAGACCGCGCCGGTGCCGATGCTGACCACTTGGCTGCATTCGCGGCCATCCGTGAGCGCCACCAGACCGCGCTGGTCAAGAACCTTGGCTGCGGCCCCCTGCGTGAGCTGGGTGTGCGCTTCAAGGTCGAGGGGTTGGACGTGGGCGGGGCTTTGATCCTCGCCAGCTACGCCGTCGAGTACCGAAAGGAGCGCCAGGCCTGACCTGACGCTCATCTGAACCAACACAGCCCGCCACCGTGCGGGCTTTTTCTTTGGAGAAACACATGTCTACAGCACGTGGTTTTATCGGGGCGGGTGACATCTACCTGAACCGAATCGACCCTGTCACCAACCAGTTCACTGGCTGGGTGTTCGGTGGTGATGCTTCCAAGTTCAGCGTCAAGCCGAACAACGAAGTGAAAGAGTTAGAGAGCAAAGGCCGTGACTCTTACGGCCAGGTGATCGAGACGGTGGCGCTGCAAAAGCCCGCCGACCTGGAAATCACCCTGCGCGAAGCCAGCAAGGACAACCTGACGCTGGCCTTCATGGGCAGCCAGAGCGCCATCAACCAGAGCTCGGGCACGGCCACGGACGAAGCGGTCACGCTGAAGGCCGGCTACGGCTCGCAGCTGTCGAAGCAGAACATCAGCGCCACCGGCATCGTGCTGACCAGCTCCCCGGCTGGCACCACCTACGTCCTGGGCACTGACTTCACGGTCAACTACCGCATGGGCCTGTTGTTTGCGGTGGAGGGCAGCTCGCTGGCCACCGCCGTGGCCGCAGCTGGTGCCGCTGGCCTGCCGCTGCTGATCGACTACACGTACAACGCCATCAGCGGCACCCGCGTGCACGGTGCGGTTCAGCCTCAGCTGCGCTGCGCGGTGCGCTTCGACGGCAAGAACTTCGCCGACGGCCTGCCCGTGGTGGTGGACGTGCACGAGGCCATCCTGAGCCCCGACGCCGCGTTCGACTTCCTGGCAGACGACTGGAATGAAGTGACCCTCAAGGGCCGCATGAAGACCCCGACCGGCAAGACCGAGCCGTTCACCGTGGACTTCCGCGCCTGATCGGCGGCGTCCTGGAGCTGATGCATGGCTGATCCAAAAATCCGGTTCGACATCCTGGCGAATGCCCAGGGTGCGGGCGAGGTGTCGCGGCTTGCCGGCGAGCTTGAAAAGCTCGACGACTCGCTCGACCCCGCCCTGGCAGCCCGGGCCAAGGACACCGCCGCACAGCTCCGGGAGGTTGGCCGCCAGCAGGAGGCCATTGCCACCTTCAGGCAACTGAAGACGGCCAGCACGGACACGGCTGCAGCGCTGAGGCAGGCGCAAATGCAGGCCCAGGCGCTGGGCCGGGAAATCTCAATATCGGGGGCGCCAACCCGCGCCCAATCCGGGCAGATGGAGAGGCTGCGGGACGCCGTGAGAACGGCCAGCGCGGCCCACACAGAAAGCGTTGCACGGCTGCAGCAGCACCGTCAGGCCATGGCAGACGCAGGTGTTGCCACCAGCAATTTGTCATCCCAGCAGGCCGCCCTGGCGGCTCGTCAAGGTGCGCTACGCACTGAGGCGGCAAGCATCGGGGAGGCCTACCGATTGCAGGGCTCTGCCGCCACAGCCTCCGCCGGCGTGCAGCAGCGTGCCCATGAGACTGTGCGCAATAGCGTGGAGTCCATCGGCCAGCAGTTGCGCAGCCTGCAAAGCATTGCAGCCGCTGCCCTGGGCGGGCAGTTGCTGGGGGGGTTGGCGGGCGACGTTGCCAAGACGGCAGATGCCTACTCGAACCTGAGCTCCCGCATCAAGCTGGTGACCGGCGACACGGGCGACTTTGAGCAATCGCTCAATGGCGTGTTCGAGGTTGCCACCCGCACGAACACCAACGTCGAGCAGACGGCCGACCTGTTCACCCGCCTCGCCCGGGCAGGCCAGGCGATTGGGGTTGGCAACGAAGCCGCCCTGGCCCTGACTGAGACGATCAATCAAGCCGTTCAGGTAAGTGGAGGAAGCGCGGAGGGATCATCGGCGGCCATCACCCAGCTGATCCAGGGCCTGCAGTCTGGCGTGCTGCGCGGCGAAGAGTTCAACTCTGTCATGGAGCAGGCGCCCCGCCTGGCCCAAGCCCTGGCCGATGGCCTGGGCATGACCACCGGAAAGCTGCGCGAACAGGCGCAGGCCGGCGCGCTCACCAGCCAAGTGGTGATCGAGGCCCTGCAGGGTCAGTCCCGCGTGGTGCAGGAAGAGTTCTCGCAGATGCCCGCCACAGTGGGCCGCGCCATTCAGAACCTGTCCACCGAGTGGACTCGCTACGTGGGCGAGGTCGACCAAGCCAACGGCATCAGCGAAAAGGCCGCGCAGGCGATCGGCTACCTGGCCGAGAACCTCGACGAGCTGGCCGGGCTGCTGTACAGCGTCGGCAAGGCCGCGCTGGCGTACAAGGCCATTCAACTGGCGCAGGAGTTCCTGGCGGTGCGCGCCGCTGCGCGTGTTGCGGCTGTCGAGGTCGCGGCCCTGAGCACTGCCCAGGCTGCAGCCGGGGCATCCGGTGCCGCTGCTGCGGTCGGTGTGGGCCGATTGGCCGCCATGGTCGGATCGCTCAAGATGCTGTCGCTGGTCGGCATCGTCATGAACTTCAAGGAGATCGGCACCTGGATCGGTGAGTCTGCAGCCAAGCTCATGGGCTGGGGCGACGTGCTGGAGGACAACGAACGCAAGATGGCTGCGTTCGCGGAAGGCGCCCGCCAGGCTGCCAAGGTTGACGCCGAGCTGGCGCAGAAGATGCAGCTGGCGCGTGACGCCGCCATCGGGCTGAACGACGTCTCGCGCAAGATGGTGGCCGAGTTCGAGAGCGTCATCAAAAAGGGCGAAGGCACCACGGTCGCCATCGAAAAGCTGGCCAAGTCGTTCAACCTGGTTGACCTGCAGGGCATCACCGATGCCGGGGCCGCGCTGGAAGCCTTGCGACTCAAGGGTGAGCTGACCGCCGCGGGCGTGCGTGATGCCTGGTCGAAGGCGCTGAACGGGCAGGACCTGGGTGTGTTCGCCACCAAGGCGCGCGCCGCCTTCGATGACAGCGCCCAGGGTGCGGAGAGGCTGAAAGCGGCCCTCGATGCCGTAGCCGATGAGTCGCTGCGCCGCGTGGGCACCAGCGTGGACGAGCTCAAGACCGGGTTCAACAGCGCGATGAACTCGGCGCTGAATGACGTCGACGCCCTGGCTGACACTTTAGATTCACTGGGCGTCAAGGGTGAGCAGGCAAGCAAGCTGCTTGGCGACAGCCTGAACAAGGCGCTGGACGCGGCCAAGACTGAGCAGGCAATCACGGCAGTGATCGAGCGCATGGAGCAGCTGGGCAAAAGCGGCATGCTGACCGGCGACCAGTTGGCCACGGGCTTGCAGAAGGCCCGCAGCAAGCTGGACGACCTCAAGCCCGGCATCAACTCCCTGGAAGAGGCGATGCGCAAGCTGGGCATTACGTCTGACGCGTCTCTGAAGAAGACCGCTGGCGAGGCCAAGGAGGCTTACGACACCATCAAGACGGCAGGCACGGCCAGTGCGCGGGAGGTGGGCGAAGCATTCAAGAAAGCGGCGGAGGCAGCGATTGCGGCAAATGGTGGGTTGGCACCGTCATGGGTGCAGTCTGCTGCAGCGGTCAACGGCTACAAGGTCGTGGTCGATGCGGCCGGCAAGGCCACCTTGCAGCTGTCCGATGCCCTGAACAAGACCAAGGAAGGTCACAACAACGCGGCGGCAGCGACCAACACCCATAAAACGGCTCTGGAAGCGCTGAACGACGCGAAGGAGCGTGAGATCTCGGCGCTGGAGAAGTCGATCGCGCTCAAGGAGCGTGAGGCCGAACTGGAGCGCAAGCGACTGGGCATCGACAAGGACGGCTTCTCGGTCAACTCCAAGGGTGAGCGCATCACCCTGGAGGCGGAAACCCGTGAGTCCCTGTTTCAGAAGGCGGTGGACTCGGGCCTGACCGCCAAGCAGGCGGACCGCATCTCCAAACAGTTCATCGACGAGCGGGGGCAGGCAGGCGGCACTCAGGGGTTCTCGAACACAGCCGGTGAGTCCTGGTCCTCCATCGTTCAGCGCGAAATCATGAAGCAGGCCAATTCAAACCGCCTGCAGGCTGACGACTCTGGAACCGCGACGAGCAAGACCGTCAACGTCAACGTGAACCTGGGTGGTGTCAAGACAAAGATCGGCACGGCCTCACAGGCTGACGCAGACGCCCTCACCGGCATGTTGAAGCAGCTGCAAGACGCAGCAGGGAGAAGCGCCTGATGAGCATCCAGCTGAAAGTGGGGGCCACAGTGCTGCCCCTGAACCAGGACCTGTCCTGGAGCGACGAGCACAAGTGGGCGCCGGTTGAGCAAAGCAGCACCCGCACCGTCACCGGTGCGCTGATCGTGCAGTCGCGCGCCAAGACCGGCGGGCGCCCCATCACCCTGGAGCCTGCCGACGAGAGCAGCGGCTGGACCGTTCGCGCCGCCCTGCAGCAGCTCAAGACCTGGGCGGCCATCCCCGGCCAGGTCATGGAGCTGACCCTGCACGGCACCGTGCGCAACGTGATCTTCCGCCACGAGGACGGCCCCATCGAAGCCGATCCGGTCGTCTTCTACAACGACCCCAGCGACATCACCTATTACCGGGCGACCGTTCGCCTGATGGAGCTCTGAGACTATGCCTATCCAAAGCGGCGACGTTAAGTTGCTGAAATCCGCCGTCATGGCGGACGTGCCTGAAGGTGGCGGCGCCCCCACCGGCAACGTCATCGCCGACGGCATCAGCAATGCCATCTTCCCCGACATCAGCGAACTGGACCGGGCCGGCGGCCGCGTGTCGCTGCGCAAGGTGTTCGGAAAGATCGACACCGACGATGTGGACACCTACATGGGCACGAACGTCATCGTGGCCGAGCCACCCTCCGACCCTCGCGTGTCGGTGACGCTGTTCAGCACCGAGAGCACCTTTGATGACCGCGACGACGCACGCACGCGCATCGAGTCGTTCCTGACAGTCGGCCCGCCGATGCAGCAGTACCTGTACGGCGACCACCTCACCGGTCAGCGCACGATCACGCTTTTGGGGCGCGAGTCTCAGCCCCTACCGGTGGTTGGCACGACGCTGGTGCTGCGCGCAACGGTGGGCGGGGCGATGCGTGAGCAGTACGTACGCCTGACGTCGGTGTCTGCCACCGTGCGGACGTTCACGCACTCCGAGACCGTCGAGTTCAAGCGCAACCAGATTACGGTGGACATCAGCGACGCCCTGCGTTTCGATTTTCCGGGGCACGATCAGGCCTACTTCGTCGACAGCAACATCAGCTACACGAACCGCACGCGCGTCTTTGAGACCGTGGTGGCCGATGCCGCGAGGTACTTCGGAGTGGTGCCGCTGACCGAGGCCGCAGGGCTGGGTGACTTCACCATCGACGCATCGGGTGTGTACACGCAGCTTGTGCCCTCTGCCCAGGTGGAGACGCCCATCGCGGACGCCCGCACGAATCAGCAGATGGGTGCGCTGACCGCTTCGGGTGGCCCGGTGGTGCAGACACTCAGCCATGCGTTCACGACGGCATCGAGCATGTTCATCGGCGGGGGCTTCCTGCCGGGGTCACTTTCGGTCGTGCGCGACGGGATCACGCTGACTGACAAGGGCGGTGCGCTGATCAATGCCGCTGATCTAGTCGAGGTGGGGACATGCGACTATGCCAACGGCGTCATGTCGCTGGCCGCGAACGTGTGGGGCACTGGTGCCGGGACTTTCACGGTTACGTTCACGCCTGCCGAGGCGCCCACTGTCATCAGCAAGTCTTTCGGGATTCCGGTTGAGCAGGAGACGCAGCGACTGAGCTACGTGGTGACCCTCGACCCCCCACCCGCGCCGGGTAGCCTGGACATCAGTTACCGCTCTGGTGGTCGCTGGTACGTGCTCAAGGAGAACGGCACCGGCCAGATCAGCGGTGCTGCGACCGGCATCGGCGTGGGCACCCTGAACTATGGGAGCGGCACGGTGACGGTGACGCTCGGCGCGTTGCCTGATGTGGGCACGAAGATCATCTTGGGGTGGGCGCCGAAGGAGTCATCGACTCCCATCAGCACAGTCATTGCAGGATCGACGGACCCGCTCAAGGACCGCTTCTACTTCACGCTCAAGCTGCTTGACGGTCCCTGGCCGCGCCCGATCAAGCCCGGATCGCTCTCGATCACCTGGAACGATGGCACTGAGCGCACCGTCACGGACAACAGCCTGGGCGTGCTCGGCGGGTACGGGGTTGGCAATGTCAACTACCAGGGTGGCGTGATCCGGCTGTCGCCTACGACGCTGCCGCCCAAAGGCACGGAGATCACGGTCTCCATCACGGACACGGTGCTGACCCAGGTCGATGTCGCCACGTTCACGGACTCGGGTGCGAACTGGTCGTTCTCGCTGGGCGGCTACGCGCAGAGCGGGGCCGTGGAGTTCGCCATCGTAGGTCAGCATGTGGTGCGCAACTTCCCCGACATCGACAGCGTGACGCCGCGAGTGCTGCGTGTGTTCGATGACAGCGCGGGCAACCTCGTTGTTGCCAACATCACGGGCAACCTGATCGTCGGCACGATCAACTATGTCACGGGTGCTTGCACACTGGTCAAGTCGGTGGCAGGTTTCAAGGATGTGCAGCGCACATGGTCCTCTTACAACCCGATTGATGATGGTCAGCCGGCTATCTGGACTCAGCGGTCGGACGAGACGCGCACGCTGACGCTGACCATCCTCAACGGCCCCACATCAGCTTTGAATGCGCCGCCGTGGGCATGGTGGGCGGGGCAGCTCTCGGTTGCGGCGAAGGCTCAGTACGGTGCTGCTGACGGTGGTCCAGAGGTGGCGACTTTCACGCCTGAGACGATCTTTGCTCAGGGTAGGTGGCGTCGCTTCCAGATGGGTGGCAGCGTCTATGTGGCATCAGGCGACAACATCCAGCGCGACCCTTTGCCGGGAACCGGTGTCGGTACGGTCGTGGGGTGGCTTGCCAACTTCTGGGACACCGACATCAACTATTCCCTGATCGGCAACGTCAGGCTGTCCGAGTGGACGGCTGGGATCGCGCCATCGTTCGCTTACAGCGCGGGCCTGATCACGCAACCGCTTGGAGGGGTGACGCAGACGACCAGCCGGATCGTGTTTCGCACAGCCGTGGCTCCCATCCGCAATGGTTCGTTTTCGCTGGTCGGCACGATGCAAAGCGGGCAGGAGTTCAACATCACAGCCGACGCGGCTGGCGTGATCAATGCCACCGTGGCGAACTCTCAATGGGTGCCGAGCGGTCTTCCCTTGAGCATTCCGGGTTCCTGGTCCAACCCGACCACGATCACCGGCACGGTCAACTACGAGACCGGTGTGGTCGAGGTCGAGTTCGGCGCAGCGGGTGCGCTGGCTGACACGCTGCGCTACAACGCCACGGCCTACACCTACTTGCCCTTGGATGCGGACATTCTGGGTCTGGACCCGGTGCGCTTGCCACAGGACGGTCGCGTGCCGATTTTCCGCAGCGGTGAGTTTGCCGTGGTGGGGCACACGGCGTCCCTCACCGCTACGGTGAGCAACGCTCAGACCATCGACTGCGCTCGGGTGCGACTGAGCCGCGTGCGCGTGATCGGTGCCGACGGCTTGGTGATCAACACCGGCTACACCGCCGACTTGGAGGCGGGGACCGTCACCTTCACGAACGTGGCGGGCTACAGCCAGCCCGTCACCATCGAGCACCGAATCGAGGACATGGCGATGGTGCGCGAGGTCCAGATCACTGGGCAGCTCACCTTCACGCGGCCTCTGACGCACGCCTACCCGCTGGGCAGCTATGTGTCGAGTGCCCTGGTTGCCGGGGACCGCTTCGCCCGTACCAGCGTGGTGTTTGATCAGGCGACGTGGAACGGCACATGGTCGGACTCCGCTGTCGGATCGCCCGCAACGGCTTCGTTCAACGTGGTCGCAAATCCCATCGTTGTGACCAACCGGGGTGCGCTCACTGAACGCTGGGTCGTGCAGTTCACCAACAGCACATCGTTCAACGTCATCGGTGAGAACGTGGGTGTGATCGCGTCGGGTAACACCAGCACCGACTGCGCGCCGCTCAACCCGAACACGGGCGCACCCTACTTCTCGATCCCTGCCCTGGGTTGGGGTCTGGGGTGGAGCGCCGGCAACGTGCTGCGCTTCAACACCGTCGGGGCCGAGTTCCCGGTGTGGGTCGTCCGCACCGTTCAGCAAGGGCCGGAAACCGTGCCCGATGATTCCTTCACCATCTTGATTCGCGGAGACGTGGACACACCATGAGCACAACCGTAAAACACTTTCACAGCGCCATGAGCGGTGCCCCCACGCTGAACGGCACAGCCGGGTCGCTGATCGCGGTTCTCGATGCGTGCTTGGTCGATGGTTTCGGCCTGAAGACGGCCGACAGCGTGACCGTGGCGGGCGGCATCGCCACCGCGACGTTCAGCACCGGGCACAGCTTTGAGCCTGACGTGATCGCATTGGTCGCAGGTGCGACGCCCGCTGACCTCAACGGTGAAAAGCGCGTGCTGTCAACGACGACCAACGTGATCACGTTCGACGCCACCGACATCGCTGACGGCACCGCGACAGGAACGATCACGGTCAAGCTCGCCCCCGCTGGGTGGGAAAAGTCATTTTCTGGCACGAACTTGGCCGCGTACCGCGCCGTCGACCCGACCGGCACGCGCATGTTCCTGCGCGTCGACGACACCGGAACCACGAACGCCCGCGTGGTCGGCTACGAAAGCATGAGCGATGTGAATACAGGGGTGCGTGCGTTCCCTCTGGAAACGCAGCAGGCTGGCGGCGGCTACATCCCGAAGGCCGCCACCGCGAACGCCACGGCACGCGCCTGGACGGTGATCGGAGACAGCCGAGGCTGGTGGCTGCACACCCACACCGCCACAACAAACCCCGGCATTGCAGGGAGCGTGTGGGGCTTCGGCGATTACGATTCGCTCAAGTCCGGCGACCCTTTCGCCTGCGCGCTGCACTGCTCGATGACGGACACGTCGTCATCGAACGGAAGTACCTCAACATCCGCAGAATACGCCGGACTGTCAGGCGTGGCGGGGCCATTTACGGTGCGATCGTTCACCGGCCTGGGAGGCTCGGCGCCTCTTGACCATGCACAAGAGTCTCACCGCGCATCAGAGGGGGTGTCTGGTGCTGGCACAAACGCAATGGTGCCCGCCTACCCAAACGGGCCGAACAACGGGCTGATTCTGAGCCGGAAGCTGCTTGTCGAGCGTGGTGTGGCGCTGCGTGGTGTTTCGCGTGGTCTGCTGCTGGCTGCGCAAAACTGCCACACCCAATTCAACTGGCGAGACAAGGTTCCCGGCCAGGGGCAGTATGCGGGCCGAACGCTGATGGCGGTTAAGTGCGGGTCGGCTGCGGGCACATCCTCGCAAGGCGTCGTCTTCTTCGACATTACCGGCCCGTGGGGTTGATCCATGCCAGCAGCACGCTACTGGCGCATCGCCAGAATCGAAACCTTCGCAGGCGGCGACCTTGAGCTGTCAGATGTGGCGCTCTACGAGGGAGAGACCCGCGTTGATGGGGCCGCTACGGTGTCGGCTGTCGTGGCGCCAGTCAGCGGGTCGCTGACCGACCTTGGCGACGCCGGCTTCAGCACTTCGGCGCGGTGGCCCGGTGACGCTGTGCGCCTTCCTGGGTTCGCTGTCGTGTGGGACTTCGGCGCAGGCATCACCAAGGACGTGACGAGCGTGGGAGTTGCGGGGCCTGGGCAGGCAGAGTTTGCACACAAGTTTGAGCTGGAATATAGCAGCGACGGGGCGGCTTGGGAGACGCTGTATCGCACCCCGGTGGCATCGAAGTACCCCGGTGCGTCGGCGTTCTTTACGCTGGACGCTGTCACGAGCAGTGATAATTGGCGAGGATTGGCTGTGGGGCACGCGGCAGGCGACTTCCTGACCACCTACAGTTTCGACGGGTCTGCGCTAGGTGCGGCGCCGCCTGTGGACTCCAAACCCGCTTGGCGGTTGAATTCAGTTGACATCTCCAATGATGGTGCTTTTCTTGCCGCTTCGGAAGCCGACTACAACGGCTTTGGCAAGGTGCTCCTCTACACCATCAACGGCAACAAGTTCTTTCGTGCAAGTGCCCCTGGTCTCGCAGCATTAAGCGATGCAACGCATGTAGCCTTCAGCACCGATGGAGCTTTTCTCGCGGTTGCTCGCAACTACACTCCATACTTAAGTGTTTTCAAGAAGACTGGCGGCACCTACACCTTTCTCACGAACGGAAGCGAGCAGCCTGCCCCCTACTCAGAAAAAGTTGCGTTCAGCGCCGATGGGGCCTATCTTGCTCTCGCAGGCGGCTATTCGCCCTACCTGACAATTTACAAGCGCAGCGGGGATACGTTTACCAAACTACCGTCTCCTGCATCGCCACCTCCGGGTGCGGGTAAAGGTGTTGCGTTCAGTCCAGACGGGTTATACCTTGCGTGCGCACATTCGACTTCGCCCTACCTGTCAATTTACGAGCGCAGTGGGGATACGTTTACCAAGCTGCCGAACCCTGCATCACCACCTTCTTTAATCGCTTTAGATGTAGCTTTTGACGTGGACAGCACCTACTTAGCTGTCGGCACAACTGGAGATCTGCGCGTTTACAAGCGCAGCGGAGGTGTATTCGCGTTGCTGGCTGACCTCGCCGCTCCAGGTGGTGTCTACGGTGCGGCGTTCAGCCCAGATGGAAACCACCTCGCCGTCGCGCATGGCGTGACCCCGTTCGTGTCCGTGTACGAGCGCAGTGGGGACACGTTCACCAAGCTGCCGAACCCCGCGACCCTCCCAACATCCACGGGGTACACCGTTGCGTGGACGCCATTCTCCGTTGCAGGAGCGGGTGTCCTTCCGGCCAACTATGACACCACCCCACTTCGCAGTGGCGCACAAGCGCAGCCAACGCTGATCGGGGAGGACATCGTAGGTGAAACACAGCCATTCCTCCGCATTCCGCCTTCGCAGCAGGATCGCGAGGACGGCGGGGCGGGCCGCATCACGGGCACGGTCAAGGAAAAGAACACACCTGCGAACACGCCCCTCAAGCGGCGCGTTGTACTGCTGTCGATGCCGGGTTCACGGGCCATCCGCGAGACGTGGAGCGATCCAGTCACGGGCGCCTACGAGTTCAATGAGATCGCCGTAGATCGTGTTTATACGGTGGTGAGCTACGACCACACCGGCATTTATCGCGGCGTCGTGGCCGACAACCTGACACCGGAGCTGATGCCGTGATTGAAGAATCCACCGCATTCCGTGAGGCGGCTCTAGTCGGTCGCGTGTCGTTCCTCGACCAAGGGCCGAACCCTGCGAAGATGTATGTCTTCGGGGGAGCACGGGCGTCCGACATCGCCACGCTGGCCGCTGGTGCGCCCCTGTGCATCATCACGCTGGCGACCCCGGCGGGCACTGTCGCTTCTGGCGTGCTGTCGCTGTCGCAGCTTGAGGACGGGCTGATTCTGGCGGGCGGGTTGCCGACATGGTGCCGGGTGTTCAACGGGGATGGCCTGCCGTGCTTCGACCTGGATGCGGGCTTGGAAGGCTCAGGTTCCGAAGCCGAGGCTATCTTCAAGGCTACCTCGCTTTACCCTGGCGGATTGTTGCGCCTTGCATCCTGCTACCTGGGGTGAGACGTGGACAGCCGAGACCTTCTGTTTGCCGTTCCGGCACCCGCCGAAACATCGCTGCTATTTGGGGTCTCGGATGACAATGAGGCACCAGAAGTTCCAGGTTCTCCGACTGACCTCATCTTCGAGGCGGGGGTACCCGCAAGCACCGATCTCGTTTTCGGGGGCGCTCCCGGCGATGTGCCGGAAGTTCCGGAGGTTGTTGAGGTCGCAATCACCGGCACATTCGCGCCTCTTACCGTCTCGGTGCGCGTCAGGTCCATCGACACGGTGGTGGTCACGGGCACTTTCCCCCCGCTGACTGTGGTGGCGGAGGTGCAGTACCGGAGCAACACCCAGCGCCCAACCGTGGCCGCTACCCGCTCAAGCCACCAAGTCGCACAGCCCACATCGACAGGCGCCGAGCACCGGCAGCACGATACGACGGCAAGCCCGCACGGGTGGGCCGCGTTCTGGCAGCGTGCGACGGGCCTGACGCCGGGGGTCGATCATCGGCAGGCGGGTACGCTCAAGCCTTTGCGGGCGAGCAACGCCGCGCAGCACCAAGACGCCGCGCCGATGCGCGACAGCAAGGCGTTCGCCCATCAGGTCGCTGACAGGGCTGTGCGCAGGGTGCTCAACACGGCGTTCGAGAATGCATCGCGGCTTCAGGACGACACGCTGTTCCGACATCAAGACGGTGACCGCACGAAGCGGGCATCTCGCATCACCTATTGGCAGCAAGCAAGCGGCCTGGGCGTGCGCCAGTGGTCGAGCTTCCAGCCTGCGTCGCGCCTTCCTGTGGCGTGGTGGTCTGCGTGGCAAGAGGGCGTGCCGCCCCCTCCTGGCGTCTCGTCCAAGCCCCCCGGCCCACCCGGCCCAACGCCCTGCTACACGCCCAGCGGTCACCTGCTGTTTTCCTTCCCGCCCTTCATCGGCGGCAATCTGGTCTTCCAGTGCGGCGACTACACCCCCAGCCCCCAGCCTGGCCAAACCATCATCGTCCCCGTCAGAAGGGTTTACATCGTGATCAACGACACCTCGCTGCGGCGGGTCGACGGCGGCATCGACCTCAAAGCCTCGCGCATCAGCCTGTCCCTGGACATCGACACCTGGGCCTGGGGCCTGAGCGCCACCCTGCCCCTCTCTGCCCTGCCCAACCTGGAGCAAAGCGCCCCCGGCGTGCCGGTCGAGGTGGAGGCGTCCATCAATGGCACGGTCATCCGCGCGCTGGTCGAATCTGTCTCCCGCCAGCGCACCTTCACCGATGCCTCGCTCAGCATCAGCGGGCGCGGCAAGACCTCGCTGCTCGCCGGCGGCTATGCAGGCATCCTGTCGCTCATCACCGACCAGGCCCGCACCGCACAGCAGCTCTGCGGTGATCTGCTGCTGGACAATGGCGTGCCCATGCCCTGGACAGTCGACTGGCAGCTCACCGACTGGCTGGTGCCGGCCGGTGCCTTCGTGCATCAGGGCGACCGCATCAGCGGCCTGGTGTCGATCGCCGAGGCGGCTGGCGGCTTCCTGCGCCCGCACAACTCCCTGGCCGCCGTCAGCATCCTCCCCCGCTACGCCTCCGCGCCGTGGAACTGGGCCAGTGTCACGCCTGACTTCGTGCTGCCATCCGACGTCACCAGCCGCGAGTCCATGGAGTGGATCGAGCGCCCCACCTTCAACCGCGTGTTCGTCAGTGGCGAGGACCAGGGCGTGCTGGGGCAGGTCACCCGCTCCGGTACCGCGGGTGATCTTCTGGCCCCCATGGTCACGCACCCGCTCATCACACACGCCGATGCGGCCCGCCAGCGCGGCATTGCCGAGCTCGCCAAGGGCGGCCGGATCGTCAAGCTGGGCCTGCGCCTGCCGGTGCTGGCCGACACAGGCGTGCTGCTGCCGGGCCACATGGTCCAGTACGACGATGCCGGTACCGAGCGCATCGGGCGCGTCAACAGCGTGCAGGTGGACGTGTCCGGTGGTGCTGACGTGTGGCAGGCGATCGAGTTTGAGGCCATGGCATGAGCAACCCCTACAAGGCCCTGATCGGCCTGCTGCCGCAGCGCCCCCTGCAGGTCGGCACCGTCCAGTCCGTCGATGCGGGTGTGGCCATCGTGGAGCTTCCAGGCGGCGGCGTGATCCGCGCCCGGGGTGATGCCACAGTCGGCCAGCGCGTGTTCGTGCGCGACGGGGCCATCGAGGGCCCGGCCCCCACCCTTCCGATCGAGCTGATCGACGTCTGACCAGGTCAACAACATCACCCACCAGGGCTGCCGAGTGCAGCCCTTTCTTTTTGGAGTACCCATGCCAGAGCCCACCACCACGGCGGTCAACCTCGCCGCGGGCGCCCTCGCGGTGCAGACCATCACCGTCGCCGGCGTACACCTCGGGCTGCGCCCCGACCTCCTGGTCGGCGGATTCAGTGGCGCGGTCGTCGCCATCGTGCTGCTCAACACGGTGCCCAGCGTGGGCGACACCTGGCGCCACATGGTTCGCACCACGGCGCGCCGGATGTCGGTGGCCTGTGCCTCGTCGCTGACTGCGGGTTACCTGACCCCACCCTTCGGCCCGCTGCTCACGGCTGTGCTGGGGGCGGACGGCGGTGTCATGACCGGCGCCTTTGTGGTGGGCGCGGGCGCCCAGTGGGCGCTGGCCGGTGTGGTGGCCCGCATGCGTGCGGCCCTGCGCAAGGGCACGGAGGGTGCGCAGTGATGATCGTCGCCGTCATTCACTTCGTGGCTGGGTTCGTCACCCTGGCCGAGGCCCTGAACAAGCTGGAGCGCTGCCACCCGCTGCAGCGCGGGCTGGGTTGGCGCCTAGCCGTTACCGAGTGGCTCAAGGCCGCCGCCTGGGCGCTGCTGGCAGTCGGTTCCGCCGGCGCCGTCGCCACGCCGTTCCTGCACCTGGAGAGACCCGCGCTGCAAGACGCCTGCGTCTTGGCTGGCTTCGCCGTTCTGATCGTTCGCACCCGTGTCAAGGAGGGATGACGATGATTCGCAACTTCTCGCTGGCGGAGTTCTCCGCCTCAACGACTGCCGCCGCCCGGGGCATCGACAACACCGTGCCCGAGGCGCTTGAGCCGCAGGCCTGGGCCACGCTGCAGATGATGCAGGCGATCCGGGATCACCTCTCGGCGGCGGCGGGGCGTGATGTGCCCATCAGCATCACGTCTGGGTTTCGGTCGCCTGCGCTGAACAGCGCCGTGAAGGGATCCCCAACCTCTGACCACGTTCGCGCCATGGCGGTGGACTTCAAGGCGCCCCGCTTTGGCACCACCACCCAGGTCGTGCGTGAGCTGTCGCGCCATGTCGACGCCCTGGGCATTGGCCAGCTGATCCTGGAGTACCCAGAGCGCGGCCCCGGATCCTGGGTGCATGTCTCCACCCGCAAGCCCGCCAAGCAGCTCAACCGCGTGATCACGATCAGTGACTCTGGCACGTTCGTGGGGGTGCGCGGATGATCAGCCGCCTCACCCTCATCACCGGGGCCTCGGCGCTGGCCGCTGGCCTGCTGGCCGGCTGGGTGGCCCAAGGCTGGCGCAAGGACGCCGAGCTGGAGCAATTACGCCACACCCACACGCAGGCCCAGCTGGCCGGCGCCACGCAAACCGTCGCCCGGCTGGGCGAATTTCAAAAGGGGCTCGATCATGCGCTCGAACAGTTCCAGCAAACCCAGCAAGCCAACACGATTGCAGCGGCTGGCCTTGATCTCACTCTGCGTGACCTGCGCGGTGTCACTGCAGGCATGCGGGGGGACTTTGCCGGTCTGCCAGACCGAATCGCCGCCGCAGCAGAGCCTGCCCTCCGTGAGTACGCCTCAACCTGCACAGCCGTATTCACAGAGCTGGCAGAGCGAGGTGGCCGACTATCAGAGCGTGGTGCAGAGATTGCGCGACAAGCTGATGGCCACGCCGCTGATGTCCGGCTCATCCAACAAGCTGGAAAAGTAGGGACGGCCAAATGAGCGCCGCCCGCCATCCGGTTGATGATCTGACGGGTGATGCGCTGCTGGAAGCCGCCTCACGTGCCTCTGGATGCGACAACCCGGCCGATTTCAAGCCGCTGGTGCTGTTCTGCGAGTTGGCTGACGTGATGGAGCGCTGGGGGCCGATCTACGTGGTGCATGTCAGGATGCCGAAGAGGGTGGCCGGCCTCACCAGCTGGATGGCCGGCGAAGGATCTGACCCGCTGGAGGCATGCCTGCGCGCCTACCTCAAGAGGCACGAGGCCCTCTCGGGGGATGTCGCGGCATGGCGATCTGCTCTACATTTGATGACGGAATCATCAAACGTAGAGGGATCGTGATGCGCGCCAAGCTCTCAGTTTTTGCCGCGGCCATGCTGGTGGCCGGGCCTTCGTGGGCGGTCAACAAGTGCGTGGGCGCTGATGGCCGGGTTAGCTACCAGGCCCAGCCCTGCAGCGGTGGCACCAGCAAGACCATCAACATCCAGGCCGCACCGCCTGCCGCCTCAAAGGTCAGCCCGGCGCCTGCATCTGCCGGCGTGGCTGCTCAAACCAGCGAGCAGCGGACCCTTGCCACCTTCGCCAGGGATCGTCGTATCCGTGAGGTCAAGGACCAGATCGCCGGGTTGGAGAATGACATCGAACAGCGCAACCGGCGCATGCAGTCCGAGCTGGATGGGCTTCGGTACCGGAAGTCCTTCGCCAACAACAACCTGGCCGGCGCCACCTATGAGCAAAGCCTGTCGACCGAGATGCAGGCCGTGACCTCGCGCACCAGGGCGCAGAACGATGTGGACTTTGAGCGCATCAAGGCGCTGCGCACCGAGCTGGCTGGGCTTGAGGCTGGGAAGCCTTGAATCTGGCACCGGGGCCGTTGCACCCGGTTCGGTTGTCAGGACTTTCACCTGCGTGTGATGGCCGGTTCTGATCTCCGGCTTGCTGATCTCCACCCGATGGGTGTTTCGACGAAGGGTTGCGATCCCTTCACGTGTCAGCGTCGGTTTTCGGACGCGCATCAGACTGCGCACTCACCATCATCTCAGCGGGCAGGGCTTGATACCTGCTATCGGCCCGGTTGGGCCTTCATCAGCTCCATTGGTCTGCTGGCCTGATGCTGCTAAGGGCTGACCGCCCGCGTGTCCGTCCACGCCGCCGCTGAGATGATGGCGCACGGCATCCCGGAACCCCAGAACCTACGCCGACTTTCCGCGCTGTGAGCGTGGCGTCCTCTCGCTTGACCGTGCGGAGCCGATTCTAGCGTAGCTTTTGGCGTAAGTTCAAGCGATCAGACCAGCGCCGCCCAAGGTGAAAAGCACTGATGCATCATGGGGGTGTGCGATGAAAAATCAGCGATCCCAAGTGCTTGATTTTTCTGTGTTGTCGCCATTTTCCCCAATCACCTCAAAGACTTACAGAACAAACCGGCTGCATTTGCCCTGCCATCCTCGCCCATTAACGCCCACCAACACTAGGCGGTTTAGCGTAACATTTGGGTCGTCAAAACCCAAAAACCTACGCCTGCATAAAAATGATGCAGCAGGAAGTTACGCCAAATGTTCGACGCACGCTCTGCCAAGCTGCTCACGCCAGGTGCGCACCTTACCATTCCTGAGGCGCCTGGCCTGAGGCTCGTAGCCACAAAAACCACTCGCTCCTGGGTGTACCGGTACAAGTCGCCGGTGGATGGCCTCATGCGCCAGGTCAAGCTGGGAAGCTGGCCGGTCATGCCCTTTCAGTCGGCGTGGGTTGAGTGGGAAAAGCTACGCCAGGCGCGCGAAGCCGGTGCGGATCCGGCCATGGCCAAGCGTGCAGAGAAGACGAACAAGATCATCGAGGCCCGCGCCACGGACGTCAAAAACCGCCGGGCACGCTACACCGTCCAGCAGGCCTGCGACGACTACCTGGCCGCCATCGAGAAGACCCGCACCGAGAAGGGCTGGAAGGAAGTGCGTCGAATGTTCAGGACGATGCTTCGCGACCTCCCATCCCTGCCAGCTGCCGCCGTGTCACGTGGTGATGCCTACGGTCTGATTGAGTCCTGGTCTCACATTCCCGTGCAGGCGACCAGGCTTCGCGGTGAGCTGGGCGGAGCGTGGGACCGAGCTATCGACGCTGGCCAGTTGCCCGGCGAGACGCCAAACTGGTGGCGTGTGGTGCTTCGCGGCAAGCTCAAAAGCAAGGGCCGGGCCAGCGCCGCGACCAATGGCAAGCCGGGCGGCGTGGTCAAGCGGGTGCTTTCTGACGCCGAGCTGGGCGAGGTGATCCGGTGGCTGCCCAACTTTCCGCGCAGCACGCAGGACGCTCTGGTGCTCTACATGTGGACAGCGACACGCGGCGCAGAGATTGTGAGCATGCACGCCAGCGAGATCGCCGAAGAGGCTGACGGCTGGTGGTGGACAGTGCCAAAAGCGAAGACGAAGAATGCAGACCACCCGTTGGCGACCGACTTGCGCGTGCCACTCATTGGGAGGGCGCTGTTCGTGGTGAAGCGTCGGTTGGCTGTTGCGCAAGGCGGGTATCTGTTCCCGTCCAGGACAAAGCGCGGCCACATCGAGCAGAAGGCGGTTAGCCTTTCGGTGTGGTCGCATCAGCCCTACAGTGAAACCAAGCCTGAGTACATCCGGGCGCGAATGGATGTGACCAACTGGGCTCCGCATGACCTGCGCCGAACCTCCCGGACGCTGCTGGCCGCCATGAGGTGCCCGCAGGAAGTGGCTGAGGCGGTCCTGGGGCACGTTCAGCCTGGTGTGGTGGGCGTCTACAACCGCCACGGCTATGACGCCGAGAAGCGCCACTGGCTGACGCTGCTTGATGAGCGGCTGGAAGAGCTGGCGGGCACCATTCCGCAGGGGTGGCGCCCGCCAATCGGTTGAGGCTTTTCGCCAGCGATTGCCTGGGCGGCCATCGTTATCAGGCAGTCTGTGACGCCTAATAACGGTTAGGCAAACAGATCCATCGTTTGGCCGATGGGCGAATTCCAGGCGGCATGAAGCGCAACACCTGGCGGCTCTGGTTTCGGCTCGGGTTGGCGCTGCGGCATCATGCGGGCGTATTCACGCTTGAGGGCCACCACCTCGGGGCCCCTGCGCTTTTCGGCCTCACGGATCGCCTGGCTGATCTGGCCGTATGTCGTGGATGGGTGGCTCATGAAGTGCTCGAAGCCCAGGTGCTCGCACAACATGGCATCGCTGAAGGTGGCATCGGGCGAGACATGGCGGCACAGCTTGGCCAAGTGGCAGATGTACCCGTAGTCGGTCCCGTGGCATTTGGCAGTCATCTCTCACGCCTCCAGCTCGATCAGCCAAAGCAGGTCTTCGACCGTCTTGATCGGGCGGCAATCGGAAGCAACGCCGGCCACCATTTCGCCTCGGCCCATGTCGTTCTCGCAGGCGAACCATGACAAGGACTCAAAGGCATCATCAATCAGCGCAGCGTAGGCCCGCGTCAGATCGCCTTGCAGTTGCCACACCGTGTTCGTGATCGGGTCTTCGCCGCACAGGGCCAGCGCGTCGATCACGGGCTGGATGGTATCGTCGGCCTTGACCATGGCGTCGTGCCATGCATGGATGTGGGCCAGTTTCTCGTCTCGGGTCATGCCGCACTCCCTTCGATATAGTCGCGCGCGGCCTGAATGGCCTCATCCACCTCCCGCATGGCGACAATGAGTGCCGCGCGTTCTCGGTGTAGTCGATGCTCAATTGATGCGGTTGCCTGCCGCATGGCTTGGACGCTCGAAAGCTCGGCTTCCGCGCGCAAGGCTCGGCGCTTCCAAGCGGCTTTTGTGTCGGTCATTTGGCTGACTCCGGGTGCATCGTCTCCAGCGCGCACTGCACAGCCTCGGCAAGCTCTCGCCACGATTCTGGCGACTGAAGCGCCTTGATGGTCACGCTTGACGTGTGCGAGTCCATCATGTCGATGACGGCCTCAAGCTCATCTCCGTGAATCTCGCAGCGGGTTGGTGTAATCGTCAGGCTCATGGCTGTCCTTTCTGCGCCTTGGCGTCGTGGCGAGCGATGTATGCGTCCAGGTTGTCCATTGCCTGCATGTCGGCGTCCCCCCAGCCGTGATCGCTCACGAAATTTCCAAGTGCCTCGCTGGCGTCCCTCAGGACTTGCACCGGCACGGACACATAACCAGCCGGCACAGTCGGCAAGATCGGGGGGGGCTGGTCCAGCAGATCCCGCTCCAGCTGCTTGATGAAGCCATCGCGCCGTTCAAGCTCATCAGCCGCATCGGTCAGCAGCTCCTTGTCGGCATCCAGTCGGGTGAATCGCGCCGCCTGGCGCAGTCGGTGCTGAATGGTCATGGCTCAGCCCTCCAGCACATGCCGCGTGATGCTCTTGATGCCATTCATGGCATCGGCCGGCAGCATGTGGCTGCTGGGCTTGGTGGGCTGGATGAACTCGCTGCGTCCCTCGCCTTGCGTGGCGCGGATGTAATCCACCTCCACCTTGGCCGTGTCCACGATGGTCTTGCTGATCTCGTTGAAAGATCGCGCCCGGTCCAGGTCCATCGTGCCGTCCTTGACGGCGCGCAGGGTGGCGAACAGTTCGGCGCGCAGGGTTTGGATGTCTTGGCTCATGCTGTGAGTTCTTTCTGCTTCTTGTTGATGTGACGGTTGAGCACGCCTCGCAGCTGCACGATCTGGGCAATCTCTTTGCCGTAGCGGTGCACGGTGTTGCGCAGCATGTTCTCGCGGCGGGTGATGCACTCCAGGCGGTCGGGTGTGATCTGCTCCACCTGGCCGGTGAACTGGCCGGCCTTGAAGACGACGATGTGACCGGCTGGAATGGGGCCCACCTCGCGCTCCCACACCAGGCGGTGCACTGGCACCCAGCGGCGTGCCGGGTACAGGCTGCGGTCGTCGGTGATCTTCTGCTCCAGGTAACCGCCCTTGGCGATGCGTACCGAGCCGATGGGCCGGTAGTTGGCCGAAAGCTCGGCAGGCCTACCCGGTTTGAACTGGGTGGCTCGGCAGGCTTCCTGTGTGCCGGTGGATCCGGGCACGCCCTTGTTCCACGGCTGCAGCCCCGCCTGGAAGCGCCCTCCATGCTCAGCCATGTACTGCGCCGACTTCGATAGCCCCATCTTTCGGGCCTTCTGAGCCACGTTGCGCGGTGCGCGGTTCAGCACGCTGCCAAGCAGCTCGTTGGGCGTGTTGGCATAGTGTTCGCGCAGGTAGGCCAGCTCTGATGGGGTCCAGTATTCGTACCTCACGAGGCGGCCCCTTCCATCAATGCGGGCATCGTGTCGGGGGCCTTCGGCTTGCCATGTTCTCCAGCGCACACCCACAGCTTCGTGCCTGGAAGCTGCTTACCACCCTTCGATGGCATCCAGGTCTTGCACTTCACGCAATAGCGGTCGGTCACACCGCCCTGCGGCTTGAAAGCCAGCGGGCTCGCATTGGGGCCGTTCGTCTTGGTTGTCCGTCTCAAAGTCATGTCAACCTCCTGTCAGATGGCAACCACGCGGCCGCTCACCCGCTGCTGCCCCTTACGGATGGCCTGCAGGCGCTTCACGGTCAGTCGGTGGCAGCGGATCATGGTGCGGGCGGGCAGCACGCTCACCGCCATGGTGTAGTCCTGGAACAGGCTGTCCATGGCCTTCACACCTGGGCCATCAAAGCGCAGCGCCTGTCCGGCCTTGTAGCGGTCAGACGCCTTCACCATCGCCTCGCAGGCATCCGCCAGCAGCGCGTGGCTGTCCAGCATCTCGCCCATGTCGACCAAGGTGGTCACCATGTTCACCATGTCCGACAGGCGGCGCCAGTCCTCCACGGGCGGGCACGGCTCCAGCTTGAGCGCATCCATCGAATCGGCCATCTTCCCGACTGTGTTGATGCGGTCCTTGATGGACAGCGGCTGCACCGGATCAGCGCGCAGCTCGTCCCACAGTGTGTAACCCGTCATCATGTCTTCACCCATCCCTGGTCGTGCGTGCAGTAGCACAGCGCCTTCGGCTGGGCCTCATCGGTGCTGATGCGCCACTTGGACTTCGTGTCCAGGCGGGCCAGTGAGTAGGCGGCTTCGGCGATGACGCTGGCGGCGTGCTCGTCACCAGACAGGAAGCGCGTGACTACCTTCCATGCGCCGGTGTTGTTCAGCTCCAGGCGGAGTGCTTGAGATGTGGCATTCACAGTGCGTGCTCCTGGCAGAGTTCTTCGATGGGCAGACGCTGCTGGCCGATGGCCTCCAGCTGCTCGATGTGGGATGCGTGGATGGCCGCAGGCGAGAACCCTCGGGGCATCTCCGCCCAGGCGATGACCTGCCCCATGAACGCGCCGCCGGTGGTGGCATCCACCCAGCCGGTGCCGTCAAAGAAGCCGAGCCACACCGGCTCGTCATCACCCAACAGCGTGACCAGGACGGTCTCGTCCACGTCGGGCAGGTGCTCGGCAGACACCCAGGTGATCTGCTCGGGGTGTCGAATTTGGGCGAGGGTCATGCCTGAGACTCCGGTGCTGGTTGGTCGATCCGCTCCCGGCGCCCACACGGCCAAATGCGCCAGGGGCCAGAAATCCGCGGGTGCTCGGCGAAGTCCATCGCGCCCACGCGCGGCGTGAATGGCAGGCGGTCAGACGGGCTGGGAACCACAGCGGCCCGGCTCACGTTGCGCACCAGCAGGTTTGCATCAGTCATGGGCGGGATCAGGTGTGCGCCTGGTGCTGGGGCTGTCCCTGTGGCCCAGCCAGGGTGCTCATCGTCCCAGCGGGCCAGGCCTGCCAGGGTGAGCGACCACGTGCGGGCCTCATGGTCGAACTCGGCGTAGCCCGCCGCGCTCATCCCGTTCAGTGCTGACTTCACGCCGCCGGCGGTGTCCTTGTGTTCGCCCACCAGCTGCTCGAACGTCAGCTCCTGCCCACCAGCCATAGCCTCGGCAATGGCGTAGCGGTGCGTGCCAGGTGTGTACGTGCGGCGCCGCATCACTGCACCCCTTCCCGACGCTGAACTGTCCGCTCGTGCGCCAGCTCGGCGCGGGCGTACTGCAGGGTCTGGAACGCATCGATGAAGCGATCACGCCACTCCTGCCAGGTCGTGTTCACCCGGCCCTCATCCATCAGGTCATAGCCCGGCAGCACCGGGGCGGCCATCAGCGACGGCCAGGGCTTGCACGGCTCA
>QXGG01154334.1_pt1 | contig 39061 bp, 45 predicted proteins | sample 1982491 | NCBI WGS metagenome assembly QXGG01 (sample SAMN09924614, study PRJNA488089) | Wastewater metagenome, whole genome shotgun sequencing project. | isolation source: South African research farm wastewater | place: South Africa: Irene, Agricultural Research Council, Animal Production...
CCTTGATACCGCAGGTTTCATCGAAGTCGAAACACCGATGCTGACCCGCTCCACACCGGAAGGCGCACGCGATTACCTGGTGCCGTCCCGCGTGCATCACGGCGAGTTCTTCGCGCTGCCGCAATCGCCGCAGCTGTTCAAGCAATTGCTGATGGTGTCCGGTTTCGACCGTTATTTCCAGATCACCAAATGCTTCCGCGACGAGGACTTGCGTGCCGACCGCCAGCCTGAATTCACCCAGGTCGATATCGAGACTTCCTTCCTCGGCGAAGATGAAATCATGAACATCGTCGAAGAGATGATCCGCCGCATGTTCAAGAACGTGCAGGATATCGATCTGCCGGCCGCGTTCCCACGCATGCCGTTCAGCGAGGCGATGAGCAGGTACGGTTCCGACAAGCCGGATATGCGCGTCACGCTCGAGATCACCGAACTGACCGATGTCATGAAGGACGTCGATTTCAAGGTCTTCTCCGGCGCTGCCAACATGGCCAACGGCCGCGTGGCCGGCCTGCGCATCCCCGGCGGCGCTGCGCTGACGCGCGGCGAGATCGACGCCTACACCGAGTTCGTCAAGATCTACGGTGCCAAGGGCCTGGCTTACATCAAGATCAACGACATCACCAAGCTGAACGAGGAAGGTCTGCAAAGCCCCATCGTCAAGAACATCCATCAGGCCGCGCTGCAGGCCATCATCGAGCGCACCGGCGCGCAGAACGGTGACCTGGTCTTCTTCGGCGCCGACAAGGCCAAGGTGGTCAACGAAGCGCTCGGCGCCTTGCGCGTCAAGATCGGTCATGAGAAAGGCCATGTCGATGGTCGCGACTGGGCGCCGCTATGGGTGGTGGATTTCCCCATGTTCGAGCACGACGAGGAAGCCGACCGCTGGGTCGCCCTGCATCACCCGTTCACCTCGCCGAAGGACGGTCATGAAGACCTGCTGGCGACCGACCCCGGCGCCTGCCTGTCCAAGGCCTACGACATGGTCATCAACGGCTGGGAAGTCGGCGGCGGTTCCGTGCGTATCCACAAGCAGGAAGTGCAGTCCAAGGTGTTCGACGCATTGAAGATCTCGAAGGAAGAAGCGCAGGAGAAATTCGGCTTCCTGCTCGACGCCCTGCAATACGGCGCACCACCGCACGGCGGCCTGGCCTTCGGTCTGGACCGCCTGGTGACGCTGATGGCCGGCGCGGAATCCATCCGCGACGTCATCGCCTTCCCCAAGACCCAGCGCGCACAGTGCCTGATGACGCATGCACCGAGCGAAGTGGATGAGAAGCAGTTGCGTGAGTTGCACATTCGCGTTCGTAGCCAGAATCCGGTGACGTAAAAAATGAACTCGCTTGCGCTGGCGGTGTTGCAAGCTCTTGCCGTACGGATATGTGTACTGTCTGCGAGCTTGCGCCTAGCCAGCGCGGCGCGAATTTCATTTTTTAAGAGTTGTTGATATGAATCCTTTTTATATCTATGCCTTAAAAGACCCGAGGGTTTCTCCTGCGCAGCCTTTTTATATCGGTAAAGGCACAGGCATTAGAGCTTGGGAACATACGCTCAACATTGATAATACGAAAAAGGGTAAGCGCATCGCTGAGATAAAGGCATATGGTTCTGAAGTCATCACAACAATTCTTGCTGACGATCTGACAGAAAGCCAAGCGCTAAAATTAGAAGCCGAATTAATTGCCGCCTTTGGAACGGAACAAAATGGTGGGCTGTTGACGAATAGTGTTATACCAAGCGGTAAAACCATAGTCAGAAAAGATCTGACTATTCCATCCGGGGTGATTGAAAAGTCCCAGATTGGATTAGCACTTTTAAAAGACGCTGTATTCGAGTTGGCTCAAGCTAATCCAGATGGAATCACAAATGCTGATGTTTGTAAGAGTCTTGGATTGCAGAGTGATTATTTAGGTGGCTCAAAAGACTATCTTAGTTGGAGTATTTTGGGGTTATTGATGCGTGAGGGAAAAGTGGCTCGCGTTGAAAAACGTAAACACAAGGTAGTGATTTCATAAATGACCATCAAATCCCTTATCCGTACTGTCCCACATTATCCGCGTCATGGCGTGCAGTTCCGCGATATCACCACCCTGCTGAAGGACCCGCTGGGGCTGAAAGTGACGGTGGACGAGTTGTTCGGTCGCTACGAGCACGAGAAAATCGACAAGGTGGTGGGTGTGGAGTCGCGTGGGTTTCTGGTCGGCGCGCCGTTGGCCTATAAACTTGGCGTCGGTTTCGTGCCGGTGCGCAAGCAGGGCAAGTTGCCGGCCGAGACTGTCGGCCATGATTACGAGCTTGAATACGGCAGCGACCGCGTGGAGATCCATACCGATGCGGTGGAAAAGGGCGAGCGCATCCTGCTGGTAGACGATCTGCTCGCAACCGGCGGCACGGCGATCGCAGCTGCGGCGCTCATCGAGAAGCTGGGTGGCGAGGTCGTCGAGTGCGCTTTCATCATCGACCTCATCAGCCTGGGCGGACGCGACCGTTTGCGGCAGAAGGGCTACAAGATGTATGCCCTGTGCGAATTCGAGGGCGAGTAGTGGGCTACAAGTTGCCGGTTTCGGCGCTGGTATTGATCCATACCGCCGATTTGCAGGTGTTGTTGCTGGAGCGGGCGGACAAGTCAGGTTACTGGCAATCTGTGACGGGTAGTCTGGAGGAAGGCGAGACGCCGCGTGAGGCCGCCATCCGCGAGGTGCGCGAGGAGACGGGGCTGGTCGCCACCGATTACCGTTTCTACGACATGCAGGCCTCGAATGTCTATGAGATCTACCCGCACTGGCGCTATCGTTACGCGCCGGGCGTGACGCACAATACCGAACATCTGTTCGGGCTGGAATTGCCGGCGCCGTTGCCGGTCCAACTCGCACCCGCCGAACATGTGCGTTACGAGTGGGTCGATTGGCGCATTGCGGCCAACAAGGTATTTTCCTGGACCAATGTCGATGCGCTCAGACTTCTGGGCGAACGGCACGGGCTGACACTATGAGAGAAGCAAGATGGCAACATCCACGATAGCAATGCCGCTCAAGGCTGAACCGATCCGCTTCGAGCGCTTTCAGGCGACGCAGGAAGCAGAACTGCAGGAGCGCATCATCGCCGCCAAGGCCAAGCTCGGCAAGCGGCTGGTCATCCTCGGCCACCACTACCAGCAGGAGAGCGTTTACCGCCATGCCGATTACACCGGCGACTCGCTCAAGTTGTCGCGCTACGCGGGCGAGACCGATGCCGAATACATCGTTTTCCTCGGCGTGCATTTTATGGCGGAGGTGGCGGATATACTGTCGCGTCCTGAGCAGATCGCCATTTTGCCCGACCTTGCGGCCGGCTGCTCGATGGCGGACATGGCCAACCTGGCCAAGGTCGAGCGTTCGCGTCGTGAGTTGTCCAAGGTGCTGGATTTTGACGCCACCATCACGCCCGTCACCTACATCAACTCCGCCGCCGACCTGAAGGCGTTCTGCGGCGAGCACGGCGGCATCGTCTGCACCTCGACCAACGCGCCCAAGATCATCGAATGGGCGTTCGCACAGCGCGAGAAAGTGCTGTTCTTCCCCGACCAGAATCTGGGCAGATGGTCCGGCTACAAGATGGGCATCCCGCTGGAGCAGATGCCGGTGTGGGACCCTGACCTGCCGATGGGCGGCCTGACCGAGGAGCAGATCAGGAACGCGAAGATCCTGCTGTGGAAGGGCCATTGCGCCGTGCACCAGATGTTCCGCGAGCAGAACATCACGCGTTTCCGTGCCGAACATCCGGACGGGCAGGTCATTTCGCATCCGGAATCGCCGTTCGAGGTCTGCCTCAATTCCGATTATGTCGGTTCCACCGAATACATCCTGAAGACGGTCAGCGAGGCGCCAGCGGGCAGCAAATGGCTGGTCGGCACCGAGCTCAACCTGGTCAACCGTCTGGCGGAAAACATGAAGCCGCAGGGCAAGCTGGTGCAGTTCATGTCGCACGTGATCTGCGAGTGCTCGACCATGGCGCGCATCGACCCGCAACATCTGGCCTGGACGCTGGAGAATCTGGCCGAAGGCAACGTCGTCAATCAGATCAAGGTGCCGGAGGCCGAGGCGAAACTCGCCAAGCTGACGCTGGATCGCATGCTGGCCGTTTCATGATCTGACGCACTGCGTATGCACAGCACCCTGCGCATTGCCACCTTTAACATCCACAAGGGCGTGACCAGTTTCAACGCCCGTTTTGCATTACATGACCAGCGCGACCTGATTCGACAGATGCATGCCGATGTCGTCTTCCTGCAGGAGGTGCAGGATGTGCATCAGGCGCGCAGCCGGCGTTTCAAACACTGGCCGCTCGAAGGTCAGGCCGAGTTTCTCGCTGATACGGTCTGGTCCGATTACGCCTACGGCAAGAATTCGGTCTATCCGGCCGGCCATCACGGCAATGTGCTGCTGTCCAAATTTCCCATCATCAAGACCGAAAACATCGATATCTCGGCGCACCGCGCCGAACAGCGCGGCATGCTGCATGCCGAGATCGCCGTTCCCGGCTGGCAGCTGCCGTTGCACTGCATCTGTGTGCATCTAGGCCTTTTTGCCAGCTGGCGCCGCAAGCAGGTGCACCTGTTGCGCGAGCGCATCGACGTCGCCGTGCCGTCCGATGCGCCGTTGATCATCGCCGGTGATTTCAACGATTGGGGTATGAGCGCGGGCAGAATACTGACCGACGGTTTGCACCTGCGCGAGGTGTTCGAGCATCACCAGGGCAAGGCGGCGCGCAGTTTTCCATCTGTGTTGCCGCTCTTCCGGCTCGACCGCATCTATGAGCGCGGCTTCAACGTGCAGCATGTGCAGGTACATGCCGGGCCGAAGTTCGCGCAGGTCTCCGACCACGCCGCGCTCAGTGCGACGCTCGTCAAGCGATGATTTTCTTCACTGACCATAACCGGATCGATTTGCTGAGAAACGGCGTGGAATATTTTCCGGCGCTGGAAGCCGCCATCGATCAGGCGCGTCACGAAATCTATCTGGAAACCTATATCTACGAGACCGATGCGACCGGTCTGCGCATAGGCGCAGCGCTCAAGCGTGCCGCCGCCAGAGGGGTCGACACCCACGTCCTGCTCGACGGTTTCGGCTGCAAGGACATGCCGGCCGCTTATGTGCAGGATCTGCAGCAGGCCGGGGTCGATGTCATGTTCTACCGGCCGAAGATATCCCCCTGGACCTTGAAACGCAGCCGGCTGCGTCGCCTTCACCGTAAGCTGGTCGTCATCGACGGTGAGGTGGCCTTTGTCGGCGGCATCAATATCATCGACGATTTCAATGTGCCCAAGCATGACCCGCCGCGCATCGACTATGCGGTCATGATCCGCGGCGAGCTTCTGCCGCAGATCCGTACCAGCGCGCGCCGGCTCTGGCGTCGCATCGCCTGGACACACCTGCGACGGGTCGAAGCTGCCAGCTTGCCTTTGACCGAGGGCGCGGATGGCCACATGCGGGCGGCTTTCGTCGTGCGCGACAACCTGCTGCACCGGCGCGATATCGAGCAGAGCTATCTGAGCGCCATCAACCGTGCCAAAACCGAGATTCTGATCGCCAACGCCTATTTCATCCCCGGTCTCAATTTCCGCAAGGCGCTGATCGCGGCGGCGCGCCGTGGCGTGCAGGTCAGATTGTTGCTGCAGGGCAAAAAAGAATATTTCCTGATGTTCGCCACGCATTATTTCTATTCGGATTTTCTGGCCGCAGGCGTGCGCATCTACGAATACCGCAAGAGTTTCATGCACAGCAAGGTCGCCGTCATCGACCACGAATGGGCCACGGTCGGGTCCTCCAATATCGATGCGTTCAGCCTGCTGCTCGCGCGCGAAGCCAATATCGTCGTGCACGACAAGGTTTTTGCCCAACAACTGGCGGCGGACATCGAACGCTCCATCGTCGATGGCGCGCATGAGATTTTGAACGAAGACTGGAAGCGCGGAAATTATTTGAAACGAATGCTTTCGGCGCTGGTCTATTTCGTCGTGCGCATGGTTACCGGCCTCGTTGTGCAGCCTGACCGGCATTGATGATGACACTCCGTTTGCGTTCTAACCGGCAATCGAGGTTTGCCGCAGGCGATGTGAGCTTTTATAATCGCGTAGATTGATAAATCGTGCTGGTGTAGCTCAGCTGGTAGAGCAACGCACTCGTAACGCGTAGGTCGTAGGTTCGATCCCTATCACCAGCACCAATCTTTCAACGCGCTCGTTCAACCCAACCGTTTGCAGATAGGACTCCCTTGAAAACCCTGACCCTGACATTCTCCAGCCTGGCATTGCTTTTCTCGCTGGCTCAGCCCTTGAACGCAGCGACACTGGAAGACGCCAAAGCCGCTGCCAAACTGGCCGATTTCAAAACCGCCGCCAGCATTTATGAGCCGCTGGCTGAACAGGGCGACGTGACCGCCCAATATGAGCTGGGCATTCTTTATTTCCGCGGCATGGGCGTCGAGCAGAGTTACGAGCAGGCGGCGAAGTGGCACCGCAAGGCCGCCGAACAGGGGCATGTCGATGCCCAGTACAGCATCGGCGCCATGCATTTCAATCGCGATATCCCGACCGAGGATTACCGCGAGGCCGCCAACTGGTATCTGAAGGCAGCCGAACAGGGCCACCCCAAGGCGCAACTGAATGTCGGTATCCTTTATTTCCGCGGCGATATCTTCGAACAGAATCTGGAAGAGTCGCTGAAGTGGTATCTGAGAGCCGCCGAGCAGGGTAACGCCGAAGCGCAGTTCAATCTCGGCAATATGTATACCCGCGGCATCGGAGTGCCGGAGGATATCGTGCGCGGCACCATGTGGATACTGGTTTCGATCGAGAACCCGGACGTCGGCAAGCGCATCCTTGGCAAGACCAAGGTTGCCAATTTCAACGCCAGCAAGATGACCGAAGAGCAGCGCCAGCAGACCCGCACCATGGCCAACGAGTGCAAGGCCAAGCAATACAAGGGCTGCTGAGCAATTTCAGGGGCTGACCGGAAGCTGGGTTTCTGCAAAGAAATCCAGCTTTTTTTCGCGCCGGATTTTCTTCAGGCGGGCTTCGGCGACGGAAGCGCTTGAACGATCGGGGTAGGTGCGCGTTGCCAGGATGCGCAAGGGGCGATTGGCGCGCGTGTATTTGGCGCCGGTGCCGGCCTGATGCGCACGGAAGCGCGCTTGCGGGTCGGTGGTGATGCCGGCGTAGTAGCTGCCGCCTTCACATTCCAGCAGGTAGAGATACCACTGCATCAGGATTCGTCAGGTTTATTGCCTGTCTTTGTTCTTCATCAATCAACACTGCTCAATAATCGGCGCTGCGTCCGGTCGAGTAACCGTAGGCATCGTTCTGCCATTCGCCGCAGTTGTCGCAGCGGTGATCCTGCATGGTCTTGCACAGCGTCAGTTTGTCATGTCCGCAGAAACGGCAAACGTGGGTGGGGTGCGCCGCAGATTTGGCATGCGTCTCATGGTGCTCCTGCGCAACGCGGGTACTGCCCAAACCATATTTGTTGTCCATCGGTGCCTCCTGTCCATCCGTGCTTCCTGCATCCGTGCTTCCTGCATCCGTGCTTCCAGATAGCAAGCTTCGGTAAGGCTGGTTTACTTCGTTATCTTAACCCTACGCAGATGAATGACAACCGGTTTTTTCTATCGGTTCGCTGCCTTGGATTGCTCAGAGCGCACAGGCGGCGGTTTGTGCTGCCGTTGTATCCGCCCATTGCAGGGCCTGCTTCAGTGCCTCTTTGCTGGCTTCGTGCAGGGCGGCAACACCGCCCCTGCTGTCCGCACTCGGTGCCGGGGCGCTGGCCTGCAGCATATGGCTGTGCAGGTTCTGCCGCGAGGCCTTGGCATAGAGCGTGACGTGCAGCCGGACGATGCCGCTGCTGGTTTCCGGGCTGGTGAATATCTGGTCGAAGCTTTCGATTTCGAGATGGATGGCGCATGCGGCCGATTTCGACGGGTTGACCGAGCTATGCAGCTTGGAGGCAATCAGCGCGGCCGGCGAATCGGACCAGCGGCTTTGCGTATAGGTGTGAACCTGGGTCTGGTTCTGGTATTGCAAGCGGTAGCGCATGCGACGGTGGTCTATGGCATCGACCGCCGTGATGCGGCCTATATCGACGCTGGTATCAATGCGCGCCGCTTCATCCGCCAGTCCGAAGTCGTAAACCGCGCTTTCGGGTGCCGGGCGGTGGGCGCCGAGGCAGGCGGTGAGCAGACTGATCAGGCAGAGGTAGAAGAAATAGCGCATGGGATTTTGCCTCTCAATGGTTCATTTCGGGCTGGAAGCCGTCCTCACCCGGCCCCGGTCGGGCCGGTGGCTTGCCGAGCAACAGGCTTTGCGGATGCTGTTCGAGGTTGTCCAGAAATTCGCCGAACTGCAGCAGGTCGCGGTTCATGCGTTCGCTCAGCAGATGGATGCGCGGCAGCGTCTCGTGGTTCAGCGTGCGGCTCAGCTGCTGGCTGTTCTGCCCGATCTCCTGCGCCATGCTGTGGAATTCGCGCGTGGTGGTGGTCAGTTCGCCGAGTAGAGGGTGTGCGGCATCGGCCGCTTGCCGGATGCTGACCAGCGTCTCGCTCAACATGGCCTGGTTCTGTTCTGATGCCATGTTGCCCATGCGCTCGAAGGTGGTGTTGGCGGTATCCAGCAACGGCTCCAGTTTGCCGGTCGCCCGTTCGAGATTGTTGAGGGTCTGGCCGAGTTTCTGATGGTCGACGTTGCTTAGCAGTTGATTGGCGGTGTTGGCCAGGGCATTGCTGCTCTCTAGCAGGGCCTCGATCTGCGCCACGAGTTGCGGCCCATCATCCAGCAGTTTGTCCATCATCGATGGCTGTAGCGGAATCTCGCCGCCGTCGGCCAGCAACGGCACGCTGCTGTCATCCGTGTCATCGAGGTCGATGAAGGCGAGGCCAGTGACGCCCTGCATGCGCAATTCGGCATGACTCTGCTCGCTCAGACGCAGTTCATCCATGACGCGGATGTCGATGCGGATGACGTTTCTGGCCGCCGGGTCGAGCTGGATGTTCGTGACCTTGCCGACGTTGACGCCGCGGTATCTCACCGTCGACTCGACGCTGAGCCCGGTCACCGGCAGGCTGGAGACAACGGTGTAGCTTGCGTTCTGCTTGTGGTCGCCGCTCAGCCACCAGAAGGAGAACAGCAGGGCGAGACCGAGCAGCAGCGTGAACAGTCCGACCGCGATAGCATAGGTGCGATTTTCCATGTGTCTATTGTGCCCTCTCCATGTGTGCTCTTTCCATACGCGCGCTGATATCGTGGAAGAAATTGTTGACGAAGGGATGGTCGATCATGCCGAGCTCGCTAAGCGCGCAATCTGCGACGATCTGCTTGTCGGCCAGCACCGCCACGCGGTCTGCCATCTGCACCAGCGTGTCGAGGTCGTGCGTGACGAACAGCACGGTGAGCCCTAATGTATGTTTAAGCTGCTTGATCAGATCGACGAATTTCTTGCTGCGGTCGGGGTCGAGTCCGGCAGTCGGTTCGTCCAGCACCAGCAGTTCCGGTTCCAGCGCCAGCGCGCGGGCCAGGCCGACGCGCTTGATCATGCCGCCGGACAGCTGTGCCGGCAGCAACAGGCCGTGCTTGGGTTCCAGTTCGACCAGCGACAGCTTGTGCATGACCAGCCGGCAGATGGTTTCTTCGTCGAACTGCTTCAACTCGCGCAAGGGGAAGGCGATGTTGTCGTAGACGCTGAGCGCCGAGAACAGGGCGCCCTGCTGGAACAGCATGCCCAGACGGTTCATCAGGCGTTGCTGCTTGAGCCGCTCGACCTGGTGCAGGTTCTCGCCAAAGAGGAAGATCTCGCCCCGGGTCGGAACCGTCAAGCCGACGATGTGGCGCAGCAGGGTGGTCTTGCCGCTGCCCGAGCCGCCGACCAGCGCGACGATCTGGCCGGCGCACACCTGAAAGTTCAGGTTTTGATGGACGACATTGTCGTCGAACACGGTCCACACCTGCCGTGCCTCGCAGACGATGTTCTGCTGTTCAGCTGCGGGCGCACTCATATGCCGATGCCCCGGGTCAGGATGGCGAACTGCGCGTCGATCAGGATGACGGCGGTGATGGCGGTGACCACCGAGCTGGTGGTGCTCATGCTGAGGCTTTCCGTGTTGGGTTTGACGCGCAAGCCGAAATGGCAGGCCAGCAGCGTGACGACGAAGCCGAACAGCAGCCCCTTGATCAGGCTCAGCGTCAGGTTGACTGGCTGCACTACGGTCGGCAGATATTCGAAGAAGAAACGTAAGCTGATGCCGAGTTCGATGTTGGCCGACAAGGCGCCGCCCATCAGGCTCCAGGCCGAGGTCCACAGTACCAGCAGCGGCGCGACGAAGGTCAGGCCCAGCACCTTGGGCAGCACCACGCGCAGGATGCGGGAGATGCCCATGGTGGTCAGCGCATCGATCTCCTCGGTCACGCGCATGACGCCGATCTGTGCCGTCATGGCCGAGCCGGAACGGCCGGCGACCAGCACCGCCATCAGCATCGGCCCCAGTTCGCGGATGATGCCGAGGCCGAGGATATTGACGATGAAGATGTCGGCGCCGAAGGCACGCAGCTGTTTGGACATCAGATAGCCGAGTGCGATGCCGATCATGAAGCCGAGCAGCGCGCTGATCGGCAGGGCGGTGACGCCGCTCTTGTAGATGTTGGCGCTGAACTCGCGCAGCGGGAATTCGCGCGGCCGCTGCAGGACGTAGAGTATCTCCATGAAGAGCAGGCCGAGCAGTTGCACGAAATCGCGCAGGTGCGCCATGAACTCGAAGGTCATCTTGCCGAGGCCGGCGACCGGTCCGATCAGGTCCGGCTGTTTGCGCACGCGGATGGAGATGTCGAGGCTGGCCAGCATGTCGAACACGGCGCGCTGTTCCTCGGTCAGGCTTATGCGGTGATCGAGTTTTGCGCCCCAGCCCGCCCAAAGCACTGCGGCGGCAGCGGTGTCGAGCTGCTCGACCTGTTGCAGGTCCCAGCTGGCGAACGGGTCGGCGAAGTACGGGGCGAGCGAGGCTTTCAACGCGGCGAAGTCATTTTCCAGCGAGCGCAGCGACCATTGGCCCAGCAGCCGCACATGAGGCCGGCCTTGCTGATCCAGTTCGATGTGAAAACTCGCTGCTGCCATCCGCCTCCCCTTTTCCGGACGATTATACGCAGTGGTTTCGCGCAAGGACAACTGTCGGTGCGAGGCGCGGTATAATCCAAGTGATTCTATTAAAAGAAGATTCGAAATCATTTTTGGAGAAATCTGCAGCATGAAAAGCTATCGCAAGGAACTCTGGTTCAACGCGCCGGCCCGCATGGCCTTCATCAACATCACCGGCGAGGTCGAGCAGTGCCTGCATGAGTCGGGTGTTCGGGAGGGTCTGGTGCTGGTCAACGCCATGCATATCACGGCCAGCGTGTTCATCAACGACGACGAGTCCGGTCTGCATCACGATTACGGTGTCTGGCTGGAGAAACTGGCGCCGCATGAACCGGTCAGCGGTTATCACCACAACCGTACAGGCGAGGACAACGCCGATGCGCACATGAAACGCCAGGTCATGGGGCGAGAGGTGGTCGTCGCCATTACCAATGGCCGCCTGGATTTCGGTCCGTGGGAACAGATCTTCTACGGCGAGTTCGACGGCCGACGCAAGAAGCGCGTGCTGGTCAAGATCATCGGTGAATAAATGGCGATGAAAGTACCCGAATTACTGGCGCCGGCCGGAGACCTCGACCGCATGCGCACCGCCTTCGATTACGGAGCCGATGCGGTCTATGCCGGCCAGCCGCGTTACAGCCTGCGCGTGCGCAACAACGGTTTCGGCATGGCCGAACTGGCGGAGGGCATCAACGAGGCGCATCAGCGAGGCAAGAAGTTCTTCGTCGCCAGCAACATCGCGCCGCACAACAGCAAGGTCAAAACCTACATGGCCGACATGGAGCCGGTCATCGCCATGCAGCCGGATGCGCTCATCATGTCCGACCCGGGCCTGATCATGATGGTGCGGGAAAAGTGGCCGCAGATGCCGGTGCACCTGTCAGTGCAGGCCAATACCGTCAATTACGCCACCGTGAAGTTCTGGCAGCATCTCGGCCTGACCCGCGTCATCCTCTCGCGCGAGTTGTCGCTGGACGAGATCGAGGAGATCCGCCAGCAGTGTCCGGACATGGAGCTGGAAGTCTTCGTCCACGGCGCCTTGTGCATCGCTTATTCCGGTCGTTGCCTGCTCTCCGGTTATTTCAATCATCGCGATCCGAATCAGGGAACCTGTACCAATTCCTGCCGCTGGGATTACAAGGTGCATGATGCGGCGGAAGACCCAGCCGGCGTCATTCGCCTCAACGAATTCGATTTCAAGGCCGAGATGGAAAAGTCCAGCCTGTCGGAATGCGGCGGCATGGCGCGGCACCCGGAAGCTGACAAGGTCTACCTGATCGAGGAAAAAGGCCGTCCGGGCGAGTTGTTGCCGATCATGGAGGACGAGCACGGCACCTACATCATGAACAGCAAGGACCTGCGCGCCATCGAGCACGTCGAGCGCTTGATGAAGATCGGTGTCGATTCGCTCAAGATCGAAGGTCGCACCAAGTCGCGCTACTATGTGGCGCGTACCTGCCAGACCTATCGCAAGGCGGTGGACGATGCGCTTGCGGGTCGCCCGTTCGACTTCGGTCTGCTCGGCGAACTGGAGAATCTGGCCAACCGTGGCTACACCGACGGTTTTTACCAGCGCCACCATACCATCGAACACCAGAACTATATGCAGGGGCATTCCAAGTCCAACCGCAGCCTCTATGTCGGCGATATCATCGGCTATGATGCGGCGCGGGGCCTGGCCGATATTGCCGTCAAGAACCGTTTCGCGCTGGGTGACCGCTTGCAGGTCATCCAGCCGGCTGGCAATCGCGAGCTGGTGGTGGAATCCTTGTTCGACAAAAACGGCTTGCCAGTCAGTGAGGCGGCCGGTAGCGGCATTTTCGTGCGCCTGCCGTTGCCAGCTGGCGATTTCCATAACGCCATGGTTGCGCGCTGCCTCTAGCTTGCAGTGCTATAGGCTGTCTTTGCCGTCAGGGGGTTGATGTAACGGGATGCTGCGCCATCCATTTGCTGGATGGCGCAGTGGCCTGACCGTTGCTGCGGCCCGCCTAATTCTGGATGTAATGCTCCAGTTGCTGGATCAGGAACTGCTGGTAGGCGATGGTTTCCTTCACCAGGTCGCCGATGGAAAGAATGCCGATGACCCGTCCGTTCTCCACCACCGGCAAATGACGTATGCGCTTGCCTGACATCAGTTCCATGCACTCGTCCGTCAACTGTTCCGGCGTCACGGTGATCACCTTGGTCGACATGACTTCGGCGACCTTGGTGGTTTTCGAGGTTTTGCCCTTGAGGGCGACTTCACGCGCGTAATCACGTTCGGAAAAGATGCCGGCAAGATGTCCGTCGTCTTCGAGGACGACGAGCGCGCCGATATGTTTTTCTGCCATGATCAGCAAGGCATCAAAAACATTGGCGTCCGGCTTGACCGAAAGTGTCTCGTAGCCTTTGGAGTCAAGTAGTTGTCTAACGGTTTTCATGCGCTCCTCCGTCTTGTGTTTTTATGGCGATGCTTGTTGAAAATATACACCTGTTTTTTGTCATGGCCAGCAATTCGTGAGACTTGACATAGTTAGCCGACTAACTATAATCGGACGTATCATGTTGCAATTACGCAATCTACCCAACAAGGAAACACTGCAGAAATTCGCCCAGCGCTATCCGCAAGCGGATGTCAGCGGCGTTGCCGCCTTTCTGCATCTGCTGCGTCTGGCGACCGACCTTTCGAATGCGCTGGACTTGTGTCTGAGCCGGCATGGGTTGCTGCAAGGCCGCTGGTGGGTGCTGATCCTGCTGATGCGCGAGGACAGTCTGACCTCGACTCCATCGGCGCTGGCGGAAAAGGCGGGCGTGACGCGCGCTACCATGACCGGGCTGATCGACGGTCTCGAGCGCGACGGGTTGGTCGAGCGCTTGATGGATACGCGCGACCGGCGCAGCGTCTCGGTCAGGCTGACGCCGTCCGGCCAGGCTAAGCTCGATCAGGTGATGCCGGACTACTATAGCCGGTTGCGCCGTTGCATGGCGGGTCTGGACGAGGAAGGGCGTGAGCGGCTGCACCTGATCCTTAGCCAGATCAATCAAGGCATTGGCGCCTTCAGCGAATAAGCGGGCGCGCCGATCACGAGCGGCATGGCGCCAGTATCGATTTTCAAGTGTTTAATCACAAGCGGGTAAAAGTCGCACGGAAGGTGCTGACTCTGCCTGAAACCAACTCTGCAAAGGATCGTCATGCCTTGGACCTCGAACAAGTTCCGTGCGTTTGCGGCGCTGTTGCTGCTCTCCGTGCTGTGGGGCTACAACTGGGTCGTGATGAAGAACGCGCTGGTCGATGCGGGCCCCTTTCAGTTTGGCGCCCTGCGTAATTTCCTCGGTGCGCTCTGTCTTCTCGGCCTGATCCTGATCCTGCGCCGACCGATACGGCCGGCCGAAATTCCGACGCTGATCGTGCTTGGTCTGCTGCAGACCAGCGGCTTCACCGGCCTCATCATCTGGGCGCTGGTCGAGGGCGGCGCCGGCAAAACCGCCGTGCTGACCTACACCATGCCGTTCTGGGTCATGATCATGGCCTGGCCGTTGCTGGGCGAGAAGATACAGGGCAGCCAGTGGCTGGCGGCCCTGCTGTCGGTCATGGGCATCCTGTTTATCCTCGATCCGCTGCATCTCGGCTCGGATCTGTTCAGCATGTTGCTGGCCGTGCTGGCCGGCATCAGCTGGGCGTTGGCGGTGATGCTGGCCAAGAAGCTGCATCAGCGCGCGCCCGAACTCGATCTGCTGTCGCTCACGGCATGGCAGATGCTGTTCGGTTCCATCCCTATCGTGGCGGCGGCGTTCATCGTCCCTGCGCCGCCCATCGACTGGACGCCCTATTTCATCGGGGCGGTCGTCTTTAACGCGGTGTTCTGCAATGCGCTGGCATGGCTGCTGTGGCTCTATGCCCTGCAGCGGCTGGAGGCGGGCGTGGCCAGCATGGTGACGTTGCTGGCGCCGGTCATCGGAGTGCTGGCTGCCTGGTGGGAACTGCAGGAGCAGCCGAGTCGCGGCGAGCTGTGGGGCATACTGTTCATTGTTGGTTCGCTTGTCATCATCTCCATCCGCGGCATGCGCCAGCACCAGAAGATCGACCCGGCGATGGCGCAGGAATGATGCGGCCCTGATATGCTAAAATCACGCGTATTTCAGACATTCAGCAGGGTAAAAAATGGCAGGACATTCCAAGTGGGCCAATATTCAGCATCGTAAGGGTCGTCAGGATGCGAAACGCGGCAAGATCTTCACAAGACTGATCAAGGAAATCACGGTGGCAGCCCGCATGGGCGGCGGTGATGTGGCGACCAACCCGCGCCTGCGCATGGCGGTGGACAAGGCCAAGGCCGAGTCCATGCCCAAGGACAATATCGAAAACGCCATCAAGCGGGGCTCCGGCACGCTGGAAGGCGTCAATTACGAAGAGATGCGTTATGAGGGCTACGGCATCGCGGGTGCGGCGGTCATGGTCGATTGCCTGACTGACAACAAGCAGCGCACTGTCGCCGATGTTCGTCACGCTTTCAGCAAATACGGCGGCAATCTCGGTACCGATGGTTCCGTCGCCTACATGTTCAGGCACTGCGGTGTCATCCTGTTCGAACCGGGCGCGAGCGAGGACAAGGTGATGGAGGTCGCCCTGGAGGCCGGTGCGGAGGATGTCATCAGTGATCCGGATGACGGCAGTATCGAGGTCATCACCCAGCCCAACGATTTCGAGACGGTCAAGGCGGCGCTCGAAGCGGCCGGTCTCAAGCCGGCGCACGGCGAAGTGACCATGCGCGCCTCGACCGAAACGGTGCTGACCGGCGACGATGCGGCCAGGATGCAGAAGCTGCTGGACGCGCTGGACGATCTCGACGATGTGCAGGAAGTCTATACCTCGGCTGCCATAGAAGAGTGACCGTCGTCCGTATCCTCGGTATCGACCCCGGTCTCCGGCAGACCGGTTTCGGCGTCATCGAAAAGGTCGGCGAAAAACTGCACTACGTCGCCAGCGGCACGATCAAGACAACCACCGGCAGGGGTGCGGATATCGAGGATCTGCCGAGTCGCCTGAAAATCATCCTGGACAGTCTGTTCGAAGTGATCGACAGCTATGCGCCGCAGCAGGTGGCGGTGGAGAAGGTATTCGTCAACGTCAATCCCCAATCCACGCTGCTGCTCGGTCAGGCGCGAGGCGCCGCCATTAGCGCTGCAGTCATCCGGCATCTGGTAGTCGCTGAATACACCGCGCTGCAGGTCAAGCAGTCGGTAGTCGGCAACGGCCATGCGGCCAAGGAGCAGGTGCAGGAGATGGTCAAGCGGTTGCTGAAACTGCCAGCCAATCCCAGCCCGGATTCGGCCGATGCGCTCGCCTGTGCTATCTGCCACGCGCATGGCGGGCAGGGTCTGGGCAAGTTGGCGACCGCCGGTTTTCGTGTGCGCGGCGGTAGGCTAATATAAGCGTATGTCAGTCTTTACTTTCAACCTCAGCGGCATGGCGTCGGATTCGTCCATAGCCCTCTCGAGAAAACTCCCATGATCGGTCGCCTCAACGGTGTCCTGCTTGAAAAAACACCGCCTCTGGTCCTGGTCGACGTCAACGGCGTCGGCTATGAGTGCGAAGTGCCGATGAGCACCTTCTACAACCTGCCGGCCGTCGGTGACAAGGTCGTGTTGCTGACCCAGTTCATCGTGCGCGAGGACGCGCAGCTGCTTTACGGATTCGGCAGTGATCGCGAGCGCCAGACCTTCCGTCAGTTGCTCAAGGTCAACGGTGTCGGAGCCAAGTCCGCGCTTTCCATTCTGAGCGGCCTTTCCGTCGATGATCTGGTGCAGGCGGTCACCCTGCAGGATACCGCGCTGCTGACCCGTGTCCCCGGTGTCGGCAAGAAGACCGCCGAGCGGCTGCTGCTCGAACTCAAGGATAAATTCTCGATGGACGGCCTGCCTGTCACTGCCGGCGGCCAAGCCAAATCCGCCAGCAGCGATGTGCTGAACGCCCTGCTGGCGCTGGGCTACAACGAACGCGAGGCGCTGGCGGCGGTCAAGCAGTTGCCGGCCGAGGTCAGCGTCGCTGACGGCATCAAGCAAGCGCTGAAATCGTTGTCCAAAACCTGAGGCATGCGGCGATGATAGAAACCGACCGTCTGATAGCTCCCGCCGTTGAAAGCACACAGGAAGAGGCGCTCGAGCGTGCGTTGCGGCCAAAGGTGCTGGAGGAATACATCGGCCAGGAAAAGGCGCGCGGCCAGCTGGAAATCTTCATCAATGCAGCCCGCGCGCGCGCCGAGGCGCTGGATCATGTGCTGCTGTTCGGTCCGCCGGGCTTGGGCAAGACCACGCTGGCTCACATCATCGCCCGCGAGATGGGCGTGAATCTGCGCCAGACCTCCGGGCCGGTGCTGGAGCGTGCGGGCGATCTTGCGGCGTTGTTGACCAATCTCGAACCCAATGACGTGCTGTTCATCGACGAGATTCATCGTCTGTCGCCGGTGGTGGAAGAGATCCTCTATCCGGCGATGGAGGATTACCGTCTCGACATCATGATCGGAGAAGGTCCGGCTGCCCGTTCCGTGCGCCTCGATCTGCCGCCGTTCACGCTGGTCGGTGCGACGACCCGTGCCGGCATGCTGACCAACCCATTGCGCGACCGCTTCGGTATCGTTTCCCGTCTGGAGTTTTATACCGCCGCTGAACTGGCGAAGATCGTCCATCGCTCCGCCGCCTTGCTCGATGTTGCCATGCAGGAGGCAGGGGCACTTGAGATTGCGCGGCGCTCACGCGGCACACCACGCATCGCTAACCGCCTGCTGCGCCGCGTGCGCGATTACGCGCAGGTTAAGGGCAACGGCAAGGTCGATGCCGATATCGCCGATGCGGCGTTGAAGATGCTGGATGTCGACAAGCTCGGTTTCGACGTCATGGACAGAAAGTTGCTGCAGGCCGTGCTGGAGAAATTCGGTGGCGGCCCGGTCGGGCTGGATAACCTCGCTGCCGCCATCGGCGAGGAGCGCGACACTATCGAGGACGTGCTGGAACCCTATCTGATCCAGCAGGGTTATTTGATGCGCACGCCGCGCGGCCGCGTTGCCACGCAGCTGGCCTACCAGCACTTCGGTCTGGCGGTGCCCTCCAATCTCGCGAACGGAACGCTGTGGCAGGAATGAACAAGTTCGACTGGCCGGTGCGCGTCTATTACGAGGATACCGATGGCGGCGGTGTCGTCTATCACGCCAATTATCTGAAGTACATGGAACGCGCCCGTACCGAATGGTTGCGCAGCCTGGGCTTCGATCAGAGCGTGCTCAGAAATGAAGCGGGTGTCATCTTCGTCGTGCGAAATATTGCGCTACAATACCGTCGCTCGGCGCATTTCGACGATGCGCTGACCGTAACGACCGGCCTTTCCAGAACTGGACGCAGTTTGCTCGTGTTTGAACAAACCATTTACCGCAATCACACCGTGCTGACCGAGGCGACCGTGGAGGTCGTTTGCGTCAGTGCCGCCGGATTCAAGCCGGTCAGTATCCCTCCTGCCATCCGGCATGCCATGCATGCGCTTACTTCAACCTAACGGAGTCTGAATGAACCCGACAGATTTACATGCCACCACTGATATGTCCCTGATTGCACTGGTTTCCGGCGCCAGCGTGCCGGTGCAACTGGTCATGCTGACACTGGTGCTGGTTTCGCTCGCGTCCTGGTGGTACATCTTCATCAAGGTCTACACGCTGAAGCGTGCAGAAGCGGATGCCGAGGATTTCGAGGACCGTTTCTGGGCCGGCGGCGACCTTAACAAACTTTATGAAGGCGTCACTTCCAGCCGTCACAAACCGCAGGGCATGGCCAGCCTGTTCGAGGCCGGCTTCAAGGAGTACGCGCGCCTCCGGCGCCAGGGCGGCATGGAGATCAGCGACACGATGGAAGGCGCGAGACGCGCCATGCGCGCCACCTATAACCGCGAGATGGACGAGCTGGATGCGCACTTGCCTTTCCTGGCATCGGTCGGCTCGGTCAGCCCTTACATCGGTCTGCTTGGCACGGTCTGGGGCATCATGAACGCCTTCCTCGGCCTCGCTAACACCGCACAGGCGACGCTGGCGCAAGTGGCGCCCGGCATTGCCGAGGCGCTGATCGCCACCGCCATCGGCCTGTTCGCGGCGATTCCGGCGGTGATCGCCTACAACCGTTTCGCTTCTTCGGTCGACCGGCTCTCGGTGCGTTACGAAAGCTTTATCGAGGAATTCACCAACATCCTGCAACGCAAGGCCTGAGCCATGATACGCCGCAAGTCCCGCCGCATGATGAACCAGATCAACGTCGTGCCTTATATCGATGTCATGCTGGTGCTGCTGGTGATTTTCATGGTGACGGCGCCGATGACCAATCCCGGCGTGGTGGAATTGCCCAGTGTCGGTCAGGCGCTGAAACAGCCGAGCGCGCCGCTGGTGCTGAGCGTCAAGGCCGACAAGCGCATCGAACTGGACGGAAAGCTGATGCAGCGCGACGAGTTGTTGTTCGCCGTGCGCACCCAACTGGAGAAGGATCCCCAGCGTTCGGTCGTCATCGCCGCGGACAAGAACGTCAACTACGGTGAAGTGGTTGCCATCATGGACCTGATGAAACAAGGCAATGTAGAAAAAGTCGGCTTGTTGTTGAGTCCGGTCACGAATTGATTTTGCATGTTACGACGTCATGAGAATCCGGTCGCGCTGAAAGCCGGTGCACTCTCGCTGATGGTGCACGGGCTCCTGCTCGGCCTGCTTTTGATCTCCTTCAACTGGAAAGTGGTGCAGCCGGCCAGCATCGCTACTGTGGAACTGTGGGCGGAGCTGCCGAGCAAGCCGGTCGAGGTGCAGCCGCTGCCGAGACCAGAGCCGCCCAAGCCGGAACCGAAACCGTTGCCGGAGCCTGAACCCAAGCCTGTGCCGAAGCCGGAACCGAAGGCTGATATCGAGGTGAAGAAGGAACCGCCGAAGCCGAAAGAGCCGCCGAAAAAACCGGAAGAAAAACTGAAAAAACCTGAGAAGAAACCACAACCGAAGCCGCAGCCGCAAGACGATGCGCTGAAGAAACTGCAGCAAGCGTTATTGGAGGATCAGCCTAATCTCGACAGCACGCCGGCGCCGGCTGGACCGCCTGGCATGACTGCTGCTCAGCAGGGCGAGATTGACAAATATATCAACATGATCCGTAACAAGGTGCACCAGCACGTCAATCAGCAGCTTTGCGGCAGCGGTAATCCGGAACTGGAGTTCGCCATGTCTCTTGCGCCGACCGGAGATATCGTCGGCACGCCGCGCATGCTGAAGGGTAGCGGTATCGCTGCCTGTGACGAGTCGGTGGAGCGGGCGATTTTACTGGCGCAGCCCTTGCCGGTCCCGAAAGAGGCAGATTTGTTTGCGCGCTTTCGAGATCTGAAATTGAAGTTTCACCCCAAGGGTGCCAATTGAAAAGTCTGGGCGGGGCGTGGATTATTTCCAGAAACCTGAACGAATAAGGGAACTTTGAATATATGTCGTCTACTAAATCAGTTATGGGCAAATTCTACGACCGATTGCATCTGTTTCTCGGCGCATTGATGCTCTGTCTGCCATTCGGCAGCCAGGCGGCGCTCACCATCGAAATCGTCGGCGGCGCGGCACAGCAAATACCGGTCGCCATCCTTCCCTTCAATCAGCCTGCCGGTTTGTCGATCAAGGAGCAGGACGCCATCGCCAATGTGGTCAGCGCCGACCTGCGTCGCAGCGGTCTGTTCCGCGTGCTGGAAACTCGCGGCGTTGCCAATCAGCCCAAGAGTATTGCCGAGGTTCGCTATCCTGAATGGGCGGCCCTGCAGGCGCAGGCGCTGACCATAGGCAGTATCGAGACGTTACCGAACAATCGCCTGAAGGTCACATTCCGCCTGCTCGACGTGCTGAAGCAGACGCAACTTGTGGGCATGGAATACAACATCGCGCCCAACCAACTCAGGATGACGGCGCACAAAATCGCCGATGTCATCTACGAGAAGCTGACGGGCGAACAGGGCGTTTTCGCGACACGCGTCACCTATGTTTCGAAAGTCGGCAGTCGCTACACCTTGCAGGTGGCGGACGTCGACGGCTTCAATCCGCAAACCGTAGTTTCTTCCGCCGAGCCGATCATTTCGCCCAAGTGGTCGCCTGATGGCACAAAAATCGCTTATGTTTCATTCGAGAGAAAGAAGCCGATTGTCTACGTACAGTCGCTGGTGTCCGGTCAGCGCTATGTGCTGGCCAATTTCAAGGGCAACAACAGTGCCCCGGCCTGGTCACCTGACGGCAAGCGGTTGGCGATCGTGCTCACACATGGTGCAAATTCGCAGATTTACATCATCAATGCGGACGGCACCGGATTGAGACAGCTGACACGCAGTAACGCAATCGATACAGAACCTGTGTGGTCGCCGGATGGACAGTACATTTATTTCACCTCCGATCGGGGTGGTTCGCCGCAGATATATCGCGCCGCCGCAGGTGGCGAAAGTAATCCGCAGCGCATCACCTTCGAGGGCAGTTATAATGTATGCCCGCGCATATCGCCGGACGGCAAGTCCCTCGCTTTCATCCGGCGCGACGGCGATGTCATGCGCGTGGCCCTGCAGGATCTCGCCAGCGGTCAGGTACAGGTGCTGAGCGATACATCGATGGACGAGTCGCCCAGTTTTGCCCCGAACGGCCGCATGTTGCTCTATGCGACCAAGATGAACGGCAAGGGTACTCTGGCGGCAGTTTCCGCCGATGGTCGCGTCAAGCAGCGACTGAGTGAGTCGGCCGGCGATGTTCGCGAGCCGGCCTGGGGGCCTCTGGTGAATTGAGTTTGAGCGGTTAGTAGTAGTCGTCACGATTATGCAATCGTGATTTTTTAATGTAACGTATGGCTGTAGTTGTTTACGGCTTTAAAATAAGGAGAGTAATAATGAATAAAGGACTGATCGGAACCATTTTGCTGGCAGTGATGCTCACTGCTTGCTCGAGCAAGCCGATGAAGGATGCGGCCAGCGTCGACGACAAGAGCGTGGCACCGGCAGCTAGCACAACCACTGATTCCGGCGCAGCGACTTCGGGCGCAGCGACTTCCTCGATGGAAGTGAACCCGCTGAAGGATCCGAACAACATTCTGTCCAAGCGCAGCATCTACTTCGATTTCGACAAGGACGAGGTCAAGGCTGAGTTCCGCCCGTTGATCGAGGCACATGCCCAATACCTGAACCAGAACAGCGGCGCTGCCATCACGCTGGAAGGTCACGCCGATGAAATCGGTACCCGCGAATACAACCTCGCATTGGGTCAACGCCGTTCCGCATCCGTCAAGAAGGTCATGAACTTGCTGGGCGTCAAGGACAGCCAGATCGAAACCGTCAGCTACGGTGAAGAAAAGGCAACCGGTACCGATCGCGACAGCCGTGCGCAGGATCGCCGCGTCGACATCATCTACAAGGGTGAATAATTTAAAGGCTGAATGATGCGTTTTTCGTTACTGGTCACGGTGCTCTTGTGTTTCCTGTCGCAAAGTGCCCATGCGTTTCTTGAGGACAAGGAAGCCCGTCGCAAGATCACCGAGAACCAGACGCAGAATCAGACAGCCTTTGAAGAGTTGAGAAAGAATCAGCAGGCTCTGGAGGAGAGGGTGGCCGCAATCGAGGCCATCGTCAAAGGCCGGGGTCTGCTTGATTTGTTGAGTCAGGTCGAACAACTGAACCAGGAGTTGAGCCGGGTCAAGGGCGAACTGGAAGTCGCCACGCACAACATTGCCAACACGCAACAGCGTCAGCGCGATCTTTACACCGATACCGATACGCGCTTGCGTCAGTTGGAAGGGGCAGCCAGCCAGACTTCCTCCGGCAGTGCAGCCGCCGAGGGCGGCGTTGAGGCGTCCGCCGAGGAAATTGCCGAATTCGATGCGGCCATGGCGCTGGTCAAGGCATCCAAGCATAGAGAGGCTTTTGACGCGCTGAACAAGTTCATGCAGGCGCACCCCAGCAGCAGCCGCTTGCCGGATGCGCAGTATGCGCTGGGATTTGCCCAGTTCTCGCTGAAGAATTACAAAGCCTCTATCGCAACTCAGGAAAAACTGGTGCAGCAGCATCCAGATCACGCCAAGGCACCGGATGCGATGTTCAACATCGCGAATTCGCAGATACAGTTATCCGATGTGGATGGCGCCAAGAAGACCTTGCGCAATCTACTGGAAAAATACCCATCGAGCCCGGTGGCGCCGAATGCTCAGCAGCGCCTGAAAGTGCTCGAATCCATCAAGTCCAGATAGATCGTTTCCTCTCCCGGCAAGCGATTTATCTGTACGCGCGTATAATCACGCATCATTTTCTGGCGTCTAGGTAGCCGCCTCCACTCTCAGGTAGCGCTCAGGTATCCATGACATTAAAGGTTTACGAGATTTTTCATTCCGTGCAGGGGGAATCCTCGCGCATCGGCCTGCCTACGGTATTCGTGCGCTTGACCGGCTGCCCCATGCGCTGCGTCTATTGCGATACCGAGTATGCATTCTCCGGCGGTAGCAACATGAGGCTCGACCAGATCATGGAGAAAGTGGCTTCGTTCGGTGCGCGTTATGTCACCGTGACCGGGGGCGAACCGCTGGCCCAGAAGGAGTGCTTGCCCTTGTTGACCCGGCTTTGCGATGCCGGTTACGAAGTGTCGCTGGAAACGGGTGGAGCCATCGATACCGATGGCGTCGATGCTCGGGTTGCAGTCATTCTGGACGTGAAGACGCCGGGGTCCGGCGAGGCGGAAAAGAACCGTTGGGGCAATCTGCACCGCCTGAAGCCGCAGGATGAGGTGAAATTCGTACTGTGCGACCGCGCCGATTACGACTGGGCCAGACAGATCATGGCCGATTACGGCATTGCGCAGAAATGTTCCGTGCTTTTCTCGCCGGTACATGGCAGTCTGGATGCAGCGAAGCTGGCGGAATGGATACTGGCTGACCGGCTGCCGGTACGCATGCAGGTGCAACTGCACAAGATTCTGTGGGGCGAAAAGCCCGGCGTTTAGGAAAGTGTGATGAAGAAGGCAGTGGTGTTGCTCTCCGGCGGACTCGATTCCGCTACCGTGCTGGCGATTGCCCGCAGTCAGGGCTTTGCCTGCTATTGCCTGAGCCTGGATTATCATCAGCGACACGTTGCCGAGTTGAAGGCCGCGGAAAAGATTGCCAAGGCATTAGGCGCTGTCGCGCACCGGACCGCGCAGCTGGACTTGTCCATGTTCGGCGGTTCCGCATTGACCGATAGCGGTATCGATGTGCCGCAGGCGCCAACCGAGGGGATTCCGGTCACCTACGTGCCGGCTCGCAACACCATAATGTTGTCACTGGCACTGGCCTGGGCCGAGGTGCTGGATGCGCGCGACATTTTCATCGGCGTCAATGCGCTGGATTATTCCGGCTATCCGGATTGTCGCAAGGAATATGTCGATGCGTTCCAGCGCATGGCCAATCTGGCGACCAAGTCCGCGGTCGAGGGCCGTACGATTACCATTCACGCCCCCTTGATCGACCTCAGCAAGGCGCAGATCATCCAGCAGGGCAGCAGGCTGGGTGTGGATTATGGCATGACCGTTTCCTGCTATCAGGCTGACGCCCAGGGACGTGCCTGCGGTTTGTGCGATTCCTGCCGTTTTCGGCGCGAAGGTTTCGCTGCCAGCGGCATCGCCGATCCGACGCCGTATCAAAATTCGGTGCAAACATGATATTTGCCTTGCCAAAGTATTAAAAAATAACGTAAAATCCGCCCCTTTCTGCAAAACTATTTAGAGAACAAACATATGGTGATCATTCGACTGGCCCGTGGTGGCGCGAAGAAAAACCCTTTTTACAGCGTTGTGGTTGCAGATTCCCGCAATCGCCGCGATGGCCGTTTCATTGAGCGCGTGGGTTTCTACAATCCGCTTGCCAAGGAAGGCCAGGAAGGTCTGCGCCTTGACGATGCGCGCATCAGCCACTGGCAAAGCCATGGCGCACGCCTGTCGGACTGCGTAGCGCGTCTGGTCAAGCTGCACGCCAAGGGTCCTGAAGGCATGCTGGCTGTCAAGCAAAAGGAAGCTGCCAAGGTTGAAGCTGCCAAGGCCAAAGCCGCTGCTGCAGAAGCTGCCAAGCTGAAGGAAGCCGCTGAAGCCAAGGCCAAGGAAGAAGCCGAAGCCAAGGCCGCCGCTGAAGCTGAAGCAGCTCAGGCCGAGTCGGCTGCAGAAGGCTCAGAAACTCCAGCTGCCTGATTAGGCTCAACCGCTCCTCTAGAAGAGCGGTCAACTGGAGCAAGCATTGACTGAAATGGTGATCATGGGGCGCATCGTCGCCCCATATGGCATTTATGGCTGGGTCAAAGTCCAGCCGCATACCGAAATGCTGGATGGCCTGCTTGATTATGCCGATTGGTGGCTTGGTCGAGACTGTCAGTGGTTGCAGCATGAAGTGGAAACGGCCAGAGTGCACGGCGCCACCTTGTTGGTGAAGTTCAAGGACGTGGCCGATCGCGATGCGGCTTTTGCGTTGAAGGGCAAGCAGATTGCGGTGCCCCGGGCGCAATTGCCGGAGCCGGACGAGAACGAATACTACTGGACCGACCTGATCGGTTTGCAGGTGACGAACCTGCAAGGCGTTGATTTGGGCAAGGTCATCGATGTTTTCGAGACTGGAGCCAACGATGTGCTGGTGGCCAAGGGCGATCGCGAGAGGCTGATTCCCTTTGTCGGACAGGTTGTGCTTGATGTGAACCTCGAGGCAGGTACCATGCAGGTCGACTGGGATGCCGAGTTTTGAGCGATGCTCAGCATGTTGAAACTGTGATGGCCTATCAATTCGATGTCATCACGCTGTTCCCGCAGATGTTCGATGCAGTGACGCAGTCCGGCATTACGGCCCGCGCGCTGGAAAAAAGTATTTATGACTTGTCGTTGTGGAATCCGCGTGATTTCACAACAGACAATTACAAGACCGTGGATGATCGACCCTACGGTGGCGGTCCCGGCATGGTGATGCTGGCAGAACCGCTGGAAAAGGCGATCAATGCCGCGAAAGCGCGGCAACAGCAGGCAGGTGCCAGTAGCAGGGTGATACACCTGTCGCCACAGGGCAAGCCACTGACGCATGCAAAAGTCATGCAACTGGCGCGCGAGCCGGGACTGATTCTGCTGGCCAGCCGCTATGAAGGTGTCGACGAGCGATTGTTGACGGCCGAAGTCGATGAAGAGATTTCCATCGGCGATTACGTGCTGTCGGGTGGTGAATTGCCGGCCATGGTGCTCATTGATGCCATTGTCAGGCAGTTGCCCGGTGCGTTGGGTGATGCGGATTCTGCCATCGAGGATTCGTTTGTCGATGGACTGCTGGATTGTCCACACTACACTCGACCAGAGGAATATAAGGGTTTGAAGGTGCCGGCGGTGTTGATGTCCGGCAACCATGCAAAAATCAAGCAGTGGCGATTGAAAATGTCATTGCAGAGGACCCGGACCAAGCGTCCGGATTTACTGGCCGCAAGGCCGTTGTCAAAAGAGGAATCTCGGCTGCTCAAGGAGTTGGAGCAGGAACAAGATTCGCATAACTAGAAGGAGCAACAAAGTGGCAAATATTATCGAAATGCTGGAAAAGGAAGAAATAGCCCGTCTCGGCAAGACTATTCCTGATTTCGCCCCTGGTGACACAGTGGTCGTCGGCGTCAACGTGGTGGAAGGTACCCGCAAGCGCGTACAGGCGTACGAAGGTGTCGTGATCGCGAAGCGCAACCGCGGTTTGAATTCGTCCTTCATCGTGCGCAAGATCTCTTCCGGCGAAGGTGTCGAGCGTACGTTCCAGACCTATTCCCCGCTGATCGCCAGCATCGAAGTCAAGCGCCGCGGTGATGTGCGTCGCAGCAAGCTTTACTATCTCCGTGAGCGTTCCGGTAAGTCCGCACGCATCAAGGAAAAGCTGCAAATGCGTGACCGCGAAGTCCTGGCTCCGGAAACTGCTGCGGAATAAGCGCAATACGATAGAAAAAGCCCCGAGTTTCGGGGCTTTTTTATTTGCGCTAAGATGACCTTCATGGATACCCTTCATGAAGAGATGCTTGCGATGACGAAGCCCCAAGAGTTCGATGCGGTCATTTCCGCACCATTCGGCGCGATCGGCATCCGGGTGGCGGATGATTTTCTGTTGAGGCTGGAACTGTTGCCGGGGAATCCGGGTGAGAAGTACTCCCGACAGCCTTTCGCCCAGGCCGTCGTCCGGCAATTGCGACAATACCTGAATGATGCCGGGGCGAAGCTGGATATCGCCTGCGCCGTGCAGGGCACGCCTTTCCAGCGGCGTGTCTGGCAGGCGATTGCGCAGATTCCGGTCGGTACGACAATCACCTACAGTGAGCTGGCATGTCGGGTGGGCTCAGGTCCCCGTGCGGTGGCCAATGCCTGCGGTGCCAATCATGTGCCGCTGGTGATTCCTTGCCATCGTGTTGTGGCGAAAAACGGCTTGGGCGGGTTCATGCAGGGCGAGGCAACAGGTTTGGCGATAAAACAATGGCTGCTCCATCACGAGCAAGTGCTTTGAACCCGGTCAATCTCGAACGGGTCGACGGCTTTATCGACCACCTCTGGCTGGAGGACGGGCTTTCGAAGAATACGCTGACCAGTTACCGGCAGGATTTGTCCGCTTTTGCCGAATGGCTGCAGAAGACGGAGAACCGTGACCTGCATCAGGCGCTGCAGGCTGATATCCAGCAATATCTGGCGGTCAGGTTCCCGCACAGCAAGCCGCGCAGCATCAGCCGTCTGATTGCCACCTTGCGCCGTTTTTACCGTTATGCACTGCGGGAAAGTCAGGTAGAGGTGGATCCTACCCTGCAGATTGATTCGCCCAAGTTGCCGCGTTCCCTGCCGAAAAGCCTGAACGAGGAGGAGGTGGAGGCATTGCTCGACGCCCCCGACCTCGGTCAGCCGCTGGGTCTGCGCGACCGTGCCATGCTGGAGCTGCTATATGCCTGCGGGCTGCGTGTATCGGAGCTGGTGGGCTTGAAAGTGACCGAAATCGGTTTGCAGGAAGGCGTCATCCGCGTCACCGGCAAGGGCAGCAAAACCAGATTGGTGCCCATGGGGGAGGAGGCGCTGGAATGGATCGGCCGTTATCTGAAAGAGGCGCGCCGGGATATTTTGCAAAAACGGCTGAGCGACAGCCTGTTCGTCACCCAGCGCGGCGAAGCCATGACGCGCCAGGCGTTCTGGTATCTGATCAAGCGTTATGCACTGCAGGCCGGCATACGCAAGCCGATCTCGCCTCATGTGCTACGGCACGCATTCGCGACGCATCTGTTGAATCACGGGGCGGATCTCAGGGTGGTGCAGATGCTGCTCGGACATGCCGATATCTCCACTACGCAGATCTATACGCATGTGGCGCGCGAGCGGCTGAAGCAGTTGCATGCCGTTCACCATCCCCGAGGGTGATCCCCGCCACAACTCCGCCCCCCCATGAGAATGGTCATCAATGGCATGATGACGGCGGGAATCTTTCACTTTGCGCGTACTTTGGAATCGAGCAGAGTTCAGTGTCTTTGAAGCGGGCTGGCCTTGGCCAGCCAGAACTGAACTGGAGCCCAAACATGCAGCCGATCCTGATGAGCAGGGAAAATTTCAAACAACTGGTCGAGTCCAGCGATTTTGTCATTGTCGATTTCTGGGCAGAGTGGTGCGAGCCGTGCAAACGCTTTGACGCGGTTTATGCGCAGGCGGCCGCGCAATATCCGGATATCGTCTTTGGCAAGCTGGATGTGGATGCCAGCCCGGAAATCGCCCGGCAGCTCGATGTGAAGCAGATCCCCTGTGTGGTTGCCATCCGCGATCAAGTGATCATCGACGGGCAGGTCGGGGAGATGACAACGGCGGAGTTCGACACGCTGATTCGCAAGTGGCGGGCGTTCGACCTTGACGCCATCCGCGCACATTTCGATCAACAGGCGCGGCTGGGCGGCTAATCCACTACGGCGTTGCGTTCGATGATGACGCCGAGCGCCTTGAGGCCGGGAAGTATGCCGGGCTTGGCGACCTTGATTCTGACCCAAGGCGCCTCGAATTCCTGCAGGATGAGTTGGCAGAGATGTTCGGCCAGCGCCTCCACCAGTCTGAAGCTCTGTTCTTGCAGCGTTTCGCGGATGCGGGCGACGACGCGGCCATAGTCGATCGTGTCCTCGATGGCATCGGTCTGACAGGAGCGGCTATGCGGCATGCCGATTTCGATGTCGAGCAGGATGGTTTGCGGGGTCATGCGCTCCCAGTCCGGCACGCCCAGTCTGGTTTCAACTCGCACTTCGCTTAGAAATATGGTGTCCATGGTTTAGAATCCTCTTTCATTGCATTTTAGAGCATTCGTCATGGTTGAAGCAGTGTTTGTTATCGCCGCCTATCTGTTGGGCTCCGTCTCCTTCGGCATCCTCATGAGCAAGCTGTTCGGGTTGCCGGACCCGCGCACCGTCGGCTCCGGCAATCCGGGGGCGACCAATGTGCTGCGTAGCGGCAAGAAGCTGGCGGCTCTGCTGACCTTGCTCGGCGATGCGCTGAAGGGCTATCTGGCCGTTTGGGCGGCAGTCTGGTACGGCCTGGGCGACACGTGGGTTTCTCTGGTGGCGCTTGCCGTGTTCGTCGGCCATCTGTATCCGGTTTATTACGGTTTCAAGGGCGGCAAGGGGGTGGCGACGGCCTTGGGGGTGTTGCTGGCGATCTCGCCCTGGCTCGGCCTCTCCGTGCTGCTGCTCTGGATACTGGCTTTCGCGATCTGGCGTTATTCCTCGCTCGCTGCGATACTCGCCGCAGCCTGTTCACCATTGTTTGCCTGGGGTCTGCTGGATGGCAACATGGCATATCTGGCGACGACAGTCGTGCTGGCCTTGCTGCTCATCTGGCGTCATCGCGGCAATATCCGCAATCTGTTGAACGGAACCGAGGGCGGTTTTGGTAAGGGGAAATCATAGGGGTCTGAGTCCCGAAGGGGTGAGCCCGCGTGGGATAAATCTCAGGGCTTTTGCAACTCGGCAAGATCCCATCGCGGCCGGACCGTAAAGCGGTAGTCCTGGCTCGCTGTCGGCTTGAACCCCGAACCTTTCATGCGCATGGCGCCGGCAAAGGCGATCATGGCGCCGTTGTCGGTACAGAACTCCAGGCGCGGGTAACTGACCTTGCACAACCTGCGCCGGGTCGCTTCGTTCAACCGTTCGCGCAGGCGGGCATTGGCACCGACACCGCCCGATACAATCAGGTTGTCCAGCCCCGTTTCGCGCAAGGCCGCCATGCATTTCGCCGTCAGCACCTCGGTCACTGCTTCCTGGAATTCACAGGCGATGTCGGCTTTGGTCGCGGCATCCAGTTCGCCGCGGGCGGCGCTTTCGTTGGCGACGATATTCAGCACGGCGGTCTTCAGGCCGCTGAAGCTGAAATTCAGGTCTCCGCTGTTGAGCAGGGGTCTGGGCAATTTGAAAAGCCCGGCCCGGCCCTGCGTTGCCAGTCTGGATAAGGCCGGGCCGCCGGGGTAGCCGAGGCCGAGCAGTTTCGCGGTTTTGTCGAAGGCTTCGCCGGCAGCGTCGTCCAGCGTGTCGCCCAGCAGTTCATAGTCGCCGATACCGGACACGCGCATCAGTTGCGTGTGTCCGCCGGAAACCAGCAGGGCAACGAACGGGAACGTCGGGGGGGTCTCTTCCAGCAGTGGTGCCAGCAGATGACCCTCCAGATGATGGACCCCGATGGTCGGTACCTTGAGGGCAAAGGCCAGCGCCTCGGCGAGGCTGGTGCCGACCAGCAGCGCGCCAGCCAGTCCGGGGCCTTGCGTATAGGCGATGCCGTCGATGTCATGCAGGCTGGCGCCGGCCTCTTGCAGCGTGTGGCTGATGAGCGGCAGGGCGCGGCGGATATGGTCGCGCGAGGCAAGTTCCGGTACCACGCCGCCGTACTCGGCGTGCATCTCGACTTGCGAGTGCAGAGCGTGCGCAAGCAGGCCGCGTTCCGTATCGTAGAGCGCGATGCCGGTTTCGTCGCAAGAGGATTCGATGCCGAGGATCAACACGGAAGTACGTAAAAACTCATTGATAATGATTGATAAATAGTGAAGCGGGGGCTAGAATAGCAGACTTTCCAAAAGAACCTCAAGGAATTGAGCTGAATGTCTACTGTACGTGTTAAAGAAAATGAGCCGTTTGACGTTGCGTTGCGCCGTTTCAAACGCATGATCGAAAAAACCGGTCTTCTGACCGATCTGCGCGCTCGCGAGTTTTACGAGAAGCCAACCTGGGAGCGTAAGCGCAAGGCTGCCGCTGCCGTGAAGCGTCACTATCGTCGCATTCGCAACCAGACCCTGCCGGCCAAGCTCTATTAAAAATTCAGCCCGGAGAAAGTTCACACCGGGCAAATGAGAATCTGATGCAACACCTTGTGCGCTTGCCGAAAGGCGAGATGTACAGGTGTTGCTTGATTTTTTGAACCTTTCAGGTCGTCAGCAATGTCGCTTAAAGCCAGAATCACCGAAGACATGAAAAACGCCATGCGCGCCAAGGATGCTGCGCGGCTTGGTGCCATCCGCTTGTTGCAGGCTGCAATCAAGCAACGCGAGGTGGATGAGCGTATCGAGCTCAATGATGCGCAGGTGGTGGAGGCGATCGAGAAGATGCTGAAGCAGCGCCGTGACTCGATTTCCCAATATGAGGCAGCGGGCCGTCAGGATCTGGCGGATGTTGAAAAGTTCGAGGTTGCTGTCTTGCAGGAGTATCTGCCGGCCGCCTTGACCGAGACCGAGCTGAACGAGATTCTGGCAAAGGCGATTGTCGATACGGCTGCGAGCGGCATCAAGGACATGGGCAAGGTCATGGCGGCAGTCAGGCCGCAGGTGCTTGGACGTGCCGACATGGGCAAGGTTTCCGCGCTGATCAAGGCCCGGCTGGGTGCCTGATCATGGGCTGCCCGATTATGGGCTCGCCTGATTGAGCAAACGACAGCGCCAGACTACAAGCAGTGAATTAAAAGGGGAGCGAAAGCTCCTTTTTTATTTTTTGGGCTATTATTCAATCATCCATGATTCCAGAGTCCTTCATTCAGGAACTGCTTAATCGCGTCGATATCGTCGATGTGGTAGACAAGAGCGTGCCGCTGAAAAAGGCCGGTGCCAACTATTCCGCCTGTTGTCCCTTCCACAACGAGAAATCCCCCTCCTTCACCGTCAGCCCGACCAAGCAGTTCTACCATTGTTTCGGCTGCGGCGCCCACGGCACCGCTATCGGCTTCCTGATGGAATATCAGGGGCTCAGTTTCGTCGAGGCGGTGCACGAACTGGCGAAGATGGTTGGCATGATCGTGCCGCAGGAAACGCGCGATAGCGCCAGGCCGATGGTAAAGCCTGTCCCCGGTCTGCTGGAAACCATGCAGCAGGCTGCGGCTTACTACAAGGGCGAACTGAAGAAATCGCCGCGCGCGATCGAATATCTGAAAAGCCGCGGGCTCAGCGGCCAGATCGCAGCCCGATTCCAGATGGGTTATGCGCCGCAGGGCTGGCAGAACCTTCAGAGCGTGTTCCCGCATTATGACGACGATGTGCTGCAGACGGCCGGCCTCGTGGTCGAAAATGAACAGGGGCGACGCTATGACCGTTTCCGCGACCGTATCATGTTCCCGATCCATGACCAGAAGGGGCAGGTTATCGGTTTCGGCGGCCGGGTGATCGATCCCGAAGATACGCCGAAGTATTACAACTCGCCGGAAACCCCGCTGTTTCAGAAAGGTCATGAACTTTACGGCCTGTTCCTTGCTCGTCGTGCCATACGCGATGCCGGCCGCGCGCTGGTGGTGGAGGGTTACATGGACGTGGTGGCGCTGGCGCAATACGGTATCGAGTATGCCGTTGCGGCGCTGGGTACGGCGACAACGCCTTTTCACATCACCAAGTTGATGCGGCAGACGGACGAGATTGTTTTCTGTTTCGACGGCGATGCGGCCGGACTTGGCGCCGCCTGGCGCGCGGCGATGAATGCCCTGCCGGCGCTGACCGATGGTTTGCAGTTGCGGTTTCTATTCCTGCCACAGAGTCACGATCCCGACAGCTATGTGCGCGAGTTCGGCAGGGAGGCGTTCGAGGAGGCGATGAAAACGGCGCTGCCGTTGTCGCAATACATCATTCAGACCTTGAGCGCCGAAAACCCGCTGCAATCGCAGGAGGACAAGGTACGCTTTCTGAACGAGGCAGAGCCTATCCTCAAGCAGATCAAGGCGCCGCGGCTGGCCTTGCTGTTACGCAAGCGGATTGCCGAACTGACCGGGTTGACGCTGGACGAGATGCGCAGCATGGTCAATTTGCCGGCACTGAATCAGCCACGGGGCCGCTCTGTCACGCGGCAATCGCGCACGACGGTTTCCCTGCACCGGCGCTTTGCGCTGATGTTGTTGATGCAGGCTTCGCTGGCGCGCGAGGAAGACCTGCAATATCTCTCCGCTGACAATGACGAAGACCGCATGCTACGTCTGGTCATTGAAACCGCGCTTCGCCACCCGCAGTCCAATCCTGCGGCGCTGTTGCATCAGATGGAGAAAGCACTGGATGCGCGATTGCTGGGTGAAATCCAGCGCGAATTGCATCACCTGGATGAAAATCTGGATTTTGCCCTTGAATTCGAGGGCGCGCGCAAGCAATTAAGAGAAATGTATTTTCAGCGTAAGCATGCCAGATTGCTGGACAGCGTGCGTGAGAAGAGCCTGAGTCAGCTGACCCCGGAAGAACGCGAATTGTTGAAGACGTTGAATAGTCGATAGCGGCCGGATTTGCAGACGAGGCCGCAGTGTTCCCTGATGCCATCTTGGGCTTGGGGACTAAAAATGGATGTGATTTTGCGATATAATGCAAGGTTTTCCGCAGTGTTAATTACGGCACAAAATATTTGAGGTAAAGCATGGCTAAAGAGCAGCAGAACGACAAAGTGAACGACAAGACTGCAGCATCGCCCAATGAGGCTGAAGACCGTCGTATGCGCCTGAAGACGCTGATCGTCCTCGGTAAGGAGCGCGGCTACCTGACCTATGCTGAAATCAATGACCATTTGCCGGATGACGTACAGAATTCCGAGCAGATCGACGGCATCATCGGCATGATCAACGACATGGGTATCCAGGTCTATGAAGAGGCGCCGGATGCCGAAGCTCTGCTGATGTCCGATGCTCCTGCTGCCGTCACCGATGATGATGCGGTGGAAGAAGCCGAGCAGGCGCTGTCGACCGTCGATTCCGAATTCGGCCGCACCACCGACCCGGTGCGCATGTACATGCGCGAAATGGGTACCGTCGATCTGCTGACGCGCGAAGGCGAAATCGAGATCGCCAAGCGTATCGAGGACGGCCTCAAGCACATGGTGCAGGCGATTGCTGCCTGTCCGACCACCATCAACGAACTGCTCGCCATGGTGGAAAAGGTCGAGAAGGACGAAATGGGCGTGGACGAACTGGTCGACGGCTTGATCGACTCCGATGTCGGCATGTCCGACGAGATTGAGGCGGAAGCAGCGGAAGACGCAACGGAAGAAGTTGAAGAAGAAGACGAGGAAGACGATGACGAGGACGGCACCAAGGCTGCCGCCATCTCCGCCGCCGCTCTGGCGGAGTTGAAAGCCGAAGTGTTGACCCGTTTTGCCGTGATCCGTCAGGCCCACGAGAGAATGACCGTGATCCTGCAGACCAAGGGTTCGCAGGACAAGGAATACCTCAAGTTGCACAACAGCATTCTGGAAGAGCTGACTGCATTCCGCTTCTCCGCCAAGCAGGTTGAGGCACTGTGCGGTACCGTGCGCGACATGGTCGAGGAAGTGCGTCAGCACGAGCGCAAGATCATGGATTTCTGCGTCGACAAGGCCGGCATGCCACGCCAGCACTTTATCAAGGCCTTTCCCGGCAACGAAGTGAACCTGGACTGGCTCGAAGACGAACTCGCAGCGAACAAACCCTATGTGGAGCGCCTGGAACGTTTCCGGCACTCGATCATCGACCAGCAACAGCAGTTGCTGGATGTGCAGGCGAAAGTCGGTCTGCCGATCAAGGAGCTGAAGGAAATCAACAAGCAGATGTCCACTGGCGAGGCGCGTGCTCGTCGCGCCAAGCGCGAGATGATCGAGGCCAACCTGCGTCTGGTCATTTCCATCGCCAAGAAGTACACCAACCGCGGTCTGCAATTCCTGGATCTGATTCAGGAAGGCAACATCGGTTTGATGAAGGCAGTGGACAAGTTCGAATACCGCCGCGGCTACAAGTTCTCGACCTACGCCACCTGGTGGATCCGTCAGGCCATTACCCGCTCCATTGCGGACCAGGCGCGCACCATCCGTATCCCGGTACACATGATCGAAACCATCAACAAGATGAACCGCATCAGCCGTCAGATCCTGCAGGAAACCGGGCTGGAGCCGGATCCGGCGACGCTGGCGGAAAAGATGGAGATGCCGGAAGAGAAGATCCGCAAGATCCTGAAGATCTCCAAGGAACCGATCTCGATGGAAACACCGATCGGCGACGACGACGATTCGCATCTGGGCGATTTCATCGAGGACAACACCACGCTTGCGCCGGTGGACGCGGCAGTTTACGCCAGCCTGAGAGATGCTACCTCGGAAGTGCTGGAATCGCTGACACCGCGCGAAGCCAAGGTGCTGCGCATGCGTTTCGGCATCGAGATGAACACCGACCACACGCTGGAAGAAGTCGGCAAGCAGTTCGATGTGACCCGCGAACGCATCCGCCAGATCGAGGCCAAGGCTTTGCGCAAACTGCGTCACCCGACGCGCTCCGAACGTCTGCGCAGTTTCCTTGAAACCGGCAACGACTAAATTCTTACCGGGCCTCTAGCTCATGCCTGGTTAGAGCAGCGGACTCATAATCCGTTGGTGCTCGGTTCGACTCCGAGGAGGCCCACCATTTAAATCAACGGCTTAGGTTAAATCCTGAGCCGTTTTCTTTTCTGGTGTGGGGAGGCTGGGTGCAAGGCTGCGGCTTGTTCCTGCGCGCGCTGGAATTTTCAGCGGACCTGGATGTATACCGCCTTGTCTTGACATCAGGTGGTTTTATTGGATACTTGAATCGCCTCCTAACGCCCGGAACCCGCAAGACTTCGATCATTCATGCCGAAAAAGCGACTGAACATCTACAGGCTGCTGGTCTGGGCAACGCTCGTTGCCGGCGTGTGCATTTCCCTGTTGCTGTCGTATCAGCAGAAGCAGACCATCGAGCAGCACGCGGTTGAGCAGTTTAAGCGCGCCACCGAACGCATCGCGCAACGCATCAGCGATCACCTCGAAGCCCATCAATTGATATTGCGTAGCGGAGCCGCACTTTTTGGCGCGTCTGAAACGGTAGACCGCAACGAGTGGCGCAGTTTTGTCGCGCAAGTCAGCGCGGATCAGATCGTCAGCGGCATGCAGGGCATCGGTTTTACCAAATTGATCCGGCCGGAGGAGTTGCAGGTGCATACGCAAGAGATCCGGGCCGAGGGCTTTCCGCAATACCGGGTCTGGCCCGAGGGGGAGCGTGACATTTACAGCGCGATCATCTATCTGGAGCCGTTCGATGAACGCAATCAGCGCGCCTTCGGCTATGACATGTTCTCTGCGCCGGTGCGGCAGGAAGCGATGGCGTATGCGAGAGATAGCGGCAACATCGCCCTTTCGGGCAAGGTCCGCTTGATGCAGGAGACCGAGAGCGATGTGCAGGCCGGTGTGCTCATGTATTTTCCGGTCTATCAGCGCGGCATGTCGACCGCCAGCGTCGAGGAGCGGCGGGCGGCATTGTTCGGCTGGACTTACGCGCCCTACCGCATCAACGACCTGATGGATAACCTGCTCTCCGACTGGCGTCAGAACGACGGGCGTGATATCGACCTGCACGTTTATGATGGCGCGAAAATATCGACGGAAGCCCTGATGTTCGACAGCATCGTCGAGCAGACGCCGTCTGCGCCATCACGTTTCCGGCAGGTCATCCGGCTGGATTTCCACGGCAAGATATGGACTCTGCAGTTCGACCCTATCGGCGGACTGCCCGGCATCCAGTATGCGCCGGTCTACATCGTGCTGGTTAGCGGTCTGGGTTTGAGTGGCCTGCTGTTCGCCCTGCTGATGTCCTTGCTGCATACGCGGGAAAAAGCCAATCAGATTGCAGAGGAGTTGACCGAGGACGTCCGCCGCAATGAGGCGAGATTGCGCGAGAGCGAGCGACAATTGCAGGAAGCACAGCGTATCGCGCGGGTGGGCAGCTGGCAGCTGGATCTGGTCACCAACAGGCTGACGTGGACCGCGGAGGTGTATCGCATGTTCGGCTTCGACCCGGAGAGCCCGGTGCCGGACTTCGAGTATCTGGCGAAGCGCTTCACTACGGAAAGTTGGGCCGCGCTGAATGCGGCGATGGAGAAGACCCGCCGCACCGACAGGCCTTACGAACTGGAACTGGAAATGGTGCGACCGGACGGTTCACCAGGCTGGATGCATGCACGCGGAGAAGCGGTGTTCGATGACAACGGAAATGTCAGGATGCTGCAGGGCGTGGCGTCCGACATTACCGAGCGCAAACAGGCCCAAGCCAGAATCCAGCTCGCCGCCAGCGTGTTCAATCATGCGCGCGAGGGCATCATGGTGACGGATGCCAATGGCACCATACTGGACGTCAATGACGCCTTTGTTCGCATCACCGGATATACGCGCGAGGAAGTGTTGGGCAGAAGCCCGAACATCCTGAAATCCGGGCGACATCCTGCAGAGTTTTATACGGCCATGTGGAACGACCTGGCCGTCGACGGATACTGGGCTGGTGAAATCTGGAACCGGCGCAAGAACGGTGAAATATATCCGGAACTGCTCACCATCAGCTCGATTAGCGGTACCGATGGCTGGACAACTCAATATGTCGCACTGTTCACGGACATCAGCCGACTGAAGGAACACGAACAGCAACTGGAGAAGATCGCACACTATGACGCCTTGACCGGTTTACCCAACCGGGTACTGCTGACCGACCGTCTGCAGCAGGCGATGGTACAGGCCCGCCGCCGCAGGCAGACGCTGGCCGTGGTGTTCATCGATCTCGACAGGTTCAAGGAGATCAATGACCACTACGGCCATGAAGCCGGTGACAAGGTACTGATGATCTTCGCCGAGCGCATGAAGCAGAGCCTGCGTGCAGGTGACACGATCGCGCGGCTCGGCGGTGACGAGTTCGTTGCGGTGCTGCCGGACCTGCCCGACATCAAGACCTCGCTGGTGCTGATCGATCGATTGATCCTGCTCGCGGCGCAGCCGATCGACATCGGAGCCAATCTGGTCGAGGTCTCGGCCAGTGTCGGGGTCACCTATTACCCGCAGGCGGAAGAGGTGGATGGCGATCTGTTGATGCGGCAGGCTGACATGGCCATGTATCAGGCCAAGCTTGCAGGCAGAAACTGCTACAGCGTGTTCGATGTCGAGCACGACCGCAGCCTGCGCGGCCATCATGAGAACATGAAGAGCATAGAACAGGCGCTGGCGCAGGGCGAGATGTGCTTGTATTACCAGCCCAAGGTCAACATGCGCAGTGGCGAACTGATCGGTGTCGAAGCCTTGATACGCTGGCAGCACCCGCAGCGCGGCCTGCTGATGCCGGCGCAGTTTCTCTCGGTAGCCGAGAACAACGCGCTGGCGATCAAGCTCGGCGAATGGGTGATCACGGCGGCGTTGAAACAGATGCAGAGTTGGCAGGGTATGGGCTTGCATATCCCGGTCAGCATCAACATCAGCGGCTATCATCTGTTGCACGGCGGTTTCGTCGAGCGTCTGACAGAATTGTTGACCAAGTTTCCGGAGGTCAGTCCGACCATGCTGGAATTGGAAGTGCTGGAAAGCAACGCATTGGGCGATCTCTCCAAGGTGGCTCATGTCATCGACCACTGCAAGAAGTTCGGTGTCAGTTTTGCGC
>QXGG01067451.1_pt1 | contig 38933 bp, 35 predicted proteins | sample 1982491 | NCBI WGS metagenome assembly QXGG01 (sample SAMN09924614, study PRJNA488089) | Wastewater metagenome, whole genome shotgun sequencing project. | isolation source: South African research farm wastewater | place: South Africa: Irene, Agricultural Research Council, Animal Production...
AGCTTCTGGATGTCGCTCGCGCCCTCGTAGATCTGGCACACGCGCACGTCGCGATAGATGCGCTCGACCGGGAAGTCGGTGACGTAACCGTAGCCACCATGCACCTGGATGGCGTCCGAGCACACGCGCTCGGCCATCTCGGAGGCAAACAGCTTGGCCATCGAGGCCTCCTTCAGGCAGGGGCGGCCGGCATCCTTGAGGCTGGCGGCGTGCCACACCAGCTGGCGCGCGGCTTCCAGTTGCGTCGCCATGTCGGCGAGACGGAAGTTGACCGCCTGGTGCTCGAAGATCGGCTTGCCGAAGCTCTCGCGCTCCTGGGCGTACTTCACTGCCGCTTCCAGCGCCGCGCGCGCCATGCCCAGACACTGCGCGGCGATGCCGATGCGACCGGCTTCGAGGTTCGACAGCGCGATCCGGTAGCCCTCGCCCTCCGTACCGATCACCGAATCGGCCGGAATGCGGCAGTCCTCGAACAGGATCTGGGTGGTATCGGAAGCCTTCTGGCCCATCTTCTCCTCGATGCGGCCGACCTGGTAGCCAGGCGCGTTCGCCGGTACCAGGAAGCAGGTGATGCCCTTCTTGCCGGCCGCCTTGTCGGTGACCGCGAACACGATGGCGACATCGGCGTGCTTGCCGGTGGTGATGAACTGCTTGACGCCGTTCAGCACCCATTCGTTGCCCTCGCGCACCGCGGCGGTGCGGATGGCCGAGGCGTCCGAGCCGACGTGCGGCTCGGTCAGGCAGAAGCAGCCGAGCTTCTCGCCGCGGGCGAGCGGCTTGAGCCAGGCTTCCTTCTGCGCGTCGGTGCCAAAGCGGTTGAGGATGCCGCAGGGCAGCGAGTTCTGCACGCTGACGATGGTCGAGGTGGCGCCGTCGCCAGCGGCGATCTCTTCCAGCGCCAGCACCAGGCTCATGTAGTCCATGCCGGCGCCCCCCCACTCCTCGGGCACTACCATGCCGAGCGCGCCGAGCTCGGCGAGTTCGTTGAGCGCCGCGCGCGGGAAGGTGTGATGACGGTCCCATTCGGCAGCGAAGGGGGCCAGGCGCTCCTGTGCGAAGGCGCGCATCGAGTCGCGGATGAGTTCCTGTTCCTGGGTCAGAATCATGGTCGGTTTCCTGGATGTCTCTTGGATCGGGCCGGCGCGGACTGGAGCGCGGCTTACGCCGCACCCGCACGACGCCAGCCCCAACTTGTCTTGATCAGCCGCCGCAGCCCACCGCGGCATCGACCTCGATCGCCATCGCGGTGGCTTCGCCGCCGCCGATGCACAGGCTGGCCACGCCGCGCTTGAGGCCGCGCTTGCGCAGCGCGCCGATCAGCGTGACCAGGATGCGCGCGCCCGAAGCGCCGATCGGATGGCCGAGCGCGCACGCACCGCCATTGACGTTGACCTTGTCGTGCGGCAGCTTCATCTCGTGCATCGCCGCCATGGTGACGACCGCGAAGGCCTCGTTGATCTCCCACAGGTCGACGTCGTCGGTCGACCAACCGGCCTTGGCCAGCACCTTCTGCATCGCGCCCACCGGCGCGGTGGTGAACAAGTGCGGCTCCTGCGCATGCGTGGCGTGGCCGACGATGGTGGCAACCGGCTTGAGGCCGAGCCTGTCGGCGGTGGACTTGCGCATCAGCACCAGCGCGGCAGCGCCGTCGGAGATCGAGCTCGAGTTGGCCGGGGTGACGGTGCCGTCCTTCCTGAACGCGGGCTTGAGGCCCGGGATCTTGTCGATCTGCGCCTTCAGCGGCTGCTCGTCCTTGTCGACGACGACGTCGCCCTTGCGGCCCGAGACGGTCACCGGCACCACTTCCCAGGTGAAATCGCCGTTATTGATGGCGGCCTGCGCACGGGTGGTCGAGGCGATGGCAAACTCGTCCTGCGCTTCGCGGCTGAAGCTGAAATGGCTGGCGCAGTCCTCGGCGAAGGTGCCCATCAGGCGGCCCTTGCTCTCTTTCGAGTAGCTGTCTTCCAGGCCGTCGAGGAACATGTGGTCGAACATCTGGCCATGGCCCAGACGGTAGCCCGCGCGCGCCTTGGGCAGCAGGTAGGGCGCATTGGACATCGACTCCATGCCGCCGGCGACCATCACCTCGTTGGTGCCGGCGAGGATCAGGTCGTGCGCCAGCATGGTGGCCTTCATGCCCGAGCCGCACACCTTGTTGATCGTGGTGCAGCCAGCCGACAGCGGCAGGCCGGCGCCGAGCGCAGCCTGACGGGCGGGAGCCTGGCCCAGGCCGGCGGGCAGCACGCAGCCCATGATCACCTCCTCGACCTGCTCGGGCTTGAGACGGGCACGCTCCACCGCCGACCGGATGGCGATGGCGCCGAGCTGCGGCGTGGTGAGGCTGGACAGATCGCCCTGGAAACCGCCCAGCGGGGTGCGGGCGACGGAAACGATGACGACGGGATCAGACATGCGGTTCTCCTGTTGAATGTCGGGGGGCTGTTGTCAGCCGGAAGATGAAAAGCGGCGCTCAGTCGCCGAGCGCCTCGAGCGCCGCGGCGTAGCGCGGCAGCAGATCGTCCGCGCGGCTCAGGTTCATGCCGAGGTCGCGGATCAGGCCGTCCTTGAGGCCATAGATCCAGCCATGCACGGTCACGCGCTGGCCACGCCGCCAGGCATCCTGCACGACCACGGTCTGCGCCACGTTGGCCACCTGCTCGATGACGTTGAGCTCGCACAGGCGGTCGTGGCGCAGTTCTGGCGGGAGCGTGTCGACCGCCTGCAGGTGGCGCACATGCACGTCCTGCACATGACGCAACCACAGATCGACGAGGCCGACGCGGGCACGGTCGAGGGCCGCCTTGACGCCCCCGCAGCCATAGTGACCGACCACCATGATGTGCTTCACCTTCAGCACATCCACCGCGTACTGGATCACCGCCAGCGCATTGAGGTCGGTGTGCACGATGACGTTGGCGATGTTGCGATGCACGAAGACCTCGCCCGGCAGCAGGCCGACGATCTGGTTGGCCGGTACGCGCGAGTCGGAGCAGCCGATCCACAGATATTCCGGGGCCTGAAGTTGCGCGAGCTTGCCGAAGAAACCCGGGTCGATCTGCTGCATCTGGCGCGACCACGCCTGGTTGTAGTCGAAGAGGTGGAACAGGTTCTCGTTGTTGATCTCGCTCTCGGACCAGTTCTCGAGATCCAGCGTGAGGAAGATCGTGCCCTCCACCGGCGACGGGTAGTAGGCCGGCGCCTCGGTGAAGCCGAGCTCGCGATAGAGTTTCACCGCGATCCGCATTGACGGCACGGTGTCGAGCAGGATGCGGCGATAGCCGAAGCGATGCGCCGCCTTGATCGCCGCGAGCGCGAGCTTGCGCCCCACGCCCTGGCCGCGGAAGGCAGGATCGACGTACAGCCGCTTCATCTCGCACACGCCCTCGGAGAAGCGGCGGATGCCGACGCAGCCGGCCGGCTGCCCGTCGACGCTGGCGTAAAAAAGCCGCCCGCCGGCCTCGCCGTAGGCGCCAGGCAGGTTCGCCAGTTCATCGGCGAAGCCCTGGTAGCTCAGGTCAACCCCGAGCCAGGCCGCGTAATGCCGAAAGAACTGGCGCACCTGCTCCAGTTCGGCCGTGTCAGAGGCGGTCAGCGGGCGCAGTTCAGTGCTCATCTCGCAGGCCTTTTCGTCAAATGGAGGGTCGGTCGGGCAGTCGCCTCGCCCGCACAGGGGCGCTCCGCATCAGCCCTCGCGTTCCTTCTTGCCATGCATGACCATGATCGTCTGCTGCATGATCGCGCACAGCGTCCATTGCTCGTCGCGGATCGCATACACGTCGGCGCGGGTCACGATCAGCGTGCGTCCCGGGCGCACCACCTCGCCGCGCGCCACAAGGCGCTGGCCATCGGCGGGCGCCACCAAGTTCATCTTGTACTCGACCGTCAGCACGCTGGCGTCGGAGGGCGTCAGCGTGTTGGCGGCGTAGCCCGCTGCCGAGTCGGCGATCATGCCCACCACGCCACCGTGGATGAAGCCATGCTGCTGGGTGATCGCAGCCTTGTGTGGCAGGTGGATCTCGACGTAGCCGGGCTCGACCTGCGCCATTTCGGCACCGATCAGACTCATCGCCTGCTGGAGCCCGAAGCTCGTGCGCACGCGCTCAGCGTAGTTTGGGTCACGGGGCTGGAACTGGGGCAGCTCGGGTCTCATGCAGCGCGCTCCTCATCAAGGCACAGGCTTGTTATAACGTTTACGTCAACGTAAACTCGGAGCCGAAAAAACGCAAGGGCCGGGACCGTTTCAGCTGATGCTGGCGCGATCGATGCGGCGCGCGAGTTCGGCCCGCGCCGCGGCGGCGCCTTCAGCGTTGTCGCCGAGCAAGGCCTCGCACTGGCACTCGAGCATGTCGATCTCCTCGAGCACGGCCTCGATGTCGCGCCGCTGCTGTTCCATGGCTGCCCGGCGCACCGCCAGCACCTTGAGAAAACGCTGCAGCTGCGGCGCAGAATTGCGCACGCCACCGTACATGTCGAGCAGCTCGCGGATTTCAGCCAGCGACAAGCCGAGACGCTTGCCGCGCAAGGTCAGTTTGAGGCGAGTACGATCGGTCTTGGTATAGACGCGCGCTCGCCCCGAGCGCGCCGGCGTCAGCAGGCCCTGGTCCTCGTAGAAACGGATCGCCCGCGGCGTGATGTCGAATTCGCGCGCGAGTTCGGTGATGGTGAAGGTCTGTTCGTTGCCCATGCTCGGTCACGACGGCCCGCCTCCCAGGCTTGCAGAAGCAGACGCAATTTATTGATTTAATTACTGATAACAAAAATTTGAACGAAAGTTAAGCAGATTCCCGGGATTTGTACAATGCGCACGTAGTGCCGCCCCCGAATCGCCCGCCCAGACAGGATACAGACATGAGCACAGCCCAATCACAGCCGGCCCTCAGCTTCCCCTTCGACACCCTGCCCGAGACCGGCGCCACGCTGGAAGTGGCGCCCGGCGTTCGCTGGGTGCGCATGCGCCTGCCCTTCGCACTCGATCACATCAACCTGTGGCTGCTCGACGACGACGACCGCGTGGTCGTCATCGACTGCGGCTACGCCTCATCCGACACCGAGGAGGCCTGGAACGCAGTGCTCGCTGCCGATGGCCGCCCGATCGGACGCGTCATCGTCACCCATCACCACCCCGACCATGTCGGGCTCGCAACCTGGCTCGCGGCGCGTGACCACGCCCCCATCCACATGACCCAGGGCGAGTTCTTCGCCGCCCAGGCGATCTGGCACCAGACCCCCGGCTACTCGGTCGTCGACATGCTCGACCAGTTCCGCCGCCATGGTCTGGCCGACGCGCGCCACGAAGCCCTGGCCGCCCGCGGCAACGCCTACCGCCGCGGCGCCCCCGAAGTGCCGGTGCGTTACCACCGTCTGTTCGACGGCGACACCGTGCGCATCGGTGCCCATGCATGGCGCGTCATCGTCGGCTTCGGACACGCGCCCGAGCATGCCAGCCTGTACTGCGCAGCGCTTGGTGTACTCATCTCGGGCGACATGCTGCTGCCGCGCATCTCCACCAACGTCAGCGTCTATGCAGCCACCCCGCAGGACGACCCGCTGGGCTGGTTTCTGCGCTCCTTGCAGGATTTGTGCAACATCCCCGACGACACGCTCGTGCTACCATCCCACGGCAAACCTTTCAAGGGTATTCGTTCAAGAGTGGAACAACTGGTCGAGCATCATCGCGAGCGCTGCGAAGTGCTGCTGGCTGCCTGCCACACACCCCGCACCGCGGCCGAACTACTGCCGACCCTTTTTCCGCGCCCGCTCGATACCCATCAGGTCATGTTCGCCATGGGGGAGGCCATTGCCCACCTCAACCACCTCGAAAGTCAGGGAGCACTTTCGAGGCAGGTCGATGCGGACGGTCTGATCCGTTTCACCCCTCGTCATTGAAGCTTTTCTCGATCCAAACAACAGGAGCCTCATTCACATGGCTGCACCCAGCAACGATATTCCGAAGAGTGACCTGCCCGACCCGCAGGAAGTCGCCAAGACCTATGCCGAAGTCGCCCGCCGCGCCTCGCACCTGATTAGCGACCACGTCCAGCGCCAACTCAAGAAGGGCGTGTCCGCGCCCGCAGACGAACTGGGCATCGCCCAGGCCTTCATGGACATGATGGCCAAGCTGCTTGCCAACCCCTACAAGCTCGCCCAGGCGCAGATGAATCTGGTGTGGGACTATTTCTCGCTTTGGCAGCACTCGATGATGCGCGTCGCCGGCCTCAACGCCGCACCTATCGCCGCCCCCGAGAAATCCGACAAGCGCTTCAAGGATGAAGAGTGGGAACAGCACTTCCTGTTCGACTTCATCAAGCAGTCCTACCTGATCGCAGCCCGTCACATTCATGACACCGTGAGCGGTGTCGACGGCCTCGACGAGCAGTCGCAGAAAAAGGTCAATTTTTACACCCGCCAGTACATCGACGCCCTGTCGCCGTCCAACTTCGCGATGACCAACCCCGAGGTCTTCCGCGAGACGGTCAAGAGCCATGGCCAGAACCTGCTCAAGGGCCTCAACAACCTGCTGCGCGACGTCGAGGATGGCGGCGGCAACCTGCGCGTCAAGATGACTGACACCACGGCCTTCGAGCTGGGCAAGAACGTCGCCACCACGCCGGGCAAGGTCGTGTTCCAGACCGAGATGATGCAGTTGCTGCAATACACCCCCAGCACCGACAAGGTCCTGAAGAAGCCGCTGCTGATCGTGCCGCCCTGGATCAACAAGTTCTACATCCTCGACCTGCGCGAGAAGAACTCGTACATCAAGTGGTGCGTTGACCAGGGCCACACCGTGTTCGTGATCTCGTGGGTCAACCCCGACGAGCGCTTGGCCACCCGTGGCTTCGACGCCTACGTCAAGGATGGCGTGATCGCCGCGCTCGACGCGATCGAGCAGCAGACCGGCGAGAAGGAAGTCAACGCCGCCGGCTACTGCCTGGGTGGCACGCTGCTCGCCACCTCGCTCGCTTACCTCGCCGCCAAGCGCCAGAAGCGCATCGCCTCGGCCACCTTCTTCACCACCATGACTGACTTCACCGAGCCCGGTGAGCTGGGCGTGTTCATCGACGAAGGCCAGGTCTCCAGCCTCGAGAAGAAGATGTTCGAACGCGGCTACCTGGAAGGCTCGGAAATGGCCGGCACCTTCAGCATGCTGCGCTCCAACGACCTCATCTGGTCGTTCGTGGTGAACAACTACCTGATGGGCAAGGACCCGTTCCCGTTCGACCTGCTGTACTGGAACTCGGACTCGACCCGCATGCCCGCTGCGATGCACAGCTTCTACCTGCGCACCATGTACATGGAAAACCGCCTGATCGAACCGGGTGGCATCGAGATCGACGGCACGCCGATCGACCTCACCAAGATCAAGGTACCGTGCTATTTCATCTCGGCCATCGAAGACCACATCGCGCCGTGGAAGAGCACCTACATGGGAGCCCGCCGCTTCACCGCCCCGGTGCGCTTCGTGCTGGGCGGCTCGGGCCACATCGCTGGCATCGTGAATCCACCCGCGGCCAACAAGTACGGCTACTGGATCAACCCGGCGGCCAAGCTGCCCGAAACCGGCGAGGCCTGGTTCGAAGGCGCCCAGCAGAACGCCGGCTCGTGGTGGACCGACTGGCAGGCCTGGGTCACCGGGCACGACGCCGCGCAGGTCGACCCGCGCGACCCGGCCAAGGGCAAGCTCAAGGCGCTCGAAGAGGCGCCGGGCAGCTTCGTCAAGGCCCGCGTCGACATCAAGGCGGCCGCCTGAGCGTCGATGATTAGAAGCGGGGAGGGGCGACCCTCCCCGTTTTGCGTTCACGCGATGGACAAGCGAACCGTGTCGGAAATTCTTACCCCCACGCCAGCAGATCAAACCGAGCGCCCGCGGCTGGTGCTGGACACGAATACCGTGCTCGCGCTGTGGATGTTCCGCGACCCGGCGCTGGCAGCGCTGCGGGACTGGATCGAGGCGGGGCGTTGCCGGCTGTACAGCCGGGCGGATGCGCTGGAGGAGTTGCGCCGGGTGCTGGCGTACCGACAGTTCGGGCTGGACGGGCCAACGCAGGCGCACATCCTGGACGCTTACCGGGGAAGAACCCTGGATGCAGCCGACTGCGCACCTCCCCCTGCTGCCTCGAGCGCACTGCCACGCTGCCAGGATGAAGACGACCAGAAGTTCCTCGAAATTGCGCGGACAAGCACGGCCGACGCGCTGCTCACGCGCGACAAGGCCCTGCTCCGGCTGCATCGGCACAGGGCGCTACGCGACCACTGCCGCATCGAGCGTCCCGAGTCGTTTCACCTGCCGACCGTGAATGCACCCTGAACCCGCGGGCCCCGGCAGGCGGGGCCATGCGCCGGAGCGCCGGACAGCGAATCAGGCAGGCAGCCTGGCAAGCGTGCGCCGCAGCGCGCACAGCCAGCGCAGCCCCGCTGCGGCCCGGCTGCCATACCACGACACCATCTCACCATCGACCAGCAGCGCCGGACGCGCGCCGAGTTGCTCGACCTCGTGAAGATGCTCGGCGCGGAAACGGTAGGGCTCGCTCGATAGCAGCACGCGCTCCACCCCTTGGAGCCACGGCGCGTCCCAGTCGAAGGCGGGATAGCGCGCGGCACCGGTCTCGCCGCCCTGCACCGCAGGCAGCGTATGCCAGCCAACCGCCTCGAGCGTGGCCGCAATGTAGGTGTCGCGGGCAACGGTCATCCAGGGCGCCCGCCAGATGAGGTAGAGCACATGCTCGTCGGGCAGTTTCGCGCGCAGCGCAGCGGCTTCGGCGAGCGCAGCACGCAGGTCCTCACTCAGCTGCGCGGCGGCCGCCTCGACGCCGAACAGGCCGCCAAACAGCGCGAACAGGTCGAGGTTGTCCTGCGGCGTGTTGGGATGGGTGACGACGATGTGGGGCACGAAGGCGGCCAGCGCGTCGACCGTCTCGCGGCGGTTCTCGTCCATGTTGACCAACACATGGGTGGGCGCAAGCTCACGCACGCGCTCGAGCTTCACATCCTTGGTGCCGCCGACCTTGGGCACCTTGCGCAGGGCTTCACGCGGATGCACGCAGAAGCCGGTACGCCCGACCACACGCTCACCCAGACCGAGGTCGAAGAGGAGCTCGGTGAGCGAGGGCACCAGCGAGACGATACGTGCCGAGGCCGGCGCGCGCGGGTGCTGCTGGCCTACCGCGTCCAGCAAGATGTCGGTTACCGGGGTTCCTGCCTTCGCTTCCATGTGTCCGTTCGTCGCGTCGAGTGGCGGCGGGAGACGCAAGCGACTCACCACCGAATTTCAGTTCAGATGGTAAAACAAAGCCCACGGCGGCGGACACCCGTCAGCGACGGGCGGAGACGGCTGCCGGAAGCCCAGCGGCAATGCCGGCGCCGGAACACGAACGAGTACAAAACCACAAGCCCTGCCCTCTCCGGGAAATCCCGGGTGACACCGCGACGGGTTTTGTGCAAAGCTTCAAGCCTTGTTTTGCCGCGACGGACCACGGACACGACGCCTTTGCCGCCCGGCTCAGACACCGCGCCTGCGGGCCCTTGCCCCCTCCCCTACCCGTGTCGATTCACTCACAGGAGAACTCCATGAAGAAACTGACCGCTCTCGCTGCTGCATTCGCACTCGTCGGCACCCTCGGCGCTGCACCCGCGCAGGCCCAGCAGAAGTTCGTCACGATCGGCACCGGCGGCGTCACCGGCGTGTATTACGCGGCCGGCGGCGCGATCTGCCGCCTGATCAACAAGGACCGCGCCCAGCACGGCCTGCGCTGCTCGGTCGAGAGCACCGGCGGCTCGGTGTACAACGTGAATACGATCAGGGCCGGCGAACTGGACTTTGGCGTGGCCCAGTCCGACGTTCAGTTCAACGCGATCAAGGGCGCGGCCCAGTTCAAGGACGGCGGGCCGATGGGCGACCTGCGCGCGGTGTTCGCGCTGCACCCGGAGCCGCTGACCGTGCTGTCGCGCAAGGAGGCCAATGTTTCCAAGATGGAGGACTTCAAGGGCAAGCGCTTCAACGTCGGCAACCCGGGCTCGGGCCAGCGCGCGACGATGGCAATGCTGTTGCCGGCGATGGGCATGGCCGAATCGGACTTCTCGCTGGTGTCCGAGCTCAAGCCTGACGAGCACAGTGCCGCGCTGTGCGACAACAAGATCGATGGCTTTGCCTTCGTCGTCGGCCACCCGGCGGCCAACATCCAGGACCCGACCACGACCTGCGGCGCCAAGCTGGTCCCGATCACCGGTCCGGCGGTCGACAAGCTGGTCGCCGAGCATCCCTACTTCGCAAAGGCGCAGATCCCGGGCGGCCTGTACGCCAACAACCCGAACCCGACCGACACCTTCGGCGTGGTGGCGAGCATCGTGAGCTCGGCCAAGGTGCCAGCCGACACGGTCTATATTCTGGTCAAGGCGGTGTTCGAAAACTTCGAGGACTTCAAGAAGCTGCACCCGGCTTTCGCCAACCTCGATCCGCAGCACATGGTCAAGGACGGACTGTCCGCCCCCTTGCACGAGGGTGCGGTGAAGTACTACAAGGAAAAGGGCTGGATGTAAGCCCGCCGGCCTGCATCCTGGCGCAGGATGCAGGCTTTATGCTGTGCAAACGGCGGCGACCCACCCGGTCCCCGCCGTTTTTTGTCTCCGTCACGAACCTGAGAGGCGTTCCTCATGACCCGCCCGGACGAAATCAAGGACAAGCACGGCTTCGAGCTGTCCGACGCAGAACTCAAGAAGATCGTCGCCGAGGCCGACACGGGTGGTCGCAAGCCCACCGGTTTCACCGCCCAGCTGCTGCTGATGGTGGCGCTGGCGTGGTCACTGTTCCAGCTCTGGATCGCCTCGCCGCTGCCGTTCTCGCTCGGCGTGTTCGTGTTCAACGACACCGAATCGCGTGCCATCCATCTAGGCTTCGCGATCTTTCTCGCCTTTGCCGCCTATCCGGCGCTCAAGCGCTCGCCGCGCGACTACGTGCCGGTTCAGGACTGGGTATTCGCCGCCGTGGGCGCCTTCTGCGCCGCCTACCTGTTCCTGTTCTACAAGGAGCTTGCTGAACGTCCCGGCACGCCCACCGACATGGATCTGGTGGCGGCGGTGGTCGGCATGGTGCTGCTGCTCGAGGCCGCGCGCCGCGCGCTCGGGCTGCCGATGGTGATCCTGGCCGCAGTGTTCCTGACCTACATCTTCTTCGGCCCCTACATGCCCGATGTCATCGCCCACCGCGGCGCATCACTGGCCAAGGGCATGAGCCACATGTGGCTGACCACCGAGGGCGTGTTCGGCGTGGCGGTCGGGGTGTCAGCCAGCTTCATCTTCCTGTTCGTGCTGTTCGGTGCGCTGCTCGAGACCGCGGGCGCGGGCGCCTACTTCATCAAGTCGGCGATCGCACTGCTCGGCCACATGCGCGGCGGCCCGGCCAAGGCCGCGGTCGTGGCCTCGGCCAGCACTGGCCTGATCTCGGGCTCCTCGATCGCCAACGTGGTCACCACGGGCACCTTCACCATCCCGCTGATGAAGAGCGTGGGTTACCGCGCCGACAAGGCCGCCTCGGTCGAAGTGGCCTCCTCGGTGAATGGCCAGCTGATGCCGCCGGTGATGGGCGCGGCCGCCTTCCTGATGGTCGAATACGTCGGCATCAGCTACGTTCAGGTGATGAAACACGCCATCCTGCCGGCGCTGATCTCTTACATCGCGCTCTACTACATCGTGCACCTCGAGGCGCTGAAGATGGACCTTCAGGGCCTGCCGCGGCGCACGCCGCTGGCCTGGCAGCGCGCGGTGATGAGCACGGTGGCCACCGTGTCCGGGCTGGTGATTCTGGCGGCGGTCGTCTACTGGGGCTTCGGCTGGCTGAAGGCGTTGTTCGGCGAGGGCGCCTTCATCGTCGTCGGCGTGCTGATGCTGGGCGCCTACGTCGCGCTCGTCCGCCATGCGGCGCAGTACCCCGAGTTGCACATGGAAAAGCCGGACGAGAAGATGGCGTACCTGCCCGAGATCAAGCCGACGCTGATGGCCGGCCTGCACTTCCTGCTGCCGGTGGCGGCGCTGATCTGGAACCTGATGGTCGAGCAGCTCTCGCCGGCGCTGTCGGCCTTCTGGGCAACGCTGTTCCTGATGTTCATCCTCGTCACCCAGCGCCCGCTGTTCGCCCTCTTCCGCCGCACCGGCAACGTCGGCGCGGCCACGAAGCAGGGTTTCTCGGACCTGTTCACCGGCCTGATCACCGGTGCACGCAACATGATCGGCATCGGCATCGCCACCGCAACCGCCGGCATCATCGTCGGCACCGTCACGCTCACGGGTATCGGCCTGGCGATGACCGAGCTGGTGGAGGTGCTGTCGGGGGGCAACCTGATGATCATGCTGGTGCTGGTGGCAGTCATCTGCCTGGTGCTGGGCATGGGCCTGCCGACGACCGCCAACTACATCGTGGTGTCGACACTGATGGCACCGGTAATCGTCGAGTTAGGCGCACAGACCGGGCTGCTGGTGCCGCTGATCGCGGTGCACATGTTCGTGTTCTACTTCGGCCTGATGGCCGACGTGACGCCGCCGGTGGGGCTGGCCTCTTACGCGGCCGCCGGCATCGCCAAGAGCGAACCGATGCGCACCGGTCTCACCGCCTTCGGCTACAGCGCACGCACGGCGATCCTGCCCTTCATGTTCATCTTCAACACCCAACTGCTGCTGATTGGCATCGACAACGTCTTTCAGCTGGCCCTGACGATCGTGACCGCGACCGTGGCCAGCATGATGTTCGCCGCTGCAACGCAGGGTTTCTTCATTGCAAAGAGTCGCCTCCACGAAAGCCTGCTGCTGCTGCTGGTGACCTTCACCCTGTTCCGTCCGGGGTTCTGGATGGACCTGCTGTATCCGCCCTATCAGGAGGTCCCGCCGGCTGAGCTCAGCCGCCTGGTGGAGGCAGCGCCGCGTAACGGCAACCTGCGGGTATGGGTAGAGGGCATGAATCTGGAAGGCCAGGATGTCTCCAAGGGCGTGCTGCTGCCCCTGGGTGAGAGGGCCAGCGCCCGCGAGCGCCTGGGCGCGATGGGTCTGACGGTGATGACGCTCGGCGACCAGGTTCAGATCGCGGCGGTGCGCTTTGGCAGCCAGGCCGAAAAACTCGGGCTGGAGCAGGGCTTCGCGATCAGCACGATCGAGATTCCCTCGGGCGAACGCCCGGCCAAGGAGTGGATGTTCGTCCCAGCCTTCATCCTGCTCGGGCTGGTGTATGCGATGCAGAAGCCGCGCCAGCGGCGCAGGGAGGCCGCGCGCGTGAAGGCCTGAGCAAGGTCTGCGTGGGCGGACGGCGCGCCCGGCCGGGGCGCCGTCCGCGTCGCTCACTTGCCTTCGCGCTCCTTGCGCACGCGCGCGATCAGCTCGTCAGCCACCTTGAGCGTGTTCTCGTGGCTGCCGGTCATCGACGCCGAGGTCAGGTACTTGCCGCCGATGACCATCGCCGGCACGCCCTGAATCTTCATCGCGCGTGCGAGCTGGTCGGCGCGCTGGATCTGCGAGCCGACACCGAAGGACTTGTAGGTTTCCATGAACTTGACCGGATCGGCGACCTTGCCGACGACCCACTCGCGCACCTGCTCCTCATCGAAGAGCGCGCGCTTCTCATCCTGGACCGCGGGAAAGACCGCGCTGTGCAGGGCGCCGAGCTCGCCGGAGATCTCGGCCGTGTAGTAGAGCCGCGCCAGTCCGGCGAGCTGGGCATTGCCCCACACCGCCGGAACCACACGCATCGCGACATCCGCGGGCAGCCTCTTCTTCCAGCGCTGGACCAGCGGATCGAAATCGCGGCAGTGCGGGCAGCCATAGTGGAAGAACTCGATCACCTCGATCTTCGAGGGATCGTCACCCTTCTGTGCGGGGTTGAGGATCTGGTAGGTCTCATTGGCCCACGCGACGTTCACAGCCGGCAGGGCGAAGGCCAGACCGGCCAGCTTGAGGGCATCACGACGGTTCATGCGGTACTCCGTTGAATGGGGGGTTGCTGTGATGCGGCACGCAGGCGGGCGTTTCCCGCCCGTTGCCTTCGAATCGATCCTGTCAGGGATTGCGGCTCACCGAAGCGGAAAAACCGGCTTCGGCCAGGCGCGAGCGCATGGGATTCATGTCCTCGGGCTTCGCGAACGGCCCGACCCGGACCCGGTGCACCACCCGCCCGTCGGGCAGTTGCGTGCGCTGGGCGCTGGCCTGGATGCCCGACAGCGCCAGCCGCGCCTTGAGATTGTCGGCCTCGTTCGGATTCTCGAATGCACCCACCTGCAGGTACAGGCGCTCGGACGACTGCGGCACCGGCTGTGGCGCAACCTCGGTGACCGGTGCAGGCGGCTGTTGCTGGCCAGGCACCGGCTGCGCCGTCTGCGGCACGATCGGCAACGGCACGTTATCGCCCTGGGGCAGGATGCGGTAGAACTCGAAGTCCTGCTTGACAACCGGACGATCACCCGGCTTGCCCGGGAGCGCCGCTGGCCCCTGCTCAGTCGGCACCTCCACGCGCGGCGCGACCGGCGCGGGCTGGAACGGATTGGCGCGGGTGAAATACCACGCTGCACCCGCAGCAATCAGTGCGCCAAAGACCAGGCCGATGAAGATGCCGATCAGCGTGCCGCCAGCACTCCTGGCCGGCGCGCGCGTGGGCGTGCGCGCCGGCTTGCGATCTCGACTCAAGGCTGGGCCCTCCCGATCACATCGACTCGGGCGCGGACACGCCCAGCCGCTTCAGGCCGGTGGCCAGCACCTGACGCACCGCGGCGGCCAGCGCCAGGCGGGCGAGCTTGACCGCGTCGTCCTCGACCAGCATGCGCTCGGCGTTGTACCAGCTGTGGAAGTCGGCTGCGAGATCCTTGAGGTAGAAGGCGATCTGGTGCGGCGCATAAGCGGCGGCGGCATCCTGCACCAGCTCGGGAAAGCTCGCCAGCCTTGCGCACAGCGCCAGCTCGCGCTCGTTTCTCAGCAGGCCGAGATCGGCACCGGCCAGCTCGGCGGCCTCGCCGCCCCACTGGTTGAGCACCGAGCACACGCGGGCATGCGCGTACTGCACGTAGTACACCGGGTTCTCGTTGCTCTGGCTCTTGGCGAGATCGAGGTCGAAATCGAGGTGCTGGTCGGACTTGCGCAGCACGTAGAAGAAACGGCAGGCGTCGTTGCCCACTTCACGGCGCAGCTCGCGCAGGGTCACGAACTCGCCCGAGCGCGTGGACATCGAGGTCTTCTGGCCGTTGCGGTACAGCACCGCAAACTGCACCAGCGCCACCTCGAGCTTCTCCGGCGGCAGGCCGAGCGCGGCGATGGCCCCTTTTACACGCGGGATGTAGCCGTGGTGGTCGGCGCCCCAGATGTCGATGATGCGATCGAAGCCACGCTCGTACTTGTTGAGGTGGTAGGCGATGTCCGAGGCGAAGTAGGTGTAGAGGCCATTTTCGCGCTGCACGACGCGGTCCTTCTCGTCGCCGAAGGCGGTGGAGCGGAACCACTTCGCGCCGTCCTGCAGGTAGATGTGGCCCTGTTTCTCGAGCTGGGCCACCGCGCGCTCGACCAGGCCGGTGTCGAACAGGCTCTGCTCCGAGAACCACTTGTCGAAGCGCACGCCGAACTCGCCGAGATCGTCGCGGCCATCGCCGAGCTGCTCGTTGAGCGCGAAGTGATGCACCCAGGTGTAATCGTCGCCCAGCAGCCGCTTGGCGTTGGCGATCAGCGCATCCAGATGCGCCTCGCGCTGCTGCTTGGACTCGTCGTCCTTGCGATCGGCAGGCGGCAGGCCAGGCGCTCCGGCCAGAACCTGCTCGGCCGTGACCCTGGCGAAGCGGTCCTGATGCGCGTCGCGCATGTCGCGGCCCATGTCGATCACGTAGTCGCCCTGATAGGCATTGGGCGGAAACGGGATCTCGATACCGAAGAAGGCGAGGTAGCGCAGCCAGGTCGACAGCGCCAGGATGTCCATCTGGCGACCGGCGTCATTCACGTAATACTCGCGGGTGACGTCATAGCCGGCGAAGGCGAGCACGTCAGAGAGCGAGGCGCCATAGGCTGCGCCGCGGCCATGACCGACGTGCAGCGGGCCGGTCGGGTTGGCCGACACGAACTCCACCTGCACCCTGACGCCCTTGGCCGCACCGCGACCGAAGTCCGCGCCCTGAGCCAGCACCTCGCGCACGACCGCGGTCTTGGTCTCGGTGGCGAGGGTGAAGTTGATGAAGCCCGCGCCCGCCACTTCGGCTCTGGCGACCAGCTTCGAGGGCGGCAGTTCGGCCAGCAACAGCCCGGCCAACTCGCGCGGGTTGCGCTTGAGCGGCTTGGCCAGCTGGAGCGCGAGGTTGGTGGCGAAGTCGCCATGGCTCGCCTGCTTCGGCCGCTCGAGCAGGATGGGGGTGTCGACCAGCTCGGGCGCGACGCTCGTCAGCGCGGTTTTCAGCAGGTCGGTCAACAGGGCTTTAGGGTCGGCGCTCATGGCACTCGGATTGAATTCGAAACGCGTGATTATAGCGGAACGCAGGCCCGCGCCCCGGCGCGGATGTGAGCGCGCTTTGCGCGTCAGCGCCCAGCCCGCGCCTGCCGAAGGCACCCGAGCCCCGCCTTCGCGTGCGTTCCCTCGGCGCCGCTTTCGGGCTAAAGTCCGCTTTTTGCCCTGTCGGGCTCAAGCACCGTGCGCCTCTTCCGCCTCGCCAAGATCGTCTCCGTCAGCCTGCGCTTCGGGCTCGACCGCATGGTGCTCGACGCCGACAGCAGCGGCCGGCTGGCCCACCTCTGGCACAAGGTCTTCTTCTGGCGCACCTTTACCGAGTCGCGCGGCGCGCGCCTGCGCCAGGCGCTGGAATCCCTCGGGCCGATCTTCGTCAAGTTCGGCCAGATGCTGTCGACCCGGCGCGACCTGCTGCCGCCCGACCTCGCCGACGAGCTCGCGCTGCTGCAGGACCGCGTACCGCCCTTCCCCACCGAGCAGGCACTCGAAGTGCTGGAAGGCTTCTACGGCCGCCCGATCGACGAAGTGTTCGACGACTTCGAGCGCACCCCGGTGGCCTCGGCCTCGGTGGCGCAGGTGCATTTTGCGCGCCTGCCCGACGGCACCCAGGTCGCGGTCAAGGTGCTGCGCCCGGGCATCGAGCGCGTCATCGAGCACGACCTCGCGCTGCTCGAAGTGGCGGCAGTGCTGCTGGAGAAGATCTGGCCCGAGGGCCGCCGCCTCAAACCGCGCGAGGTGGTCGCCGAATTCAGCAAGTACCTGCACGACGAGCTCGACCTGATGCGCGAAGCCGCCAACTGCTCGCAGCTGCGGCGCAACTTCACCGACTCGTCGCTGTTGATCGTGCCCGAGGTGTACTGGGACTGGTGCGGCAGCAAGGTGATGGTGATGGAGCGCATGCGCGGCGTGCCGATCTCGCAGACACCGGCGCTGCTCGCCCAGGGCACCGACCTGAAGGCGCTGTCGCGCGCCGGGGTCGAGATCTTCTTCACCCAGGTGTTCCGCGACGGCTTCTTCCACGCCGACATGCACCCGGGCAACATCTTCGTGCACCAGGACGGGCGCTACATCGCACTCGATTTCGGCATCATGGGCACCCTCAACGAGGTCGACAAGAACTACCTCGCGACCAACTTCCTCGCCTTCTTCAAGCGCGACTACCGGCGCGTCGCGCTCGCCCACATCGAAGCCGGCTGGGTGCCGGCGAAGACAAGGGTGGACGAGTTCGAGGCTGCGATCCGCACCGTGTGCGAGCCGATCTTCGACAAGCCGCTCAAGGACATCTCCTTCGGCAAGACGCTGCTGCGCCTGTTCCAGACCGCCCGCCGCTTCGAAATGGAAGTGCAGCCTCAACTCGTGCTGCTACAGAAGACCCTGCTCAACATCGAGGGCCTGGGCCGCCAGCTCGACCCCGAACTCGACCTGTGGAAGACCGCCAAGCCCTTCCTCGAGCGCTGGATGGATGAACGCATCGGCGTGCGCGCGCTCGCGCGCGGCCTCAGGGAAGAGGCCCCGGCCTGGGCCGGCACGCTGCCGCAGCTGCCGCGCCTGGTGCATCAGGCGCTGACCGAGTCCACCCGCCACCAGAGCGCGCAGCAACAGCGCCTGGACGCGCTCGCCAGCACCCAGCGCACGCAAGGCTGGCTGCTGCGGGTGATCGGTGCGATCGCGCTGGCGCTGCTCGGGCTGGAACTGTACCGGCTCTTCGGCTGACCCGCCCTGGCAGCTGAACGATTCACCGACCGGCCCGTCGAAGCCCCTGCCGGCGGCAGCCTGGCCACGGCTGCAAACGGGAGATGTGCGATGACGACGACGCCCGGTGCCCTGCGCGCCCCCGCCCCCCTGATCGGCCTCATCGGCGCCGCTTCGGCCCTCGGCGCCCCGCATCCCGGCGTGGCCGCCGCCCCGGCGGCCCTGCGGGACGGCGCCCTCGCCCGGGACCTGGCCGCCTCTGGCCTGAGTGTGGAATGGGCCGGCCTCCTGCAGCCGAACACGGCGGAGCGCACTGCGTGGCCCGCGGCAGACGCGCGCAGCCCCCCCGGTGTGCGCCGCGCCGATGCCGCCATGGCGACCCGCATCGCCGCCAACGCCAGCTTCGCCCACCGCCTCGCCAACCACATCGCTGCCTTGCCCGCGTGCCACTTCCCGCTCGTGCTCGGCGGTGACCATGCGATCGCCGCCGGCACCTGGCGCGGCGTCGGTCGCCGGCGCGGACGTGCCCCGGGCCTGATCTGGATCGATGCCCACCTCGACAGCCACACCGACGCCACCACCCACTCGGGCAACATCCACGGCATGCCGCTGGCTGCGCTGCTGGGCGTGGGCCATGCCGCGCTCACCGGCATCCCCGGCCCCAGGCTCGACCCGGCGCGCACCTGCCTGATCGGCGCGCGCGCCTGGGAGCCCGAGGAGCACGCCCTGCTCGCCGGACTCGGCGTGCGCGTGTTCGACATGCACGAGATCCGCACCCGCGGCCTGACGGCGGTGTTCTGCGCGGCACTCGCCATCGCCCGCGCCGACCCGGAAGCCGGCTTCGGCCTCAGCCTCGATCTCGACGCGCTCGACCCGCAGGCGCTGCCAGCGGTGACCTGCCCCGAAGCCGACGGACTGGACCCGCACGCGCTCACCGACGCATTGCGGGGCCTGCGCGCCTGCGCCGACTTCATCGCGCTCGAGATCGTCGAATACCGGCCGGACCTCGATCCCGACCACCGCAGCGCCGACTGGATCAGCGCATTTGCCAGCGCTGCGCTCGGCATCCGGCGCCCGGCGCCCGGCGCCGGCCCCGAGGTCGAACACCCGCAATAAGCCGCGCGCGATCAAGCGCTTGGGACGCGATTCGCGCCCCCGCTGCAGGCGTTCTGTTGCTAAACTCGCGCCTCTTTTTTGCTCAATCCCGCGCAGATGCGCCATCACGAAGGGCCCAACCATGCTGCTCTGGCTTGTCGTTGCCTATCTGGTCGTCTCCATCGGCATCGGCCTGTATGCCGCCACCCGGGTGCACAACGCGCGTGACTACATTACCGCGGGCCGCAACCTGCCGATGGTCGTGGTGCTGGCGATGGTGTTCGCCACCTGGTTCGGTGCCGAGACCGTGCTCGGCATCTCGGCCACCTTCCTCGAGGAAGGCTTTCGCGGCCTGATCTCCGACCCGCTCGGCGCCTCGGTGTGTCTGGTGCTGTTCGGCCTCGTCTTCGCCCGCCCGCTCTACCGCATGAACCTGCTCACGCTGGGCGACTTCTTCCGCATCCGCTACAACCGCACAACCGAGCTCGTACTGTCGATCTGCATCGTGCTGTCCTACCTGGGCTGGGTGGCGGCACAGGTGACCGCGCTCGGCCTGGTGTTCAACGTGCTCTCCGCCGATGTGGTGAGCATGAACCAGGGCATGCTGATCGGCGCCGGCGTGGTGCTGGCCTACACGCTCTTCGGCGGCATGTGGTCGGTGGCGATGACCACCTTCGTGCAGATGATCGTGATCGTCATCGGCCTGGTGTGGGTGAGCTGGATGGCGGGTGACATGGCGGGCGGCTTCGACAAGGTGATCACCCAGGCCGCCGCAGAGGGCAAGTTCGAGTGGCTGCCCACACTCGAGCGGGTCGACATGGTCGCCTGGATCGCCGCCTTCGCCACCATGGCGCTCGGCTCGATCCCGCAGCAGGACGTGTTCCAGCGCGTCAATTCGTCGAGGAACGAGACCATCGCGGTGTGGGGCACGACGCTCGGCGGCATGAGCTACTTCTTCTTCGCCGCAGTACCGCTGTTCCTCGCCTACACCGCCAACATCATCGACCCGGGCATGGTCGAGCGCCTGATGGGAGAGGACTCGCAGCTCATCCTACCGACCCTGATCTTGCAGTACATGCCCTTCTACGCCCAGGTGATCTTCTTCGGCGCGCTGCTGTCGGTGATCATGTCGACCGCCTCGGGCACCCTGCTCGCCCCCTCGGTGACCTTCTCCGAGAACGTGCTGCGCGGCTTCGTCCCGGGCATGAGCGACCGCGCCTTCCTGATCAGCACCCGGATCACCGTCGTCGTGTTCACCGCTCTGGTCACCTGGTACGCCACCAGCACCGAATCCACGATCCATCAGATGGTCGAGAACGCCTACCGGGTGACGCTGGCCGGCGCCTTCGTGCCGCTGGCGGCCGGTCTGTTCTGGAAGCGCGCCAACAACCTCGGCGCAGCGCTGGCGATCATCCTGGGCCTGTCCACCTGGATCCTGCTCGAGCTGTTCGTGGCCGAAGGCGACATCGAGCCCCAGCTCTTCGGCCTCGCGGCGAGCGCGCTGGGCATGCTGGTCGGCGGCCTGATCGGGCCGAAGCCGCACCATCGCCCCCACATGGGCGGACACCACGCGGCGGCGGCGACCTACCACACCCAGCGCTGAGCGAGCGTCGCGGCACGCACCGCGGACACGGTGCCACCCGGCGGCCCCTGCGTTTGATGGTGATCAACGCGGGCGCCGCCGGCCTCGTTTATGGTTGCGGCGTTTTTTCTCCGGAAACACCGCCTCCATGACCTCGTCTTCCCCGATCGAGCTCGTCTGCCCCGCCGGCAGTCTTCCGGCGCTCAAGACCGCCATCGATCACGGCGCCGACTGCGTCTACCTCGGCTTCAAGGACGCCACCAACGCACGCAACTTCAGCGGCCTGAACTTCGACCCGGCGCAGATGCGCGAAGGCATCGCCTACGCTCAGGCGCGCAGGCGCAAGGTGCTGCTCGCGCTCAACACCTATCCGCAGACCGCCAACTGGCCGAGCTGGACGCAAGCCATCGACCGTGCTGCCGAGTTCGGTGTCGACGCGCTGATCCTGGCTGACCCCGGCCTGATGGCCTACGCGGCAAAGAACCACCCGCAGCTGCGCCTGCATCTGTCGGTGCAGGGCTCGGCCACCAGCTACGAGGCGATCAACTGGTACCACGAGCGCTTCGGCATCCAGCGCGCGGTGCTGCCGCGCGTGCTGTCGATGGCCCAGGTCGAGAGCGTGGTCGCCCACACCCCGGTCGAGATCGAGGTGTTCGGCTTCGGCGGCCTGTGCGTGATGGTCGAGGGCCGCTGCGCGCTGTCGGCCTACGCCACCGGCGAGTCGCCCAACTGCAACGGCGCCTGCTCGCCAGGCAAGCACGTGCGCTGGGAGGACACCCCGCGCGGCATGGAGACGCGACTCAACGGCATCCTGATCGACCGCTTCGCCGAGGGCGAGCGCGCCGGCTATCCGACGCTGTGCAAGGGCCGCTTCGAGGTCAACGACGAGACCTACTACGCGCTCGAGGAGCCGACCAGCCTCAACACGCTCGAGCTGCTGCCCGAGCTCGCCCGCATCGGCATCCGCGCGATCAAGATCGAGGGCCGCCAGCGCAGCCCGGCCTACGTCGCCCAGGTCACGCGGGTGTGGCGCGCCGCGCTCGACAGGCTCAAGGCCGGCGGCGCCGAGTCCTTCAGCGTGCTGCCCGCCTGGATGGCCGAACTCAACAAGGTCTCCGAAGGCCAGAGCCACACCCTGGGCGCCTACTACCGGCCGTGGAAGTAAGCCCCCATCCGCATGAGAACCGCCCCATGAAACTCACCCTCGGCCCCCTGCTCTACTACTGGCCGCACCAGAGCGTGCTCGATTTCTACGCCGACATGGCCGAAGCGCCCATCGACAGCGTCTATCTCGGCGAGACCGTGTGCTCGCGCCGTCATGAACTGCGCCTCGAGGACTGGTTCGAGGTCGGCAAGGTCCTGGCCGCCGCCGGCAAGGAGGTGGTGATGAGCACGCAGGGCCTGATCGAATCCGAATCCGACCTCAAGGTGCTGCGCCGCATCGTGCGTCAGGGCGCCGACGGCGAGCCCGGTTTCCGCGTCGAAGCCAACGACATGGGGGCGGTGCGTCTGCTCGCCGAAGCCGGCGTGAGGGACTGGGTCGCCGGCCCCACGCTCAACATCTTCAACCCGAGCACGCTGCAGCTGATGATCGATGCCGGCGCCACGCGCTGGGCGGTCGCCCCCGAGATGGCGGGCGCCATGCTGGCCGAGGTGCGCGCCGCGCTGGCTACACCGATCGAGACCGAGGTCTTCGCCTACGGCCGCCTGCCGCTGGCGCACTCGGCGCGCTGCTTCACCGCCCGCCACTTCAACCTGCAGAAGGACACCTGCGAGTTCCGCTGCCTGTCGATCATGGACGGCATCACGCTGCGCACCCGCGAGGGCGAGCCCTTCCTGACCCTGAACGGCGTGCAGACCCAGTCGGCGCGGGTTCACAACCTGCTCGGCGATCTGCCCGTAGTGCGCGAGCGTGCCGAGTTGCTGCGCATCAGCCCGCAAGGCGCGCACACGCGCGCGATCATCGCGCTGTTCCGTGCCGTGCTCGACGGCACGCAGACGCCCTCTGCCGCGCTCGATGCCAGCCGCGAATTGATGGTCGAGGCGCCGTGCAATGGCTTCTGGCACGGCCGCGCCGGCGTCGAGCAATACGTCGCGGCCTGAACCGCAGGAGCGGACTGGTCCGCTCCCCGAACCGCTCCCGGAGAACGTCCATGCCCGCCCTTCCCACTCTGCCCTCCGAACTGCTGCCCGGCGCCCTGCGCCAGCGCATCGGCGAGCGCCTGGAAAATTTCCGCGTCCCTGACTTCACCGTGCCGGCGCCGCTGGCAAGGCTGGTTTCGCGCCTGCCGCAACAGCCCCCCACCCAGCTGCTGACGCTCGCGCTCAACCTCGCGCTCGGACGCATCCTGCCGCGTGAGACGCTGGAGCCGCTCACCGGCCATCATCTGCAGATGCGCGTGAAGGACGCCGGGCTCACGCTCGACTTCACCCTCACCGCCCGGGGTTTTCGCCGCGCCACGCCGGCAGCCGGCCAGAAGCCCGATCTCATCATCTCGGCCACCACCCGCGACTTCATGGCGCTGGCGCTGCGCGAGGAAGACGCCGACACGCTGTTCTTCAGCCGCCGCCTGCGCATGGAAGGCGACACCGACCTCGGCCTGCTGGTCAAGAACACGCTCGACGCGGTGGACTGGGACGCGCTGAAGGAAAGGCTCGGCGGCCGGCGCTGAGCCCGGCCCGCGCAAGGGCGGCCGGCCCGCGGGTACGGGGAAGGCGCGCTCGGCGCGCGCTCTGCGTTAAGCTAGGCGCCTTTCCCGAGTCCCGGCGGCGCAGCCTGCGACGCCGCCCCAAACGCAATGCCATCCGCGATGCCCTCCGAATTCGACCTCATCCGGCGCCATTTCACCCGGCCGACGCGGCACACCGAGCTCGCGGGTGGCGACGACGCCGCCTTGCTGCGCGCGCAGTCCGGGATGCAGCTGGCCGTCTCCACCGACATGCTGGTCGCCGGCACGCACTTCCTCGCCGACACCGACCCCGAGGACCTGGGCTGGAAAACCCTGGCGGTGAACGTCTCCGACCTCGCGGCGATGGGCGCAACCCCGCGCTGGGCCTTCCTCGCGCTCGCGTTGCCTTGCGCCGACGAAGCCTGGATCGCCGCCTTCGCGCACGGGTTTTTCGCCTGCGCCGCGGCCTATGGCGTGGACCTCGCCGGCGGCGACACCACACGCGGACCGCTGACGCTGGCGGTGACCATCATCGGCGAGGTGCCGCCGGGCGAGGCGATCAGCCGTGGCGGCGGCCGCGCCGGCGACGATCTGTGGGTGTCGGGCCAGCCCGGCATGGCCGCACTCGGGCTGGCGGCGCTGCGTGACGAGGTCCTGCTCTCGCCGGCGGGCGAGGCGGCCTGCATCGCGGCGCTGCAACGCCCGCAAGCGCGCGTCACCCTTGGTCTGGCGCTGCGCGGCATCGCAACCGCCATGCTCGACGTTTCCGACGGACTGCTCGGCGACCTCGGTCACCTCCTCGAGTGCTCCGGCACCGGCGCGATCATCGATGTCGGCGCCTTGCCGCTGGCCGCGCTGCGCGCAACCGGCGCCAGCGAAGCCCTGGCGCGACGTTGCCTGCTGGGCGGCGGTGACGACTACGAGCTGCTGTTCGCCGCCCCGGCCGCACGACGCGCCGACGTAGTCGCCCTCTCCGCCCGGCTCGGGCTTGCGCTGCATCGCATCGGCGATCTCGGCGCCGAGCCTGGCGGCCTGTGGCTGCGTGAAAACGACGGTCGGCTGGTTCCGGGCGCACGCTCGGGCTACGATCACTTCGCTTGAGCCCCGCCAGCCCCCCTCGCCACGACCCGCAAGACCCGCCCATGCGCCCCACTGCCCGCCTGATGATGAGTCACCCCGCCCACTTCATCTCCTTGGGTTTCGGCTCCGGCCTGTCGCCCTGGGCGCCGGGCACCATGGGCACGCTGCTGGCCTGGGCGCTGTACCCGCTGATCCGCACCCCGCTGTCCGAATTCGTCTTCCTCGCCCTGCTCGCCAGCCTGTTCGTCGCCGGTGTGCTCGCGGCCGAGCGCACCGGGCGCGCGCTGGGAGTGTCCGACCATGGCGGCATCGTCTGGGACGAGATGGTCGCGACCTGGCTGGTGCTGGTGTTCACCCCCGCCACGCTGCTCTGGCAGGCGCTGGCGGTGGCGCTGTTCCGCTTCTTCGACATCGTCAAGCCGCCGCCGGTGCGCTGGGCGGACCGCAGCTTCAAGGGCGGATTCGGGGTGATGTTCGACGACATCGTCGCCGCCGGCTACACGCTGCTCGTGCTCGCCATCCTCGTCACCCTGCTCGGCAATTGACGCCATGACCGACTCCGAACTCGACACCCTCGCCCGCCGCGTGGGCGAAGTTCTGGGCGCACGCGGCGAGCGCCTGGCGAGCGCGGAATCCTGCACCGGGGGCTGGATCGCCGAGGCGGTGACCGCGATCAGCGGCAGCTCGGCCTGGTTCGACCGCGGCTTCGTCACCTACTCGAACGCCGCGAAGATGGACATGCTCGGTGTATCGGAACAGACCCTGACCGAGCACGGCGCGGTGAGCGAGGCCACCGTGCGCGAGATGGCCGAGGGCGCACTCGCGCGCAGCCTGGCCGATGTGGCGGTGGCGGTATCCGGCGTCGCCGGGCCCACCGGCGGCACCGCAACGAAGCCCGTGGGCATGGTGTGCATCGCCTGGGCAACCCGAACCGCGCCCACCCTCAGCCAGACCCTGCATTTCAGCGGCGACCGCAGCGCGGTACGCCGGCAGACGGTCCTCCGCGCGCTCGACGGCATCCTGCAGCTGCCTGCTCAGGCGGCCTGAAGAGGCGCCTGGAGTTGCGCCGAGTTTAATTATTTGGCATTAATGCACGACGCCATCGCAACCCGCATCGCGCAGCAGCGAGAAAAATTTTTGCCTGTAAATTCATACAGACCTTAAACTGGCGCCATGCACAAGGCAGGCCCTCATCGCCTGCAATCTTTGTGCCATAATCAGCTCAACTTACAGGACGCACCTCCATGGACGACAACAAGGCCAAAGCCCTCGCCGCCGCGCTCTCCCAGATCGAAAAGCAGTTCGGCAAGGGTTCGATCATGCGCATGGGCGACGGCAGCATCGAGCGCGACATCCAGACCGTATCCACCGGCTCGCTCGGGCTCGACATCGCGCTCGGCCTCGGCGGCCTGCCGCGCGGCCGGGTGGTCGAGATCTACGGCCCCGAATCCTCCGGCAAGACCACGCTCACGCTGCAGGTCATTGCCGAGATGCAAAAGCTCGGCGGTACCGCTGCCTTCATCGACGCCGAGCACGCGCTCGACGTCGGCTACGCCGAAAAGCTCGGCGTCAATACCGAGGACCTGCTGATCTCCCAGCCCGACACCGGCGAGCAGGCACTCGAGATCGCCGACATGCTGGTGCGATCGGGCGGCGTCGATATCGTCGTCGTCGACTCGGTCGCCGCACTCACGCCCAAGGCAGAAATCGAGGGCGAGATGGGCGACCAACTCCCCGGCCTGCAGGCGCGCCTGATGTCGCAGGCGCTGCGCAAGCTCACTGCCAACATCAAGCGCACCAACACGCTGGTGATCTTCATCAACCAGATCCGGATGAAGATCGGCGTCATGTTCGGCAGCCCCGAGACCACCACCGGCGGCAACGCGCTCAAGTTCTACGCCTCGGTGCGCATGGACATCCGCCGCACCGGTACGATCAAGAAGGGCGACGAGGTGGTCGGCTCCGAGACCCGTGTCAAGGTGGTCAAGAACAAGGTCTCGCCGCCGTTCAAGGAGGCCCACTTCGACATCCTGTACGGCGAGGGCATCTCGCGCGAAGGCGAGATCATCGACCTTGGCGTGACCCACAAGATCATCGACAAGTCCGGCGCCTGGTACGCCTACAAGGGCGACAAGATCGGCCAGGGCAAGGACAACTCGCGCGAGTTCCTGCGCAACAACCCGGCGCTGGCGCGCGAGATCGAGAACAAGGTGCGCGCTGCCGTCGGCCTGCCCGAGATGGCCGCGGCCGCGCCGACCGCCCCGGCTGCGGCTGAGGCCTGAGCCAAGGGTATCGAGCATGGGCGAACCCAGCCTGCGTGAGCGCGCCCTCCGCCACCTGGCCCGGCGCGAGCACTCGCGCGCCGAACTGGCCCGCAAGCTCACCGCCCATGGCACGCCGGACGAGGTTGAAGCTGTCATCGCACGCATGGGTGAGCTCGACCTGCAGTCCGACACCCGCACCGCCGAAGCCTTCGTGCGCGGCAAGGCAGGCCGCTTCGGCGCGTCGCGGCTGCGCCGCGAACTCGCCCAGCGCGGCATCGACCGCGAACTGATCGACGAAGCCCTCACCCGCGAATGCACGGACTCCGAGACCGTGCGCGCGCGGACCGTGTTGCGCGGCCGCTTTGCCGATCCGCCTGCCGACGCGCGCGAGTGGGCGCGCCAGGCGCGCTTCCTGCAAACCCGGGGCTTCGCGCCCGACCTGATCCGCAAGCTGCTGAAAGAGCCCTACGATGAGTCTGCTTAAGGTCGCCGGCCTGCAAAAACGCTACAAGGCACGCACCGTCGTGCACGACGTCGGCTTCGAGGTCGGCTCGGGCGAGGTCGTGGGCCTGCTCGGCCCCAACGGCGCGGGAAAGACCACCTGCTTCTACATGATCGTCGGTCTGGTGCGTGCCGACGGTGGCCAGATCAGCCTCGATGGCAAGGACCTGACCCACCTCCCCATCCACGCCCGCGCGCGACTCGGCCTGTCCTATCTGCCTCAGGAAATGAGCGTGTTCCGCAAGCTCAGCGTGGCCGAGAACATCCAGGCCGTGCTCGAGCTCCAGGGCCTCGACAAGCGCCAGGTGGGCGAACGCCTGGACGAACTGCTGCACGAGCTCGGCATTCACCACCTGCGCAACAATACCGCCATCTCGCTCTCGGGGGGCGAGCGCCGCCGCTGCGAGATCGCCCGCGCGCTCGCAACCGACCCGCGCCTGATCCTGCTCGACGAGCCCTTCGCCGGCGTCGACCCGATCGCAGTCATCGACATCCAGAAGATCATCCGCTTCCTCAAGGAACGCGACATCGGGGTGCTGATCACCGACCACAACGTGCGCGAAACCCTGGGCATCTGCGATCGCGCCTACATCATCAGCGAGGGACGCGTGCTGGCCAGCGGTGAGCCGGGCGAGATCATCGACAACGAGCGGGTGCGCCAGGTCTATCTCGGCGAGCACTTCCGCCTCTGAGCGCGCGTACCCGCCATCGCGATGAAGCCCAGTCTCCAGCTCAAGCTCTCCCAGCACCTCACGCTGACGCCGCAGCTGCAGCAATCGATCAAGCTGCTGCAGTTATCGACGATCGAGCTGAACCAGGAGATCGAGCGCCTGCTGCTCGACAATCCGATGCTCGAGCGCGAGGATGGCGACGGCGCAGATTTCGCTCCTGCGCCCCCCACGACGTCACCGCCCGAACGCGAGCCGGTGCAGGAGGCTGCGTCACCGGCCCCCGATGACGAACGCCGCGACGGCGGCGAAGGCAGCAGCGAAGACGACGGCATCGACTGGTCGAACGTCGGCACCGGCGCGTCGAGCCGGAGCGAGCGCGACGACGACGACATCGACTATCAGGACCTGCAGCCGGCGAGCACGTCCCTGCGCGAGCATCTCGACGCACAGGTGGCCTTGTCGCCGTTCTGCGACCGCGACCGGACGCTGGTGCGCTTTCTGATCGAGGCCCTCGATGATGACGGCTACCTGCACCAGTCGCTGGAAGAGCTGCTCCAGCTCTTGCCACCGGACTCCGGCGTCGACCTGGACGACCTGGCGATTGCACTGCACCACGTGCACAACCTCGAACCGGCCGGCGTCGGCGCCCGCAGCCCGCAGGAATGTCTTGCGCTGCAATTGCGCACCCTGCCCGACAGCCCGGTCCGCGCGCTTGCCCTGAAGATCGTCACCCACCATCTCGAACTCCTCGCCGAGCGTAACTTCGTCAAGCTCAAGAAGCTCACCCGCTGCGACGACGACACGCTGCGCGCGGCGCAGGCACTGATCTGCAGTCTCGACCCCCACCCGGGCTCGCAGTACGCCAGTGCCGAGACGCGCTATGTGCTGCCGGACGTGCTCGTGCGCAGGCTGCGCGGAAGATGGACGGCCACGCTCAACCACGACGCAATGCCGCGTCTGCGCGTCAACCGTCTGTACGCCAGCCTGCTGCAGCAGAACCGCAGCCAGGGCAGCGGACTGGGCGCTCAGTTGCAGGAGGCGCGCTGGCTGATCAAGAACGTGCAGCAGCGCTTCGACACCATCCTGCGCGTCTCCCAGGCCATCGTTGACCAGCAGCGGCAGTTCTTCGATCATGGGGACGTGGCGATGCGGCCACTCACCCTCCGGGAGATCGCAGACCAGCTCGAACTGCACGAATCGACCGTATCGCGCGTCACCACGCAGAAATACATGGCGACGCCGCGTGGCGTTTTCGAACTCAAGTATTTCTTCGGTAGTCACGTCGCCACCGACACCGGCGGCGCAGCCTCCTCGACAGCGATTCGGGCGCTGATTCGCCAGTTGGTGGACGCGGAAGACGGCAGGAAGCCGCTCTCCGACGCCAAGATTGCAGAAGTGTTGGGCCAGCAGGGTATCGTGGTCGCACGGCGTACCATCGCCAAATATCGCGAATCGCTCAATATCCCGCCGGTCAGTCTGCGTAAATCCCTCTGACAACAACAGGAGTTACCATGAATCTCAACATCACTGGGCGTCACGTCGAAGTCACCCCCGCCATTCGCGACTACGTGACCAGCAAACTTGACCGCGTCATCCGCCACTTCGACAACGTCACCAGCGTCGCCGTGATCCTGTCCGTCGAGAAGCTCAAGCAGAAGGCTGAAGTCACCCTGCACGTGCGCGGCAAGGACATCTTCGTCGAAAGCGACGATGCCGACCTGTATGCGGCCATCGACGCCATGGCCGACAAGCTCGAGCGCCAGGTACAGAAGTACAAGCAGAAGCAGACCGACCACAACCACGAGACGCTCAAGCATCAGGCTCCGGAAGTCTGACGGCTTCGTTACTACCCCGCGTCCGGGGTGTGGGTATAATGCGCGCGTTTTCATGACGCGACCTCCACGCACCCCGGACCCGTTGCCCACCCTGCGTGGCACCGGCAGCAGGGACGTTGCGCGAGTCCACCAGCGAATGAGCCTCATATCCCAACTCCTGCCACTGTCCAACGTGGTGGTCGATCTCGACGCGAGCAGCAAGAAGCGCGTCTTCGAACAGGCGGGACTGCTGTTCGAGAACAACCAGGGCATCGCCCGCAGCACCGTCTTCGACAGCCTGTTCGCCCGCGAACGGCTTGGTTCGACCGGCCTGGGGCAGGGCATCGCCATTCCGCACGGCCGCATCAAGGGCCTGAAGGACGCGGCCGGCGCCTTCCTGCGCCTGGCTGCGCCGGTCCAGTTCGACGCGCCCGACGGACGGCCGGTGTGCATGCTGTTCGTGCTGCTGGTGCCCGAGCAGGCCAACGAGACCCACCTGCAGCTGCTGTCCGAACTCGCGCAAATGTTCAGCGACCGCGAGTTTCGCGAGGCGCTGCAGAACGCACCGGACGCAGCGCATATCCACCAGATGTTCCTGAATTGGGGTGCCGATGCGGCAGACCAGCCTGGCTCGGCTGTATGAGACCCATCGCGACAGCCTAAGCCTCACCCACGTCAGTGGACGCCTGGATGCGAGCCTGTCCGTGGGCGAGGAGCGCATCTGGCCGGCCGACCTCGTCGGCCACCTCAACCTGATCCACCCCACCCGGCTGCAGATCCTCGGCACTGCCGAACTCTCCTGGGCCCAGCGCCAGTCGAACGAGAAGGTGGCGCGCCATCTGAACGAGATCCTCTCCGCCCGCCCGCCCGCGATCATCGTCGCCGACGGCTGCGAGGTGCCCAACATCATCCACGGCATCTGCGAGGCCCACGACGTCGCGTTGTTTACCGCGCGCCACCCTTCGGCCAGCGTCATCGACCAGTTGCGCCTTTATCTGTCGCGCGAGCTGGCCGAAAAGATCTCACTGCATGGCGTGTTCATGGACGTCCTCGGCCTGGGCGTGCTGATCACCGGGGATTCGGGTGCTGGCAAATCGGAGCTCGGCCTGGAGCTGATCTCGCGCGGCCACGGCCTGGTGGCAGACGACGTCGTGGAGCTGTCACGCGTGGCGCCGACCGTGCTCGAAGGACGCTGCCCGGAAATGCTGCAGGACTTCATCGAGGTCCGTGGCCTCGGCCTGCTCAACATCCGCACCATTTTCGGCGAGACGGCCTGCCGGCGGAAGATGCGCCTGCGCCTGATCTGCCACCTCGAGCGCCGCCAACCCGGTCCGGAAGATCCCTGCCGCCTGCCGCTGCAGCAGGAGAACCAGGACATCCTTGGCGTCAAGGTCGGACGCGTGGTGCTGCCGGTCGCCGCGGGCCGCAACCTGGCGGTGCTGCTCGAGGCGGCAGTGCGCTCCACCATCCTGCAGCTGCGCGGAATCGACTCGACCCAGGAGTTCATCGAGCGCCAGGCGCGCGCACTGGAGGCAAACGCCAAGGATGTCGACGGTCCGAGAGGCCCGCTGGCGTGAGCCGCAGGCTCGCTTATTTGCTGCAGGACCTCACCGCCACAGCGACGCGCTAGCACAGCTCACGCCGGCTGCATGCACTTGCCCCCGGCGCCGCGCGGCTGTTACGCTCGGGCGCTTTGTTGCAGCCCACCGGCACGCCCATGAACGCCCCCACCGACTACCTCGAACGCATCCTCAACGCGCAGGTGTACGACGTCGCCATCGAGACTCCGCTTGAGCTCGCCTCCAATCTGTCGGCGCGCATGCACAACCGCATCTACTTCAAGCGCGAGGACATGCAGCCGGTCTTCAGCTTCAAGATTCGCGGCGCCTACAACAAGATGGCGAACCTGTCGGCGCAGGCCCTGAAGCGCGGCGTGATCTGCGCCTCGGCCGGCAACCACGCCCAGGGCGTCGCCCTGTCCGCGGCAAAGCTGGGCGTACGCGCGGTGATCGTGATGCCGAGCACCACGCCGCAGATCAAGATCGATGCGGTCAGGGCACGCGGTGGCGAGGTGGTGCTTGCCGGCGAATCCTATTCCGACGCCTACGCTCACGCACTCGAACTCGAGAAGGCCGAGAAGCTCACCTTCGTGCACCCCTTCGACGACCCTGACGTGATCGCCGGCCAGGGCACGGTGGGCATGGAGATCCTGCGCGCCCATCCGAAGCCGATCCACGCGGTGTTCTGCTGCGTCGGTGGCGGCGGCCTGATCGCCGGGGTCGCCGCCTACATCAAGCGCCTGCGCCCGGAGACCAAGATCATCGGCGTCGAGGCGGCCGACGCCGACGCGATGACGCAGTCGCTCGCGGCCGGGCGACGCGTGGTGCTCGAGCAGGTCGGCATCTTCGCCGACGGTGCCGCAGTGAAGGAGGTCGGGGTCGAGACCTTCCGCCTGTGCCAGCAGTACGTCGACGAGATGATCGTGGTCGACAACGACGCCATCTGCGCGGCCATCAAGGACGTGTTCGAGGACACCCGCTCCATCCTCGAGCCCGCGGGCGCACTCGCCGTAGCCGGCGCCAAGGAATACGCGCGCCGCAACAAGCTGCGCGACAAGCATCTGGTGGCGGTGGCCTCGGGCGCGAACATGAACTTCGACCGCCTGCGCTTCGTCGCCGAACGCGCCGAACTCGGCGAGCAGCGCGAGGCCGTGCTCGCGGTGACGATCCCCGAGAAGCCGGGTTCGTTCAAGAAGTTCATCAGCGTGCTCGGCAGCCGCAACATCACCGAGTTCAACTACCGCTACGCCGACCCGCAGCAGGCGCACATCTTCGTCGGCGTCACGGTGCATAACCGCAACGAGGTCGGCCGCCTGGTCGAGATGCTCGAGCGCCACGCGCTGCCGGCGCTCGACCTGACCGATGACGAGCTTGCCAAGAGCCACCTGCGCTACATGGTGGGCGGCCATGCGCCGCAGGTCGACAACGAGGTCGTGTACCGCTTCGTGTTTCCGGAACGCCCCGGCGCGCTGATGAATTTCCTCTCCAACCTGCGCTCGGACTGGAACATCTCGCTGTTCCACTATCGCAACCACGGCGCGGATTTCGGCCGCGTGCTGGTCGGCATGCAGGTCCCGCCCACCGACGAAAACGCCTTCGAGGACTTCCTGCAGCGCCTCGGCTACGAGTACGTCTGCGAGCGCGACAACCCCGCGTACCGGCTATTCCTGTCGGCAAGCTGACGCCCGCCGCCACTCAGCACAGCGGTTTCATCACGCCCGCCTCGGTCGCCAGCCACTGCATCGGCCGGTCGTGCGGCTGCGCAAACGTGTCCGCTACGCGACCGATCTCGAAGCCGACGCCCACCGCAACGGTCTGAATCGCGGCCAGCGTACGATCGAAGTAGCCCCCGCCATAGCCAATGCGATAGCCGCGATCATCAAAGGCGTTGAGCGGGATCAGCAGCACCTCGGGCACCAGCGCCTCGCCGTCGGCCGGATGCGGGATGCCATGGCGGTCGAGGGGCATCGGCACACCGGGCGTCCAGCGCCGGAACACCATGGGCGCGTGCCGCTCCAACACCACCGGCAGTGCGGCCATCCGCCCAGGTTCGGCGGCCAGCCAGACCTGCACCCAGGCGCGCAGATCGGGCTCGGCCCGATAAGGCCAGCAAAAACCCAGCACGCGCGGCGCCAGGGCCTCGACGAGACCATCGAGATGGCGCAGGAGCTGCACGGTCAAAGCCTCCCGGCGCTCGACCGACATGGCCTGGCGCTGCTTCAATGCGTGCTCGCGGAGATGTTTGCGCTTCGCAGCAAAGTCGGGCTCGGGAGCGGTAAAGGAGGTCATGGCGTGTGGTATGGTAGGCCCGCAATGGAGGCATCATCAGGGATGAAGAAGGTAGTGCTGGCGACTTTGTTCGCTGCAACATGCGTACTCCCCAATAGAGCGTGGGCACAGCCTGACAGCGAAACGGGAGCCGACCGTATCGTCGCCGCTCGCGAAGCGCTGCGCAAGGGTGACCGCGGTACCCTCGAGCGCCTCGCCGCCGTGCGCGAACCCCATGTGCTCGACGCCTATCCGCGCTACTGGCTGCTCACCAACAGCCTCGCCCGCAGCGAGCCACCACCGGCACAGCGGCTGGAAACCTTTCTGGCCGAGGAGGCGGGCAGCCAGCTCGCCGAGCGCCTGCGCGCCGACTGGCTGCGCCGCATGGCCAAGGACGGCGACTGGGCGAGCTTCATGCGCCTCTACCCCAGCCTGCAGAGTCCCGACGGCGAACTGCGCTGTACGGCGTGGACGGCGCGCCTGCTCACCGGCGACCACAGCGCGCTCGACGAGGTGGCACAGCAGTGGAACAGCCTGACCGAGGCCCACGCCGCCTGCGACATGGTGCTGCGCAGCGCGGTCAGCAGCGGCGTGGTGAACGAGAATCAGGTCTGGCAACGCATCCGTCGTCAGGTGGACACGCGCAACCCGGGCGCCGCGCTGGCCAGCCTGCCGCTGCTGCCCGCGCACAGTGCGCCCGCCGCAGCCGACCTGGACCAGGCGATCCGCTCCCCGGCCCCCTGGCTCGACCGCCTGCCGGCCAACTTCGCGGTCACGCGCGGCGGCCGCGAGCTGGCGCTGGTGGCGCTGGTACGCCTGATCCGCGAAGATCTTCCCGCCGCCCAGTTGCGCCTGCTGCGCATCCAGGATCGCCTCGGCGCCGAAGAGCGCGGTTACGCCAGCCTGGTGATGGCGATGCACGCCGCGATCAGCCGTCTGCCCGAGGCGCGCGCGCTCTACGCCGCCGCGGGCAACATCGAGATGACACCGCTGCAGCGCGCCTGGCGGGTGCGCGCCGCGCTGCGCGCGCAGGACTGGCGCGGCGTGCGCAGCGCGATCGAGGCCATGCCAGCGGCAGAACGCGATCAGCCCGACTGGATCTACTGGCTGGGACGCGCCCATGCCGCCAGCGGCAACCGGGCAGCGGCCGACGATCTCTTCGTGCGCATTGCCGCCGAGCCCCACTTCTACGGCATGCTCGCCGCCGAGGAGCTCGGCCAGCCCTTCATGCCGCCACCGGCCACCGCGCCACTACCCCGCGCAAAGCTCGACGAGGCCGAGCGCGACCCCAGCCTGCAGCGTGCGCTCGCGCTCTACCGGCTCGACATGCGCACTGAGGCCCTCCGCGAGTGGGTGTGGGGCGTGCGTGCGCGCGATGAACAGTTCCGTCTCGGCGCCGCCCACCTTGCGCTGCGCAACGAGCTCTACGACCGCGCGATCAACACCGCCGAACTCGCCAACCCGCGGGGCAATTTCGAGTTGCGCTTCCTCACCCCCTACCGCGACCTGATCGAACCTCAGGTGCGCGCCCAGGGCCTGGACCTGGGCTGGGTGTACGGCCTGATGCGTCAGGAGAGCCGCTTCGTGATCCCGGCCCGCTCGAGCGTGGGTGCGCGCGGCCTGATGCAGGTCATGCCCGCAACCGGCAAATGGGTCGCGAACAAGATCGGGCTGTCAGGCTATCACCCCGGGATGCTCAACGACCCGGACACCAACGTGCTGCTGGGCACCAGCTACATGCGCCTCATCATGGAAGACCTGGACACCCACCCGGTGCTGGCCTCGGCCGGCTACAACGCGGGCCCGGGCCGTGCGCAGCGCTGGCGCGATACGGGCGCACTCGAGGGCGCGATCTACACCGAAACCATCCCCTTCGACGAGACGCGCGACTACGTCAAGAAGGTACTCGCCAACGCGGTGATCTACTCGGCGATGCTGGAGAAACGTCCGCAGTCGCTCAAGGCCCGCCTCGGTACGATCGCGCCGGCGCCAGCCAGCGAGTAAGCTTCCGGTCTGGACACCCGAAACATCGACATCAACCTGCCAAGAGTCCACGCATGAATCCAAAACGTGTCGTCATCGTCGGCGGCTCCGGCTTTATCGGCAGCGCCATCGCCAACCGCCTGTGCGAAGCCGGCGCCAAGGTGCTCATTCCCACCCGCCGCCGCAGCCGTGCCGGCCATGTGCTGCTGCTGCCCAATGCCGAGGTGGTCGAAGCCGATGTGCATGATCCGGCGGCCCTCGCCCGCCTGCTCGCGGGCGCCGATGCAGTCGTCAACACGGTCGGCGTGCTGCACTCGCGCCCGGGCTCGCCCTTCGGCCCCGATTTCGCACGCGCCCACGTCGAGCTGCCGCAAAAGATCGTCACCGCCTGCCGCAGCGCCGGTGTGCGCCAGCTCGTGCATCTCAGCGCGCTCGGCGCCGACGCCGGCGGGCCCTCCGAATACCAGCGCTCCAAGGCCGCCGGTGAGCACGCGATCCAGGCTGCTGGGCCGGATATCGCGTGGACGATCCTGCGCCCCTCGGTCGTCTTTGGCCGTGGCGACAGCTTCCTGAACCTGTTCGCCGGCCTCGCCCGCCTGTTCCCGGTGCTGCCGCTCACCGGGGCCAGCTGCCGCTTCCAGCCGGTCTATGTCGAAGACGTCGCCGATGCCGTGTGGCAAAGCCTGATCCGCCCGGACGCTGCTGGCCAGACCTTCGAGCTGGCCGGGCCCACGGTCTATACGCTGCGCCAGCTGGTCGAATACGTCTCCGCTCTGGTCGGCAAGCCGCGCCCGGTGATCGGCCTGCCTGAAGGCATCGGCATGCTGCAGGCGCGCCTGATGGAGCTCGCACCCCAGCCGCTGATGAGCCGTGACAACGTCCGCTCGATGCGGGTGGACAACGTGGCCAGCGGCGAGCCGATGCCGTTCGGCATGAACCCGACCGCGCTCGAGGCCGTCGCACCCGCCTGGCTCGGTACCGCCGGGCCGCGGGCGTTCTACTATCCGTTCCGTCGCCATGCCCGACGCTGACCCACTTCCTGCTGGCCCTCCTCAACGCCTGACCCGGAGCACACGATGAAACTGATCATCGGCAACAAAAACTATTCGTCCTGGTCCCTTCGCGCCTGGCTTGCCGCGCGCGAGGGCGGCTTTACTTTCGAGGAAATCCGCATCCCGCTCTTCATCCCGGGCAGCCGCGAGCGCATCCTGTCGCACTCGCCCTCGGGCAAGGTGCCCTGCCTCATCGACCATGGCTTCACGGTGTGGGACTCGCTGGCCATCGGCGAATACCTTGCCGAAAAGAACCCCGCCCTGCTCCCGGCGGAGCCGCATGCGCGCGCGATCGCACGCGCGGTGACCGCCGAAATGCACTCGGGCTTCCAGAGCCTGCGCAGCCGCATGCCGATGAACATCCGCAAGGATTACATCGGTTTCGGTCACAGTCCCGAGGTCGACGCCGACATCGCGCGCATCGTCGCAATCTGGAACGACTGCCGTGCGCGCTTCGGCGCCGACGGCCCCTACCTCTTCGGCCGCTTCAGCCTCGCCGACGCGGCCTTCGCGCCGGTCGCCTTCCGCTTCCAGACCTACGGCATCCGGCCCGAGGGGGCTGCCGCCGACTACCTCGCCACCCTGCTGGCCAACCCGAACATGCAGGACTGGGCGGCCACGGCACAGGCCGAGACCGAGTCCATCGCCGAAGAGGACCTCTACGGCTGATGCGGGTCTACGTTGTCGGCGGGGCGGTGCGCGACGCCCTGCTCGGGCTGCCGGTCAAGGACCGCGACTGGGTCGTGGTCGGCAGCACGCCGGAAGCAATGCGTGCGCAGGGGTTCCGCCCGGTCGGGCGTGACTTCCCGGTTTTCCTGCATCCGCACACCGGCGAGGAGTACGCGCTCGCACGCACCGAGCGCAAGTCGGGCCGCGGCTACACCGGCTTCACCTGCCACGCCTCGCCCGAGGTCACGCTCGAAGAAGATCTGCTGCGCCGTGACCTCACCATCAACGCGATCGCCCGCGCCGAAGACGGCACGCTGATCGACCCCTACGGCGGCCAGCGCGACCTCGCCGCAGGTGTTTTCCGCCATGTTTCGCCCGCCTTCGCTGAAGATCCCCTGCGCATCCTGCGCGTGGCACGCTTCGCCGCCCGCTTCACCGACTTCACCGTCGCCCCCGAGACGCTGGTGCTGATGCGGCGCATGGTCGCCGCGGGCGAAGTCAACCACCTGGTGGCGGAACGCGTGTGGCAGGAGCTCGCGCGCGGGCTGATGGAAGCACGGCCATCGCGCATGATCCGGGTGCTGCGCGACTGTGGCGCACTGGCGGTGATCCTGCCCGAACTCGAGCGCCTGTTCTGCGTGCCACAGCCCACGCGACCTGCCATCGACGCTGGCGAGCAGATGCTGCGCGTGGTCGACACTGCCGCGGCGAGCGCTCAACCGCTGGCGGTGCGCTGGGCCTGTCTGCTGCACGAGCAGGGCAAGGCCGACCCGCCCGCCGCCGGGCAGGCAACACACGGCGGCCAGGAGGCGTCCAGTGACCGCGCGCGCGAGGTTTCAAGGCGCCTGAAGGCGCCGACCGAATGCCGCGACCTGGCCGAGATGCTCGCTCGCGAGCACGGCCTCCTGAGCCAGGCCGACCGCCAGGATGCGGAGACCCTGGTCAGGCTCATCGAGCGCTGCGACGGCCTGCGACGGCCGGCGCGCTTCGAGCTCATGCTCGCCGCCGTGGCCTGCGAGCTCGCCAGCCACGGCACTCCCCCCGAAAACGCGTGCGCTGCGAGGCCTCTGACACGCTGGCACGCCGCCCTTGCTGCAGTGCGCAGCGTCGATGCCGCTACCATTGCGCGCAACTGCAAAGACAAATCACTGATTCCGCAGGCCTTGCATGCGGCCCGCGTGGCCGCAGTGAAGACGCTGGAGGAAGGAACACCATGAATACAACCCGCTTCGGCGATCTCGAGGTACTGTGCCACACACCCGAGCGCGTCACCCATGAGCACCCGCTGCTCTTCGTGCATGGCGCCTACGTCTCGGCCTGGTGCTGGGAGGAGCACTTCCAGCCCTGGTTCGCCCGCCGCGGCTGGTCGACCTACGCGGTCTCACTGTCGGGGCACGGCAACAGCCGCAAGCGCGAGCACCTCGACTCCTATTCGATCGACGACTATGTGGACGACGTGGCCGAGGTCGCCGCCCGACTGCCCGCGCCGCCGATCCTGATCGGTCACTCGATGGGCGGCATGGTGGTGCAGAAATACCTCGAGCAGCACGACGCACCGGCCACCGTGCTGATGTCCTCGGTGCCGCC
>QXGG01302467.1_pt1 | contig 38646 bp, 41 predicted proteins | sample 1982491 | NCBI WGS metagenome assembly QXGG01 (sample SAMN09924614, study PRJNA488089) | Wastewater metagenome, whole genome shotgun sequencing project. | isolation source: South African research farm wastewater | place: South Africa: Irene, Agricultural Research Council, Animal Production...
GCAGCGAGCAGGTGAGGAAGCTCGTGCGCTTGCGCGAACCGCTCACGCGACGGGGGCGGGCTTTTCTGGATGCGGCTCGCCGGGTTGGTGCCGCTGTAGGTTTCCTGGTCGAGCGCGAACGAGAACACGGACGACATTACGGCCACGGCACGGTCGGCTTGTGCCGGGCTTTTCTTCGTCGCCTTGCGCTGGATCGCCTTCACGTCCTCGCGGGTGATGCCCGACAGCTTCTTGCTCTGGATCGTGCCCAGGTACATGCGCAGCACGTCGCGGTAATCGCGCTTGGTCTTGTCCGCCAGGGCGGTGCCGTCGCGCTTGCGCTTGCCGTCGAGGAAGCTCTCGAAGGCTTCCGCGAACGTCGGCTCGCCTCGGATGATGCGCTTGGCTGCTGCGGGGTCATTGCCGCTGGCGAACTCGCCTAACGCCTTCTCGGCCTCTTTGCGGGCTAGCTCCACGGTCATGTCGGGGAAGGTGCCTAGCTTCACCCAGGCCATAGATGCGCCTGCCCGCTTCACGACGAAAAAGGTCTTGCTGCCCGCCGCCGTCACCCGCAGCGCCAGCTTCGGCACCTCGGTGTCGTACAGCGTCAGCCGCTTGCCCGCCTCGGGAAGTTCGAGCGCCTGGAGCGCCGTCTTACCGAACTTGATCCTGTTTTCCGTCGCCATACACGCACCTCGCATGAATCGGGCTATCGCCGGGCTAGCACCGGGCTAGCACGGGCTAGCAAAATTGGGGTGTTTTCGTGCTAGCCCGTTAAGGTGAGTATCGCTTAGAAGTCCAGTAACAGCAAGGTTTGTAAAGGGTGGGGCATCTAAATTAAGGTGTGCCCCCTCTAATTCGTAATGCGAAGGTCGGGAGTTCGAGTCTCTTCTCCGGCACCACTTTCCAAAAAACCAACCATACTCGGTTGGTTTTTTTTCGACCTCTTTCCCCAGTGTTGGCGCGGTTTCGCGCTTCCTCGTCTTCAGCGGCAGCTCTGGCACCACACTCATCGCCGCAGAGAAGTCGGGCCGCATCGGCTGGCTGATCGAACTCGATCCGAAGTAGGTCGATGTGATCGTGCGTCGCTGGCAGGACTGGACTGGGCAGGTGGCCTACCGTGAGGCCGACTCGGCCAAATTCAATGACCTGGTCAGCTAGTGCTCCGTGCGTTTGAGGTCGCGGCAGAAATTCTCGTGCGGACCGACCATCAGTAGTTTCAGCCTGTTCTCATCCAGGACGCGGCACGCGAGCAGGCACAACAGGGTGCCCATGCGGAACTTGTACACCTGTACGCCGGCCAGATCACCGACTTTGGTTTCACCCAATTCGGGCTGACTGGCGATGGCGCGTACCGCTTCGTCGAGCGCGGCTTTTTGCGGCTTGTGCAGTTTTTTGACGGCGCGCTCGAAGGTGGGGGTGACAAGGATGCGCATCAGCTGAACTGATACTCGCCTACGGGCTCCTCCTGATCGGCGATCAGGATGTCGCGGATGACACTGAAGGGCAGATCGGGGTTTTCAGCGGCGATTCTGCCGATCTGAGACCAGTACTCGATCTGCTTGGGGACCGAACGGTGCTCGATGCTGGCGTAGTGCTTGGCACTCTCAACCAGCGCCTCAGATAGTTTCACGTTGATGGCCATGGATATCCCCGTTAAGTGAATTAATTGTAGTCCTTAAAGGACCATAATGGACCCACTTGCGCCAGGCGGCAAACGCATCTTCGACGATCTCGCTGTGGATCACGAAGCCCGTCAGGTAGGGCAGGCCGCGCGGGATGCCTTAGCCTCGAGTCAGATCACAGGCATGGATTTCTGAGGGAATATCGGTTTATTATTATTTCTATAGAAAAGAAGGCTGATCATGAGTGCATCTGCCCGCAACCTCGCAGCCAAGTCAGACCCATCCTCGGTACTGACCAAAGCCGTGGCCCGCGCCGCTGAGCGGCTGGACATCTCGCGCGCCTTGCTCGCCAAGATCCTGGGCGTCAGCCCGCCTACGGTGACCCGCCTCTACAACGGCGACTACAAGCTCGATGAGCGCCGCAAGGAATGGGAGTTTGCCTTGCTCTTCGTGCGCGTGTTCCGATCGCTTGATTCCATCGTCGGCAATGAGCAGACCGCACGCCAGTGGCTCAACAGTGAGAACCGGGGGCTCAATGGCCGGCCGGTGGATCTGATTCGTCAAACAGAAGGGCTGGTACGTGTCGTTCACTATCTGGACGCCTCCCGCGGTATCAATTGAGGCCTTTGCCTGGCGCGGCCAGGCGTGGCGCATGGTGGAGTCGCAGCACATTGCCGCCACCATGAAGCTGGTCGACAACCGCGACGAGCAGGATCTGCTGGAGTCCTTGCTGGAATCAAGCAAGCCGCCTCAGCCCGATGAAACCGCCGGTCTGGACTATTTGCTAGCCACGCCGTTTCGCTACGACCCCAAGCGGGGCGGGTCACGATTTCGGGCGGTGACGGATCCGGGCGTTTTTTACGGGGCGGAGTCGGTGAGGACGGCTGGCGCTGAGTTGGGTTACTGGCGCTGGAAGTTTCTGAAGGACGCCGTCGATCTTGAGCGACTTGAGCCAGTGGCACACACAGCTTTTCGGGTGGAGGTGGCCACGCCAGTGGTGGATCTGCGCCGTCCACCGTTCGATGCCGATGCGGCGATCTGGCGGCACCCCACCGATTACGGACCGACGCAGCAGTTGGCGCGCGTGGCCCGAGAGGCGGACGTCGGTGGCATTCTGTATCGCTCGGTACGAGATCCCCAGCCTTCATGGTGCCTGGCCTTGCTGACGCCAGCGGGCTTTGCCAAGCCTAAGCCGCATGCCGAGCGGCAGACTTGGTACCTGGCCGTGTCACCGCATGAAATCACGCTGCGGCGCGATACGGAATCGATGCAGTTTTCGGCGGCGGGTTGGTAGAGCGGAGTTTTCGCCCCCGCTGACGCCTCTCTGTTCTCCGTTTTCTCTGGTGGTCACGCGAGCGTACTCGAGGCAACTTCCTTTGCAGGCGCGGGTTTAGAGGCGGTCGGTTGTGGTTGGAAACTCCTGTGGCGGTGACGACCCATGCCTGATGGCCTACCGGTGCCGGTCTTGAGTCTCTCGCTGTCGCTCAATGTCACTTCCTGGACCTGGGGGTTCGATGCGCAGCTGCCGGCCAGTGCAGAAGGGCTGGTGGCGCCATCCAGCGCTGCAGGCCCGGTCGAACTCGTGGCCCGCATCAATGGCACGGACTTCCGGGTGCTGGGCGAGCGCATCCTTCGTGAGCGGGTGTTTGGGGAGGCGAGCATCCGGGTCTCCGGGCGCGGGCACAACGCGGTGCTGGCTGCGCCCTATGCGCCGGTGATGAGCTTTGGCAACGCCGAGGCACGCACGGCGCGGCAGCTGATGGACGACGTGCTCACAGAGACCGGAATCATCGAACCCGGAGCCTTCGTCGAGTACCAGGACGGTTCGGTTACACGCCTAGGGCTGGTGCGCTCAACCCAGATCGAAGCGGCGTTTCCGGCGGTCTGGCAGACGCTGGGGGTGCAGAGTCATGGATATCGGGGTATCGAGTTGACAGCGCGCAGGTTGCTGGCTTTGCCCTCGTGGCGGGTGATTGTTGCCGGCGTCGGGGTGCCGATCTCCGCCTCGGTTGGGTGAGGAGGTCGGGGTGCTCGGCTTGCAGGGCTTCGATTTCGGCCTTGAGCGCTTCGTATTCGGCCATCTTGCGTTTGAGGAAGCGGCCGGTGAGGGCGGCTTTTTCGGCGAGGCCGGCGTGAGGAAGTGCGTGAACTATTGGAACGTGCAGGAGTGCAGCCATGAACACCATGACTTACAAAGGCTATACGGCTCGCGTCGAGTACGACGAGCGTGACAATCTCTTCGTTGGCCGGATTCTCGGCATTCGCAGCATCATCAGTTTCCATGGCGAAACGGTTGCAGAACTGAGGGCCGAGTTTGAACTCGCGGTCAGAGACTATCTGGCGGACTGCCAGGCGCAAGGCATTCACCCCGAGAAGCCCGCTTCCGGCAAGTTGCTGCTACGCGTACCGCCCGAGGTTCATGGTCGCGCACTGGTGGCCGCACAAGCTGCAGGCAAAAGCCTGAACCAGTGGGGGACCGAGGTGCTTCAGCACGCGGTTCAGCCAGGCTAACGGTTATTGCGTTGGAGGGGGCGGTGGGGTCACCCATTATTAACGCGGCCCTTAAATATCTTTACTGCGCAGCGTATGCTGCAGCCGGATGTTGGAAGTAGGAACGAATGCGCTCGGGCAGAGCGGCGATGCGCTCCATGATGGTTCTGGCTTTGTTCAAGAGTTCGCCATCGTCGCGGCTGGGTGGCTCCAAACGCAGCGCGGTCTTGAAGTCGTGGTTCAGGTACTCGTCCGGATTGGACTCGGGCGCATAAGGCGGCAAATAGAATAGTTCGATCCGATCTGCATGCTGTTCGGCCCATGCCTTGACGATTTTTGCATGATGCACACGCAGGTTATCGACGATCAGGAATACCTTGCTCGAGGCGTCCTCGATGAGTCGCCAGAGAAACTCGATGAACCGTTCTGCGTTGATCGTGCCCTCGACAATCCGAAACGAAATCTCACCCCGGTTGGTGATCGCAGAAATCATCGACAGTTTGCCCCAGCGTGCTGAGGCCTCGAGCACGGGGGTGCGTCCCGCCAGCGCAAAGCCTCGGACCCAGTTCGTATCTTCCTTCACCGCCGTCTCATCGGCCCAGTAGATCACCGCGCCCTCGGCCTTGGCCCGCACAGCAATGGCCGGATACCGCTCACGTAGCCATGCCTGAACCAGATCACTGCGCTGCTCCATGGCCTTCTTCACCGGGCGCTGCGCCGTGTAGCCCCAGCGCTTCAGATATTTACCGACGAGCCGATCTGACAACTGCACGCCAAACTGCTGCTCGATCAGCGCCTGGATCGCCCGGCGGTTCCACAGCGCAAAGCGCAGACTCAACTGCTCAGGCACCGAGCCCACGATGCGCTGACGCACCCGTACTTCTTGTGCCAACGTGAGCTTGCGGCACGCCCCATAGGGACGTCCGCGCCTCTTCTCGGTCAGTGCCCCGGTCCCCTGAGCGCGCGCAACCCGCAGCCACGCTTGCACAGTGCGAACATGAACGCCCGCGATCCGCGCCAACTCAACCCCATTGAGCCCGGACTGAGTGTGAAGACGCAGCGCCATCTTGCGCAGCGTCTCCCGCCCCTCACGACCTACCTTGCGTGCATCGATCTTTTCCATGCACGTATGCTAACAAAAACAGCTTATTTAAAGCCCGGGTTAATAATCAGGCCGTGCGGCTGCCGAACAGGTTCAATAGCCCGGCGAAGGCCTCGGCGCTGACGTTCGGATCGTAGCGCGCGAACAGTGCTTGCTGGCGCTGGCGCGTGCCTTGCGGCAGCGCAGTCATGATCTCCTCGCGCTCGGACAGGATTTCTCGGCACATACGTTCGGTCACGAACAGGAAGGGGATGGGCTGATACAGGCCGTCTGCCTTCTGGGCGTGGAAGCGGGGCGATTTCATGTCTTTGTTCCTCTCTGTCTGTGATGGCGTCGATGTTCTCCCATGCGCTGGGTCGCTGGGTTATCCCGTCATTTCCCTTTTCAATTGTCGCAAGTCTGAGCCGGTCGCTCTTTGATCCTGCTCAGTGTTTCCGCACGTCATGCAGACCTTATCCGAGATGCTCATATAGTTGACGTTTACGTTAACGCAAACTAAGGTTCGCGCCGATGTCGGTGCCCGGTGCGGCGAACTGCGCTTGCCTCATCGTGCGGCACGGACTTGTCCTGGGAGAGTGTGCGAATGCAGATCGAAAATGGCGTTTTCGTGGTGACGGGGGGCGGCTCGGGCCTGGGTGCGGCCACGGCGCGTATGCTGGTCGAGGCCGGTGCCAGGGTGGTGCTGGCAGATGTCAATCGTGAAGCGGGCGAGGCGCTGGCCGCGGAGCTCGGAAGCGGGGCGGCGTTTGCGCTGACCGATGTGACCGATGCCGATAGCGGCAAGGCGGCGATCGAGCTCGCGCTGAGCCGGTTCGGTCGGCTGACCGGCCTGGTGAGCTGTGCCGGCGTGGCGCCGGCCGAGAAGGTGGTCGGCCGCGAGGCGCCGCACAAGCTCGAGAGCTTTGCGCGCACGGTATCGATCAACCTCATCGGTACCTTCAACATGCTGCGCCTCGCAGCCGATGTCATGACCAAGGCCGAGCCCGACGCCGGCGGCGAGCGCGGCGTCATCATCAACACGGCTTCGGTTGCGGCCTTCGATGGCCAGATCGGCCAGGCCGGCTACGCGTCGTCCAAGGCCGGCGTGGTCGGGCTGACGCTGCCGGTGGCGCGCGAGCTGTCGCGCTTCGGAGTCCGGGTGATGGCGATTGCGCCGGGCATCATGGAGACGCCGATGCTGATGGGGATGCCGCAGGAGGTGCAGGACGCGCTCGGCAAGATGGTGCCTTTCCCCTCGCGGCTGGGCAAGCCCGCGGAGTTCGCCGGGCTGGTGCGACACATCATCGAGAACCCTTACCTCAACGGCGAAGTGATCCGTCTCGACGGCGCGATCCGGATGGCAGCCAAGTGAGGGCAGGGGCGGTCTCCGGCCCCTGAGCACCGCGGCTCGCCGCGCTCAGGGGCCTGCTGCAGCGCAATAGCCGGTACCGGCGAAATGTGCTAAAAGTCGAGTCTCATTTAGCTCCGCCTCGGACGGTCCGGCCGCCCGGGGCGGCTCTGCATTTGCGCCCATGACCTCTGCCGACCTGACCGCCTCCGTGGCCGATGATGCAGCCGACACCGACTGCTATCACTGCGGCCTGCCCATCCCGCCTGCGACTCGGCATTACGTGCGGATCGACGGACGCCAGCGCCGCATGTGCTGCGTCGGCTGCGAGGCGGTGGCGCAGTCCATCGTCGATAACGGGCTGGTTGACTATTACCGCCATCGCGATGCGATGCCCGAGACGCGGCGTGAGGCAATGCCGGTCGAGCTGCAGGAGCTGGGCCTCTTTGATCACCCCGACTTCCAGAAGAGCTTCGTGCGCCCGGTGGGCGATCACGAGCGCGAGGCCGCGCTGATCCTCGAGGGCATCACCTGCGCAGCCTGCGTATGGCTCAACGAGAACCATGTGGCGCGCCTGTCCGGTGTGTCCGCGATCGAGATCAATTACGCCACCCGGCGTGCGCGCGTGCGCTGGGACGAGCGCCGCATCAAGCTCTCCGACATCCTGGCGGCGATCCAGGCGATCGGCTATCGCGCCTACCCCTATGACGCCGAGCGCTCCGAGCAGGTCGCCAATCGTGAGCGGCGTTCGATGCTGTGGCGGGTGTTCGTCGCCGGTTTCGGCATGATGCAGGTGATGATGTACGCCTTCCCGGTCTATGTGGCCGGCGAAGGCGACATGAGCTGGGACATCGAGCTGCTGCTGCGCTGGGCGAGCCTGCTGCTGACCCTGCCGGTCGTGCTGTACTCGGCAGCGCCCTTCTTCCAGCGTGCATGGCGTGATGTGCGCCTGCGTCGGCTGGGCATGGACGTGCCGGTGGCGCTGGGCGTTGGCAGCGCGTTTGTCGCCAGCCTGTGGGCGACGCTCACCGACGGTCCGGAGGTGTATTTCGATTCGGTCACGATGTTCGTGTTCTTCCTGCTCGGCGGGCGTTATCTTGAGATGATCGCGCGCCAGCGGGCCGTGCGCGGAGTCGAGGAGCTGGGCAAGGCGCTGCCCTCGTTTGCCGAGCGCATCGAGGGCTGGCCGCAGCGCAGCGCCGGTGATCGCGTACCGACCTCGCAGCTCGTGGCCGGCGACGTCGTTCGGGTGCGCCCCGGCGAGGTGATGCCGGTCGATGGCGTCGTGGTCGAGGGGGTGGGCGAGGCCAATGAGGCGCTGCTGACGGGCGAGAGCGTGCCGGTGACCAAGCGCGTCGGCGACGCGGTGACGGGGGGCAGCATCAATGTCTCCTCGCCCCTGCTGCTGCGTGTCGAGCAGGTGGGTGATTCGACCCGGCTTGCGGCCATTCGCCGCCTGATGGAGCGCGCTGCGAGCGAAAAGCCGCGTATCGCAGCCTTGTCCGATCGCGTGGCGGTCTATTTCATCGTCACGCTACTGGTGCTCGCGGGGCTCACCGGCTTGGCCTGGTACGTGATGGATCCGGACCGCGCGCTGTGGGTGTTTGTCTCGGTGCTGGTGGTCGCCTGTCCGTGCGCGCTCTCGCTGGCCACGCCCACCGCGCTCACCGTGGCGACCGATGCGCTCGCGCGCATGGGAGTGCTGGTGACCCGCGGCCACGCCATCGAGACCCTGGCGCGGACCAATCACTTCGCGTTCGACAAGACGGGAACGCTGACTCATGGCCGGATGCGCCTCGAGGAGGTGCGGGTGCTGGGTTCTCATGGTGAGGCTGAGCTTGTTCGCCTTGCCGCGGCGCTCGAGCAGGGCTCCGAGCACCCGGTGGCTTCCGGGTTGCGTGAGGCCAGTGGCGCGGCGGCCCTGCCGGTGGCGTCGGATGTGCGGGCCGAAACCGGGCAGGGTCTGTGCGGGAGGGTCGAGGGGGCGCTGTTGTGGATCGGTCGCCCGGACTATGTGGCCGATGCGGCCGGGCTTGCTCTGCCAGCCGAGCTGGTGGCGCTGGGTGCGCGAGGCGGGACGGTCGTGGGCCTTGCGGCGCGCTCGGGCTGGCTGGGGCTGTTCCGGCTGGCCGACCAGTTGCGCGAGGAGGCGCCGCTGCTCACGCGCCGCCTGGCCAAGGAGGGCATCGGGACGAGTGTGCTGTCGGGCGACTCGCCTGCGGTTGTGGCGGGCGTGGCGGGTGTGCTCGGGATTGGTGACGCGCACGGCGGTCTGAGCCCGCACGGCAAGCAGCAGGCCATTGCGTCGATGCAGCAGGCGCCGGGCGCGGTCGTCGCGATGGTGGGCGACGGCGTCAACGATGCGCCGGTGCTGGCGCAGGCGCATGTTTCGGTGGCGATGGGGGGCGGCACGGACCTGGCCCGCAATCAGGCCGATATCGTGCTCCTGAACGAGAATCTCGCCAGCCTCGGGCGCGGGATCGACCTGTCGCGCAAGACCGTGCGGATCATTCGCCAGAACCTGTGGTGGTCCTTTGCTTATAACTTTACCTCGGTGCCACTGGCGATGGCGGGGCTGGTGACGCCGTGGATGGCGGGGGTGGGCATGGCTGCGAGCTCGCTGCTGGTGGTGCTCAATGCGATGCGCCTGCAGCGTGTGCCGGATCGTCACTGAAGGAGCGGGGGAGTGCGATGGAAAGCCTGTATCTGCTGATTCCGATTTCGGTCCTGCTGGTGTTCGTGATCGGTGTGCTGTTCTGGTGGTCGCTGCGAAGCGGGCAGTACGACGATCTCGAAGGGCCTGCTTACCGTTTACTCATGGACGACCGTGATGAGCCGTCTGGCGGTCGGCGCCAGGCGGAGGCGGATCCTGCGCAGGGTGATCCATCGAAGGGTGCGTGATCTGGTTTCAGGTTGACCTAGGTCAACACGCGTTCGGGTACGGCGGACAAAAATTCGCGCTGTCGATCAGCCGGAGCGGTTTGCCGGTGGTTGATCCGAATTTTTGTCTCTCTGTTGGGGTTGGGGGTGCGTGGATACGCACCCTTTTTTTTGCTTGACCGCTCGGCCCCGCCAGCCTTCGAGGGTCCGTTCCGCTCGCAGGCCGCCAAGCCTGTGTCGTGCTGCTGCGTCGGGCGTCGCGTCTGCCTGGAGCGCCAGCCTCAGGGTCGCATGGCGGCAGCAGATAATCGAGCAACGGCGCTGGTTTGCGAGCCATTCTGGACTTCCTCCAAGTTTCGCTTCCGGACCCTGCAGGGCTGCAATACAATGTTGATCTGCGTCAAATTGAATGCCTGTCCAGGGGGTATTCTCGGCCAGCTTCTATGACCTGCAGCTGCCGAGGGGTGCTGCGCAAGTAAGGTTTCTAAAACGAAGAGGTGACTCACATGCAATCGCAAGCGACTTATAACTATAAAGTCGTGCGGCAGTTCGCCATCATGACGGTGGTGTGGGGCATTGTGGGCATGCTGGTCGGCGTGATTGCCGCAGCACAGCTCGTATGGCCCGAATTGAACGTGCACGAATTCCTGCACTTTGGCAGGCTCCGTCCGCTGCATACCAACGCGGTCATTTTTGCGTTTGGCGGCTGTGCCCTGTTCGCGACGTCCTACTACGTCGTGCAGCGCACCTGTCACACCCGCCTGTTCGCGCCCGGGTTGGCTGCGTTCACGTTCTGGGGCTGGCAGCTGGTCATCGTGCTGGCCGCGATCACGCTGCCGCTCGGCTTTACGTCGGGTAAGGAATACGCCGAGCTCGAGTGGCCGATCGACATCCTGATCGCCATCGTGTGGGTCTCCTATGCCGTCGTGTTCTTCGGCACCGTCGCCAAGCGTAAGGTCTCGCACATCTACGTGGCGAACTGGTTCTTCGGCGCCTTCATCCTGACTGTCGCGCTGCTGCACATCGTCAATAGTGCCGCGATCCCGGTCTCACTGGCTGGCATGAAGTCCTACTCGGCCTATGCGGGCGTGCAGGATGCGATGATCCAGTGGTGGTACGGCCACAACGCGGTGGGCTTCTTCCTGACCGCAGGCTTCCTGGGCATGATGTACTACTTCGTGCCGAAGCAGGCCGACCGTCCGGTTTACTCCTATCGGTTGTCGGTGGTGCACTTCTGGGCGCTGATTTTCACCTACATGTGGGCGGGTCCGCATCACCTGCACTACACCGCGCTGCCTGACTGGACCCAGTCCGTCGGCATGGTGTTCTCGCTGATCCTGCTGGCACCGTCCTGGGGCGGCATGATCAATGGCGTGCTCACGCTGTCGGGCGCCTGGCACAAGCTGCGCACCGACCCGATCCTGAAGTTCCTGATCACCTCGCTGTCCTTCTACGGCATGTCGACCTTCGAAGGTCCGATGATGTCGATCAAGACGGTCAATGCGCTGTCGCACTACACCGACTGGACGGTGGGCCATGTGCACTCCGGCGCGCTGGGCTGGGTCGCGATGATTTCGATCGGCGCCGTGTACTTCCTGCTGCCGCGTCTTTACGGCAAGTCCGAGATGTACAGCGTCAAGCTGATCAACGCCCACTTCTGGATCGCCACCATCGGCATCGTGCTCTACATCGCGTCGATGTGGATCTCGGGCGTGATGCAGGGCCTGATGTGGCGTGCGACCAACGCTGACGGCACGCTGACTTACTCCTTCGTCGAAAGCGTGAAGGCCAGCTACCCGTTCTGGACCATCCGCTTCATCGGCGGTGCGCTCTTCCTCACCGGCATGTTCATCATGTTCTACAACATGCTGAAGACGATTGCCGGCCAGAAGGCCTACGACGCGCCGGTGCTCGCGCCCGCCGCTGCTCACGCCTGATTGGAGAAAAACAACATGGCTCAATCCAAGCACGAAAAGATCGAACGCAACGTATTCCTGATGATCGTGCTCACGCTGCTTACCGTCAGCGTGGGCGGTCTGGTGGAAATCGTGCCGCTGTTCTTCCAGCACTCGACCACGACACCGATCGACCACAAGGGCAACGCCCTGGACGTGAAGCCCTACGATCCTGTGCGCCTGGTCGGCCGCGACATCTATGTCCGCGAGGGCTGCTACAACTGCCATTCGCAGATGATCCGTCCGTTCCGCGCCGAAACCGAGCGCTACGGTCACTACTCGGTGGCGGGTGAGTACGTGTATGACCATCCGTTCCAGTGGGGCTCCAAGCGTACCGGTCCCGACCTGGCGCGTGTCGGCGGTCGCTACTCGGACGAATGGCAGCGTGTGCATCTGCTCAACCCGCGTGACGTGGTGCCCGAGTCGAATATGCCGGCATTCCCCTGGCTCGATCGTCCGGTGAAGGCCAACGACATCCAGGACAAGATGCGCGCGCTGAACAAGGTCGGCCTGCACAAGTACAGCGATGAAGAGATCGCTGCTGCGCCTGCTGCGCTCGAAGGCAAGACCGAGCTCGATGCCGTCGTGGCTTACCTGCAAGGCCTCGGCACTGCGATCTCGCACTTCCGTTAATCAGGAGACGCGCCGTGGACATCAACGACTTCCGGAGCCTGATCACCGTGCTGGGCCTGATCTGCTTCCTGGCCATCTGTGCCTGGGCTTACAGCAAGCACGCCAAGGCCGGGTTTGATGCAGCGGCGCGCCTGCCTCTCAGCGATGATGACCTGCCGGCTCAGCGTGGCCGGCAAGACCTTGAGGGAAAAACAAATGGCTGACTTTATCAGCGGTTTCTGGAACATGTATGTGATGGTCCTCGTGACCCTCTCCATCCTGTTCTGTGTGTTCGTGCTGGTGTCGAACATGACCCGGCGCGAGAAGGGGCCGGTCGAACTGCACGGTCACGTGTGGGACGAGACGCTCGCGGAGTACAACAATCCGCTCCCGCGCTGGTGGATGTATCTGTTCTGGATCACCATCTTCTTCGGCATTGCCTATCTGGCGATCTACCCCGGTTTCGGCAACGTCAACCAGGGTCGTGGCCAGTGGGCGCAGTACGACGCCGAGATGAAGGCCGGTGAAGAGCGCTTCGGTCCGGTCTTTGCAAAGTATCGCGAGATGGACGTGAAGGCGGTGGCGGCCGATCCCGAAGCGGTGGCCATGGGTCAGCGCATGTTCCTGACCTATTGCCAGCAGTGCCACGGTGCGGCGGCCCAGGGGGCGAAGAGCTTCCCGAACCTCACCGACAGCGAATGGCTGTGGGGCGGCGAGCCGGATAACATCCGCGAGACCATCACCAACGGGCGTAACGGCGTGATGATGGCCTTCGGCCAAGTCCTGGGTGCAGACGGTGTGAAGGATGTTGCCAACTACGTGCGCTCGATGAACGGCCTGGCTCATGACTCGGTCCGTGCGCAGCGTGGCAAAGAGGCCTTCGAGAACAACTGCGTGGCCTGTCACGGCGCGGACGCCAAAGGCAACCCGATGCTCGGCGCCCCCAACCTGACCGACAACAACTGGCTGTATGGCTCGTCGGAAGCGACCATCATCGAAACCGTCACTCACGGGCGCAACAACAAGATGCCCGCCTTCGGCGCGTTCCTCGGTGAGGACAAGGTTCACATCCTCACGGCCTATGTTCTGAGCTTGAGCAAGAAGTAATCGTTCGATCCGTCGTGTGCAGTTCCATCCCGGGAGGAGGGGGTCCTCCCGGGGTTTCCATAAGAAAAACAATAACAAGCATTCATTGGTAAAAAGGCCATGAACAGCCCTTCCCCTTCCCCTTCGCAGCGCAAATCGGCGAACAAGTCTCAGGAGCCGGCCCAGGATACGCTCTACGCCGCACGCAAGAAGCTTTACGTTCGTGCCGTGACGGGTCTCTTCGCCAACTGGCGCTGGGCGCTGGTGTGGGTGACCCAGTTGCTCTACTACGGGCTCCCATGGCTGACGTGGAACGATCGCCAGGCGGTGCTGCTCCATCTGACCGAGCGCAAGTTCTACATCTTCGGCTGGGTGTTCTGGCCGCAGGACGTCTTCTTTCTCGCGCTGTTGCTGATCATCTCGGCCTATGCGCTGTTCTTCTTCACCGCCATCGCGGGCCGATTGTGGTGTGGTTATGCCTGTCCGCAGACGGTCTACACCGAGATCTTCATGTGGATAGAGCAGAAGATCGAGGGCGACCATGTCCGTCGGCAGAAGCTCGACCAGGCGCCCATGAGCGCCGAAAAGGCCCTGCGGCGAGGCGGCAAATATCTGGTGTGGGGGCTGGTCGCGCTGTGGACCGGCTTCACCTTCGTGGCCTATTTCTCCCCGCTGGATGAACTGCTGCAGGCGCTCACGACCTTCAGTTTCGGCCCCTGGGAACTCTTCTGGATCCTGTTCTATTCGGCCTTCACCTATCTGTTCGCCGGCGTGATGCGCGAGCAGGTGTGCAAGTACATGTGCCCGTACGCACGCTTCCAGGCGGTGATGTTCGATCCCGATACGCTGGTCATCACCTACGATGAGGAGCGCGGCGAGCCGCGCGGCATGCGCAAGAAAGGGGTCGAGCCACGCACGGCGGGCAAGGGCGATTGCATCGACTGCGGGATCTGTGTTCAGGTCTGCCCGACCGGCATCGACATCCGTGATGGCCTGCAGTATGAGTGCATTGGCTGTGCGGCCTGCATCGATGCCTGCGACCAGGTCATGGACAAGATGAACTACCCGCGCGGGCTGATTCGTTACTCGACCGAAAACGCGATGAAGCGACGCTGGGGACGCAAGGAGATCATCGGCCATGTGCTGCGGCCCCGCACGCTGATCTATGGCGCGGTGCTCTTCATCATCTGCATCGGTTTTGCCTGGGGTCTGGCACAGCGTGAACCCCTGCGTGTCGACGTCATCCGCGACCGTTCCTCGCTGGGCCGGGAGGTCGAGGGTGGCTTGATCGAAAACGTGTATCAGCTCCAGATCATGAACATGACCGAGCAGTCGCGTGCGTTCCGGCTCGAGGTGTCGGGGCTGACGGGGGTGCGCATCGGTGGCGAGCAGCGTGTGGACGTCGCGCCCGCCGGGCTCGGTTCGGTCACGCTCCAGGTCCTGGTGCCCTACGATTCGGGTCAGCCCGGCGCCAATAAGATCGCGTTCAAGATTACCGCCGAGGATGATCCGGCGCTGAGCCTGAACGAAGAAACTACTTTCCTGATACCACGCTGAGATGCAACGAGCCGCTGACGAAAAACCCCACGCGCCCTGGTACCGCCAGGGCTGGCCCTGGTTTCTGATCGCCTTTCCGGCGACCGCGGTGGTGGCGGGGATCGCCACGCTGGTGATCGCCGTCCAGACCTTCGACGGCATGGTGGTCGACGACTATTACAAGGAAGGTCGGGCGATCGTGCAGACCATCGGCCGCGTGGAGCATGCACGCGAGCTGGGTCTGCGCGCCGAGATCAGGGTGCGCAGCGAATCGATCCAGGTCGCGCTCTCCGGGTCGGATGCGTCCAGTGTGCCGGAGCGCATCCGCCTGACGGTGGCCCATCCGACGCGCGGCGGTCTCGATCAGGAATTGCTCGTGACTGGGCAGGCTGGTGTTTATGAAGCACCGCTCGCGCCGCTCAGTACCGGGCGCTGGTTGTTTGTCATAGAAGATGAGGCCCGAAGCTGGAGAATGGACGGATCCGCGTTCCTCCCTGCAGAGATGGAGATCACGATTGATCCGAACATCTGATGGAAGTGTTCTGTCCGGTCTACGAAAAACGGCCCGCACATGCAGGCCGTTTTGCTGTGTGCGGGTGCGGACGTCGGATCAGCGATAAACGAGCACCGGCGTCTTGCTGTGCGTGAGCACTTTCTGAGTCTCGCTCCCCAGCAGCAGCCCGGCGATGCCGCGCCGCCCATGCGAGGCCATGAAGATAAGGTCGCAGCCATGACGATCGGCGGCGTCGATGATGGCCTCGTAGGGCACCTCATTGACGGTGGAGTCGCTGTCTGCGGCGACCCCTTCAGCATTGGCGGCCTCTCTGGCCTTGCCGAGTATCGCCTCCGCTTCGGCGGCGGCCGATTTGGCAAACTGCTCCGGTGTCGTCGGGTCGATCAACGCCCCCTCGCCGTAGATCGGCATGGGAAAGTCAGGCTGCGCATAGAAGAACGTGATCCGTGCACCGGTTTCCTTTGCGAACGCGACTGCACGGGCTACTGTACCTTCAGACAAGGCCGACCCATCGGTCGGGACGAGGATATGCTTGAACATGACGGACGCTCCCTGTTGTGTCTCACGATTGATTATAGCGAGGGGAGGCGGGCTGCCGCGATTGATCGCGATCAAACGCCCTCGAAATCCCGTCGTTCAGCATCACGTGCGCGTGGAGGTGCGAGATGAAGCTGACTTTCCTGGGGGCCGCGGGTGAGGTCACGGGCTCGTGTATGCGTGTGGACCACGAGCGCGGCAGCTTTCTGGTCGATTGCGGCCTGTTTCAGGGCGGGCGCGAGGCGGACCGAAAGAACCGCGAGGCCCTGAGCTTCGAACTGCGCGAGATCGATTTCGTGCTGCTGACGCACGCCCACCTCGACCATACTGGGCTTGTGCCACGGCTGGTGGCGCTCGGTTACAAAGGGCGCATCTTTGCGACCGCGGCCACGGTTGATCTGCTTGGCGTGATGTTGATGGATTCCGCCCACATTCAGGAAAAAGAGGCCGAGTGGGCGCTGCGCAACATGCGCTCGCGCAAGGACAGGCGGGGTGGCAGTCTGGTGCCGCTGTACACGGTCGAGCAGGCTCGCCGCAGCCTGGGTCGCTTGCGCGCACTCAGCTTTGACGAAATGGTCGAACTCGGCAACGGGGTGTGCTGCCGTTTGCGCAACGCCGGGCATATTCTCGGCTCGGCAATCATCGAGGTCGACATCGAGCAGCGGGGTCACCGCCGCCGTCTGGTGTTTTCAGGAGATCTGGGCCAGCCGCTGCGCCCGGTGCTGCAGGATCCGGTGCAGATTCCGAGGGCCGATTACCTCTGCGTGGAATCGACCTACGGCAACCGCGCCCACCGTTCTTTTGCCGAGACCTACGACGAGCTCGCGGAGGTACTGCGTCGCACGCTGAAGGTCGAAGGGGGCAACGTGATCATCCCCGCGTTTGCGGTTGGACGTACGCAGGAGATGCTGTTCGTGCTCGCCGATCTGGTGCGCGCCGGTCGAATCGATCGCCTCGATGTGGTGGTCGATTCGCCGATGGCGTCTGCCGTGACCGAGCTGACCGTGCGCCATGACGACCTCTGGGACGTGGAAACGCGCGAACTCTATGCGTGGACGCGCCGCAATGCCGACCGCTTCAACCTGCGATTCGTGCAGGACGTCGAGGAGTCGATGGCCTTGAATAGCGTGCGTGGCGGGCTCGTCATCATCTCGGCAAGCGGAATGTGCGACGCCGGGCGGATCAAGCATCACCTGCGCCACAACCTTGGGCGGCGTGAATGTGCGATCGTGATCGCCGGGTTCCAGGCGGCGGGCACGCTGGGGCGGCGACTCGTCGATGGTGCACGCCAAGTCACGCTGTTTCGCGAGCGCATCCCGGTGCGCGCGCGCATCCACACCATCGGCGGGCTGTCTGCGCATGCCGATCAACCGGCCCTGCTCAACTGGCTGCGCGGGTTCCAGTGTCCGCCACGACGCACCTTCGTTGGGCACGGCGAGCCTCTGGCAGCGTCGGCGCTGGCAGAGTCGGTCGAACGCGAGCTTGGCTGGCGTGAGGTCAGCGTCGCCGAGCCCGGCGTGGCGTACTCGCTCGGCTGACGGGGCCTGGTCCCCTCTGTGTTGCACGTAGCGATCTGCTGCGCTCGTACGCGCCGCTACGGCGCTGAAGTCGGGCGGCGAGCGCTTCGAAGGGCAGGGCTCAGGCGCCGTAGCGCGCCAGTCGGGCCGGGTCGTGCAGGGTGATGCGCTTCCCCTGCACGCTGATCAGCCCGGCATCGCTCAGATCGTGGAAGATGCGCGAGAGCGTTTCAGGGGTCAGGTTGAGTCGCGAGGCGATCACCTGCTTGCTCGTCGGCAGGGCGATTTCGCCGGGGGCATCGCTCTCGGCCACCTGCAGCAGGTAGCCGATCACGCGCTGAGTGCTCGAGCGCAGCGAGTAGGTCTCGACGTCCTTGATCAGCCCGTGCAGGCGGATCGCCATGCCCGCCAGCAATTTGTGGGCGAAGGTCGAATCCTGGTCGATCAGGTCGGTCACGACCTGCTGGCCGACGTGAACGAGCACGGTGTCAGTCAGCGCCTCGGCAAAAACAGGGTAGGGATGGTTCATGAACATCACGGCTTCACCGAAGCTCTGCATTGGGCCGACGATCTCGACGACCTTCTCCGTGCCCTGTGAGGACGAGAACGCAAGCTTGACCTGGCCCGAGACCAGGAAGTAAAAGCCGTGTGGCTGATCCCCGCGCTGGAAGAGCATTTCGCCCCGCGTGACGTGACGGTCGCGCGTGTAACGTGCGACACGCTGGATGTCCACATCCGACAGTTCGCTGAACAGCGGAATGCGGTGGAGCAGGGACGGGATGTCGAGTGAGGAATGGGGTGGCATCGAGCGGGTCTCCATGAGGCGCCGCAATTCTAGTCCAGCTGGTGGGCTGCCGGCTGTTTCCGGCGCTCTGGCCGGCTGGTGAAAGGAGGGTCGATGTATTACGTGATCAAGAACCTGCATGTCACCTGTGTCGTGCTGAGCGCGACCGGGTTTTTGCTGCGTGGTCTGTGGATGATGACGGGCAGTCCGCTACTTCAGCACAGGCTGACGCGCGTGTTGCCGCACCTCGTCGACAGCCTGCTGCTGCTGTCGGCGATCGCGCTTGCGGTGATGATCCAGCAGTACCCGTTCTCAGCGGGCTGGGTGACGGCAAAGGTCTTTGGCCTGCTCGCCTACATCCTGCTCGGTACCGTCGCCCTCAAGCGCGGACGCACGCTGGGCATGAGGACGACCGCCTTCGTGGGCGCGCTGCTCGTCTATGCCTGGATCGTGTCGATCGCCCTCACCAAGAACCCTGCCGGCTTCCTGGGTTGAGCATTCTTGGCGCGGGGCTCAGCGCGGGCCCTGCTGGTGCTGGATCAGTTTCTTGAGCCGGGCCGGGTCAAGCAGCAGCACGTGCTTCTGCTGCACCGAGATCAGGCCGTCCTCCTGGAAGCGCGAGAAGGCACGCGACACGGTCTCGAGCTTGAGTCCGAGGTAGGATCCGATCTCCTCGCGCGTCATGCGCAGGTTGAACTCCTGGGACGAGAAGCCGCGGGCATTAAAGCGCTGCGACATGTTCAGCAGGAAGGCGGCCAGGCGCTCTTCGGCGCGCATGGAGCCGAGCAGCATCATCACGCCATGATCGCGGACGATCTCGCGGCTCATCACCTTGTGAAACTGCAGCTGCAGCCCGTCGATCTCGTGCGACAGCTGCTCGAGCTTGTCGTAGGCGATCACGCACACCTCGCTGTCTTCCAGCGCCACCGCGTTGCAGGTGTGCGCCTCGGTGCTGATGCCGTCGAGCCCGAGGATCTCGCCGGTCATCTGAAAGCCCGTGACCTGGTCGCGTCCGTCCTCAAGCAGTACATCGGTCTTGAACGAGCCCGCGCGGATGGCGTAGATCGCCTCGAACGCGTCACCCGCCCGGTAGAGGTTCTGCTGGCGCTTGACCTTGCGGCGTGCGCCCACGAGTTCGTCGAGCTGGACCAGCTCACTGCTTGACATGCCGAAGGGCAGGCAGAGCTCGACGAGGTTGCACTGCGAACAGGCGCTCTTGAGCCCACTCACTGTAATTGGCACGGCTGCCCTCATCTGCACGATAACCCCGCTTCCAAGACCAAAGACATCCGTATGGGCGCGAGCTGATGCCCGCATCAAGCTCGTTGACCCATGTCAACCTAAAAATCCCGCTGTTCTGCCATTGTTGGGTACACCCTGCAGCAGCAAGATCATGAAAACTCAGAACGAACTCATTTTCGATCCGCAACTGATCCGCCGATTCGACATCAACGGACCGCGGTACACCTCTTACCCCACGGCCGACCGCTTTGTCGAGGCGTTCAATGCAGAGGCGCTGAAGGCCTGGCTCGCCCGACGGGCGGTGGGCGGGATTAGTAAACCGCTCTCATTATACTTCCACATCCCTTTCTGTAACACGATCTGCTACTACTGCGCCTGCAACAAGATCATCACCAAGGATCATGGGCGCTCTGCCAAGTATCTGAAATATCTGGCTAAAGAGATCGAGATGCAGGCGGCCTGCCTGGAGGGCAGTCGCCAGGTGACGCAGCTCCACCTCGGTGGTGGCACTCCCACCTTCCTGTCGCACGACGAGATGCGCGAGTTGATGGCGGCGGTGCGTGAGCACTTTACCCTGGTGCCCAACGGCGAGTATTCGATCGAGGTCGATCCGCGCAAGGTCGACTTCGAGACCGTCAGGTTGCTCGCCGACCTCGGCTTCAACCGCATGAGCGTGGGTGTGCAGGACTTTGCTGAGGACGTGCAGGCCGCGGTCAATCGCATTCAGAGCTACGACGAGACCAAGCTGGTCATCGATGCTGCGCGCGCGACCGGCTTCAAGTCGGTGAGCATGGACCTGATCTACGGCCTGCCCAAGCAGAACGTGATCAGCTTCAACCGCACCCTCGCGCAGGTGCTGGAGATCTCGCCCGACCGCATCTCCCTCTACAGCTACGCGCATCTGCCTGGGCTGTTCAAGCCGCAGCGCCGCATCAACAGCGCCGACATGCCCAGCGCCGACACCAAGCTTCAGTTGCTGCAGCTCGGCATTCGTCGCCTGACCGAGGCGGGCTACGTCTATATCGGCATGGACCATTTCGCCAAGCCCGACGACGAGCTCACCATCGCCCAGCGTCAGGGCCGGCTGCACCGCAACTTCCAAGGCTACTCCACCCAGGCCGAGTGCGACCTGCTCGCTTTCGGCGTGTCGGCGATCGGCAAGATCGGCCCGGTGTATGCGCAGAACGTGAAGACGCTCGACGAGTACTACGATGCGCTCGACCGCGACGAGCTGCCGGTGCTGCGCGGCATCGAGCTCACCGCGGACGATCTGCTGCGGCGGGCCATCATCCAGGCTCTGATGTGCCACTTCGAGCTATCGATGCAGTCGATCGAGATCGCTCACCTGATCAACTTCCGCGAGTACTTTGCCGACGAGCTGGCCGACCTGGCGGAGATGGAAAAAGCCGGTCTGGTGAAGATCGACGGCGACTGGATCAGCGTGCAGCCTGGTGGCCGCCTGCTCGTGCGCGGCATCGCGATGGTGTTCGACCGCTACCTGCGCGCCGATCGTGAGCGTGCGCGGTATTCGCGGGTGATCTGAGTCCGCGGCCACGGCAAGACGCCATTCGCGGGTCAGCGCTGACCCGCCGCCTCGTCGGGATGTGCAGGCGTAGAATGCGATCTCGTCATTCCAGTGAGGCCGACCTGCAAATGCCTGAATCCGGTTATCTCGCCGTCTTCCTGATCGGCCTGCTCGGCGGCACGCACTGCGTGTCGATGTGCGGCGGCATCGTCGGCGCGCTCACCCTGCAGGTGCACACGCCCGGAGGCAAGCCGCAGTGGCCGCTGCACCTGGCCTACAACGTCGGGCGCGTTGCCACCTATACCCTGCTCGGCGGTGCGGTCGGGCTGCTCGGCTCGGTCGGGCTGCTCTACGACGGCATGCTGCCGGTGCAGCTGACGCTTTATGTGCTGGCCAACCTGATGCTGATCGCGCTCGGGCTCTATCTCACCGGCTTCACCCGCCTGCTCGCGCCGATCGAGCGTGGCGGGCATGTGCTGTGGCGCAGGATCCAGCCCTTGACGCGGCACTTCCTGCCCGCGCGCTCGGTCAGGCAGGCGCTGCCACTGGGCATGCTGTGGGGCTTCATCCCCTGCGGCCTGACCTACTCCATCCTCGCCACCGCGCTGGTCACCGGCTCGGGGACGCGGGGTGCAGGGCTGATGCTGGCGTTCGGATTGGGTACGTTGCCCAACCTGCTGCTGGCCGGCATGCTGTTCAAGCGTTTTCGCGACTTCACCCGAAATCGTACGGTGCGCATCGTCTCGGGCGTGCTCGTGCTCGGCTTCGGGCTGTTCGGCCTCTATCATGCGCCCACGCTCGGTGGCGACCTCTGGAGCGGTGTGGTCTGCGTGACCTGAGCGAGAGTGTGCAATTCAGAAATCAGGAGTCGTGCATGAATGAAGTGACGATCAGGGTCGAAGGCATGAGTTGCGGTGGCTGCGTCAAGAACGTCACCGGTGTGCTGAAGGCAATCCCGGGGGTCGAGGACGCGCAGGTGTCGCTGGAGCAGGGCAGTGCGACGGTGCGCTTCGATCCGGCGCGGGTGTCGGTCGAGGCGCTGCGGACTGCGATTGAAGACGCCGGGTTCGACGCGCCGGCCTGAACGGAGCGGACGGGCAGGACGCCGTGCAAGACATTGCGGTTTCCCCCTATAATCCGCGCACAATTTTTCCACGGGAGGGAATCATGGGTTTCGATCTGGTCAGTGCCGGCAAGGACGTGCCGAACGACATCAACGTCATCATCGAGATCTCCGCACAGGGTGATCCGATCAAGTTCGAAGTGGACAAGGAGAGCGGTGCCGTCTTTGTCGACCGCTTCATGGGCACGTCGATGCGTTACCCGATCAACTATGGCTATGTGCCGCACACCATCGCCGGCGACGGCGATCCGGTGGACGTGCTGGTCGTGACCCCCTTCCCGCTGCAGCCGGGCGTCGTCATCCGCTGCCGTCCGGTTGGCGTGCTGAAGATGGAAGACGACGGTGGCGTGGACGCCAAGGTCGTGGCCGTGCCGGTGTCCAAGCTGACGCCGCTGTACGACAAGGTCCAGAGCACGGACGACCTGCCCGAACTGCTGATGAAGCAGACGGTGCACTTCTTCGAGCACTACAAGGACCTCGAGCCCGGCAAGTGGGTCAAGATCCTGGGCTGGGGCACGGTCGAGGAGGCCAAGCAGGAAATCGTCAACGGTCTGGCTGCCGCCAAGAAGTAATCCGGCTGCTGCAGCTTGCACTCGGAAGGCCCGCCGCGAGCGGGCCTTTTGCTGCGCGCGCCGCACCGCAACCGCCCGAGGCTGGCCGGGCGGACTCAAGCGCCGGCCAGCGCCTTGAGCCAGCCCAGCCCCGCACGGGTGCCGGCGGCGGGCCTGTATTCGCAGCCGATCCAGCCCTCGTAGCCGAGGCGGTCAATGAAGCCGAACAGCCAGGCGTAGTTGATCTCGCCGCTGCCGGGCTCGTGGCGCCCCGGGTTGTCGGCGATCTGCATGTGGGCGATCCTGGGCAGATGCCTGGCGAGGGTGCTGGCCAGCTCGCCCTCCATGCGCTGCATGTGATAGAGGTCGTGCTGGAGCCACAGATTGTCCGAGCCGACCTCCTCGATGAGGGCGACCGCTTGCGCCGAGCGGTTCAGATGGAAGCCGGGCATGTCGTAGGTGTTGATCGGTTCGATCAGCAGGCGGATGCCCGCCTCCCCGAGCTTGCCGGCGGCGAAGCGCAGGTTGGTGACCAAGGTTTCATGCACCTTGTGCGCGTCCACGCCGGTGGGCGTGATCCCGGCCAGGCAGTTCAACTGTTTGCAGCCGAGCGCGGTGGCGTACTCGATCGCGCGTTCGACGCCGTCCTGGAATTCGCCGACGCGCTCCGGATGACAGGCGATGCCGCGTTCGCCCGCCTCCCAGTCGCCCGGCGGCAGGTTGTGCAGCACCTGCACCAGGCCGTGCCTGTCCAGGCGCGCGGCGATCTCGTCCTTGTCGTAGGCGTAGGGGAAGAGAAACTCCACGCCCCTGAAGCCGGCCTCCGCTGCCGCCTGGAAGCGGTCGAGGAAGGGGACTTCGTTGAAGAGCAGGGTCAGGTTGGCGTTGAACTTGGGCATGTCGTGTTCTCCACGGTGCGCTTGCGTGTCGCGCTGGCCGCGTGAAGGCTACAGGAAGTGGGGGCATGAGGGCGTTCAGGGCCGCGCGCTCACCGGCAGCCGGGTTTCGAGCTCACGGCGGAACAGGCTGGCGAGCTTTTTCGCCGCGCTGCCGAGCGGTACGCCACGCAGGGTCAGCAGGCCAAGCGGCATGGTCGGTGGCAGGGGTTGCAGCGGCAGCGGCTGCAGGCCGACGCCGACCTGCGGATCGGTGATCAGGACCTTGGGCCCGTAGCCGATCAGCTCATTGCGGCGGGCCAGCTCGAGGATCAGGAAGGGCGACGAGCAGTGCAGGATGCGGCTCGGCGCCGGCAGGTCATGAGTTTCGAGCCAGCCGACCAGGCTCATGCTCTGGCTCCCGGCGCTCAGGTTCAGCACCCACTCGGCCTCTGCGACGGCCCCCCACTCCCTTGCGCCGGACAGGCGATGGCCGATGTTCGCGAAGGGAACGGCTTCGATGTCGGCCAGCGGCTCGAACTCGATCTCGTAGGGCAGATCCTGGGGCGTGGCGAGCGCGACCGCGAAATCGAGCTTGCCCTCGATCAGCCCGGGGAGCGCCGTCACCAGCAGGCCCTCGTGAAAAGTCAGCTCGGCCTCGGGCTGCGCCTTGCGAAACCCGGCCAGCACCCGCGGCAGCACCGTCGCCGTGACCAGCGGGGTGATCGCCGCCTTGATGTGCGCACCCGCGCCGCCGCGCATGTGGCGGATCTCGGCGCGCGCCTTATCGATCGTCGCCAGCACCAGGCGCGCGCGGATCAGCAGGGCATTGCCCGCGGGCGTGAAGCCGATGCCCCGGTAACTGCGCTGCAGCAGTTCCGCACCCACGTCCTCCTCGAGTTCGCGCAGCGCCTTCGTCAGGGCGCTCTGGCTCAGGTTCATGGCACGCGCGGCGGCACGGATCGAGCCGCTGTCGGCCACTTGCACCAGGGCCTTGAGTTGGTGGTCCTTCATGTCTTGGGTGACCTATTCGAGTTGTCATCCACGAAAAAATATCGCCTTACGGTGTTCGCAGCAAGTTCTTACTATTGCTCCATGAGTTATTTCTATCGAGGGGTCGGATGAGCACGGAGGATACCGTTGTGAGCGAGATCGATACGGAACAGATGAGGGCCTGGCGCCACGCCATCCACCGCCGTCCCGAGCTCGGCTTCGAGGAACATGAGACCAGCGCGCTGGTCATCGAGCAGCTGCGCGCCTGGGGCTACGAGGTGCATACCGGCATCGCCGTGACCGGGGTCGTTGGCGTGCTGCGCTGGGGCACGGGCCAGGGGCGGCGGATCGGCTTGCGCGCAGACATGGACGCCCTCCCGGTCCAGGAAATGACCGGTCTGCCCTGGGCCAGCACCGTGCCCGGCAAGATGCACGGCTGCGGGCATGACGGTCACACCGCCATGCTGCTGGGTGCGGCGCGGGTGCTGGCCGAGCGTGCGCGTGACGGACGCCTGCCGGGCAGCGGCACGCTGACGCTGATCTTCCAGCCCGCCGAGGAGCTCGGCGGCGGGGGCGGCGCGCGCCGCATGCTGGAAGAGGGCTTGTTCGAGCGCTTCCCCTGCGATGCGATCTTCGGCATGCACAACTTTCCCGGCATCCCGGTCGGCCAGGTCCATCTGCGTGCCGGCGCCTTCATGGCCTCGTCGGACAAGGTGCTGATCCGCTTCATCGGCCGTGGCGGCCACGGTGGCCTGCCGCACCTGACGGTGGACCCCACGCTGCCGGCCGCGGCGACCGTGCTCGGGCTGCAGTCCATCGTCGGGCGCAACGTCAATCCCAACCTCGCCGCGGTGGTCAGCGTCGGCCGCCTCGCAGCGGGCGCTGTGTACAACGTCGTTCCCGAGCGTGCCGAGCTCGATCTGAGCGTGCGTGCGCTCGACCCGGCGGTGCGTGACCTGCTCGAGCACCGTATCCGTGCGCTCGTGGAGCATCAGGCCCGCGCTTACGGCTGCACCAGCGAGATCGAGTATTCACGCGGCTATCCGGTGCTGATCAACGCTGCCGAGCCGACCGCGTTCGCGACCGCCGTCGCGCGCAGCATCTTCGGCGACGAACAGGTTTGCGCCCAGGCCGAACCGCTCACCGGCAGCGAGGACTTCGCCTTCCTGCTCGAGCAGGTGCCGGGCTGCTACGTGCTGGTCGGCAACGGCGACAACGGGCATGTCGACGGCAAATGGGCCGGCGGCTGCATGGTTCACAACCCGCACTACGACTTCAACGATGCCTGTCTGGCGGTCGGCGCCCGGTTGTGGATCGGCTTGGTCGAGCAGTACTTTCAAAACTAAATCCCCCACCCAGTGAAGGAGACACCATGAAACTCAGCAAACTTCTAGCCACGATGACCACCAGCCTCGTGCTCGCGACCGGCACGGGCGTGCCCGCAGCCCAGGCCGCTACCACCCTGACGATGTCGAGCTGGGTGTCGCCCACCCACTTCCTGACCCCCGAGGTCTTCCAGCCCTGGATCGAGGACGTCAAGCGCGTCACCGAGGGTCGCGTCGACGTCCGCATCCTTCCCAAGCCGGTCGGCGGGCCCGCCCAGCACTGGGAACTCGCGCGCAAGGGCGTGGCGGACATCACCTGGGGCAACTTCACCTACGAGCCGGATCGCTTCAAGGCGCTGTGGTTCTCGGAGATGCCCTTCATCGGCACCAACGCCGAGGCGTCCTCGGTGGCGCTGTGGGAGACCTACGAGCAGTATCTCGCCGGCAAGCCGGCCTTCGCAGGCGTGGTCATGCTCGGCGTCGGCCTGTTCGGCGGCGGCCAGATCCACCACGGCAGCAAGTCGATCATCGAGCCCGACGACCTCAAGAACCAGAAGGTGCGCATGGGGGGGCCGATCCAGAAGCGCCTGCTCGAGGACCTCGGTGCGGTACCCGTCGCCGGGCCGGGCCCCAAGGCCTACGAGCTGCTCGAGAGCGGCGTGGTCGATGCCTCGCTGCACACCATCGAGTCGGTGATCAACTTCCGCGTCGATGAAAAGCTCAAGCATCACACCATCGTCCCCGGCGGTTTTTACGACGCGAGCTTTTTCATCGCCATCAACGAGGGCAAGTGGAACAAGCTCTCCGAAGCCGACCGCAAGGCGATCATGAGCGTCTCGGGCGAGAAGCTGTCGCGCCTGTGGGGTTCGCGCTTCGACGCCCAGAACCAGGCCGGTGAGGCCAAACTGCGTGCCGAGGGCCATGTCTTCAACGCGCCCTCGAAGGCGCTGTTCGAGCGCATTGGCGCGGTGCGCGAGCGCATGCTCGCCGACTGGGCGGCCGAAGGGCCGAGCTTCGGTGTCGACAAGCCGATGGAGATGCTCGAGTTCTTCGAGCAGCGCTACAAGGCCCACGTCGGCAAGTGATCGGCCGCTGATCCCGGTGGCGGCCGGCTCTGGCCGGCCCCACCCACATGGAGACCCACATGGACGCGTATCTGTCCCGAATCCGCCAGCTCGTCGAATCGCTGCTCATCCTGACGCTGCTGGGCATGGTCCTGCTCACCTTTGCCGACGTCATCGGTCGCCGTCTGTTCGGCACCCCCGTCTTCGGCGCCCACGACGCGACCGAGCATCTGATGGCGATCATGGTGTTCTGCGGCCTGCCGCTGCTGACCGCCGCGCGCGGACACCTGGCGGTGGACCTGTTCGACAAGTACCTGATGAAGCCCGGCATGGCCTGGTTGCACCGTCTGATCGCGCTGCTGATGACCCTCGTGCTGTTGCTGATCGCTTACGAATTCTTCAACGCGGCGGTCGAGGCCGGTGAGATTCAGGAGATCAGCCAGGCGCTGTCGATTCCGCGCAGCGGCATGTATGCCTTCATCTCATTCACCTCGCTGCTGTCGGCCCTGGCCGCGCTGCTGGGCTGCTTCAGCGTGCCCCCGTCGCATCCCCACATGCCCCCTTCCCATGCCACCGCGGAGCGTGCCCAATGACCGTCGGTCTCCTTTCCCTGCTGGCCGTGCTGGTGCTGGCCTTCCTGCGCGTGCCGCTGGCCTTCGCGCTGCTGTCGGTTTCGCTCGCCGGCATCGGCGTCGTCATGGGCTTCGACGTCGCGCGCTCGCTCATCCCGATGACGATCTCGGAGGCGGTGTTCTCGTATGAGCTGGCCGTGGTGCCGATGTTTATCTTGATGGGCAACATCCTCGCCCGCTCGGGCATCTCGGACGACCTGTTTCGCTGCGCCAACGCCTTCCTCGGGCCGGTGCGGGGTGGTCTCGCGCTATCGACCATGGTGACCTGTGCCGGCTTCAGCGCGGTGTGCGGCTCCAGCCTGGCTACGGCGGCCACGATGTCCAAGGTCGCGTATCCGAGCATGAAGCGCTACGGCTACTCGGACCAGCTCGCCTCGGCCACGATCGCCGCGGGCGGCACGCTCGGCATCCTGATCCCGCCGTCCATCATCCTGATGATCTACGGCATCCTCACCCAGACCAACATCGGCGACCTGTTCGTCGCCGCCGTGATCCCGGGTTTCCTCGGCCTGCTGATGTACCTGGGCGTGGTCTACGCCATCGCCTGCATCAGCCCGCAGGATGCGCCCCGCGGCGAGCGCACCACCACCGCTGAAAAACTGCGCTCCCTGCGCGGCGTGTGGCCCTTCACGCTGCTCTTCGTGGTCATCATCGGTGGCCTGTATGGCAGGCTCTTCACCGCGACCGAGGCTGCAGGCCTGGGGGCCGGTCTGGCGCTGATCCTGTCCATGGTGCAGGGGCGGATGAGCTGGCAGAGTTTTCGCCAGATCTTCATCGAGACCGCGACCACCTCGGTGATGCTCTACAGCGTGCTGTTCGGTGCGCTGCTGTTTGCGAAGCTGATTTCGTTCTCGGGCCTGGGCGAAGGTCTTCTGGAGATCGTCCAGCAGGCGGGCCTGGGCCCTTACCAGACTCTGGCGGCGATCCTGCTCATCTTTCTGGTCCTCGGCTGCGTGATGGAGTCGCTGGCCATCATCCTGATCTGCGTCCCGCTCTTCCTCCCCATCCTGATCAGCCACGGTTTCGATCTGGTCTGGTTCGGCATCATCGTGGTGGTGGTGACCGAGATCGCGCTGATCACGCCGCCGATCGGCATGAACGTATTCGTGCTCAAGGCCGCCCTGCCGCACGTCAGACTGGGCGCGATCTTCCGTGGGCTGTTCCCCTTCGTCGGCGTCGACATGTTGCGTCTGCTGCTGCTGGTGGCCTTCCCGTCGATCTCGCTCGGGCTGGTGGCGATGATGAAATGAGCTCGGGAGGGCAGCGGCGGGTTGGCGCTGCCCTCCATCTGCGCCTGACGGCGGCTGATGAGCCGCCCCCATCCACTCCGGAGAGAGAGAACCACAATGAAAACACGAAAAAATGCAAAGTGCCTTCTGCGTCTGGCGGCCGTGCTGGCGCTGCTGGGCCAGGGCGGACTGGCGGGCGCGCAGGTGCTCGACGATACGGCGCTTCATGATCTCGGCACCCGTGTCGATGCGATGCAGCCGAAGATGGTGGCCTGGCGTCGCGACATTCACCAGCACCCCGAGCTATCCGGTCAGGAAGTACGCACTGCCGCGCTCGTCGCCGATCACCTGCGCGCCCTGGGCATGGAGGTGCGCACCGGCGTTGGTGGCCACGGCGTGATCGGTCTGCTCAAGGGCGGTCAGCCGGGCAAGGTCGTCGCGCTGCGCGCCGACATGGACGCGCTGCCGGTGGCCGAGCTCACCGGCCTGCCGTTCGCCTCCCAGGTCAGGCAGATGAACATGGGCGTCGAGTCGCCGGTCATGCACGCCTGTGGCCACGACGGCCACACCGCGATGCTGATGGCGGTGGCCGAGGTGCTCGCCGGCATGCGCGAGCAGATCCCGGGCGCGGTCAAGTTCGTGTTTCAGCCCTCGGAAGAGGGCCTCTCCGCGCCGCCGTTGCCGGGCAGGAGCTGGGGCGCCAAGGCCATGGTCGAGGACGGCGCGCTGGAAAACCCGCGTCCGGACGCGGCCTTCGCGCTGCACATCATCCCCAACATGCCCTCGGGCATGATCGGCTACCGCAGCGGCCCGCAGTTCGCCAGCGGCGACACCGTGCGCATCAAGATCAAGGGCAAGCAGACCCACGGTGGCTTCCCGTGGAACGGGGTGGATCCGATCGTCGTCTCCGCCCAGGTGGTGACCGCGCTGCAGACCATCGTCAGCCGCCAGCTCAACATCAGCAAGGAGCCGGCGGTCCTGTCGCTCGGCCAGATCAGCGGCGGCAACCGCGAGAACATCATCCCCGAGGCGGTGGAGATGGTCGGCACCCTGCGCGCCTTTGACGAGAGCATGCGCGCCGATGCCAAGGAGCGCATCACGCGCACCGCCGAGTCGATCGCAGCCGCGAGCGGGGCCAGCGCCGAGGTCAGCTTCGGGCCGTCCGCCTACCCGGTGACGACGAACCCCGAGGCGCTGACCGAGATGATGGCGCCGGTGTTGAAGAAGGTGAGTGGCGGCAAGGCGATGCAGACCTCGCGCCTGATGGCCTCGGAGGATTTCTCCGAGTTCCAGAAGCTCGTGCCCGGCCTGTACATCATCCTGGGCGCGGCGCCCGAGGGGAAGACGCCCGCCACCGCGGCGCCGAACCACAACCCGGCTTTCGATTTTGACGAGGCTGCGATGCCGGCCGGGGCGAAGGCGATGGCGGCGATGACGCTCGAGTTCCTGAGCAGGCCTTGAGCGGGGGCAACAGTTTGCGCAGGCGCTGACCGGCTGCCGCACTGCACATGAATCGGGGGCCGCGAGGCCCCCGATTTTCATGACGCAACCCCTGGCTCAGGCCAGGTGGGCGATCAGGCCCGGTGTTTCCAGTTCGACCTCGTCGCAGTTGTGCCCCGGGCCGCTGCGGTCGATGACGAGAAAGTCGCACACTGCGTCGAGCGCCAGCAGCGGGTGGTGCCACACGCCGGTGGCGTAGTTCACTCCCTGGTTGCCGTGGGCGAGGAAGACCTTGAGGTCCTCGACCCCCGGCGGATTGCCTGCGGGCGCGACCACCACGAGGTAAGGCTTGCCCGACAGCGGGATGAAGGCCTGCGAGGCCAGCGGGTGGCGCTCCATCATCTGTACGGTGAAGGGCAGGGCGCGCGGCTGGCCGCGAAAGATCGAGACGATCACCCGCCCGTCGGGGCCGGGCTCGATGTTCGCCAGGTCGTGGTAGCGCTCGGTGTTGCCGGCGTTGATGGTGAAGTGCTGTGCCGCAGCGCTGGCCTCGATGACCTCGCCGAAGGGGGCGAAGGCCGCGCGCGTGAGCGGCTGCACGGAAAGCGGCAGGGCGCTCATTTACTTCTTCTCGACCTTGCCCCACAGGCGCAGGCGCGACACGCCGCCGTCGGGGAAGATGTTCAGGCGCACATGGGTGATCGGCCCGAGTTTCGCCACCTGTTCGGTGAAGCTGTGGATCGCGTCCATCTCGAGCTTCTGCTCGGGCAGCAGGGTCTGCCAGAACATCGACTGGGTGGTGATCGAGCGGTCGGTGCCGCCGGTCACATAGGCCGCCTGCAGCGAGCAGCGGTCGGGGTAGTTGCCCTTGAAGAAGGCGGTGTCGACTTCGATGCGCTCGACGGTGCCGGGTGCGCCCAGCTCGAGCACGCACCAGTCGTTGCCCGGCTCGCGGCGGCGGCGGGTCTCCCAGCCGTCGCCCATGTTCATGCCACGGCCCGGCAGCAGCAGCGCCGCGGCCGAAGAGCCGAAGCTGGCGTCATTCCACGACACCGCACGGCCGCCGTTCTCCATCGCCACCAGATCCACCAACTCGCCGGCAGCCGCCTTGGCCGCGAGCGTGCTGACCGGGCGGCCATAGACGCGCAGGCGCGCGATGCCGCCGTCCGGATACATGTTCACCCGCAGATGGGTCCATGCCTCGGTGCTGGCGCATTCCAGCAGGTGGTGGCTGTTGGGGCCCATCGGGCTGGCGGGCAGGATCTCGGTCCAGGTCGCAGCCTTCAGCACTTCCACCTCATCGGTCTCGGACACGCAGGCCTCGATCGACACCGCCGGCGGGTAGTTGCCGGTGAAGTGGGAGGTGTCGATGTCGAAGCCGCGGATCACACCCTTGACCCCGAGCTTGACCAGCGCCCAGTCATGGCCGGCGACGCGCTTTCGGCGTGATTCCCAGCCGTCCATCCACTTGCCGTTGGTGTCGAACTTGCCCGGGACGAACTGCGCCGGCTCGGGGTTGAGCATGCGCCCGACCTCGGCGAAGAAGTCGTCCGAGGCGGCCAGGGCCCGGGCGCTCAGGCGCGGGTTGGCGAGATCGACCGAGCGCAGCGCCCAGTCGGGCAGCTCGGCAGCGGGGGCGAAGATGGGGGCGCCGGGTGTGTGGCTGGCCATGTGAGTGACTCCAATCGATTGGGGGGTAAAAAGTGTATGCGAGACAGTCTAAATTCGTACACAAAACCTTTTCAATGCCCCCGTTTTCATGCAGGCCACGCGTGCCCGTGGTCTGTGCGGAGAAGCGTCTGTTGCGGTCGAGCAGGCGGTCATAGTTCCATCAGACGTTTAAATGAAAACAAAAGATTGATTGTTTTGTGTACAAAATTTGATTAACTTGTTGCACGAAAGCCGGCGAATCGGAGCTCGCCGCGCACTTGAGGAATCGGAACATGAGCAAAAAGCGGTCATCCATCGATCTCGGGCCCATGGCGGCCGAGGATGGCATTTCCGGTTCGGGTCGTGACGAGGCGATCTATCGCAACCTGTACACCGCCATCGTCGAGAACCACCTCGAGCCCGGAACCAAGCTGCCCGAGGACACGCTCGCCGAAGCCTTCGCGGTCAGCCGCACCAGCATCCGCAAGGTGCTGCAGCGCCTGGCCTACGAGCGTCTGGTCGACATCCGCCTCAACCGGGGCGCGACCGTGGCCCAGCCGACGGTCAAGGAAGCGCGCGACATCTTCGCCGCCCGCCGTATCGTCGAGTGCGGGGTGCTCGCCCAGGTTGTCGCCAAGGCCACGCCGGCCCGGCTCGACGAGCTGCGCGACATCGTGCGCCGCGAGCACGAGGCCGAGGGGCGCGGTGACCGCCGCGAGGCGATCTATCTGTCGGGCGAGTTCCATGTCGCGCTGATCCGGGTGTCCGAGAACGAGACCCTGACCGACTACCTCGCCGGGCTGGTGTCGCGCTCCTCGCTGGTGATCGCCACCTATGGCGCGCCCATGGCGGGCAGCTGCCGGCATTCCGAGCACGACGCGGTGCTCGAGCTGATCGCCGCCGGTGATGCCGAGGGTGCGCGCAACTGGATGGAACGCCACCTGAGGGAGATCGAGCGCACCGTGGTGCTGGTCGAGGAAGAGCCGAGTCCGCCGGATCTGCGCCGCATCCTCGACGAGGTGGCAAGTCGCCACCGCAACGAACGCTGACACGCCGCCCCCTGCGGCTCAGAACTGCTGGAGAACACCGATGCACATCCGACTCATCAACCCCAACACCACCGCCTCGATGACCGAGAAGATCGGCGCCGCCGGTGCGCGCGTCGCCGCTGCCGGCACCCGCATCTCGGCGACCAACCCGGAGGCGGGCCCGGTGTCGATCGAGAGCCATTTCGACGAGGCGATCAGCGCCGTCGGCGTGCTCGAGGAGATCCGCCGCGGCGAGGCCGAAGGCGTCGATGCCTACGTGATCGCCTGCTTCGGCGACCCCGGCCTGCTCGCCGCACGTGAGCTGACCGCGGCGCCGGTGATCGGCATCGCCGAGGCCGCCTTTCACCTCGCCACGCTGATCAGCACCCGCTTCTCGGTGGTCACTACGCTCGGGCGCACCTGCATCATCGCCGAGCACCTGCTGCAGAGCTACGGCTTCGCCCATCACTGCCGCAAGGTGCGCGCGGCCGAGATCCCGGTGCTCGACCTCGAGGACGATGGAGCCTGCGCGCTCGGCCGCATCATCGACGAGTGCCGCCGCGCCAAGGCCGAGGACGGCATCGGCGCGATCGTGCTCGGCTGCGGGGGCATGGCCGACCTCACCGACGAGATCCGCGAGGCGGTCGGCCTGCCGATCGTCGAGGGCGTGACCGCGGCGGTGAAGCTGGCCGAATCGCTGGTGAGCCTGCGCCTGGGCACCAGCAAATACGGCGATCTCGCCTTCCCTCGCACCAAGCCCTTCAGTGGTCGCTTCGCCTACTTCGGCGGCTGATTCCTTCCAACCCCTCACCCCCTGAGTACCCAAAATGACAAGCAAGGCAGACACCCTGAGCGCGCCCGGCCTGCACACGGCAGGCGCGCTGAGCGAATCCGGCACCGAACCCCATTCCAAGGCGCTCGGCGAGGAATCGCTCGCCCCTCAGCAGACCCGCATCATGGGCAGGTGGTCCTACCTGCTCGCCTGGTTCGGCGGCTGCGTGTCGATCGGCACCTTTGCCATGGGCTCGAGCATCGTCGGCACGCTCAACCTGCTGCAGGCCTCGGTCGCGATCGCCGTCGGTTGTTTCGTGATCGGCATCGCGCTGACGATCAACGGCGCGGCCGGCTACAAGTACGGCATCCCCTTCGTGGTCCAGGCGCGCACCGCCTTCGGCTTCTCGGGCACCCGCTTCCCCGGCCTGGTGCGTGCGGTACCGGCGATCGTCTGGTACGGCTTCCAGAGCTGGGTTGGCGCGGGCGCGCTGAACGCGGTGTCGGTCTCCCTGTTCGGCTTCGACAGCCTGGTGTTCTGGTTCATCGTCTTCCAGCTCTTGCAGATCGGGCTGTCGGTGCTCGGCTTTCAGGGCATCAAGTGGCTGGAGAACATCGGCAGCGGTTTCATCCTGGTGTCGCTGACCTACATGTTCTTCAGCGTCATCGACAAGTACGGCGACGTCATCAGCGCCCGTCTGGTGAACATCGAGGGCACCTGGGGCCTGCCGTTCTGGGGGGCGACCCTGCTCTTCCTCGGCATCTACAGCACCATGATGCTCAACGTCAGCGACTATGCGCGCGAACTCGAGCGCGGCGTCAGGCGCGGTCCGCTGACCACGATCTACGCCATGTCCATCCTGCCCTGCACGCTGTTCATGGGCCTGATCGGGCTGATGGTGTCGGGCGCGACCGGCGTCGCCGATCCGATCCAGGTGTTCTCCAGCGCGGTGGACAACAAGCCGCTGCTGATCGCCACGCTGCTCTTCATCACCTTCGCCCAGGTCACCACCAACGTGCTCAACAACGTGGTGCCGCCGACTTATGTGCTGATGGACGTGTTCAAGCTGTCCTTTCGCAGCGCGGCGGTCATCGTAGGCCTGCTCGCCTTCGGCACCTTCCCGTGGGAGCTGGTCAAGGACGAATCCGCGGCCGGCCTGCAGGTCTTCGTGCAGACCTACTCGGCCTTCCTCGGCCCGATCTTCGCGGTGCTGGTGGTGGACTACTACCTCATCCGCGGCCGCACGCTGGACATCGGCAAGCTCTATGACGAGAACGGACCCTACCGTGGGGTGAACTGGGCGGGCATCGTTGCCTCGCTGGTGGGGGCTGCGGTGGCGCTCAGCGTCTCTGCGGTGTCCTGGTACGCCAGCCTGATTCCCGCCGGCCTCACCTACTGGCTGCTGATGAAGCACTGGGGCGCGTGCCGGCGCTTCCGGGAGAACTGACCGGGCGGGCGCCCTGTTTGCGGCCGCCGCGTCTATCCAGGCCGGCGGGCCGATTCGCCCCCTGCATTCCTGAGCCCATGTTCGGACAAGACACCATGACCTCGCACCCGACCTATCCCCGCGACCTCGTCGGCTATGGCCGCAATCCGCCGCACGCCAAGTGGCCCGGCCGCGCCCGCATCGCCGTGCAGTTCGTGCTCAACTACGAGGAAGGCGGCGAGAACTGCGTGCTGCACGGCGACGCTGGCAGCGAGCAGTTCCTCTCCGAGCTCTTCAATGCCGCCAGCTACCCCGATCGCCACTTGTCGATGGAAGGCATCTACGAGTACGGCTCGCGCGTGGGCGTGTGGCGCTTCCTGCGCGAGTTCGAGCGCCGCGGCCTGCCGATGACGATCTTCGGCGTGTCGATGGCGCTCGAGCGCCATCCCGAACTCACCGCCGCCTTCCGCGAACTCGGTCACGAGATCGCCTGCCACGGCTGGCGCTGGATCCACTACCAGAACGTGCCCGAGGAGCTCGAGCGCGAGCACATGAAGATCGGCATGGAGATCATCGCGCGCCTGACCGGCGAGCGTGCGCTGGGCTGGTACACCGGCCGCGACTCGCCCAACACCCGGCGCCTGGTGGCCGACTACGGCGGCTTCCTGTACGACTCCGACTACTACGGCGACGACCTGCCGTTCTGGACCGAGGTGCGAAAGACCGATGGCGAGACCGTCCCGCAGCTCATCGTGCCCTACACCCTCGACACCAACGACATGCGCTTCGCGCTGCCGCAGGGCTTCTCGCACGGCGACGAGTTCTTCGAGTACCTGAGGGACGCCTTCGACGTGATGTACGCCGAAGGCGAGGAGCGCCCGGCGATGATGTCGATCGGCATGCACTGCCGCCTGCTCGGCCGGCCCGGCCGCTTCAAGGCCTTGCAGCGCTTCCTCGACCACATCGAGAAGCACGACCGCGTGTGGGTGTGCCGGCGCGTCGACGTCGCCCGCCACTGGATCGCGCACCACCCCTATCAGAAGTGAAGCTGCCCCGGCGGCCATGGAGAAATAGATGCAAACGGAAAAGATCGATCTCAGGATCCAGCACATGGATCCCAGCCTGTACAACTCGGACCTCGCGCCGCTGCCGCCGGAGCAGCGCAAGTGGGGCTGGTTCGAGATCTTCAACGTGTGGTCCAACGACATCCAGAGCCTGTTCGGTTATACCCTGGCGGCCACGCTGTTCATCTCCTATGGCCTCAACGGCTGGACGGTGTTCGCCGGCATCATCCTCGCCGGCCTCATCGTCAATGTGCTGGTGAACCTCACCGGCAAGCCGGGGGTGAAGTACGGCATCCCGTATCCGGTCATCGCGCGCGCCTCGATGGGTGTGCGCGGCGCCAACTTCCCCGCGCTCATCCGCGGCATCGTCGCCATCTTCTGGTACGGCGTGCAGACCTATTTCGCCTCGACCGCGCTCGCGCTGCTGTTCAACGCGCTGCTCGGCAAGCCGGGCGGCGGCACCTTCCTCGGCATGGATGGGGTCGACTGGATCTCGTACGCGATCGTGTGCGTGTTCCAGCTCGGCCTCTTCCTGCGCGGTTTTGACTGGATCACCCACTTCCTCAACTGGGCGGGGCCGCTGGTCTATCTGGTGATGATCGCGCTGCTCGGGGTGATCTGGTACAAGGCCGGCGGTGGGCTGCTCAATGAGCTGGGCACAATCTTCGATGGCCGTGGCGAGCATCCGGGCGGCCCGGTGGCGGCCTTCGCTGCGGTGGTCGGCACCATGGTGGCGTACTTTGCCGCGGTGGTGATCAACTACGGTGACTTCTCGCGCTTCGTGAAGAGCGAGTCGCACATGAAGTGGGGCAACTTCCTCGGGCTGCCGGTGAGCCTGGCGCTGTTCTCCTTCCTCGCGCTCTTCATCACCGCCGGCACTGCAGTGCTGTTCGGCGAGATCGTCACCAACCCGGCCGAGATGGTGGCCAAGGTCGACAATCTGGCGCTGACCATCATCGCCGCGCTCACCTTCTTCGCTGCCACCGTCGGCATCAACCTGGTCGCCAACTTCATCCCCGCGGCCTTCGGCCTCGCCAATCTGGCCCCGGCGAAGATCAGCGCGCGCACCGGCGGCATCATCACCGCGGTGATCTCGTTCTTCATCGGTGGCCTGTGGCTGGCGCTGATCAGCCACATCGGCATCGCTGGCTTCGTCGACACGCTGGGCGCGGTGCTGGCCCCGCTGTATGGCATCGTGGTCGCCGACTACTACCTGGTGCGCAGGCAAAGGCTCAACGTGCAGGACCTGTTTTCGGCCGAGCCGGGCTCCACCTACTACTTCGACAAGGGCTGGAACAAGCGTGCCCTGTTCGCCTTCTCGGTGGCCTCCCTGTTCTCGGTGGCCTCGGTGTGGACGCCGGCGCTGGCGGCCTGGGCGGGCTTCTCGTGGATGTTCGGCGCGCTGCTCGGTGCCGTGCTGCACCTCGTGCTGATGAGCCGCAAGGTGGCGGTGGGCGCGGCCCAACCGGCCTGAGCCTGAGCCCGTGTTCGGCCGCGGCCCCCCTCAGGGGGCCGCGGCGTTTTCTTCTGGAGATCCGATGTCCGCATCCGGTACGCCCCGCCTGGCGTTGCTCGCGCTCGCTGCGCTGTCCCTGATCTGGGGCTACAACTGGGTGGTCATGAAGAAGGTCATCCAGTACGTCGACCCCTTCGACTTTTCCGCCATCCGCACCGTGCTTGGTGCAGCCACGCTGTTCATCGTGTTGATCGTGCTGCGCAAGCCCCTGTCCCCGGTGGCCGCGCGCCAGATGCTGCTGCTCGGGGTGCTGCAGACCGGTGCCTTCACCGCGCTGATCCAGTGGGCGCTGGTCGCCGGCGGGGCGGGCAAGACGGCGGTGCTGGTCTATACCATGCCGTTCTGGGTCATCCCGATGGCGTGGTGGGGGCTCGGTGAACGGGTGCGTGGCGTGCAGTGGACCGCCATCGCGATCGCGGGCAGCGGGCTGGTGCTGGTGCTGCAGCCGTGGTCGATGGGCGGCAGCGCCTTGAGCAACCTGCTCGCGCTCGCCGGCGGCATCACCTGGGCCCTGTCGGCGGTGCTCGCCAAGCGCATGCGGCGTGAGCACGCCTTCGATCTGCTCTCGCTCACCGCCTGGCAGATGCTGTTCGGTGCGCTCGCGCTGGCGCTGCTTGCGCTGCTGCACCCCTCGCGGCCGATCGATCCCACGCCTTATTTCTATGGCGCGCTGGTGTTCAATGCGGTGTTCGCCACCGGACTGGCCTGGTTGCTGTGGCTGTATGTGCTGCAGCGCCTGTCGACCGGCATGGCCGGGCTGTCGGCGCTCGGGGTGCCGCTGGTCAGTGCGCTCGCGGGCTGGATCGAACTGGGCGAGCGGCCGAATGCGGCCGAGTTCATCGGCATGGCGCTGATCGTCGGCGCCCTGGCGATGATCAGCCTGGGGGCGCTGGTGCAGTCACGGCGGACCGGCGCCTGAGCGCCTGTCGTCCAGTCTGCAACGGTCGAGCAGGCGCGCCACAGGGCGAGGCGAAGAGGGGGCTGCGCGGACCCGCGGCGGCGTGGCAAAGTATCGCCTTTCGAGCACCTGCGCTGCGGCGCCAGGGGCGGGATCACACAAGGGATGAACCCATGTTCCATGGCATCACGGACCTCACCACCTTCATCCTCGGCACCATCTTCATCGTACTGCTGCCCGGACCCAATTCGCTGTACGTGATGGCCACGGCCTCACGCTGGGGCGTGCGTGCCGGCTACCACGGTGCGGCGGGCATCTTCGTCGGCGACACCATCCTGATGCTGCTCGC